>Ga0080006_1131815_pt1 | contig 336845 bp, 299 predicted proteins | sample RS3BMetagenome_FD_69209 | JGI IMG/M metagenome (GOLD analysis project Ga0080006, IMG submission 69209) | Ferric oxide microbial mat and aquatic microbial communities from Rainbow Spring, Yellowstone National Park, USA - RS3B (SPADES... ... | reverse complement strand
TCTCCGGTGCGGGGCCGCCGGCTTCTTCGGGGCCCCCGCGGGGGCGCCGCGGACCCAGCCGATCGTGGGCATCGCCGCCACGGCCGACGGCAGGGGCTACTGGCTGGTCGCCTCCGACGGGGGCATCTTCAGCTACGGGGACGCCGGCTTCTTCGGGTCCCACGGAGGCTCGCCGCTGAACCAGCCGATCGTGGGCATCGCCGCCACGGCCGTCTGAACCCGCCCCGACTACCTGCGACCAGCTCGCCGCTCTCGGACCGGGGGCCGGGTACCCGATCGGGGACGTGCCCGACGTCACACCGGTGGGTACCGAGCAGGAGCGAACCCGATCGGGCCGCCACGGCCGGTGCCCGGAGTCCAGGACGGTCGCCAGGTCCGGGCAGGGCTCGCTCGCTGGCCCCCGGCGCCTGCTACTGGCCGGTGTCGACGGTGGTCCGCAGCTGGGTGGGCGAGGTGACCTCCGGAGTCAGGGTGACCGTCGTCGGCGAAGTGACCCTTTTCGCCTCCACCTTGAGGTAGGCGGCGGCCCAGGGGGCGAGGGATGTCGTCGAGGTGATGGTCGTGCTGGAGTTGGCGGCGAACATGCCACCGACCCGTGTGCCGGCGCTTCCCGAGCACTTCGTGGCGACCCAGGCCATCGTGCACTCGAACACCCTGGACTTCGGGGCACCCGATGCGGGCCTCGAGACCGTCACCGAGGACGACTGGGCGACCAGTGCGATCGACCCCGAGTTGGTGACCGTACCGTCGGTCAGGACGTTCGCCGGGGTCCCGTGACGGCGAGCCTCATGCCCGCGGCCGAGGCCAGGGTGCCGGTGCTGGACAGGTTGACGTACACGTTGTCGGTGTCGCCGGGGGCCATCTTTCCGGTGGAGTTGCTGAAGCCCGCGCTGGTGCCGTCCCCGGCGAGCTTCAGGTTGAGCGACCCGGACGTGACGGACTCGGCCCCGGCGGCGGTGGCCGAGAGGCCGGCGTAGGCGCCGGCGGTGGCCACGGGGCCGATCGATGCGGTCAGGAGGCCGGCGACGGCGATCTTGCCGTGGCCTCGCTCCCTCTTGGCGGTGTGACTGTGGGTGGACACCGGAATCTCCTTCAATCTGATTCATGAATTGGTTAGGGGGTGTTTCTGGTGGTACGCGTACAGAGGTTGTTGCGGTGCGACAGGGCAGAACTGGGGTGTGACCGGATGCGGGTCCAGCCGCGGCGGAGTCGGTCAGCGTGCGCTCAGGTGCCCCGGCCGACGCCCGAACCAGCGGTGGGCGGGACGGGGTGACGAGGAACCATCGAGCACCTGCCCAGGCGGCCACGGTGCCGCCCACGAGGGCGAGGAGGATCTGGGCGGCACCGCGCAGGGCGATGGGGATCCGGCCGATGCCGGGGATCGAGCCGATCACCTCGCTCACGCTGGGCGCCGTGATCTCGGCGTGCCACGGGTCGGTGGACCGGTTGGCGTCGCCTCCCGTGGTGACCACCGGTGCCGAGCGCGTGCCCGAGATCGAGACGATCCGATGCGCGTAGGCCGCATGCTCGCCGGGGGGGACGAAGAGCACGATCATTCCGGGCCTGATGGAGGTCGTCGGGACCTGCCGGGTCAGGAGCATCGCACCCGGCCCGTAGTCGGGGCGCATGCTGCCCGTCAGGACGGGGCGGTTCCCGAGATGGAGGGTGACGACCGTGGCGGCGACCAGGACGCTGAACGCGGCGACGGTGACGGCGGCGGCCACCCGTAGCCCGCGGAGGACCCTCCGGCGGGCCTTGCGGCCACGCAGCCGCTGGGCCCGGACCGACGTGCTGCCGTTGTGTCGCACCAGGGGTTGCACCAGGAATCTGTCGGCCCGCTCCCGGAAGGCCTCTAGCAAGCTCCGCCGGTTTCCTTGCCGCTCGGCCAGTTTGCACATTCCCCCAGTTCAAACCGGTGCAAGCCCGCTTGCGCACCCGTGGTTGCCCTCGACATCTGAACGCACAGGTGCACAGGCGTCCGGACACCCAGTCCGAACTGGGGATCTGCCTCGGCGCACCCGTGCCCAACGGGGCCGCGCCGCCGGGCCGAGGCCAGGCCGAGGCCGGGCCGGCGAGTCGATCACGAGGCGAACGGACGGGTCCCCGCCGGCCCGGACGGGCTGGAGCGGCACGGGGCGGACGCCGCCGGGCAGCTCAGACGATGTACGCGCAGCCGTCCCAGGCGGCAACGGGGCGGCGGCGGCGGCGCCCCTCCAACGACACGTGGAGCTCGTCAGGTCGGGGCCGGACCGGAAGCCTGGTGGCGACGATGATGTCCTCGACGATGAAGGGTTCGTAGGCCACCGAGTCGCCGGGGGGCTCGACCGTGGCCTCCAGGAACACGATGCCCCCGCGGCAGTGCCGGCGGCGGCAGCGCACCCAGACCGTCCCCCCGGCGGCGCGGACGAACGACACCAATTCGGCTGATGCGGTGACCAGCATGTCCCAACGCTACCGCCGCTCGCCGGTCGTGCGGCCGGTCGCCTCGTGGGCGACGGCGCCCGTGTACTGTGCGCGGGTCCGACCACACTTCCCGGGAGCCCCGATGCCCACGCTGCAGCGACACGACGACGTCTTCGTTCTCGACCTCGGCGAGGGCGAGAACCGGTTCACCCGGGAGTGGATGGCCGCGGTGTCCGAGGCGCTCGACGAGGTCGACGCCGCCGAGGGGCCCCGCTCCCTGGTCACCGTGGCCACCGGCAAGATCTGGTCCAACGGCCTCGACCTCGACTGGCTCGTGGCCAACATGGACAAGGCCGTCGAGTACACCGCCCAGGTCCAGGACCTGTTCGCCCGCACGTTGTCCACGAAGTACCCCACGATCGCCGTCCTCCAGGGGCACTGCTTCGCAGCGGGCGCCCTGCTCGCCCTCGCACACGACGTCCGCGTCATGCGGGCCGACCGGGGCTACTTCTGCCTGCCCGAGGTCGACATCTCGATCCCGTTCTCCCCCGGCATGTCGGCGCTGATCCAGGGACGCCTGTCCCGCGCCACCGCCCACGAGGCCATGACCACCGGGCGCCGCTACGGCGGTACCGAGGCGCTCGGTGCCGGGATCGTGTCCGAGGCACTTCCCCCCGACGACCTGGTGCCGTTCGCCACGGGCTGGGCACGGTCCCAGGCGTCCAAGGCCGGGCCGACGCTGCGGGCCATCCGCACGACGATGTACCGGGACGCCATCGAGCTGCTCGGACAGCCGGTCGTGCTCGACCTGCCGGGCTGACCGACCCGACCGACCATCGACCCGACCGACCCAGGTCGGCCCGCCAGGGCGGCGGCGGACCGGCCAGGAGCCGGAGTGGTCCACTACCGTGTCCTCCTGATGACCGTCGACGAACGGGACGCCGCCACGTCCGACGCACCCGTCGAAGGCGAGGGACCGGTCCCCGCCGTGGGGCACCCGGTCCTGGCCACCTCCTCTGTCGTGGTCACCTACCTGGCACTGGCCGTCGTCGTCTACTGGAGTGCCTGGTCGAGCGGCATCACCACCCACCTGCAGCTCGGCGGGGACCAGTACGCCAATGTGTGGTTCCTGCGCTGGACGCCGTTCGCCTTGCTGCACGGGTTGAATCCCCTGTTCAGCACGTTCGCCAACTACCCGTTCGGGGTGAACCTGGTGACCAACACCAGTTCCCCCCTGCTCGGGTTGCTGGGCATGCCGGTGACGCTGGCGGTCGGCTCGATCGCCACGTTCAACGTGCTCTCGACCCTGGCCCTGGCCGGGTCCGCCACCGCCGGGTACGCCTTCGCCCGGCGGTGGACGACGTGGAGGCCGGCGGCCTGGGTGGCCGGCCTGCTGTACGGGTTCTCCCCTTACGAGATCGGGCAGGCGACCGGGCACCTCAACCTCAGCTTCGTGGTGCTGCCACCGCTGATCCTGCTCGCGGTCCACGAGGTCACCGTGCGCCAGGCGTGGTCCCCGCGCCGCGCCGGGATCACCCTCGGTCTGCTGGTGACCGCGCAATTCTTCGTGTCGAGCGAGGTCCTGGCCTCGACCGTGGTCGTGGGGACCGCATGCGTCGCGGCCGTCGCGGTCATCGGGCGGCAGTCCATCGCCGAGCACCTGCGACCGGCTGTCGTCGGCGGCCTGTGGGCCGGCGGGGTCGCCGGGGCGCTGCTCGCCTACCCGGTCTGGTTCGCCGTCCGGGGTCCGGGCTCCATCTCGGGGCCGATCCAGCTGGTGCCGGAGGCGTACCGGGCCGACGTGCTCGGCCTCGTGTACCCCGGTGCCTACGTGTGGATCGCCCCCTCGGCGCTCACCCGGACATCGGCCGCCTTCGCCAACAGCGTCGTCGAGAACGGCTCCTATCTGGGTGTCACCCTGGTGGTGACCGTGGTGGCCTCGGTCCTCGTCCTGTGGAAACGGTCGGTCCCGGTCCGCGTCGCCGCCGTCGGCGGTGGGGTCGCCTGGATCCTGTCGCTCGGCGGGGCCCTGGTGGTGCGGTCTGCCCCCGGTGCAGCGCTCACCGGGCTCCCCCTGCCCGAGCGGGTCTTCACCCGCCTCCCCCTGCTGTCGAACACCATTCCGGTCCGCTACTCCCTGTACGTCGCCCTGTTCGCCGGGCTCGTCCTGGCCATCGCTCTCGAGGTGGTCCACCGCCGAGTGCTGGGCCGGGCCCGGGCGGACTGGCTGCGCACGTCGATCGGCTCCTCGCTGCTGCCCTGCGCGGTTGCCGTGCTCTGCCTGGTCCCGGTGATCCCGGCCGTGCCACTTCAGGGATTCGGCGACCCCGGCGTGCCGGCCTATTTCGGATCGTCGTCGCTGCAGCGCGTCCCCGCCGGCTCGGTCGCGGTGCTCTACCCGTTCCCGTCGTCCGCGACACCGCAGGGCGAGTTGTGGCAGGCCCAGAGCGGGCTCCGCTTCAAGATGCCCGGGGGCTACTTCCTCGTGCCCCAACCGCCGGGGCGCGCCATCGCCTTCAGCCCGACTCTCGGATACGACACCGACACGCTCACGGCCCGTACCCTCATCGCACTGGCCGCCGGCACCCCGCCCGCCGAGACGCCCGCACTGCACGCCGCCCTGGTGGCCGAGCTCCGCTCCTGGCACGTCCGGACGATCCTGGCGTCGACCGCCGGTCTGACCCGACCGGCACAGTCGGTCCAGTTCCTGACCTGGCTCGCCGGAACCCCGCCCACCGAGGACCGGGACCTGTTCGCCTGGTACCGCCCGTTCGGCTGAGTCCTGCAGTGCCCGCCGCCCGGACCGCCCGGACCGCCCGGGCCACCGGTCGACCGTCGGACCCGGTGGTAGGTTTCGGCACCGCTCGCCGACCCCGGCACCGATCGAGAGGGACCACGTGAACCGAACCGACACCGACACGTCGAGCACGACCGTCACCGCGGCAGCGCCGGGACCGAGCGCCTGACCGTGCGCGGTGTCAAGATGACCGCCGACGGGATCAGACTGGTGACACCCGGGTCCGACCCACCCGAGGGGTCCGTGCGCGTCACGGTGACCAGCTCGGGCATCTGCGGCTCCGACCTGCACATGGCGGCCATGGGGCCGTCCTGGGCCATCCTCGGGCACGAGTTCAGCGGCAAGCTCGACGACGGGACGCCGGTGGCGGTGCTGCCCGTCGTGCACTGCGGGACGTGCGACCGGTGCCTGGCGGGCGCGGCGCAACAGTGTCGGCGCGCGCTCGGCGCCATGTACGGGGTCAGCCTCGACGGCGGGCTCGCCGACGAGGCCTGGGTGGACCCGGCGTGCGCGGTTCCCCTACCGGTCGGGCTGCCGGTCGACCAGGCCAATCTCGTCGAACCGCTGGCCGTGGCACTGCACGGGATCCACCGGGCCGGCGTGGTCGACGGGATGCGGGTCCTCGTCATCGGTGCCGGTGCCGTCGGCCTGTGCACCGTTGCCGCAGCGCGCTACGTCGGCGCCGATGTGCACCTCGAAGGGCACCGGCCCAAGCGGATGGCGGCGGGTGAGCGCCTGGGGGCGTCGAGGGCGGTCGGTGCCGACTACGACGTCGTGCTCGACGCGGCCGGCACCCAGAGCTCGCTCGACCGGGCCATCGAGCTGGCCCGACCGGGCGGGACCCTCGGCATCCTGGGGACGTACTGGAGCCCGGTGGAGCTCGGACTCGCCTTCCAGATGAAGGAGCTGGCCCTGCTCCCCTCGTTCACCTACGGTCACCACCACGGCGTCCAGGAGTTCGCCGAGGCGGCCCACATCCTGGCCGGCGTGCACGACCTCCCCGACACTCTGCTGACCCATCACTTCGGACTCGACGACGCGGCCGAGGCCTTCCGGGTGGCGGCCGACCGCGAGGCCGACCCGATCAAAGTGGTCGTGCACCCCTGACCTCGGTGACACCCCCCGGTGCAGGCGGAGGTGCCGGACGGCCCTAGCCCGTCCGACCGGCCCGGTCGTAGCGTCGGTCCCATGAGGGCCGATGGGGCAGGTCGGGTTCCTCGTGCCACTCCCCCGGTGGGGTCGGGCACGAACCGCCCGGTCCCGGCGCCCCGGATCACGGCCCCGACGCCGATCCGCCACCGCAGCGTCGACGGACGGTTGGCGAGGGGACAGCGGAGCCGCACCCTTCTCGTCGAGGCTCTCGTCGCCATGGTGGACGACGGTGCCACGGCACCGACCACCCGCCAGGTGGCCGAACGGGCCGGGGTGTCTGTCCGCCTCGTCTTCCACCACTTCCACACCATCCAGGGACTCCTGGTGGCCGCCGCAACCCTCCAGGCCGAGCGGCACCGCCACGTGCTCTTCGACGTGCCACCGCGCGGTCCGCCCGCGCTTCGGATCAGGGCCCTCTGCCGCCAGAGGCGCCTCTACTTCGAGGCCCTGGTCCCGGTCCACCGGGTGGCAGGCGCCGGGGTGTCGGGCGAGACGGACCTGGCCGACCTCCTGGCCCAGGACCGGATCCGTCTGCGGAGTCAGCTGGCTGGCACGTTGGCCCCCGAGGTCGCCGGTCGGGGCGCCGAGGCCGACGTGCTCCTCGACGCGCTCGAGCAGGCCACCGGCTGGGAGGCGTGGCGAGCGCTGAGGGACGTCCGCGGCAAGACTCCGGCGGCCGCCGAGCTCGCCATGGCCTTCACCGCTGTGCGCCTGCTGTCCTGAGGGTACGCACGCCACCGGACGGACAGCCGGTCAGGCCGGGTCGGACCAAGGGGTGTGGTTGAACCCGGCGAGCACCGGCCCGCCCGGTCCCCACGTGATCCGGGTGACCGATGCGTTGGCGAGGTAGAGGCGCCACGCACCCTCATCGCCCATGCCGAGTGCCCAGCAGGTGGCGGCCTTGATCGGTGACACATGGCTGACGACCACCACGTTGCCGTCGCCCCGTGCCGGGCCGTCGGGGTCGGCCAACAGCTCCTTGCAGGCGGCGCGCACGCGGGCCCCGGCGGCCGCCAGGCTCTCCCCGCCGGGGGGCGCGAATGCCGGGTCGGCACGCCAGCGCGTCCAGACCTCGGCCGGCACCGACCCGAGGGGCTGCCCGTCATACTCGCCGTAGTCCACCTCGACCCAGCGGTCGTCGATCTCGATCGGGAGCCCGGTGCCGAGAGCCTCCGCCGTGTCCCGCGCCCTTGACAGCGGGCTCGAGACGATGCGGGTGGCCCCGGACACCGCGGCGCCCAGCGACCGGGCCTGTCCGAGGCCCCGCTCGGTCAGTGGCGCGTCCAGCCGGCCCAGCAGGAGTCCGTCGGCGTTCCCGGTGGACTCGCCGTGGCGGACCAGGATCAGCACGGGGCGCCCGGGCCCTCGACGTACGGCATCAGTGGACCAGGATGCGGTCGCACTGCGGGCAGGTTGCGAACGTGTCCGCCGGCAGGTCGCGCATCCGCTCCACCTCCACCGACGAGAGGGTCAGGTGGCAGCCGTCGCACCGGTCGCCCACGAGCCGCGCCGCACCGACACCGCCGAGGTGGGACCGCAGCCGCTCGTAGCGCTCGGCCAGCTCGGCCGGCAGCCCCTCGGCGCGCTCGGCCCGCAGCGTGGCCACGGTCCCCACGGACGCCTGCAGTTCGACCTCGGTCGCGGCGATGGCCGCCACCAGGCGTGCCTCGTCGGCGTCGAGGGCGGCCGCGCGGGACTTCTTGTCGGCGAGGGCCACGTCGAGTGGCTCCTCCTCCTCCATCAGCTCGAGCTCCTGGTCCTCGAGTGTGCGCTGCCGCGCCGCCAGGTGCCCCACCTCCTGGTCCATCGCCTGGAGATCGCGGGCAGCAGTCACGCCTCCCGTCCGCATCCGCTGCTCCAGCTCGTGCCGGCGCTTGGCCGAGGCGGCGATCTGCTCCTCCAAGGCGGCCTGGCGGGCAGCCAGGGCGTCGACCTGCCCCCGGACCTCGACCATGGACGCGTCCAGCACCGCCCGGCGGGTCCGTACGTCGGCCAGCTCGGCGCGCTCGGGCATCGCCTCGATCCGGTGGCGCAGCTGGTCCAGCTCGGTGTCGAGCTCCTGTACCTGCAGCAGCGTGTCGTACGGCTCAGCCATCGGTCTCCTCGGGAGTCACGCCCGGCACCTCGACGGCCCCGGTGGCGATCAGCCTACGGGCTGACCGGAGGGCACCGGCGAGGGCCTCGTCGGTCAGTGCCGTCGCCTCGCCCCAGGAGAACCAGGCGACTTCCTGGCTCTCTCCCGGAGGGGGCGCCGGTGCGGCATCGGGACCGAGCACGAGGTAGCGGAGGTCCAGGTGGACGTGTCCGTCGGCGGCATCGTGCACGTCCACGTGGACCAGCACCGGGCCGGCGGCCGGATGGTGCACCGCCAACCCGGTCTCCTCCTCGCACTCCCGCAGGGCCGCGTCCTGTGGCCACTCCCCCGGGTCGAGGTGCCCGCCGGGCTGGAGCCACCGGTGGAGCCGGCGGTGGCGGTGGAGCAACACGCCACGGACGCCCACGACGACAGCGGACGCAGTGACGTGCGCAGGTCCGCCAGACCGGTCGAACGGAGCGACCAGCGTACGCAGCAGGCCACGGACCTCGTCGAGGGACTGCGACTCGCGGTCATCGCCGGCAGGGTGGGCCTCGACCGACGCCAGCACGCGGGACCTTCGGGGGTCGTCGACCCGGGAACGGCCGTCCGCGGTCACCGCGACGCCTGCACCTGCGGGCCGACAGCGACGGCCGCACGGGGTGCCCGAGCGGAGGGACTCAGGCCGACTTGCGCCGCTGGCGGTGGATCCGCCGGCGCTCGCGCTCGGTGGTCCCGCCCCAGATGCCCTCGCGCTCCCGGTTGGCCAGCGCGTGCTCCAGACACGCCTCGCGTACGGCACATACATCGCAGATGGCCTTCGCCTCGTCGGATTCCTCGTCGGAGACCGGGTAGAACACATCTGGATCGATGCCCCGGCAGGCAGCGTGCTTGCGCCAGGTGGCACTCATGGGAACATTCCTTGCTACGTTCGGGATCACTGGTCGTCCGCTGCGGCAACACGTCGGCGACCTGGGAATACGCGGCCTCCCGACAGCAACTCGCGGAAGGACCAGTATGGCTCACGGGACACGGCGGTGTCCACAACACGGTGGCGGATGACGCCGGCGTGCCGACCGACCCCATGTCTTCCCAGGCCTTTCCCGTGCCTTCCGCCGTCGGCCACACCCGTCGGCGCCCACAGCACCGGGCCGGCCGGCCGACCTTCTGACCGACCTTCTCCCCGCCGGGACCGTCGGATCCCCTAGGATCCTGCGGCGTCCTACGATCCGATGTTCCCGGACGCCCGAAGGAGTGCACCCATGGCCCCAGTCGAACTCGGCGGCAAGACCATCGTCATCACCGGGGCGACCGGCCAGGTCGCCGAGCCCGTGGCCATCTCCCTGGCTGCCGACAACGAGGTCGTGGCCGGCGCCCGGTTCCGCGATGCTGCCGCCCGCGAGCGGCTCGAGGCCGCCGGGGTGCGGTGCGTCCCGATCGACCTGCTCTCCGGGGACGTATCCGGGCTCCCGGCGGACGCCGACTACGTGGTCAACTTCGCCGTCGCCAAGTCGAACGAGTGGGAGAAGGACCTGCGGGCGAACAGCGGCGGCCTCGCGTACCTGATGGAGCACCACCGGGCGGCGCAGGCCTTCCTGCACTGTTCGACCACCGGGATCTACAAGCCGATGGGCCACCACGTGTTCGCCGAGGGCGACCCGCTCGGCGACAACCACGGGGTCTGGCCGTTCCTGCGGACCTACAGCATCTGCAAGATCGCCACGGAGGCCACCGCCTTGTGGGCAGCCGACCGGTTCGGGCTCCCGACCACCATCGCCCGGCTCTCCGTCCCCTACGGCGACCGTGGCGGCTGGCCGGCCATCCACCTCGAGATGATGATCAACGGGAGCGACATCCCGGTGCACGTCGATGGCCCGAGCGTGTACCACCCGATCCACGACGACGACATCCTGGCCATGGTTCCCGGGCTCCTCGGCGCGGCCGGGACGCCGGCGACGGTCGTCAACTGGGGCGGCAGCCAGTCGGCAAGCATCGAGGAGTGGTGTGGCTACCTCGGCGCGCTGACCGGTCTGACGCCGTCGTTCGCCCCGACCACCGAGACCATCGACAGTGTGCAGATCGACCTGACCCGGATGCACGAGCTGGTCGGACCCACCACGGTCGGATGGAGGGACGGCATGGCCCGCATGGTCGCGGCCCGGCATCCCGAACTGCTCCGGGAGTAGGCCGGGCCGCCACTCACCGGGTGCGGACCTCCACGCTCGTCGTGGCGCCCACCGACCAGCCGCTCGGGACCGGCAGTCCGGGAACCACGAGACGTTGTCCCTGCATCAGCACCAGCGTGAGCTCGTCGGCGGGTGAGGCCCACAGCCATCGTGCCGATCCCGGGAAGGACCACAGCAGTGGTGACAGCGACTCCGTGAAGCGCGGGTCGAGCCAGTGCTCGATCCCATCCAGCTCGAAGGTGAAGGGCCCGGCCACGGTCACGCTGGTCCGCCCGAAGCAGAGCGTCAGTCGACCGTCGAGAACGATGCGCGCCAGTTCCGGGTCCTGGAGGACGAACTCGTGCCCTCCACCGGGCAGCACCCGCAACAGGACTCCATCGGACACGACGCCATGATCCCACCTGCCTCTCGGTCGTTCCACTCCGGACGGGACCCGCCCCCGTTCCGCCCCCCCGCCCGGGCTAGGAGGCGCCGCGACCCCGGATCACCGCTTTGGGAGTGTTCCAGAGAATCTCCATGTCCCACCCGAACGACCATGAGGCCACGTACTGGTAGTCCAGCCGGCAGAGTTCCAGGTGGGAGAGCTCGTTCCGGCCGGAGACCTGCCAGAGACCCGTCATCCCGGGTCGGACCTCGAACCGCTTGCGGGCCCACCCCTCGATCTCGTCCGCCTCGGCCACGACGAAGGGCCGGGGACCGACCAAGGACATGTCGCCCTTCCAGACGTTGAAGAGCTGGGCCAGCTCGTCGAGGCTGCGGCGCCGCAGCAACCTCCCGACAGGGGTGACCCGCGGGTCGTCCTGCATCTTGAACAGTGGCCCGTCGACCTGGTTGAGATGGGCCAGCTCCTGCCGGCGCGACTCGGCATCCTCGTACATGGTCCGGAACTTGAGGATCGCGAACGGCTCCCCGTCACGTCCGGTCCGGGTCTGGCGGAAGAACACCCGGCCCGGGCTGGTGCTGGCGATGGCGATGGCCATCGCCAGCAGGATCGGGGAGACGGCGATGAGAATCAGGCTCGAGGCAACGATGTCAAAGGCGCGCTTGAGGAACCGGGATCGAGCGCTGAGGGATGACGGTGCGATGTCCAGCATGGTCAGTCCCGACAGGTCCTCCACGCGAGAGGCACTGGTGATCAGGTCGTAGTAGCGCGGAATGATCGAGACGCCGACCTCACCGGCCAGACTCCGCAGCATCTCCGTCGTGCGCTCGGGGTGCGTGCGCGAGAAGCAGACCACGACACGGGCGACGCCGTGCGCACGGCACAGTTCGGGGAGTTCGTCGAGGGTTCCGATGACATCGCGCTGGCCCATCGGATGGTCGTCCACGTAGCCCACGAACTTGACACCCGACTGCGCACGCAGATGGCTGGCCACCGTTGTGGCCAACTTGCCGGTGCCGACGACGATCATCGGGACCGAGCGGTCCGACGAGTTGGCGAGCGGTCCGAAGGCCAGTGCACGGGCCAAGGGGACGAACACCATGCCGGCCAGGCACATCGAGACGGTGGTCGCCACGCTGAGTCCTTGCAGGGGCTCGGCCTTCTGCCAGAGGTAGACGATCACGGTGTACATCAGGCCGCTGATCATCAGCGCGTTGGCGATCTTCCCCAGGTCGGGGAAGACGCTGTTCGAGAGGCGCCTGGCGACACCACGGTACAGACCGTAGAGGGCGAACACTCCGACGAACACCGGGATCATGGCCAGGCCGGCGAGGAACACGTCGCCGCTGTTGCCCAGCGTGTGGGCATTGTCCTCGGACACGGCCACCACGACCAGCGGTCCAACGACGGCCGCGACCGCCAAGCCGACGATGTCGGCCACCAACTGGCGTTGGAGCGGGTACCGGCGGACCCGGGTCTCGCCAGTGGACGGCGACCGCACGGCGTCATCGGCCACCACGTCGACTCCGCCGAGCAGGCAGTAGTCCGAGGAACTGGCAGGTGGCAGCGCACGCAGTGACGGGATCAGGTCCTCGTCGAATTTCTGATCCTTCGGATCCCGGATCGCCATTTCTGCAAGCCCGCCCTCTTGTGTGCCGGCCGCCGCCGACTGCCCCGCGTTGTCAACGCCTTCACCATCAACCATGGGCGCCGCTCCCGGAACCCGATCGCATGTTACGCACATGCCTGCACATCCCACAATCGCGCCACGCGGCCCTCGAATCCGCCGCGCCGGCGCGCCGGCGGCCGGGACGCCCGGCACGACTATGGGCGCCCCCCGAGGGGGGTAGCTGGCAGAGGGGGACAGGAGTCACACTCCCTTGATCGGCCTGTTCCGGTTCCGGCTGAACACACCTTTTCGATATTCCCCCTGATGTCTGGACGGCTATGGCACCGGCCCCGGGCGCTGACCCGGGTGCCCCACCCGGCCGGTTCAACCAGTCAGGAACCGGTCGTACGCGGACATCATCGCCTCGACGGAGAAGCGGCGGCGGGCATCGGCCTGACCACGCTCGGCCAGCTCGGCTCGCAGCGCCGAGTCGACCTCGAGCTCGCGCAGGGCGCTGGCCAGCGCCTCGGGGTCGTCCGACGGCACCAGGAGCCCGGTCTCTCCGTCCTCCACCACTTCGGTCAGGCCGCCGACCCGGGAGGCCACCACCGGAATCCCGGCCAACAGTGCTTCGACGGCGACCAGCCCGAACCCCTCCACCCGGGAGGGTATCGCCAGCACGTCACACCTCTGCCGGGCGACCCAGGGGGGCTCCACCCACCCGGTGAACGTCATACGGTCCTGGAGGCCGAGCTCGCGTCCGAGTTCTTCGAGGCCGGCGCGCTCGGGTCCGTCCCCCATCAGTACGAGCTCTGCCCCCGGCAGCCCGGCCACTGCCCGGATCAGTACGTCGAACCCCTTCTCAGGAACCAGCCGACCGACGGCACCGATGGCGAACCGCTCCGTCGGCGTTCCGCCCGGAGGCGGCCCACCGCTGGCCTCGGATACAGGGGGCACCCCGTTGTAGAGCAGCCTGACCGACCCGGGCCGCAGGCCGAGCTCCGCCTCGGTAGCGGTGCACACCGAGCGGGACACCCCCCCGAACGCCCGGACCCGCCGGGAAAGCATGCGGAAGATCAGGTTCTGGCTGCGTTTGGTCGGGGGCAGGACGCAGTGCACCACGGCGACGGTCGGCACCCGGTTCAGGGCCCCCGCCAACAGGGCGTACTGCGCGTCGTAGAGCTGAGACAGGCAGACCAGCAGGAGATCGGGCCGGAGGTCGTGCACTGCGTGGACGTGGGAGGCGATGGCGCGGAGGTTGCTCTTGTGGCGCACCTGCGGCACCACCCGGGTCCGGACGCCGCTACGCCCACCGGCCACGTACGCCACCACGGACGCCGACACGCCCATCACCGTGACCTCGTACTGTTGGCCGAGGTTCGCCAGCAGGGTCGCCGCGCTCATCTCCATGCCACCGATCACTTCTGTCTCGAGATAGCAGCAAAGCCGAATGGCTGGGACGTCTGAAGTGGCCATCTCGTTCTCCGGTCCGTTGGTGAGCCGATCGATCTATCATCGTGAGGGAGGATGCAGTACTTGACCAATCGGAAACACGCCTTCGGTCGATCGTCGCGACGTCAACGAGCCGGGGGTGGGTACCGGGCAATGATGACGGCGCTCGTCTTGGCCACCGTCTCCCTCGGGTGCGCGTCCGGTCCGGCCACCGCCACGTCCGGTCCGGCCACGGCCCCGGCCGGTCCGGCCACGGCCACGTCGGTGGTGCCGATCGGGGCCTACGCCGGCTACAAGAACATCGGCGGCGTGGCCGAGATCTCGAAGCTGATCGGCCGACCGGTCGCCCATGCCATGGACTTCTTCGACGGGACGACGTGGACCACCGCGGTGACGAGTCCGGCCCAGATCGTGCCGGCCTGGAATCGGACGGACTACCGGATGACATGGGGGGTCGCCATGCTCCCCGACTCCGGAGCGTCGCTCGCCGAGGGCGCCAGAGGGGTGTACGACCACTACTTCGTCTCCATCGCCCGATACCTCGTGGCCAACCACCAGGGCGGTTCCACCATCCGGCTGGGCTGGGAGTTCAACGGGGACTGGTTCCCCTGGTCGGCCGCCACGTGCCCGGCGTGCTTCGTGTCCTACTGGCGCCACATCGTCGTCGCCATGCGCTCGGTGCACGGAGCCAGCTTCCTGTTCGTGTGGAACACCACGGTAGGGACCTCATCCCTCCCCCCGACGTCGGCCTACCCGGGCGACGCCTTCGTCGACATCGTAGGCATGGACGTGTACGACAACGTGCGAGGCTCCCCGAACTCCGCGGCACGTTGGCGGGTATTGGCGGACGAGCCCTATGGCCTGCGGTGGCTGAGCTCCTTCGCACGTGCGCACCACAAGCCCGTCAGTCTCCCCGAATGGGGGCTGGGCTTCCCGCCCGACGGAGGCGGCGACAACCCGTACTTCATCTCCCGCATGGCGCAGTACCTCAAGGCGCAGCCCGGGCTGGTCAGCGCTCTGTACTGGAATTACGGGACGTCCGCGCTGTCGGACGCACCCAGATCCAGGGCTGCGTTCGCCCGCGCGTTCGGATGAGCGGATCGCCGTGTCACGGAATGGTCGGGTTCAACCAGGGAAGGACGGCCGCCAATTCGGCCCCGCTCGGTTCGGGGGCCAGGGTGCTCCAATTCCCGACTCCGGGAGACCAGTAGTTGGAGAACGCGGCCGCGTACCAACCGGAAAGGAATTCCTGCTCGGAACAGTCACAGTTCGGCGCCCAGCTGGCCGGGTGGATGCCCAACATGGACTCGATGGCGGCCTCTCCCCCCAACGGCTCGACGGCGGCGGCATCGACTTCGTGCCCGATCTCGAAGGCGATGATCCCCGCCAACTTCTCCACCGTCTCGCCCGGGTACACGTACAGGCTGGACACCCCGCCGGAACGCCCCCACGTGAACGTCGTGTTGCCGAGGAATCCGGCTGAGGGCGCATTCTCGATCGGGAGGAATTGGATCGAGTAGCCGGGGATCGACTGCCACGGATAGCGCACCAAGGACAGTGCCTCGGCACCCAGTTGCTCCGGGGTCATCGACGCCGACGTGACGGGGACGGCAAGGGTGGTCGGGGGCGCCACGCCCGATGGCACGCTCGATGGCACGCTCGTAGCGACGGTCGGCGCCACGCCCGGTGGCACCGGTACAGGGCCTCCGGCGGTCGGAACCGGCGCCGCGTTCGACACGGCGTGCGCGGTCGACGGAGCGGTGACCGGAGCGGCCTCGGCCAACGCCGCGGCCCGTCCGATGAGCCGGGTGGGAGGCGCAGTTGCCCGCGCTGCGGAGCGAAGTTGGCCGCCGATCGGGTACTGCAGGACGAAGGTGGCCACGAGGGACGAGGTGGCCACGGCGGCGACGAGGACCGCCAGCCTCGACAGCCGGCGAATCCGCCCGCAGGTTGCCCTGCGGATTCGGCGCCAGGGACCGACGGACCGACGATCCGCCCCGACATACCCGTCGCTGAATACCAGGCGCGGGTGATCGAGGTCGGCCAGCAGGGCCGCCAGGTCCGGTTCGGAGCGTGCCGAGCCGGACGTCGACGGCTCCCGCGCAGGAACAGGGACCGCCGCGGTTGCGTCGAGCGAGCTCCCCTTCGTCACTGACCCCATGCCGACGTATCGGCCGACTGCGGGTCACCCTGAAGCGGACTGCGTTCCGATCAGAGGTGACCCAGCGGGGGATTCCCGTCAGTGGACTCCGGGGGACGGGAGCCGGTCGAATCGCCCCTCGCTCAGCTGGCCATGCCCACGATGGGCGCGTTGAGGTGCTGGCCGCCCATCGAGCCCAGCGAGGGCGCACCGAAGGCGAAGACCCCGCCGTCGGAGGCCACCTCGTAGTAGCCGCCGGTGGCCGAGTCGTAGGCCATGCCCACGATGGGCGCGTTGAGGTGCTGGCCGCCCATCGAGCCCTGGAAGGGCGCACCGAAGGCGAAGACCCCGCCGTCGGAGGCCACCTCGTAGTAGCCGCCGGTGGCCGAGTCGTAGGCCATGCCCACGATGGGCGCGTTGAGGTGCTGGCCGCCCAGCGAGCCGAGTGAGGGCACACCGAAGGCGAACATCCCGCCGTCGGAACCGGTCATCAGGTAGCCGGGCACGCCGCCGGAGGACGAGGTGGGCGACCCGGGCCCAGGCGCTCCCGCCGTCGGCACCACCGAGGCTGCGCCGCCGGGAGCGCCCGGGGCGAAGTCGGCGCCCAGGGCTGCCAGCGTCATCGGGTTCTGGCCGTTGTCGACCCGGCTGGTCCCGTAGTCCCAGAAGGTCGCCTCGAGCACATTGTGACTCCTGATCCAACTGGCCATGTCGGCCACGAAGACTGGGTCGTCACCCCCGCACACTTGCGTGCCTGCCACGCTGACCGGACCGCTGTCCTGCGACGACGGGCCCCAGCCCAGTCCCCACTCAGGGAAGGCCATCGGCTTGCCGTGGGCTCCGGAGAAGGCGTTCAACCAGTCGAGGCCGTACGGCCCCGACTCGATGGTGGCGAACTCCGCGGACGCACCGGGGTACGTCGCCCACTCGGTGTCGTACACGTCGAGCCCGACGATGTCCACGTAGGCGTTCCCCGGATAGTAGGCGGCGGGGTCGACGGTCCCACCGCGGGTCGGATTCCACTCGAACCGGAAGTTGGCCCCGGGCACCGACCGCATGGCGTCCACGATGTGGACCCAGTAGGCCACGAACTGCGCCGGGGTGGCACTGCTCGTCCCCCAGGGAAACCAGGATCCGTTGAACTCCCACCCGATCCGGATGATCGACGACCCTTGACCCTGGGCCACGAAGTTCTGGGCCAGTGTCCGGAAATTGCCGTCGTAGCTGCCAGCGGCACCGGCCGCCATCGAGCCCCCGCTGTTCGGGATCATGGGGACTCCCCAGATCATCTGGTAGCCGCGGCCCGCCCAGACCTGGACCGGCCATGTCGGATCGGTGAACCGCGCCCACGAACTCGGGTCCAGGAAGTCCATTGCGTAGGTCGGGTGCTCGCCCAGGGAAGCCGCGAGGGAGTCGACCGTGCCCGGGTCTCCGGGGCCCACATAGGCGCCCAGCACGGAGTTGGGCATAGCGGCGGCGGCCGGTCGGTCGACGACAAGCGTGGACATCGTCACCAGGACGACCGCTGCGACGGCGAGACGCGCCGTCCGTGCGGGACTTCCGGCCAGGAGCCGTGGTGCGAACCTGCCCCGGTGACGCCTTCCGCTGGGTCGCAACGACCGCAGTGGCATGCGGTGCTCCTTCGTTCGGTAGCCTGGCGAACCCTCGGGGTCCCATGGCTTTGCGCACCCGCCTCACGACGGGGATGCCCTTTTCGCTGACGTTTCCAGAGTACCAGTGCCGATGAAATGCCGCAATAAGTAGTCAACTCACCACTATTCGTGAGAATCTACCGGTCACCGAGCAGGGCACGGCGGCCGCCGTCGCCCTCAGCCGTGCGTCACCAGCTCACCGTGACCGGCTGGGCGTCATCGAATGTCTGACCTGGTGCTTCCCAGGCCACGGGCGGGACCCGGGCCGAGGGGACGACCGTCACCGAGCCGTGCCGCCCGGGCAGGTGGAAGTGGACGGTGACGTCGCGGGACTCCCCCTGGGGCACATCCACCGTCGACGCCAGGACCCACGTCGGGCCGTCGACTCCGTCGACTGCCACGCGACCGGCACCGGAGATCGAACGGTGCGTGGCTGCGGCCGGTAGGTTGACCGAGACCAGTCCCAGGTACTCACCGTAGGAGGTGTTCAGTCCGGGAAACGGACCGGCGATGAATGGCGACTCGCCGTCGGGCGTCCCATTGTGGAGGTGCACCGTCAAGGTGACCGCCGTGTCCGCTCCTGACGTGGTCCGCCCCATCCGCACCCGGGCGGACAGGTACTGGTCCAGCTTGTTGCCGCCTCGACTGATGACCGTTGCGGCAAGCGACGAGCTGGTGAGCACCCCGGCGACCCCGGACGCTTGCCAGGCGCCTTCGGCCGGGGCGGAGGCCGACCACAGGAGCAGGTGGCGACCCCGCGTGGCGGCGGCCATCGCGTTGGCCAACGTCGTCAGGTCCACCGACTTCCCCTGGAGTTCGTCGAGGACGGCCGAGGCGATCGAACCCAGCATGCCCTGTCGACCGGTCGACTGGATGGCTTCGAAACTCAGCCCCGAGTACTCGTCGTGCTCGAGGTAGGTGACCACATTGTCCGCGGTCACCGTGACGCCGCCGGTCGTGACCGGTCCGGTCACCCGGAGGAGCTCCTGCAGTCCTCCGACGTCCAGCGCGATGACCCCGTCGACGTGCTGGCCCGTGTCGGCCTGCCACATCTTCGCCGCCAGTGGGGCGGTGACGTCGAACCGGGGGCTGAGGCCGAGGTTGCGCCAATCCCTGCCCGGTTCCAGCCATCCCCAGTTCCGCTCGAGGTCGGCGGTCGCGGTAACTGCTCCCGGTGGGAGGGCAAGGCCCGCGGAGAGGAACATCTGGCCCAGATGGACGCTCCCGCCACTCGTGGTTGCGGTACCGACATCCAGGAACATGCCCGAGCCGGCCCGCATCTCCGCGTTGTTGGCCGCCATGACGAGGAAGGTCTGGGGGCCCTCGAGGATGTCGGCTGCGACCGTGCACACCTCGGCGGCTCGCGACAGGCGTTGTCGCGCCCCGTCGAGCTGGGATACGAAGGCGTCACGCTTCGACGCCAGCGGCGCCACGAGCGCGGCCGACGGCCCGGTGTCGATGCGGTCCAAACTGCGCACGGCTGCAGCGGACAGGGCGCTCAACCTCCGCAGCGCGGTGATCCGCTCCGGACCCGCGCCGTGGGGGGAGTTCACGATGGCATGCGCCTGGGACAGGAACGTCGATCCGACGGAGGCGACCTGTCCGGCGGCCGAGGACAGGTCCTGCAGTGACCGGAGCTGCCGGCCGGCCACCGGGACGATCATGACGGGGGCCAGGACCCAGGAGGAGAGCGAGTCGTGCGCGCTGGCGAACTCCATCCGCGCCGAGTCGAGCACGTGACGAGTGCTGCCCGAAGTGAGCTCGTCCGGTGCCAGCTGCCCGCGGACCTGGTCGAGCGCGGCGATGCCGTTCTGGTCGGCATGGTACGACGCCACGACCTTGTCCGCTGCGAACGCTGCCCAGATCGCACAGAGCGCCAAGGTCCCCACGACGGCCCATCGCCGAAACCGCCGTCGGCTCGTACCAGGCGGTTGGGCGCCGGCCCCGCCCCCGTCGCTTCCGGGGCCCGACCGCCCTCCCACGACCACCTCACTCGTCACGATCTCCGCACCGGCGCCGAGTGTACAACCGCGACCTCGCTCCACCGTGGTCACACGGAGGCATCGTGACATCGCCCAGGAACCCGACCCCGCCGCCGTATACTCCAGCAATGCCCGGCGATCCCGGGGCCGGCAACAGGTCCCCAGCGAACAAGACCGAGGCGAGCCCTGCCAGTGGTCGGAAACGGCCGATTCCGCCGGGAGCAGGCCCGGGCCCGGGCCCGGCGAAGGGCGTGGGACCGGCGTCGGGCCCGGAGCGGAAGCAGCCGATCCCGCCGAGTGCGACCCCCAAGGGTCAACGGCCTCCACGTGCCGTGAATCACGGGACCGGTACCATCGCCGTCGGAGCACCGCAGACGCCTCCTGGTGCCGGTTCAGATCCGGGGGGACCCGATCCTGCCGCCGCACCGGCACGGAGGTTCGGCTCACCCATGCGCGGGCTCCGTCGTCGGGTGCCCTGGCTCTTCAGACGAGGCTGGGTGCTGGTGATCGTGACCCTGCTGGTCACCGCCACCGCGGTCGGCCTCTCGGGCCTCAAGAGTGCCACCTACTCCTCGGACGCCATCCTGCTCGTCAACCCGGGAGCCACCAACACCTCGCCGGGGAGCTCACAGGAGGCGCAGGCACTGGCTGCGACGTACGCCGGGCTCATTCCCAGCGACAACGCCGTCCTGAGCGCGGTGTCGGCGGCGACGGGTCTGACCCAGGCGCAGGTCAAGAACGGGACGTCCGTCACGGTCGTCAATGGCACGTCCCTCCTGGACCTCCGATTCTCGAGCAAACTGCCGTCCACCACCGCCGCCGGAGTCAACGCGATCTCCCGTGCCGTCTCCGGCGAGCACCCCGCCACCAGTTCCATCCCTGCCGGCACCATGGCGCTGGTGCGCGGGGCCAGCACGCCGGTCAGCCACGCGGCGAAGCTGGTCGAGGTGGTGCTCCTCGGGCTGGTGCTCGGCGTGCTCCTGGGTGCGGTCATCGTGATCGTCTGGGAACGCGCCGATGCGCGGTTCGACCGGCCGGGCCAGGTCGCCGGTCAGCTGGGTATCCCCACCCGCTCCTTCGAGGACCTCAACGTCGATTCCGCCGCCGCCATGACCGACCGGTGGCGTTCCTTGGCGATCATCGACGATCCGACCATCGCCCTGCTGTCGGTGGTCGCCGGCATGCAGGACACAGCCGAGATCGTCGGGCGGAGGCTGGCCCGCCTGGCGCCGAACCTCGACCTCGGCACCGGAGGCGCACCGGGCGACGAGAACGGTGACCGGGTCGCCCAGTTCGCGAACCTCACGGTCCTGCTGATCCCCCGTGAAGTGCGGGTCCGGGCCGTACTCCGCTCGGTGAACTTCCTCGAGCAGGTCGGTGTCCGGCCCGCCTGGGCCCTGATGGTCGACGAGAGCCTCCTCTGACTGCGGACAATGGGGCCACAGGCCCCGAAGGCCGACGTCCGCCAAGCGTGGCGTCGCTCCGGCGCCACCAGCCCGAGGCCTCCACGGACTGGTCGGGCTCGGCACCGCTCGAGATGGGGTGGCTCGACCGCCATCCGAGCGGCATCGTCATCGTCGGCACCGCGCTCGCATCGAGTTTGGCGGTCGGCGCCGCGATCGCCCTGAAGCCGAAGCTCGCGGTCGTCCTCGTCCTTGCGGTGGCGGGGGGACTTGCCGTACTCCGCCGTCCGGCGATCGGCGGCTACCTGCTCGCCGGGCTGGTCCCGATCACCTCGGGTCTCCGGAGCGGATTCCCGATTCCGGGCTTCCGGCTCTCCGAGGTGCTGATCGGCACGCTCTCGATAGCCATCCTCCTGCCCGCCTCGGCCCGCCAGACCCTCCGCTGGCGGGCCCTCGACTGGTTCCTCCTCGCGTACGTGGTCGCCGCGGCCGGGATCGGGGCCTACAGCCTCCACCATGACGGCGTGGGGCTGTCGAACAGCGTCGTCGGCACGCTCTTCGGGCCCTTGCAGTTCCTGCTGCTCTACCGTGCCATCGCCGTGTCGCTCCCCTTGCGGGTCCAGCGCAACACCGCGCTGCGACTCCTGCTGCTCGGTAGCGTCCCGGTGTCGATGATCGCCCTTGCCCAGCAGCTCCGCATTGCCGGAATCAACACCTTCGTCTCAAACATCACCGGCTCGACCGTCTTCAACAGCTACGGCTACTTCTTCGCACGGGCCACCGGGCCGTTCGACCACTGGACCCCGCTGGCCGGATACCTACTGGTCATCCTGCTGCTCGGCATCAGCCTGCTGCTCCACGGCGTGGACGGCGTGCTCTCGCGACGGGCCATGCTGCTGATCCTCGGGCTGGACGCCCTCGGGCTCCTCCTGTCGGCCGAGCTCTCCGCCATGGTCGCCCTGGTCCTGACCGGACTCGTCCTCGGCCTGTGGTCGGGGCGGCTCCAGTTCCTCCTCAGGTGGGGACTGCTCGTCGGACTGCTGCTCGCCGCCTCGTTCGGCTCGTATCTCCAGGCCCGGTTGAGCACCGAGTTCTACAGTTCGGCCGGGAGCGGCCGCAGTGCGCTGGTGCCCCAGACACTGCAGTTCCGATTCACCATCTGGACCCAGCAGTACTTCCCGGCCATCCGCGCCCACCTCCTCTACGGGTACGGGCCGGTCTTCCCCCGCTCGATCGTCTGGCAGTACACCGAATCGCAGTACGTGACGTTCCTAATGTGGGGCGGCATCCCGTTGCTCCTGTTCTTCCTGGCGGCGATGTGGGCACTGTTCGCCCGGGCCCGCACCATGGCCCGGCCCGCCGGCGATGATCCCAGCCGATGGGCCGTGGCACGGGCAGTAGCGTTGCTCGTGGTGGCTACCTACCTCATCGACTCCATCTATCCCTACCTCACGTCGGCGGGCCTCCCCCAGGCGCTCTGGGTCCTGGTCGGCATCATGGTGGCCACCGAGCACGAGTTCCGGCCGGCTCAGCGCGTGCCACCCCGCGCCGTCCCCTCGGCCGTCCCCGCCCTCACGTGACGCCCGCACCCGCGGCGTGGAGCCGGGGATGAGGGCCCTCTTCGTCGCCAACGGCGGTGGGCACCTCAAGGAACTCATCCACCTCAGCCAGAGGTTGCCGTTCCCCGTGGACGAGAGCCTGTGGGTCACCTTCGACTCCCCCCAGAGCCGATCGCTCCTCCGCGACCAGGAGGTCTGCTACGTGAGGTACTCGTCCCCCCGGGACGGATGGGCCACCGTGGTGAACTTCTGGGCCGCAGCCAGGATCCTCCGTCGGCACCGGTTCGACGTGGCCGTGAGCACCGGGGCGACCGTCGCGGTCTCCTTCCTCCCCCTCGCCCGGATGCTCGGCATCCCGTCCCACTACATCGAGAGCGCGACGCGGACCGACGGGCCCTCGCTGACCGGTCGCCTGCTCCGATGGGTGCCGGGCCTGCAGCTCCACACACAGCACGCGAGCTGGTCCGGGGGACGCTGGAGCTTCGCCGGGTCGGTGTTCGACCAGTTCGATTGCACCGTCGACCCGGACCGCGCCGCCATCGAGCGGGTCGTGGTGACGGTCGGCGCGTCGGAGACCTACGGCTTCGAACGCCTCATCCGGGCCCTCATCCCCATCCTCCCCCCCGGTGCCGACGTCCTGTGGCAGACCGGATGCGCAGACGTCGGAACATTGGGTATCGACGGAAAGCGACAGGTACCGGCGCTCGAGCTCGAGTCGGCCATGCGTGACGCCGATCTCGTCATCTCCCATGCCGGTGTGGGATCTGCGTTGTCCGCGTTGGAGTCCGGACGCAGGCCCGTCCTCGTGCCCCGGGAGAGCGCCTTCGGCGAGCATGTGGACGACCACCAATTCCAGGTCGCCGAGGACCTGGGGGGCCGCAACCTGGCCGTCGCCCGACGGGTGGACGAGCTCCGCGCCGAGGACCTCGACGAGGCCGCTGCCAGCAGGATCCGTGAGGTGCAGCGTCCAGCCCCGATCGCCATCGACCCGCCCGTCGGGCGACACCGGAGATTTCGCCGTGTGCGGAGGTCGGCGCCGTCACCCCGGCGCGGCCGCCCGGTGTTCGTGGCCTGGGGAGCGATCGCCGGTCGCTCCCACGAGCTGGCGGAGGCTCTCGACGCCGACGTGTTGTCGTGCTTCCCCCCCGGCACGGCCCGGCGCCCCTCCGCTCCCGTGCGCTATCTACTCAGCACCCTGCGGACGATCGGATACCTCGCATCACGACGCCCCCGTGCGGTGATCGTCACCAACCCGCCGATCATCCCCGTGCTCCTCGCCGTCGCCTACGCACGCATCACCGGGTGCGTCGTTGTCATCGACGACCATCCGGGCGCCTTCGGTGCCCAGGGCTACCGGATCGGCGAGATGATGCTGCCCCTCCACCGGCGGCTGGTTCCGTCGGCACGGTTGTGCCTGGTCACCGACCAGTCATGGGTGGACCTGATCGAGCGTTGGGGAGGGCGCGGCCTGGTCCTCCACGAGGCCCCGGGGGACTGGGTGCCCGTGTCCGGACGTCGTCCCGGCGTGAGGCCCAGCGTCCTCTTCGTCTGCACGTTCGCTCCCGACGAGCCGGCCGCGGAAGTCATCGAGGCCGCCACCGCGCTCCCCCAGGTCGACTTCACCATCACCGGCGACCTCGGCCGGGCCCCCGATGTCGAGTCCGGCCCCAATGTGCACCTGGTCGGCTTCCTCGACAGGTCCTCGTACCGCCTTGCCGTCGAGACCGCCGACATCGTGCTGACGCTCACCACAGAACCCACGTCGGCCATGCGGGCCGCTTTCGAGGCCGTTTGGGCGGAGCGCGTGCTCGTCGTCAACGACTGGCTCCTCCTGCGCGACCTCTTCCCGAACGCGGTCCACGTCGAGAACACATCCGGATCGATCGCTGCGGGCATCCAGCGAGCTCTCGACGAGCACGACCGGCTCCGGGCGGTCGCCGGCGCGTCCCGGCGACTGCAGTTGGCCCGTTGGGAGGAACAGCTCGACGCGTTGCGCAGCGCCCTCGACGGGGCCGGGTGACCAGCCGCCGGCGCCCAGCGCGACTCAGGTGGTGGCGATCAGCGACTTGACCAGACCGGCGACCCGCTCATAGATGATCTCGGCCATCGGGAAGTAGTCCTCCATGTCGGTCACCGAGAGCAGCTCGATGCTCATGACCTCGTCACGGATCTCCCCCGGGTCCGAGGGGAAGTGAGGGGGCATCAGCGGCCAGCGGGCCGCTACCTGGACACGGGCGGCCAGCGGCAGGTGCTGGAACCACGGGAACACGAAGTGCGGCTCGATCGGGAAGTACCGGTACGGCGTCTGGATCCACATGTGGTCGCCGAGGCGGTCCACGACATCGGCGAACAGCTGGCGCCGGGCATGGCCCCCGACGTGCTCGATGGTGGAGTTGGAGTAGACCAGGTCGAACGTCCGTCCGGACAACGCCTCCGGCGGGACGCACGCGTCCCCGGTGATCACCTCGGCCCAATCCAGCCGGGGGTCGGGGGCCGCCACCGGGTTGATCAGGGTGAGGTTGGCAGGCCGGGTCGGGACGGACGCCCAGAAGTCGACGGTGCCGCCCAGGTCGATCACCGACATGTCGGCGAGTCGGGGGAAGGTGGACTCGAAGGTGTCCCACCGCTTGGCCCGGGCCCGGGCGGCAAGCGAACCGGGTCGGGTCGGGTCGGCGACCAGCGTCCGCAGGGATCTCGCTGCCACTGTCGACGCCTCTCTCTTTCGGGGGGACCATGCGGTTGCCGCATCACACATGGTAGCCGTGCGCCTTCGCACCCCCGGGGCCGGACCGCGCACCCGGCGGGCCAACCCTCATGCGAGCGCCCACGTGGGATACTCCACCGGTGCTGCATCCAGCGGAACCATCGCGCCCCACCGTCTCGGTGGTCATGCCGACCCGTGGTAGGCGTTCCCGCCTCCCGACGGTGCTCGCGCCCCTGCTGGACGACCCCCTGATCGGGGAAGTCGTGGTCGTTGTGGACGGCTCGAGCGACGGCTCGGCGGAATGGCTCCGTGAACAGGCCGTCGACCAGCCCCGACTGGTCCCCCTCGTCCGGGAGCGATGCGGGGGGGCCCAGGTCGCCAGGGCCGACGGTGTGGCCCGGGCGACCGGGGACGTGGTGCTCTTCCTCGACGACGACGTGGTGGCCGACCCGGGCCTGGCCGCGGGCCACCAGGCCCGGCACGGGCCCGGAGGCGGCAAGGTGGTCGTGGGGTTCATGCCGGTGGTGCTACCGGAACATCGCCGACCCGGACAGTTCGCGACGTACCTCTACGCGGACGAGTACCTGAAGCGTTGCGCCGACTACGCAGCGGATCCGGAGCAGATCCTGCGGACCTTGTGGTGGGGGAACGTATCGATGCGACGAGCGGACGCGATCACCGTGGGCCTGGTGTCCGCCGGCTTCGGGGACTTCTACCACGAGGACCAGGACTTCGGACTGCGGTGCCTGGCCGCGGGCCTGCAGGGCGTCTTCGATCGGACGCTCCGCGCGGAGCACCTCCATGCCCGGAGCATCGACGCATTCATCCGGGACGCCCGATCCCAGGGCGCAGGGCGAGTCGTCCTCCACCGGCGCCACCCTGACCTGATCGGCGAACTCCACCCGGCGGACTTCGCCGAAGGCCTGCCACTTCCCGCCGCGCTCCTGGTCCGCGGTTCGGGGTCCCCCGCACTGGCCGGCGCGTCCTCCGCGGTCCTACGGACCGCCACCGAGATCACCGGGCGGATGCGGTGGTACGGGGTGGAGACACGAATCGGAAAGGTGCTCCGCCGGGTCAACCAGCGGTCGGGCGCCGAGTCGGTCTGGCGGGGCGAGGCGGCACCGACCCGACTGGCCGGAGTCGGAGGGCAACCATGACGACGGTCAGCATCTGCATCACCTGCTACAACTACGGCCGCTATGTCGCCGAGGCCGTGGAGAGCGCTCTGGCCCAGACCCACCCGGACCTCGACATCGTGGTCGTGGACGACGGATCGACGGACGACTCCCAGGCGGCACTGGCGCCGTACGCGGGGCGGATCACCTCGATCGTCCAGGAGAACTCGGGCCAGCTGCGCAGCGCTCGCCGGGCATTCGAGGCGAGCCGGGGCGACTTGGTCATCTTCCTGGACGCGGACGACCTCCTGGATCCGGCCACGGCCGCCCGAGTGGTGGCCGCCTACGCAGCAGAACCCGACGCCGCCCGCATCCAGTGGAGGCTCCGCGTCGTCGGCCCCCACGGCGAGGCGAGCAACACGACGTTCCCGCCGAGCAACTGGACGATGCCGTCAGGTGACCTCCGCCAGCACATCTTCCTGCGCCGCACCTATGTCTGGCCACCGACCAGTGGCAACGCCTATCCGCGGCGCGTCATCGGGAAGGTCTTCGACGCGTTGGGGAACGAGACCCCGTTGATCGACTCACTGCTGGCCGAGACAACCCCTCTGCTCGGAACGGTGGTCAACCTGGACGGTGAATGCGGCTCCTACCGCTGGCACGGCGCCAACTATTCGGGTACCTCCGAGATGCGGCAGACCGCCACGACGTTCCTGCACGGTCGGATCGAGGAGAACCTGGCCATCCACAGGGTCGTCCGGCGGCTGTGCGACCAGGAGGGGATCCCGGGCTGCCCGACCGATCCCACGGAGGCGGACGACTGGGCGTTCGCCTCCTACCGGCTGAGTTCGCTCCGGGTCGACCCGTCGACCCATCCCCTGCCCGACGACCGCCGGACGACGGTGGCCGCCAAGGCCATCGGGTCGGTCCTGACACAACCGGACTACGCGTGGTCGGCGAGGGCGAAGCGGGCTGCGTGGTGCGCGGTGGTGGCATTCGCCCCGGAGGCGATCGCCCTCCGCCTGATCGACCGCGCGTACCTCACGCCTCCGACCGGCGTGGCGTTCACGCAGACGCCGGTCGACCAGGAGTCGGCCGGCCGGCAGCAACGGGAATGAACAGCTCGAAGGGGCCGGTGAAGTGCTGGAGGAACGTGGGCCCGAGCGGACCCTCGCCTGACGGCAGGCCCAGCTCGGAGGCGGAGGGACCGAGCTGGGACCGGTAGGCGCCCAGTGCGGAGACCTTGGCACCGCGGTAGCCGCCGGTACGGACCCGGACCGGTCGTCCCGGCATGGACCATCGTGGTCCGCGCCGCCCCTGACCGGCCTCGCTCCATCGGTGGCGGGCGTGGTCCCGCAGCAGGTGGAGCGGGTCCGTCCAGGCCCAGACCACGTACTCGAGCAGCGCCGAGTCGGACCCCGCCGTGGCCTTCCGGGCGGCACGTCCCAGCGCTGCATGGTCGGGGTGGGTGTCGTGGGCCCACGGGGAGAGCACGACCGTGGGGCGCACGGACGCCACCAGTTCGCCGACCCGCTCGGCCAGCCGGTCGACCTCGGATTCGAGCTGCCCGTCGTCGAAACCCATCCAGACGACCCGGCCGGGGTCGGTCCCCAGCTCGCTGACGGCGGCGGTGAGTTCCGCTCGCCGGATCCGGACGAGCTCGGGTCCCGGGATGTCGTGGCGCCCGGAGGCACCGTCGGTGGCCACCGCAAGGGTCAGCGACCCACCCGATCCGGCCACGCGCGCAATGCATCCTCCGCAGGCCAGGGTCTCGTCGTCCGGGTGCGGGGCGAGTACCAGCAGACGGCTGGCGGCGAGCTGCTCGGTCACGTCCCGGGACACCGCACCGGCCAGCGCGAGGCCCAGGTTGCCGAGTCCCTCCTCCATCCGCCGTCCCACCGGGCGCAGCGACGGGCCCCGCATCACCACAGGGGGAACACCCGGGTCCCGTCACGCAGGTGAGGGGTCAGGCGTTCCATGCCGTCCACCCGCCCCCGAGTTTCGGGTCCCGCTGCCACACCTCTGCTCGCCGGATGGCGGGCTCGTACGGCTCCGGACCGGCGTGCTCCACGGTGTGGTCCAATTCGTCGGCCATCGTCTCCCGGCGGTGGGCCGCCAGCTCCTCCCAACACCAGGAGGCAAGCGGGCCCACCGATGCCGGGTCGATGTCGAGCGCGCCCACCAGCGCACGGACCCACCGGAAGAGGAGCGCCGAGCTGGGGAGCTCGCCCCGGAAGAGCTCGCCGAAGTGGCGGTCCCGGTCCTCGTCGGTCGTCGTCCCGTCGAGCAGGGCCAGCGTGTCGGACAGGAAGTACAGGAGGTCCCGCAAGGGGAGCCCGTCGGGATCGGCATCGGCCCAGTCGATGACGGTGAACGTCCGTCCCGGCCGGTAGACCACGTTCCCCGACCACAGGTCGCCGTGCTCGAGGACCAGGGGCACGCCGGGCCCGGGCGCGACGGGCGAGGCGGCACCCGACCCGCCCACGCCGGGCCCGTCGGTGGCCGTCACTCGGCGGGCGGGCTCGCGGTGTGCGGTGGCAACGGCCACCGCCACCAGCCAGGCCGCGACCGATTCCAGGGCCACCACCTTGCGCCGTCGGGTGAACGGGCCACGCAGGAAGTCGGTCAGCAGGTGGCCGACGGCCGCGGTCTCGACCGTCGCCCGACCGCGCCCGCAGGGCAGGTCGGCCACGGGGCGGGGCACGTGCCCGCCGAGCAGCGGATCCCTCGAGGCCAGGTCGGCCAGCCACCGCCCCTCCCTCTCCTCGGGCACCAGGGCGTCCGCTCCACGCGGCTTCCGGTCCAGCTTGACCACGAGCCGGGGCGACGGGCTCGTCCCGTCGAACACCGAGAAGACGACACGCCTGTCGGCCGTCACCTGCCCGAGGCTCAGGTACCACCCTCCGGGGTCGAAGCGACCCGCCCGGGCGGCTACGGCCACACCGAGCGGGCACTCGATCCGCTCGGCGACGACGGTCACCAGCTGCGCTCCGGCTGCGTACCTGGCTAGGCCGGCGACACGGGCCGCCATGCGGTTCCGGTACCACCGGGCGCGCGAGGGGGCCACCCGGACGACGTCGTAGAAGTAACGGACCGTCCGGGCCTGCGCGATCGGGACAAGGTACTCCGGTGCCTGGAGGTCGGGCACAGCCAGGTAGACCTCGGCCTCCAGTCCGTGGGATCGCACCTGGCGGGTCACGTCGCCGCCGAGGATCAGGCAGTGGCCCGCCCCCACGGCCAGTGCGGCCGCCACATCGGTGGCGGGAGCGACCACGAGGTCCGGTGGGGCACCCGCGGCCGCGTCGACCAGCTCCACGCCGACGCCGCCCAGGCCAGCCCGCCAACCGACCGGGTCCCCGATGACGGACGCCGTACCTGGCGGCGCGGGAAGGAGGAACCTTGGGTCCACGGCGCGGAGCGACACGTCAGACGCTGCCGGCCAGGCGGCGCAGCCACCGATGACGGACGCGATCGCGCTCGACCAGAGCGCCCCACACCTCGGCGGCGACGAGGGCGGCCACGGTCTCGATCGACCGGGTCCCGTCCAGGACGACCACGCCCGCCCCGGCCGGACCACGGAGTTCCGCCGAGTAGAGCTGGGCGTGCCGCTCGAGGTCGTCGAGGTGGTCCTCCATCTTGCGGAGCTGCGCCGAATCGGCAGGGATCTCCAGATAGAAGGCACGGATGGGACGGGGCGACCAGCGGACGAGGGCTTCGGTGAACCGGGAGGCCGTCCTGCCTCGGAGCCCGTAGCGCCACCGGAGATGGACGGCCGAGTCGAGCACGTAGCGGTCGTAGACGAGGAACGTGGCCCTGCCCCGGTAGCGCGCCACGTTGCGTCGGAAGGTCCAGACGTTGGAGGCCAGGACGACGGCCGCCCAGGCCGTGGCCACCACGGTGCTCGATGTCCGGAGGTCACGGGCGTCCGGCGCCGGGTCCGCCGGGAGCGTCGCCTCGGGCCCGGAAACCTCCTCCGAGCACGCCCGTGTCCGCACCAGCGGGCGCAGGAGCCGTGCGCCGGTCCGTCGGACGGCCCACAGGCGCCGGTCCTCGCCGAGCTTCGCCCATTCGATCGCGCAGTCGATCCCGATCCGGTTGAAGGCGTCGACCAGCAGGCGGGCCTGCGTCGACTTGCCCGAACCGTCCAGTCCCGACAGGGCCACGACCACCGGCCGGCGGCGACGCGGCACGAGCTGACGTGCGGTCTCGAGGTGGGAGCGCAGGGGACTTCGCCCCGACGCCCGGAGGCGGTCATCGATGATCCGGGCCCGCACCGTCGTGGGCACGAATCCGTGGCCGACGAGGCGCTCGAGCAACTCGAGCGACCGCAGGCCGTTCCACGCCGCGGCCCGGTCGGCGGCGTGGTCCCACACTTTCGGGTCCCGCTCCACGGCCCATTCGACGTAGTGCCGCTTCTTGTCGTCGAGGTGGCCGATCCCCTCGACGACACGGCGGCCGAGGATGAGCAGGGTGTGCACCGGGGACGGTCGCACCAGGTGGGAGTAGCCGCCCAGCGGCACGGCCTCGTCGAAGAGTGCGTCCAACTCGTCCGCCGGGAGGCCCCACCACTCGGCCGGGTAGAGCTCGACCTGCTCGCACGTCCCCCGCCGGAACCGGACGAACCGGTGGCCGTCCCTGTGGTATCCGGCGTCGAGCAGTGCTGACGCGATCGCGGCCTCCGACGAGGTCCGCACGAGGAGATCGAGATCCCGCCCTTCACCGGGCGGCGATCCGTGGACCAGAACCCGGTCGACAGCCGCCACGTCCACCAGCTCGGCTGACGGGCGGGTGGTCAGGGTCTGTCGGGGCGCCCACCCCCCCGGTTCGGGGGCACTGCGGGTGCCACCCCTCCGGTCACCCGGGGTCACCCGTCGTCCCGTCGAAGCGCGCCCCCCGGGGACCGTCCGGGTGCGCGGCACCGCACGCTCGCGGTCGCTCCTGATTGTCGGTTCCGTGGCATTCGTCCCGCCCTTGCACTGGATGGTGAGATTACCAAGCCTGCCCACCCCCGGGGGACGACGTCCGACGATCGGTGCCGGGCCCGACCAACCCCGGCCGGTGCCGGGTCCGGCGCCGGGTCGGCCCGTACCCGGCACCCCCCCGAAGGACGCGTGTCACGGATCCAGGGTGGCGTGGGGCGTCCGCGCCCCGACGACCCCTAGGACACCGTGACCAGGGCGCCGACCGACGACGAGGTGGCGGCCGGGGACTGCAGCGACGTCGGGGCGACGGCTCCGGTGACGCCCGGGTCGTAGAGGACCATGTTGCCCAGCGCCGTCGGGTCGTAGGTGAAGCCGGAGGTGCTGCCGGCCAGCACCTGGCCCGGTGACCGGCTGTAGCTCAGGTAGAGCTCACCGGTCGCCGTCGGGGTGAGCGCCGGCGACGCGATCGTGACCGATGAGGTGTTGTCCTGGCCCCCGGCGGAGTCCTTCGCCCACACCGTGGCGGCTCCCAGGCCGGCGGTGAACTCCTGGGCGGTCAGTTCGACGCTCCTCGTGGCCACCGAGGACGAGTAGGCGACGGTGATCGACGCGCCCCCCGGCGTGGTCACGGTCCCGAGCCAGATCTCCATGTCGGTGGAGGAGCTGCTCGCGAACCCGACCAGCTTGGACCACGAGGCCGCGCCCCCGCCGCTCACCGAGGCGACATGCGAGGAGGCCGAGGACACCTTGACGGTGAGGACGAGGGCGTCGCCCAGTGACCGGGGGGTCACCGGCAGGGAGCTGGCGCCGGTGCCCACCACGTCGGCCAGGCCGCCGACGGCGGTGATGGTCGCCGAGGTGGACGATCCCGTGGGACTCGTGGCCGACGCCCCGGTCGAGAACGGCGGGACGACTGCCGACAGGATGACCAATGCCACCACCAGGACGACCCCGGCAAACGCCCGGGCGACGCGGGGCCGCACCAGAGCGGACCCTTCCGCATGCCCCGCCGTCCGGCAGGATATCCGCCTCGCAATGCTGCGTTCCACAGTGACCCTATCGATATCGCAACAACTCCGTACTCCCTCGGAATACGACCGCCTACTCACAGATGCTACTCCAGCCGGCCTGCTTCTGTTACGTGTCAAATCGAACAGGTCCCCGACGGGATCGAGCACTCGGATTCATCACTGTTGGTGGCCGTTCCCCCCCGGATCACCACGTTCTGTGACCTCAATGCACGATGGTGCGAGCGATGTTCGAGTCATGCTCCCGGCCGAAGAATGCGGTCGCAACCGATGAAGGACCCGTGGTGCATCTCGGCAAATGGGACTGCGTGTACGCGAGCCCACCGGCGCCATTGACGGCATGCGTGACGTTGCCATCAATTCCAACTCGTGAGCGCAACGGTGCTCGCCGTCGGTGGGCCCGGTCGCCAGAGACACCGGACGGTCACGTCAGCCGCCGGCCGCCAGCCGCCAGCCGCCAGCCGTCGAGGGCAGCGTGTTCGGGTCTGACGAGCAGCTCACCTCGCGGCGGCACGAAGGGCAGGGCTGGACGGGGGAGCACCGGGACCTGCCGGCGGGGGGGGTTCAGGCCCGCCGCACCCGGGTGCGCACCATGCCCGCGTACGTGCGCACCTGGCGTCGCAGGTCCGGGACCACCACCAGCAGTGCCAGGGAGGCCAGTGGCACCAGGTTGGCGGGCCACGGAAGCAGGGGCGACAGGACGGGTGGCACGAGGGCCACGAGCCATGGCACCGGCCGATACGGGTCGAACGGCTGGATGCGGCGGGCCTGGCGGTAGACCAGCAACCATCCCGCGGTGGCGAGGATCGCCGCCACGCCGTAACCGTCGATGCCGAGCGTGGGAACGAGCAGGTACGCCGCGATGAAGACGATCGCCACACTGAGGAGACCGGCCACCACCACGACCTGGTTCCGCCCCCTGGAGAAGAGCAGCGCCATCTGGACGGTGAGCGGCGCGTTGAGGATGCGGGCCACCCCCAGCAGTGCGAACACGGCCACCGCTGGCAGCCACTGCGCTCCGAACACGAAGGGGATGAGCCACCTTCCGACCACCGCCACGGCGGCGATCGGCACGGCGACGGCCACGACCTGGATCACCATGCCCTCCTCGACGCCGCGCCGGGCACGTTCCCCCTCGGCCTGCACCTTCGACAGGGCCACCAGTCCCAGCCGCCAGGTGGCCCGCTGAGCAAACCCCAGCGTGTCGACGAGACGGGTCGCCAGGGCCACGTACCCGACCCCGGTCGCACCGAAGTAGCGGCCGACGACGATGGGGTTGACCAGGCCGGTGGCCGCGGCGACCCACGAGCTCATCGAGAACGCGATGCCGTGGCGTAGGAAGCCCGCCCACGCCGCGCTCGGGCGACGCAGTCGCGGCACCATGTGCGCCATCCAGTAGCTGCCGACGAGTAGCCATGCCTGCCAGACGATCATGCCCACGGCCAGGGAGTAGGGGCCCCATCCGGCGAACGCGAGCGGGACCGCTACGGCATAGAGGACCGCATCCCCGCCCAGCTCGAGCCATGCCATCCTCTGGAACCCGAACGCCCGCTCGATGCGGGCCTGGGCAGGGGCCCACAGGATGTTCAGGGGGACGCTGACGAGCAGGAGCCGGAACACTCGGATGCTCGCGGCGGAGGTGGGTCGCAGGTGGGCGGCCACGACGGACAGCCCGAACGACACGGCGACGGCGACCACCGACAGGGCGACGAGGAAGGTGAACACCTCGTCGTAGGTGTGGAGCTCCGGCTCCTCGGGCTGCCGGATGAGGTAGATCTCCATCCCCATCTGGGCCACGGTCCCCACGACGATGATGAATGCCGCCGCTCCCGCATAGACGCCGTACGAGTGGGGCCCGATCTCCCGGGTCACCAGGACGACGCCCAGCACCCTGACGACCATGCCGACCAGCTCGCGGGCGGCAAGATAGGCACCGCCGTGAAGGGTCTGTTCTCTCAGGTTCGCGGTGGGGTCCTCGGCGGGCGTGGGGTCGCCGCCAGCCTGTGACGGCTGGGCAGCCGGTCCTGTTGAGTCCCCTGGCGCATCGGCTCCGGCGTTCGACTCGTCATCGCCGCCCACATCCGAGAGGCTATACGAGGCATCCCACTCACTCGGGCAACGTGGACCAGCGGGGAACGCAGATCTTCAGCGGGGCCCCCGGTTGGATGCCGCGCCCCACAACACGTTCCTGCGGTGGAGACGGTGGCGACGCGGATCACGGTCCGGAGGCATGCCGCCGCAGCGTCACCCGAGGGACGTGCCCCGCCCCGGCACCCGGAAACGGGGCCGCTAGCATGTCGCCGTGTCGATGTCGACCATCAGGGTGACCCTCGGACGCGTCATCCTGGTGGCGGGAGTCCTGGTCCTGCTGTTCATCCCGTACCTGCTGTGGGGTACCGGGCTGATCACCGCGCAGGCTCAACGCGACCTACGCCAGCAGTTCGTCGCGTCCCAGCGGCTCCACCACCAGTCCGTCGACGTCCGCCCGCCGTCCGTCCCCAGCGGTCCGCCCACCGTGGCCCCGCCCATCGCCGCCCCTGCCCCCGGCAGCGCGCTGGGCATCATCTCGATCCCGAAGATCGCACTCACGATGGTGATCGTCGAGGGCACCGATGCCGAGCAGCTGCGGTCCGGACCGGGGCACTACCCGGGGACGCCCCTGCCCGGCGAGGCCGGGAACGCCGCCATCGCCGGGCACCGGACCACGTACCTCCACCCCTTCTACAACCTGAACGAACTGGCCGACGGCGATTCGATCGACATCCTGACGGTCCAAGGACAGTTCGTCTACAAGGTGACGAGCAGCCAGGCCGTCGCCCCGACCGACGTCGCGGTGGTGGCGCCGACCCCGACGCCCGTGCTGACGCTCACGACGTGCAACCCCCGCTACAGCGCCAGCCAGCGGCTGGTGATCCACGCCGCGCTCGTGGCCGACGTCCTGACCGGAGCGTCGCCGACCCATGCCTCGTCGCCCGCCGGCGGACAGCCCGCATCGAAGGCGGCTGCCCCTGCGGCGCTCCAGCGCCATTGGTGGGTGGCCGTCCTGTGGGGCATCGCCGTGGCCGGTCTGATCACCGGGGTCTGGGCACTGGCACTGCGGCTCCGTGGCGGCCGCAGGGCTGCGCTGCTGGTAGTCGGGCTCCTCGGCTGGTTGGCCGTGGTCTTCGTCTTCTTCGGCGCACTGGCCCCACTGCTGCCCGCCAGCTACTGACCGACAGTCATCCGAACGGGATGGGTGCACCTCCACGCAGTCGCGGAGGTCCGGCGCGTCGGACGGGTCCCTACGTCGCTCCCGGCCCGCTACCGTCCGTCAGGTGTGTCGGCGGCGGTCAGGCAGCGGAACGGCGGCGCCGTACCAGGAGTCCGCCGACGACGATGGCGCCGGCGCCCACGGCGGCCAGCTCACCGACGTCCGCACCCGTGAACGGGAGGGATGACGAGCTGCTGACCGACGCAGTGGTGGCCGGGTCGGTCCGCGGGGGCACGGTGCTGTTGTTGGCAACCACCGACGGCGTGCATCCCGTGTAGCACGTCGGATCGGCGCCGGCGACAGCCGGGACGGCGAACAGTGACGCTACGGCGATGCTGGAGCCGATGCAGATCCGCTGTGTCCACTTCATCGTCTTCATGCTGCCCTCTTCTCGGGGTACGCACCCCGGACTGTCGTCGTGGCGGCCCGCCCGCCGTTCCAATTGCATCCATCATGCACGTCGCGACCCGTGCTCGCAACGATTAGGCCTGCTACCTGCCTCACTGCAACTGATTCCGCACGTTGCGTGGTCTTGCCAACGTGCACCGTGGTGGAATCGCCTGGCGGGTTGGGTGTCGGGCGAGCACGACCTGGTCGAGGGCTCCCCGACGCTCGGACTCCTCGATCAGCGGGACACGGCAACGGGGGCGGGCGACAGTCACCTGACGACGTCCCGACCGGAACCCGCACGCCGACGTGGTCCTCGGACACGGTCACTCCCTTGTGTCGTCCCGGCCGTGACCATCCGCAGCGCCAGCCGGCCGCCCCGTACCGGACCGGTCACAGCAGGTGGACGCCCGCCTCCAGCAACACGATGGCGACGCCCACCACCACCAGGGCCGCGACGTAGGCGATCCTCCGGGACAACGGGCGGTCGTTCCCGCCGGCGGTTCCGATGCCGACGACCGCCAGCGCCAGTACCCCGACCACGTCGGCGAGGACGAAGGCGGTGTGCATCGTCCACAGGTGGACGGCCGCCAGCACGAAGATGACCGTCGCCGGGATCGCCGCCGTCACGATCGACCACGAGCCGCGGGCCTCGGCGACGATGTCGGCCGCGGTCAGACCGACGTGGCCGGCCGACCGCTTGGACACCACGCGCGACAGGATGTGGGCCATCCAGATGGCGAACGCCCCGATGATCACCACGGAGACCGTCGACAGCTCGCCCGGGTTCGTCTCGAAGGTGAGGCCGGCGATGGCCACCAGCGTGGCGATCGTGCCGTAGACGTAGTCGGCCAGCCAGTGGACGGCGCCCGGGTGCGCGGACGGTCGGATCCCGGCGTCCGCGCCGGGGGCTTCCGGCACCTCAGCCACGGCGGCCGGGCCCGTCCGCGACACGACCGGAGGCCTCGGTGGCCGGGGCCTCACCGGCCGGTGCGATCCGCACGAGCGCGTTGTAGGAGATCACGGCGATGGCCAGGTGCATGACCACGAGCACCAGGATCCCGCGCCCCGACTCCCCCCTGATCCAGATCCAGACATCTGGCAGGAGGAGGACGAGGGTCACCGCCACGGCCAGGCGGAGGAAGAGCCATCGGGGACGCGACGACAGCCGGGTCACCACCGGCCAGGCGATACAGGCGACGAGCACGCCGATCACGGTGAGCTTGGCGTAGTCCGAGAAGCGGAAGTGCACGAATCCCGCCGTCGACGGGAAGACGCTCCTCCCGGCCGCCGCCAGCGCGGCGTCGGCGGCCAGCGACCCGAGCAGAGCCACGGCAGTGGCCACCCCCCACCTCGGCCACGAAGGCTGCGGGTCGGCCGGCACGAAGTCGACGTGGGATGCCTCGAGCAGCGGTCCGAGGAAGGTGTCGGAAAGCCGGGCGAGCGGGTGGGGGGACGGGGACGACGGTGGCATGTCCCCCAAAGGATACGGTCCGTCCCGACCTGTCGGCGGCAGGGGGCGGCATGGGCCCATGCGCGCGGGCCCCGGACCGGTCGGCAAGCATGGGGCCGATGACGTCGTCGTGGCGAGGGCACTTGTGAACCGCACCGGCGGCACGGCGCCCGTCGGCACCCCTGCCGCACCGACCGTCCCGGCCCGCCAGTGGTGGGTGCTCGGGGCGCTCATCTCGGTGGCAGCGGTGGCCAATCTGAACCTCGCCGTGGCCAACGTGGCGCTGCCCGAGATCGGACTGCAGTTCCGGGCGTCGCAGACCCAGCTCAACCTGGTCAGCGTCGGCTTCAGTCTCGGGCTCGCCGGCACGGTCCTCTACCTCGGCGCCGTCGGCGACCGCTACGGACGCAAGGGCATGCTGCTGCTCGGGATGGCAGCCACGGTGCCCACCGCACTTCTGGCCGCCTGGGCCCCCACCATCGGGGTGCTGATCGTGGCCCGGGTACTCGGGGGCGTCGCGGCCGGGATGGCGTTCCCGACCACCCTCGCCCTCATCACGGCGCTGTGGGACGGCCCGGCCCGCACCCGGTCGATCGCCCTGTGGTCGGCCGTGGGCGGTGCCATGATCGCCTTCGCCTCGCTCCTCGCCGGCTGGCTGCTGACGTGGGCCTGGTGGGGCTCGGTGTTCCTGCTGACCGCCCCGCTGGCCGTCGGGGCACTGGTCCTGGCCGCCGCCGTCGTGCCCACGCACGTCAACGAGACGACCGGACCGGTGGACCACCTCGGCGGGGTCCTGTCGATGGTGGGCATCGTGGCGTTGGTGCTGGCCATCAACGTCGCCCCCAGCCCGGGCGAGGGTGCGGTGGCCCTGGCCTCGGGTGCGGTGGCCGCCCTGGCCCTCGGCGGGTTCGTGCTGCGCCAACGGGTCGCCCCCGAGCCGCTGTTCGACCTGCGCATCGCGTCGCGCCGGGTCTTCTGGGTGGCCGCGCTGGCCGGCCTGATCGTCTTCGGCACCCTGATGGGAGCCATGTTCGTCGGCGAGCAGTTCCTCCAGAACGTGCTCGGGTACTCGACCCTGCGGGCCGGCGCCTCGGTGCTTCCGGCCGCCGTGGCGATGGTCGCCGCCGCCCCCGTGTCGGCCAGGCTCATCGGCCGGTTCGGGTCACGGGTCACCCTGCTGGCCGGCTATGCGTTCCTCCTGGCGTCGTTCGTGGTGATGCTCGTGACGTGGACGGGCACATCGGACTACGGGGTGGTTGCGCTGGCGTTCGTGCTGATGGGGATCGGAGTCGGACTGTCGGGGACCCCGGCATCGCACTCGCTCACCGGGTCGGTCCCGGTCCACCGGGCCGGGATGGCCTCGGGCACGGCCGACCTCCAGCGGGACCTCGGCGGCTCGATCATGCAGTCGATCCTCGGGGCCATCCTCACCGCCGGCTATGCGGCCGGGGTGGCGGCGCGGATCACCGCCTCGGGTCGGTCCGTGGGGAACTCGGTGACCAGCGCCCTCGAGCGCTCCTACTCCAGCGCAGCAGCACTGGCCAAGACGGAGCCGGCGTACGCCGCCCAGATCGTCAGCGGGGCCAGGGCCTCGTTCCTGTCCGGGGCGAACTGGGCCTATGCCGCAGGCGCGCTCGCCATCGTGGCGGGCGCGGTGCTCGTGGCCACGTGCTTCCCGGCACACGCCCGCGAGCTCGAACTGCTGGCCTCGTACCGTCGCGACGACGGCGGCTGAGCCGCCGCGCCGCTCGGACCTGTCAGCCGCCGACGGCGGCGGGGCTGCCGTCCCGGTCGGTGGACCAGGGGATCGTCACCGGTCCGTAGTAGGGCGAGCCCAGGCCGCGGCCATGTGCCAGGTCGTCCCTTTCGCCACGCACCCGGGCCTGCTCGGCCCCGACGACGAGGCGCTCGGACTCGAACCAGATGAGTTTCTTCCTCCGGGACATGTCTGCCGCTCCCTGACGCCGTCGTGCCCTGCGGTCCGCCCGGTGGATGGTGTCCCGGGCCCGCCCTGCTGCTCCCCTCGATAGTGACAGACGCCAATTGCGGCCGCGGCGCGGCGCGGTTGCACCTCGGTTGCAACGTGTACCCGACGCCTGCAGATGCGGCCCGCCGGGCCGGGACCCGGCCTCCAGCACCACCCGGCGGGTTCAGGCCCCGAGGTCGGCCACGCCGTCGTCGTCGCAGGTAGGGCGCAGGGATGCCGCCTCCTGCACCCAACGCGAGGCCAACTGGCGCGACACCCCCCAGGTGCGGGCGACCTCCGCGATGGAGCAGCCCTCGTCGAGGGACATGGCAACCAGTACGAGCCGGGCGTGGTGGCGGGTCATCTCGAACCGCTTGATGGCATCGGTCATGGCCGAGCGCCAGTTGTCGGCCTGGACCGCGGGCAGGACACACCCCATCGGGATCCCGCCCTGGACGTCGGACAACACCCGGCGGCACACCGCCTCGTGGGTGACGAGCTCGCGCCGGAGCGCAACCGTCGAATCGATGAGACCCTCGAGCCCGGCCGCCGCCAGGTCCGGGAGCGGGTCCCGGGTGAGCGACGGCCGCCCGCCGATCGTCACCATCCCGCCCCGTGGGGCGCCACGCATGCGCCGCTCGTCATCCGCCATCGTCGTCCTCCGCCTGTCCGCCCGCCGCGCCGCCGCCTGCGACGCTGAGTTGCACCCGGGATCGTACCCGACTCCTGCGACACCGCGGAATGAACAGGTGTTGCCCTGCCGGCGCCGGACGCGCGGACGCGGCAACCGGTCCGTCGGTCGGTACGATCCCGGTGCTCAGCTGACCCGGGGCACCCGGGCGAGGATGCCGGCGACGACCTCGTAGCAGGAGGTCCCGAGCCACTCCGCCACCCGGCCGGCCGTCAGCTCCTCGGTGCCCTGGCGACCGATCAGCACCACCTCGTCGCCGCGTCGGGCCCCGGGGACGTCGGTGACGTCGATCGAGATCTGGTCCATCGACACCCGGCCCACGACGGGTGCCGCCTGACCCCGCACCAGCACGTGGCGCCACGTGTCGGGCGCCCGTCGGAAGCCGTCGGCGTAGCCGACCGGCACCGTGGCCACCCGGCTCGGTCGGGTCGCCGTCCACAGGTGGCCGTACCCGACCGACTCGCCGGAGGCCAGGTCGTGTACCTGGGCCACCTGGGCCTTCCACTCCAGCGCCGGTACCAACCCGGTCACCGGGACCTCGGGACCAGGCGGCAGTCCGTACACGGCGATCCCCGGTCGGACGAGGCCGAAGCGGGCATCGTCCCGGCACAGCAGCCCGGCGCTGTTGGCCGCGTGGGCCAACGGGGGCAGGATTCCCCGTGCGTCGAGCTCGTCGAGCACGCCGCAGAACGCGGCCACCTGGGCGTCGGTGGTGGCCCTCCCGACGGGTGACAGGTCGTCGGCGCAGGCGAAGTGGGTGAACACGCCGGTCACCTCCAGACCTTCCACCCCGGCAAGGGCCTCGACGAGCCCCGCCGCCGCGGCGGGCGCCACTCCCAGCCGGTGCATGCCGGTGTCGACCTTGACGTGGACCGATACGGTCGAGTCGAGCGCCCGCGCTGCCCGGGCCAGCCCGCGTGCGGTATCGAGGTCGAACACGGCAAGCGTGAGGTCGAGGCCGACCGCTTCGCGGCCCTGCCAGCCGGGGGTGTACCCGAGCACCAGGACCGGTGCCCGGATGCCGGACCGCCGGAGGGCGCGGGCCTCGGGCACGCACGCCACACCCAGCCGGGTGGCCCCGTTGCGCAGGGCGGTGTGGGCTACCGGGACGGCGCCGTGGCCATAGGCGTCGGCCTTGAGCACGACCATGACCTCCGCCCCGGCGGCGCGCTCGCCCAGGACCCGGACGTTGCCGGCGATGGCGGACAGGTCGATCTCCAGCCAGGTCGGCCGGTCGGGCTCGACCACCCGGATCGACCGCCACGCCCGGTCCTGGCGCACCAGCAGCCCGCTGGCGTCACCGTCGGCAAGGAGCCGCTCGACGACCCGTTCCATCCGCGACGCCGCGCTCCCCTTGACCAGGACGACCGTGCCCGGGCCGAGCCGACCGGACAGTGCGGCCACCGCGTCGTCGGGGGTGAAGGTGACGGCCACACGGTCGGCGGGCAGCCCGGCCCGCACGGCGGCCTCGGCGATCCAGGCCGCGGCGTTGCCGTGGGTCACCAGCAGGTCCACGACGTCGGCGGCGTGGGACCCGACGGCGCGGTGCAGCTCCTCGGACGCAACGCCGAGCTCGGCCATGTCGCCCAGCACGGCCACCCGGGTGCCCGCCTCCAGGGCGGCCAGGGTGTCCAGCCCGGCATGGACCGAGCGCGGGGCGGCGTTGTAGGTGTCGTCCAGGATCAGGCTCCCCTCGGCGCCGGCCAGCGGCCGCAGGCGGCCGGGCACGACGGCGACCCGGCCGATGGCCTCGACGGCCGCGTCCCGGTCCACGCCGAAGTGGTCGGCGACGACGAGCCCCACCAGCACCGCCTGGGCGTTGTGGGCGCCCAGCCATGGCACGGTCACGGTCACCCGCCGACCGTCGTGCTCGCACACGCACGTCGTCCCCCGGGGACCCACGACGACGTCCTCGGCCCGGTACCCGGCCCCGGGGGAGGTCCCCACGCTCACCACGGGCGCCGCGCTCCGTGGCGCAAGTGCGAGGACCCGGGGGTCGTCGGCGCTCAGCACGGCGAGTCCGGTGTCCGGCAGGTGGTCGAGGAGCGCACCCTTCTCCCGGGCCACGCCGTCGAGGTCGCCGAGGGCGACCAGGTGGGCGGCGTCCACCGCGGTCACGATCCCGACCTCGGGCGGAGCCATGGCGCACATGGCGTCGATCTCACCGAAGTGCCCGGTGGCCATCTCGACCACCGCCACCTCGTGCTCGGGTCGCAGGCCGCCCAGCGCCACGGCCAGACCGAACCGGCCGCTGTAGTTGCCCGGCGTCCGGAACACGGTGAACCGGCTGGCCAGCACGTCGGCCACCAGCTCCTTGGTCCCGGTCTTCCCCACGGTGCCGGTGACCGCCACCACCCGGGGTCCCCACGCCCGCACCACGTGGGCGCCGTAGCGCTCCATGACCAGGACGGTGTCGTCGGCGACCAGGGTCGGCGTCGCGTCGGGCACGACGCCCGGGTCGTCGACCAGGACGGCCCGGGCGCCGCGGGCGACCGCGTCGGGCACGTGGTCGTGCCCGTCGCCCCGTGCGGTGCGGACCGCCACGAACAGGTCGCCGTCCTCGACCAGCCGCGAGTCGAAGCAGAAGCGGGCGTAGCGTCCCTCGTGGGCCGGGCCCCGGACCTCGAGGCCGGGGTAGGCGGCCACCAGGTCGTCGAGCCGGATCATCGGGGCCCGCTGGCGGCCATCAGACGGCCTGTGTCGTCCGGTCGGCACCGTGGGACCGGCCGTACCGCTCGAGCCCGGCGACGACGATGCGGTCGAGCACCGCCCAGGGCGGGGCCGAGTCCTCGTCGGCCAGCCACTGCGAGTAGAAGACGGTCGCCTCGGTGAGCCCGCACAGCGAGTTGATCTCGAGGAGGTAGACCACGTCGGCCACCTTGTCCCAGAAGGCGTCAAGCCGTGCGTACCCCTCGATCCCGAAGGCCCGGGCGACGGTCTCCACCCGGGTCCTCACCGACTCGGCAACGTCCGCGGCCACGAACAGGTCGAGCGCGAGGTTGGTGCCCACGCCCTGTTGGAACTTCTGCTGCAGCGTCAACTCGTCGTCCGCCACGGTCACGCTCGGCACCGCTGCCACCAGGCCCCGGCCCGGCCGGTCGAGGACGGCGGCGGTCAGCTCGACGTAGCGCTTGGCCTCGAACCACGGGCGCAGGGTCTCGAGGTTCAGGTCGCCGCCGGGCAGGGGCACCCCGGTGGGCTCGACGAAGGCCCGCTCCACCAGCCAACGCTTGGGCGCGGGCACCGGCATGGCGATGGATGGCGTGGTCCCCCGCAGGTCGGTCCGCGCCTCGTCGCCGGCGAACTCGGGGAGCTCGGACACGATGGCCCCGAAGAACCGCTCCATCACCTCGGGACGCTTGAGGATCTTGACCCCGGTGGAGCAGCCGTCGGTCGCCGGCTTGCACACCAGCACGTCGGCGCCCAGCTCCTCGCAGAGCGCCCGGTACCGGGCGGCTGCCGCGCCTGGCCCGTCCATGGCGTCCAGCCACTCCCCCAGCTCGAAGACGTCCACCTGCCGCTGGGCCGGGGCGCCGACCCCCGGCAGGCCGAGGACGCGCACCCGCTCGGCCGTCGCCGCCTTGTCGCCGGCGATGTCTGCGGCCCGGGGACCCGAGCCGTTGTAGGGGCGGCCGAGGCGGTCGAGCGCCAGCTGGAGGCGTCCGTCCTCGCCCGGACCGCCGTGGAGGGCGAGGAAGACGAAGTCGGCTGCGTCCACGGCCTCGGCCAGGGACGTGGGGTGCCCCATGGCCAGTGCCGCCTCCGCCGGTCCGTCGTCCATGGCGAACTCGGCCCGCACCGCCCGGCTGACCGACTCGATGGTGGCCCGCCGGACCGGGTCGGCCACCAGGGCCTGGATCTCCTCGACGTCGTGATGGAGGACGTAGAACAGCCCGATGGCGGTGTACCGGCTCTGGAGGTCCATCAGGTGGAACCGGACGTCGGCGCCCGAGGCGAGCAGCGACAGCCCGACGAAGCAGCCGGTCTGCCGGCTGACCTGGCGCTCGCTGGTCGGCCCGCCCAGCACCACGTGGATGCGGCGACCCGACGTACCGACGGTGCCCGTGGCCCCGTCCGTGACGCCGCTCGCACCCCGGGCGGCGCCGAGCAGGCCCATGATGAGGTGCCGGTGGTCGATGCCCACCATGGCCGCCTGCTGGAACACGAAGCTCGAGAAGCCCATGCCGCCGATACCGTTCACATCGGTCACCACGATCGTCCTGTCCGCAAGCAGGAAGCCGTCGATGCGGGCCATGTGCCGCAGGCCGAGCGCGGCGAACGCCTCGGCGGCACGGTGGCGGACGGCGTGCAGGACGCCGTCGTCCACCCGCATGGGCGTGTGGTGCAGGACCCCGGAGCCGTGCAGGTACTTCTCCTCGGTGCCGTAGACCTGGCGGCCCGGGGGCTTCTCCACCTCGGTCGGGGCGAGCGCTGTCGGACGTCCCTCCGGACCGTCGAGGACCACCACCGAGAACTCGATCCCCTCCAGGAATTCCTCGACCAGCACCGGCCCGCCGGCGACCGCAAAAGCGGCCGCCACGGCCCGGGCGACGTCGGTCGGGGTGGCCGCCACCACGTCGACGCCGAACGACGAGCCGCCCGACAGCGGCTTGACCGCCAGCAGTCGGCCCTCCCCCGGGGCGTTGCGGGGCGACCCGAGGACGGGGGAGAGCCCGGCCAGCTCGACCGCCAGGGCATCGGGGTCGGCGGCCCAGGCGTCGGAGGTGACCCGGCGGCTGGCCGGCACGGGGAACCCGGCTGTAGCCAGCACCTGGTAGCACTGGGCCTTGTCGAGTGTGCGCTCCAGTGCGGCGGGCGTCGAGAACACGTAGGGAACGCCCCAGGCCTCCAGTCGGCGCTGCAGGGCGCCGTCCTCGCCGAAGGCGCCGTGGATGAGCGGGACGGCCACGTCGTGGGCCCGGGCCAGGTCGGCCACGTCGTCCCAGTCCAACTCGAGGTCGAGGGTCCGCAGCTGGGTCTCGAAGTCGGCACAGGTGTTGGCGTAGTAGTAGACGGGTGGCAGGCGGTAGGCCCGCAGCTCGCGATCGACGAAGACCACGGTGAGCTCGGCCGTGGGGTCGGCCTGGAGGTAGGTCACCCACGGCTTGATCGAGCCGGCGCTGACGTCGCGCTCCTCGCTGGGGCCACCGAAGAAGAGGAGGACCTTCACCGCGACGGGACCCCTCCCTCGCGCAGCTGGTCGGCGAGCAGGTCGAGGCCCACCGATCGGCTGGCCTTGACCAGCACCACGGCTTCGGGGGGCAGCGTGGCCACCACGGCGAGCGCCCCGGCCCGGTCCTCCACCACGGTTCCGCCGTAGGCACGGGTCCCCACGGCGATCACGTCGATGCCGAGCGACGTCGCCAGGTCGCCCATGCGCCGGTGGGCGTCGGCCGACGCTTCCCCCAGCTCGGCCATCTCCCCGAGCACCGCCACCCGCCGCGGGGCGTCGACGTCGGCCAGTGCCCGAAGGGCGGCCGCCACCGACTCCGGACTGGCGTTGTAGGAGTCGTTGAGGACCCGCAGCCCCCCGGGCGTCCGCCAGTACTCACCCCGCAGCCGGCTGCCCTCGGCCCGGCCCACCCCGGCGAGTGCCCGGTCGAAGCCCACGCCGACGCACACGGCGGCAGCAACGGCGGCGGCGGCGTTGGCGGCCTGGTGGTCGCCCCGCACCGAGAGCGCGACCTCGCCCGACCCCCAGGGGGACTCGATGCGGACGGTGGGACGCAGCTCGGCGTCCCGACCGACCACGGTGGCCCGGACGTCGCCCCGACCGACCCCGAAGGTCACCACCTGCGCCTCGGTCCGGGCCCGCACGTCAGGGGTGCAGTCGACGTCGTGGACGACGGCGAACCCGGCGACCGGCAGTCCTTCGATCAGCGAGCCCTTTTCGCGGCGGACCCCGTCGAGTCCCCCGAGGTGCTCGAGGTGCGCCGACCCGATCGAGGTGATCACGCCGACCGTGGGCCGGGTGAGCTCCCGTAGGCGGGCGATGTCGCCCGGGAAACGGGCGCCCAGCTCGACTACGAGCGCCTCCACGCCGTCGGGCGCGTCCAGCAGGGTGAGGGGGACGCCCAGCTCGTTGTTGTAGGAGTCACGGGTGGCGTGGGTCGCCAGCGCAACGGACAGCGCCCCGGCCACCAGGTCCTTGACGGTCGTCTTGCCCACCGACCCGGTGATGCCCACCACCCGGTCGGGCAGCAGGCCCCGGGCGTGGGCACCGAGCGCCCACAGGGCGGCGGCGGTGTCGCCGACCCGGACCGCCGTGCCCCCGACGGGCTCCTGCGACGTGAGGTAGGCGGGGGACCCGGCAGCGCATGCGGCGGGCACGAAATCGTGTCCGTCCCGGTCGGCCACGACAGGAACGAAGAGCTGGCCGGGGGTGATGGTGCGCGAGTCGACCGAGGCACCGTCCACCTCGACGTCAGGTCCGTGGAGCTCGGCACCGAGTACCTCGGCCACACGGGACGCGGCGAGCCTCACCGGAACGGCCCCGGTCGGAGGCAGGTCCGACGGTCGGCGCCGGAGCCTCCGCCTGCAGATCTGTGCATGTCCGGACTCATCGTTGTGCGCATCGCGACCCCGGTCCCTGCACTCCGCCGCACCTGGTGCCGGCCGTCGACTGCGAGCGGGTGACGATCGGACGATCCTACAGGCCGCACACGGGCCGGCCGGCGCTCCCGGCCATCCGGCGACGCTCCCCCCGCTCCCGGCCGGGCCGTCAGGGGCCGGGTTCGGGCACCCAGTCGGGGTCCACCTCGAAGAACTGGTCGACCAGCGCGTCCATCCCGACGCCGAGCACCGTCCAGTCCTGGAGCGCGCCGCCGGGACCGCTCGGCAACTCGATGCCCCGCATGCAGGGGCCCGCCCGGTCGCGCAGCGCGCTCCCCTGCACCAGCGAGGTGATCGACCGGGAGAACTGCCGCACGTCGAGGGGGGGCCGGGTCCGGAGGCCGAAGTGGACCAGCAGTGCCTCGGTCTCGGCCACGGCACGGTCCTCGAGTGCGGTGTAGCTGGTGCGTAGGGCGTCGTAGACGGGGCCGGGGGGGCCGGTGCGGCGTGCGCCCGAGGCCAGGGCCCAGATGCCGATCACCGTCGCCCACGGGCGTGAGGTCGTGCCGACCGAGAGGTTGGCGTCGGCGGCCAGGCGCATCACTTCGCGCACCGCGCACCGGCGCGCCTCGGGCGTGGAGCGGTCGACGGTGGCCAGGTAGCCCGCCGTGGCGGCCACCACGGCCTCCTCCTGATCGGTGACCTCCTCGGAGGCCACGGCCGCCACCACGGCGCTCTGGTACTCGGCCAGGTTGTCCCAGACCCGCCCGATGACCGAGGCGTTGGTCACCCGGACCCCGGTGGTGGACGCCACCCGCTCGAACACCCGCTTGAACGTGAGCTGCTCGGCACCGGTGCCCAGGCCGTCCTGGCGCAGCACCTCGAGGCCCGCCTCGATCAGGAGCGCCCGCAGCTCGGACCGGCTGCGCCGGGCGGGTGCGGCGCGGTCGGCCGGGCCAACCGCGGTTTCGTCGTCGGTCATCGGGGCGCGCCCCCGGGACACGTGGGGTCGTCGCCCCCGGGAAAGGGGCGCTCCAGGGCCCGAGGGCACCGCGCTGCTGTCATGGGACGCCTTCCGGGGGTCAGGCGGCCCCGGCCGCATGGCCGGGCGGCCCTGCCAGATCGAGCCGGTCCCAGCGTACCGGGAAGGGTCGACGGACCGGTACCACCCGGCGACCGACCCGCATCCCCACCGGTGGTTGACGTGGTCCACTGCCGCAACGGCGCCCGCTCCGGGCACCGGGGCCGCCTGGGCCGTCGGAGGCGTGTCACCGTCGTGGCCGACCTCACGGGGGGGGAGCGTCGCTTCGGCGTGGCCGACGAGTAGCGTCGCGGTCGACCACCGGGACGACGAAAGGTGACCCACGTGCTCGTTCGCTGGGCGATCCGCATCGGCATGGGGCTGGCCGGTGCCGCCGTTGGCCTGCTCGTGTCGGCCGCCGTGCTGTCGAAGGTGTCGATCACTGCCACTGCGCTGGTGGAGGCCACCGTGGTGTTCTGGCTCGTCCACCTCGCTGTCCAGTTCCTCGCCCTGCGGGTGCTGATCCGCCAGCCGTCGGTGGCGCTGGCCGGGCTACTGGCCATCGCCTCGACCATCGTGTCGCTGGTCATCGTGAGCCTCGCGGTGTCGGGCCTCCACATCCACGGCGCCACCACCTACCTGTTCGCCACCCTGATCATCTGGCTGACGACGGCGGCGGCCGACTTCGTCGGCCGGCGCATGATCCGCGACCGCAGGCTGGACCGGCGCGAGGAGCGCCGCAGCCGCTGAACGGTCGCACGCGCCGCCGATGACCGTGACCCCTCCCGACCTCGACCCGACCTCCCCGACGGCGCCCGGCCGGTCGGCACTCCCCCGGCGCGACCTGCGCGCCACCGTGGACGAGCGCCGCACCGAGGGCCGCTCGGCCCGCCAGGGCGCACCCCGACGCGGGCACGGCGGGTGGGCACCGGGTGACCGGGGCCACGACGCGCTGGCCACCGTGGTCGGACAGAACGCCATCCGGGTGCCCGAACTGCTCCCGCTCCGCCACGGACGCATGGCCCGCTCCCCGTGGAACTACTACCGAGGTGCGGCGGCCGTCATGGCAGCCGACCTCGCATCCCGGCCCCACAGCGGCCTGGAGGTCCAGCTCTGCGGTGACGCCCACGTCCTCAACTTCGGCCTGTGGGCCACCCCGGAGCGCAACCTCGCCTTCGACCTACGCGACTTCGACGAAACCCTGCCCGGCCCGTTCGAGTGGGACGTCCTGCGCCTGGCCGCCAGCTTGGTGGTGGCCGCTCGCGAGATCGGCGTCCGACCGTCCCGGGCCGACACCGCGGTGGCCGCTGCCGTGTCGGCCTACGTCGCCCGCATGGGCCGCATGGCCCGGATGCCCGAGCTCGACCTCTGGTACGACGGCATGCACGTGGACGACCTGCTCGGGTACTTCGAACCGGCCGACCGCGGCCGGGTGTCGGTCCACATCGAGGGCAAGAGGCGCCATCGGGATCACCGGGGCGCCTACGCCCGACTGACCACCGCGGCACACGGGCGTCCCCGGATCACCGAGGACCCGCCGATCCGGGTGACCCTGGGCGACGACGAGCAGTCGGAGCTGGTCGACCACCTGGTGGCCGGCTACCGAACGACCCTGCAGGACGACCGTCTGGCCCTGTTCGACCGGTTCACCGAGGCCGACGTCGTCCGCCAGGTCGTGGGCGTCGGCAGCGTGGGCATGCGGGTCTACCTCGTGCTGTTCGAGGGACGGTCGGGCACGGACCCGCTGTTCCTCCAGTTCAAACAAGCCGGGCCGTCGGCCCTCGAGACCCACCTCGGCCCGTCGGCGGCGCCCCACCACGGCGCTCGGGTCGTCAAGGGCAAGCGCCTCGTCCAGACCGCCACCGACCTGTTCGTCGGATGGGGCTCCCTCCACGGTCACGACTTCTACGTCCGCCAGTTCCGGGACATGAAGATCATTCCGACCGTCGAGCTCATCGGCCCCCGGCTGGCCGAATTCGCCACCGCCTGCGGCCAGTCGCTGGCCCGCGCCCACGCCCGCACGGGCGACCCGGTGGCGATCGCCGCCTACCTGGGCAAGGGTGCCGGGTTCGTGGAGGCGGCCCGATCGTTCGCCCGCGCCTATGCCGACCAGAACGCCAGCGACCACGCCCAACTGGTCGACGCCATCGCCGCCGGCCACGTCGCCGCACTCGACGCCTAAGCACCGCACCGCACCGGACCGGAGCGACGATCCCACCCGCCACCCCACCCGTCGTGCCCGGCGGGACCGTTGCTACGGTGGCGCGATGACACCCCCCGTCCTGCTGTGTGCCGACGGCTCCGACGAGGCCCTCGACGCGCTGGCGACCGGGCTCGCCCTGCTCGGACGGGGTGACGGGTACGTGCTCGTGACCGTCGCCGACGCACCCGATCCGGACGTCCTGTCGGGCACCGGGCACGCCGGCGCCGAGCTGACCGCCGAGGAGTTCGACCTGGCCGTCGGGCGGGCGCACCAGTCGGCACGCCACGTCCTCGCCGAGGCCGAGGCGCGCCTGGGGCTCGGCGAGATCGAGGTCCGGGTACTCGGGGGCGAGCCGGCCGCCGCCATCTGCGAACTGGCCGCCGAGTTGGGAGCCCGTGCCGTCGTCCTCGGGACCCGGGGCCGGGGCGGACTGACCCGGGCCCTCCTCGGTTCGGTGTCGGACTACGTCGTGCGCCACGCTCCCTGCACCGTCGTCGTCACCCGGGCCGACGGCGGCGCATGACCACCGTGCGCGCCCTGTCGCCGGCCGACCGTCGAGGAGGCACCGTCCCATGCACGCCCTGACCGGCTACCTGGAGTTCCCACCCGAGCGGCGCGAGGAGACCGTCGCCGCGCTGCGCGAGGTGACCGAGCAGAGCCGCCGCGACCCCGGGTGCGTCGACTACTGGTGGGCGGAGGACGTCGAGCACCCGGACCGGTTCCGGTTCTTCGAGTGCTGGACCACGGTCGAGGCGTTCGATGCCCATCAGGCCCGCCCCTACGAGGTGGCGTTCCTGGCCGAGCACGTGGCGCGCATCACCGGCTTCGACGCCCACGTGCTCGACGTGGACGGCCGGCGTTCGGTACTGGAGGGCTGACCGTGGGCCGCCTGGTGCTGACCGGGGCACGCGTGGTCGTCGGCGACGGCACCGTGCGCGACGCCACCACCGTCGTCGTCGACGGCGAGCGGATCACCGCCGTCTGCGCTGATGCAGACGGGACCGGGCCGGCGGGCGGCCCCCGTCCCGACGACCGGGTCGTCCCGCTGGAGGGTCGGACCGTCATGCCCGGAATGGTGAACTGCCACTTCCACGCCACGTACCACAACCTCGGATCCGTTCCGGCCCCGTTCGGGCTCGAGGAGCCGATGGCGATGCAGGTCGTCCGGGCGGTGCGGAACCTCGAACGTCTGCTGCTGGCCGGGTTCACCGGGGCGGTCAGCGCCGGCGCCCCGTTCGCCATCGACGCCTCGATGCGGGCGGCCATCGACCGCCGCCTCATCCCGGGACCGCGGCTGGTGCCGTGCAGCCGCGACCTGAGCACCACCGGGCACGCCGGCGACACCAGCTTCCCTTCCCACTGGGAGGTGGGCGCGCTGGGTGCCATCCGCCGCTGCGACGGTCCCGACGAGTTCCGGCGCGCTGTCCGCCTCGAGGTGAAGGAGGGCGCGGAGATGATCAAGATCTTCGTCACCGGCGGGCACGGCACGGTGGGTCCCCGGGAGCGGACGGAGCTCGGCGCCGACGAGCTGGCGGCAGCCATCGAGGCCGCGCACCAGCGCGGGGTCCGGGTCCGCGGCCACATCGCCAACAAGGAGGCGCTGCTGCTGGCGGTCGACCTCGGCATCGACATCGTCGACCACGGTGACGGCATGGACGACGAGTGCATCGAACGCCTCGTCGCCACCGATACGCCGGTGGTGCCGTCGATGCTCTTCCCGGCCCGGCTGCTCCAGGCCATGGGCGGGGGCGGGCTCGGGTTCACCGACGACATGCGCCACGACATCGACGCCATGGCCGCGGTCCTCCCCGTGGCCAACGCCGCCGGGGTCCGCCTGGTCCTGGGCGACGACTACGGTGCCCTCCACTTCCCCCACGGGCCCTACGCCGACGAGCTCGCCTACTACGTGGAGGAGATCGGGATCCCGGCCCTCGACGTGCTCACGTGGGCCACCCGAAACGGGGCCGAGGTGCTCGGTCGGGGCGACGACCTGGGCACGGTCACCGCAGGGAAGCTGGCCGACCTCCTGGTCGTCGACGGTGACCCGGTGGCCGACGTCAACCTCCTGCGCGACGCCGCTGCCCTGCTCGCCGTCGTCAAGGGCGGCCTGTTGGTCACCGACCGACTGCCCACCGGGTCGAGCACGCCCACCTGACCAACGACATGGACACCTGCGGCCTCATCGCCGCGGAGCACCTGCGCCGGCCGGCCCGGCCAAGGGGTTCGTCGCCCCGGGGCCCAGCGGGGAGCGTCGCGGACGGACGGGTCCGAGGTCGGAACTCCCCGGCCGAACCCCGCGATGACCCTCAGCAGGTGGTGGACGGGGCCGACGAGCCGGTGCCCGTACGGGGGTCGAGGACCACACCCCCGCTGCCGGGCCGGAGGATCGCCCCCAGGTGGACCACGTACCACTCCCCCCGCCACGAGATGAGCGAGGCGATGCCGAACGACCGGGTGACCCCGCCGAGCGAGTACACCAGGCGCGAATTGGCCACCTCGAAGTAGCCCACCGAGTTCTCGCACTCGCCCGGCGGCACCCAGTGCGCGTACTGCATCGGCACCTGCACCGTTACCAAACTCGCCGACGACGCACCCGTGCCCAGCTCGGCGGTGGCCGCGGCGATGTCCTGGTCGTACTCGGACAGGAGTCGGTCCTGGTAGTCCGACGACGCGCCGGCGATCGACTTCAGCTGGACGTACGCAGACTCGGGGAAGAACGCTCCCGCCGCCGTCTGCGGAGTGCCGTGGGCGACGGCGTCGAACAGCTGGGTCATCGCCGCCTCGAACTGGGGCGAGGCGCTCGACGGGTAGGTGCCGGTCTGGGGAAGGGCGCCGGCACCCGACGTGGTGGGTGTCACCGGCGCTGTCGTGGTCGTGGTGGTGGTCGTCGGGGGTGCCGGGGGTGCCGTGGTGGTGGTCGTCACCGGGGCCGGGCCTCCCCCCAGCTGGGTGGCCAGGAGCCAGGCCAGGACGACCACCCCGATCACCAGGGGGACGAAGCGACGGAGCAGCCGTTGGCGGCGCGTCAGGGGATCGGTGGGGCCGGCCATGCCGGCGACAGGCTACGGGATCACCCCGGCCCGGTGCCGGTCAGAGGTCCGCGGGTCGACGGTGCCGAGCAGGGCCACGCCGGCGAGAGCCAGGAGCGGCGCCGTGTTCGGATCGGTGGCCGACCCGCTGGCCAGCTGGCCCAGGCTCTCCCCCACCACCCACGTCACCGCCGCCAGGGCGATGCCCGACCACGCCGCCCACCGTCGGACGCGCCCGCCGGACAGGCCGCACAGGCCGATGGCCATCGGTCCGAGCACGAGGAGCACGACACCTGCGGTACCGGCATGGCGGACAAGTTCCGCCACCACCCGGTCGAGCCGGGCCAGCAATCGGGGTGCCGCACCGGCCACGTCGAGCAGCTGACCCGCGACACGGTCGCCCGACCGGTTGGCCGGCAGCAGCGCCGAAGCACCGAGCGCCACCCATCCCACCGCCCACGCCCGCGGGAACCAGTCGGGCACCGACCGGACCTGCCGTCGGGACCCCCCGCCTCCCTCCCGAGCGATGGCCGGCCACGCCGCCGACGCCAGCAGGGCGTAGAGGAGGGCGGCGCCGGGTGCACCGGTGAGGAACGAGGCGGTGCCGCCCGCGATCCCGCCGAGCCCTTCGCCGACGACCCACACGCCCGCGGCCCAGGCGACGGAGGCCACGAGCGCCGGACGGACGGTCCGCCGGACGAGCAGGCCGGCCCCGATGACCATCTGCACGAGCGCGACCGCCACGCCGGCAGCCAGGGCGTGGGCACCGATCACCCGGGCGGCGTGGAGCACCGGCCACGACACCCACCCGGGCTGGCCGACCGCCGCCGGGGCCAGCACCGACCGGGCGAAGCGGTCCGTCAACAGGGCGGGCTGAAGCTGCAGTGCACCGTCGAGCATCCACAGGACGCCCAGGACCACCTGCAGGCCACGTCGACCCACCGACGTCCGGTGCACGTGGGGCCGGGCGGTCGGCGGTCCACAACCCGGGCTGTCGGCGGGGCCGACGGCGCCGGCAGCTCCGGAGGGGACGTCCACGTCGACGAGGGGCATGGCCACTCCTTCCGTGTGGGACGACCACCGCGGCCGTCGGGTCCCATTCGACGCCACGCTGGTACTCGGATGACGACCTGTATCAATTCATCGGATCGGTTCTGTCTCCAGGTGATCCACTTCTATTCCGCACCCTGGTCACCGTTCTTTTTGTAGAACTCCTCATCCGTTTGGGACCGGGTTTCGAACAATCAGCAGTCCGTGCGTTCCGGTCCTCACCGGTTTCGGGCTGCAGTACCAGGTGGTGCACGGTGCAGGTGCCCACATTCCACGGTGTGCACCCGCACACGAACCAGAAAGGGTGATCCTGTTGACTGTTCATTCAACCGCACATATCCGGAGGTCTGGAGTACTCCTCTTCGGGATACTCCTGGCCGTACTCTCGGTGATTACCGGTCTATCGACCACCAGGGCAGGCGCATCAGTGCCGGCCGCCGGTACGACACGGCCGGCATCGCTCCCGAGTGGTGACGCAGGGACGACCATCGATCCGCTCCGGTACAACTGCGGCAACGACGCGCCCACCTGCGGCCAGGTCGGCGAGTCGTACGGCTACTACAACGGCACCAACGTCGACCTGCTCTACAGCGAGAACTACTACTGCGACACCGCCGTCGCCTCCAACGCGACGACCGGCTGCGAAGTCGGGGCGGCACCGTCGTCGGGCAACCCGACCGCCCCGTCGCCCGACGGCACGTCGCTCGGCAACACGACCCACGGTGACACGCTGTACATCCCGGTGCCCTTGTTCGCCGGGGCGCCGCCCACGCAGTGCGTGGCCACGGCGACATGCATCGACCACCCGCCGACCATCGACCTGTCGCGGATCGCAGGCGCGCTCCCGGGCAACCCGGCGCCCTCGAGCCTCGACAACGTGCCGATCCCGGCCCACGACCACGTGGTCGGGACCCGGAACAGCGGGCTGCCCGAGTGGTGGAACGTCCAGGTGATCGCCACGACGGACCCGGCCACGTTCGCCACGCTCACCAGCGTGTCAGCCATCGACGCGGCACTGGCGGCATCGAAGGCCATCTCGGCTCCCACCAACGCCTACCTGTTCTTCCAGGTGCTCCCCGGTACGGTTCCGGCAGCCCAGGCCGCCGACCTCACGGCGACAGCTCCTCCGGGTCCGGCCGTCCCCGCCGCCCCGGGCGCGCCACCGGCCAGCCAGGTCGAGCCGGGCACGACGTTCGACAATCTGGTCAACGACTGTGGCGCCACGGCGCCCCTGTGCCAGAACATCGGAATCAGCCACGACTGGATCCAGGGTCAGGACGTCAATGCCCTGTACACCGAGCCCTTCTACTGCGGGACCACCTCCGGCACCGTCCACTCGGCGACGGGATGCGAGGCCGGCGCTGCGCCGACGTCCGTGCCGCCCGGGGTGTCGGACACGACCCCGCCGAGCCCGACGGTGACCAACGGTCAGATCGACCCCCTGTACATCCCGGTCCCGCTCTATGCCAGCCCGCCGGTGGCCTACACCCAATGTCCGGGCGTCATCACCTGCATCGACCATCCGGCCACCATCGACCTGTCACGACTGGCGTCCACCCTGGGCGTGGCCGATGCCTCCTCGCTCGACAACGTGCCGCTTCCGTCCCACGACCACCTGCTGACCACCCGCAATGGTGACCAGCCGGAGTGGTGGAACGTCATCGTCATCCCGGTGACCTCGCCCCAGGGCCTGTCCTCGGTCGAGCACGCGAAGGACTACGCCGCGGTCAAGGCCCTCGAGACGGTGCCCGGCAGTGGCATCGGCGTCACCGGCGCACCCGAAGTCCCGACGAACGCCTACCTGTGGTTCCAGACCCTGCCAGGCGCAGGCCCGGCGACCCCGGGCCCGGTCTCGTCGAGCTGCGTGCAGAAGCTGACTGCGGGCACCGTCGTCGGTGGTGCGGCCGTCGATGACGGCTCCGGCTACTACGCGGTCGATGCCGCCGGCAACGTTGCCGCCTTCGGCGCAGCCACCTGCTACGGCTCGCTGTCCGGTGTGCCCCTCAACAGGCCCATCGTCGGCATGGCCGTCGACCGGGCCACCGGGGGCTACTGGCTGGTCGGCGCCGACGGCGGGGTGTTCGCCTTCAACGCACCCTGGCTCGGATCGACCGGCGACCTGCGGCTGAACGCCCCGATCGTGGGGATGACGGCCACGCTCGACGGCTCCGGCTACTGGCTGGTCGCATCGGACGGCGGCGTGTTCGCCTATGACGCACCGTTCCAGGGCTCCGCCGGTGCGATCCACCTCAACAAGCCGGTGGTGGGCATGGCCCTCGACCGGATGACGGGTGGCTACTGGCTGGTCGCATCGGACGGCGGCGTGTTCGCCTACGGTGCCCCCTTCCATGGCTCGTCCGGCAACATCACCCTCAACAAGCCGGTGGTGGGTATCGCCCCGGTGTCGGACGGCAGCGGGTACAGGCTCATCGCCTCGGACGGTGGTGTATTCGCCTACAACGCCCCGTTCTACGGGTCGACCGGCGCCATCACCCTGAACCAGCCGGTCGTCGGCGGGTTCGACGACAACTCGTACGACGGGTACTGGCTGGAGGCCGCCGACGGCGGGATCTTCACCTATGGTCCGCCGTCCGAGGCCATGCCGTTCTTCGGGTCCGCCGCCTGAGGAGTGGCTCCGCCACCCGGACACGGGTGGCGGAGCCGGGGGTACGGAGGGCGGGGCGAACACCCCGCCCTCCGGCGCGCCCGGGCAGCGACCCGGGAGGCGTCGGCCGGCCCCTAGAGTTGCGCACCACCGGACATTCCGGGGCGCAGGCGGCGCCCAACCACGGCGATGTGCGGAGATCGGAGCGCACATGCCCCGCCGGGCCCTGGACCCACGGACCGTCGCCCGGGTGGTGGCCGCGTTCGGATTCGACGCGCTGCGCGGGCGGTCCGGTACGGGTACCGGTGCGGCCCCCGCCCACCGGCTCGCCGAGCTCCGCCTCGACGGGGTCGACGACGACAAGCGCACGGTGGCCAGGAAGGCGGCCAGAGGGTTCCCCGCCGGGGCTCCGGCGGGGTCGACGGCGACACCGTTCGACTTCGCCATCGCCGCACTGTTCGACTGGTCCCGCAACGGGGGCCAGGCCAGCTTCGAGGCGGCCCTCGACGTGATGGCCGAGGTGGTCATCCCGCTCGAGCCGGCCGAGATCTCCAAGGCGTTCGCTTCGCTGATGCGGTGGACCGTGCAGGCCGAATTCGAGGACCCCACGGCACGCTTCCTCACCGGGTACGCCGTCCAGTCCCTCGGCCTCGACTACCTACGCGAGCGCGGGTTCCGCCGGCTCACCGGTGCGGGCGGCGCCGACGGAGTCGCCGACGACGCGCTCGCCTGGGCCACATGGCTGATGGAGCAACGCCGCCAGGAGTCGAGGCAGACCACGCAGGGCTACGAGGCCGTGCTGACCTTCGGGCTGCTGCTCATGCGGCGACGGCCGAAGCCGGGGTACACGGTCGGGCGCATCGTCCGGGCCGTCCAGTCGGTCTGGATCGGGGGTATGCACCGTGCCTTCCTGCTGCCCGACGAGTACCCCGAGTACGCACCGGGGGCACCGCCGACTCCGGTGTCCGCGGCCACCGGGCTGCCCGAGGGGAACGGCCAGATCGAGCAGGCCATGCTCGAACTGGTCATGGGCATGACCGAGGAGAGCCTGTTCTCCGTCAACCACGCCAGTCTCGAGAGTCGCCTGGTCGTCGCCGGCCTCCACCACTACCGCACGGCGGACGCCGCTGTGACACGTCAGGCGCTCATCGCCGAGATCGGGGCGGACGAGACCTTCGTGCACGAACGGTTCCCGACGGACAGAGCGTTCGCCTCGGCATGCCTCCAGTGGTTGGCCGGCGAATGGGCCGGATTCGAACCCTTCAGCCGGCTGTTCCGGACCTCCGCCGTGGCCGGCGTCGAAGCGCTGCTGGAGTGGGTGGCATCGGTGCGCCAGGAATTCCCTGCCCTCCTGGATGCGGCCGGGTTCCAACGTGGTGATCCGGCGTTCGACGAGGTCGTCGTCTTCGTGGCCTCCGTGCTGTGCCGGGACCGGTTCGGGACGAGCGGCGCCGCCGGTCCCGAGGACGTGCGGAGGGCCAGGCACTTCGTCGAGACGGCCGCCACGGGGGGTGACTGGCGCGCCGCCGCCGGACTGCCGCACCGCCGACGTCCGGACACGGTCGAGCCGTCACCGCGGGAGTGACCTCTCCGGGACCGCCCGCACGCCAGGTAGGCCGACGCATCCAGTTGCAACTCAGTATTGCTCACCGGTGTACACAAATTCCGGTCGACACTGAGGTCGGGCGGCGGATCGGCCCAGCAGTGCCACGAGGTGGGTGGGGGGACGAGCGGTAGGGCCCGGATCCTGGCGGGACGGGTCGTACGGGGCGCAGTGCGCCGGTCCCCCCACCCCTTCGTGTGCCGGCTCCCGTCTGGCCGGCCCGAGCACCCCGTCGTCCGATCTGCTGCTCGGGACCCGGACAGGGGTGCTGCCGTGCCCGTGGCCTGCACGGCCGGTAGTCGCCGGGTTGACCGCGCCGACCGTCCTCGAGCGGTGCCAGGCACGGTCCGCGACCGCCTGGTGGCCGGGTGACGGAGGCCGCCGACCCTGCCCCCGTCGCAGTGGGCCCCGCGGGAGGCTGATCGGACCGCCCGATGACCTTCGCCCCTGGGCCCCACGTCCGGGGCGGGGCACGATGGCGGTGACGACGTGCGACGTGAGGAGGACCGATGGGATGTGCCGGCAAGAAGCAGTGGGCGGACCGGGGGCCCGCATCGAAGGCCGCCGTGGTGGTGGCGGGGGCGGTCCAGTTCGCATTGGCGGGGGCGGCATGGGCGGACCTTGTCCGGCGCCCGGCCGACCAGGTGCGCGGGCCCAAGTGGCGCTGGGGGCTGGTGGTCCTGGTCAACTTCGTCGGACCGCTCGCCTACTTCCGGTGGGGCCGGGTCGACCAGGCGCTCCCGAGAGGCGCTCCGCCCGCCCCTTGATGCCGACGGGCATCTTGCGCTCCATCACCAGGCTGCCGGGCCCCATCACCAGTCACGTGACGATACGGACGGGCAACGAGGCACCCGGGCCTGGTGATCCGGCTCCGGCCCACGAGCCGGGTCCTGGCGCCATCGGCGGGGTACAGCCCGGACGCCCCTACCCGGTTCCGCCTCGTCGGCGGCGGGCACCGTGGCCGACTCCGGCTCCAGGGCGGCCACCCGCATCGTCGGGCCCGACCCGCCCGGCCGGTCGCCGTCGCCCACGGAGCACTCCTGCCACTCGGGGTGGATGGTGTCGGCGCTGAGCATCTCCAGGCCGAAGCGGCTCTCGATCGAGTCGTAGGTGGAGACGTCGCCCCGTCCGCTGCCCATCCGCACCAGCCATGGCGACACGGCGGACGGCGGTTCGTCCACCGTGGCCGCCCGTGTGGCCACGGTGTCCGGATCCGCCAACATCTCGTCCCCCGGCATGGTCCGACCGACCTACTCGTCCGTGGCGCCCCGGGTCAGACACGGTCGACGCCCGACGGACCAGTAGCCGACGGCGGCGAGGCCGACCGCCCCGGTCGCCGCCAGAACCAGGCACCCGGGCCTCACCACCGCCGACCCCGCCAGCCGGCGGCGGCAATGGCGGCACCGCCGGCGAAACACGCTGGCTGCAGCCAGGAGAACGAGTGGATCACGGCCACCTCGACGACGATCCAGCCCATCAGCAGCACGCCCGCGGCCAGGGCGGTCGAGTCTGCGGCTCCGGCACCCCGCCACGCGTCCGCCGCCGCCACCGACATCGGCACGGCCACCACCACGAAGAGGGCGGCCCCTCCGGCGACTCCGCTCCCGAACGGCAGCCGCGACGTGATGGCCTGCCCCATGTCGAGCGTCCCGGACGCCAGTCCGATCGATCCGGCCACGGCCCCGACGGCAAAGGCGGCCTCCCCCACGGCCAGCCACGGGCGGCGGTGCCGCTGCCCAGCCACGACGGTCCGAGCGGTCATGTCCCCAGTGTGCAGGAGGACGCCGGGACCGCCCAGGGTCGAAGGTCCATGGTGGTCGGGCCGGACGCCGCACCTGGGCGTCCTACGGCAATGCTCACTACCCCGGTCGTCCTCGCTTCACGTTCGGCGCAGTCGGTCGGCGGTGGACGACCCGCCCGGGTGGCACGACCCGGATTGATGGCACCGATGGGCAGGTCATGCCGGGCGCTGCTCCCCGGGCCGACGCCTGACCGAACGGTGGGATGCCGGACGGGACCGGCGGCCCCGCGCTCAAGTCGAGGGCGATTGTGGCCGATCGCGTGGGAACAGGCGGCTGGGACCGGGCATGGCACGCACAGTGGCCGAGTCCGGTAAGTGAAGAGGCGGGTGTGATCGGTGACCATCGACGTCGGGAGCAGTGCATTTCCCAGCGGGCCCGGCCCGTTCGCACCTGCGGTGCCATCCACACCGAGCTCGGCCCACCGTGCCCACCGTGCGCACCCGACGCTTCGGCGACACCGGCATCCCAACCTGGAATCCCATCGGGTGCAGGACCAGCGCCTCAGCCTGATCCGCGGGATGATCGCCAACCGCGCCCTCGAGACCCACTTCCAACCGATCGTCGATCTGCGGAGCGGGGAGGCTGTGGGAACCGAGGCCCTGTCCCGCTTCGCTCAGGTCCCCGTTCGCTCCCCCGATGCCTGGTTCGCCGAGGCTGCGACCCTGGGGCTCGGCGTGGAGCTGGAGCTCGCCGCCCTGGCCAGAGCGTTGGAGCGGCTCGACCGCCTGCCCTCGGCAATGTACCTCTCGCTCAACGCATCGGTGGAAGCCATCATGTCTGACGAGTTCCACGCAACGATGTCCGATGTCCCGGCCGAGCGGATCGTGCTGGAGCTGACCGAGCACACACAGGTTGCCGACTACCCCTCGTTCGCCCGTACCGTCGAGTCGCTCCGGTCGGTCGGGATGCGATTGGCGGTGGACGACGCCGGCTCCGGATTCGCCAGCTTCAACCATGTCCTCCACCTCGCACCCGATGTGATCAAGCTCGACATATCACTGATTCGGGGAATCGACCACGATCCCGCCAAGCAGTCCCTGGCTCGGGCGTTGCTCCGTTTCGGCTCCGAAGCGTTCGGGACGACCTTCGTTGCCGAAGGCATCGAGACCAGGGGTGAACTCGGAACGCTCCGGTCCCTGGGATTCCACAGCGGCCAAGGATTCATCTTGGGACGACCGAGTCGCCATGTCGGGCCCGTGGGGCCCGTACACGGTGCGTCCGGCTGCGCCGACCCCCGAGGGATGCTTTGGCCGATGGAGTCGGTTGCCACTGCGTCGACCGGGACCGCGCCCGACCAACTCCCTCGCTGATCGTCCCCGCAAGCAGCGGCGACCACTCGTGCAAGGTGGCCGGAAGGCCCGGATCCGCCCTGCGGGACGACACCAACCGTGACGGCTGACTGCCGATTGTGCGCCCGGAGCCGTTCCTCCGGCTGGTCCGACCTGACCGGCTGCATCACCGCAAGACGCGACACCGGAGACGAACTGTCTCCCCCCGGCCGAGGCCAGAGGGAGACAGTTCGGACTTCCGGTCGTGCCGTGATCACCGGTTGCTCTCCTGCTCCGGTCCGGTGAGGGAAAGGCGGACCTCCGCCGTTCAGCTGCAGCCGCTCGTGGCCCCGCAGCTCGAGCAGACGTAGCAGGAGCCCGCCCGCTGCATCGCGTTGCCACACTGGTAGCACATCGGTGCGTCGCGCTGCTCGGCCCGGGCGATCAGTCCCTCGGCCGGCACCGACGCGGCCTGGCGCGCCGGGGACTGGGTCGCTGGCGGCGCACTGGCGTCCACCACCATCGTGATGGTCGGGTCGACGGGACCCGACTCGACGATGCCGGTCGACAGCGTGGCCGTCTCCTCGACACCGGGCAGGGTCGGCTGCATCCGCTCCGCCGTGGAGAGGATGCCCAGCTCGGCCCGCTCCTCGAGCGGCAGGTAGTCCACGGCCAACCGGCGGAAGATGTAGTCGACCAGGCTGGTGGCGATCCGGAGATCCGGGTCGTCGGTGATGCCGGCCGGCTCGAACCGCATGTTGGCGTATTTGCGGACGTAGGTCGACAGTGGCACGCCGTGCTGGAGGCCCAGGCTGACCGAGATCGAGAAGGCGTCCATGATGCCGGCCAGGGTCGAACCCTGCTTCGACACCTTCATGAACACCTCGCCCGGACGCCCGTCCTCGTATTCGCCCACGGTGACGTAACCCTCGCAGTCGGCCACCCGGAACGAGAACGTCGACGAGTTGCGCCGACGGGGCAGGCGCTCACGCACCGCACCCACAAGGAGCGTCTCCTGGGTCCGGGCCTGCTCGTGGACGAGGGCGGACTCCAGCTCGGCGATCTTGGCGCTCAGTTCACGGGCGTGGGCCTCGGCCTCGGATCCGGCCACCGGCTCGGACTCGGCCCCGTCGGCGGCCCCGTCCTTCTTGGTCGTCGACAGCGGCTGGGCCACCTTGCAGTTGTCGCGGTAGACGGCGACTGCCTTGATCCCGAGCTTCCAGGCATCGATGTGGAGCTGCTCCACGTCCTCCACCGAGACGTCCTCGGGCAGGTTCACCGTCTTGGAGATGGCGCCGGAGATGAACGGCTGGACGGCGCCCATCATGCGGACGTGACCCAGGTAGTGGATGGTGTTGTCGCCCATCGAGCAGGCGAACACGGCCAGGTGCTCGGGGGCCAGGTACGGCGCGCCGACGATCGACTTGTGCTCGTCGATGTAGGCGACGATCTCGTCCCGCTGGTCGGGCGAGTAGCCCAGCCGGGTCAGCGCACGGGGCACCGTCTGGTTGACGATCGACATCGTTCCCCCGCCCACCAGCTTCTTGGTCTTCACCAGGCCGAGGTCGGGCTCGACGCCGGTCGTGTCGCAGTCCATGAGCAGGCCGATGGTGCCGGTCGGGGCGAGCACGGAGGCCTGCGAGTTGCGCACGCCGTACTGCTCGCCGAGCTCGACGGCCAGGTCCCACGCCTCCTGTGCGGCGCACAGCAGCTCGGTCGGGACCTGCTCCTCATCGATGTCGGCCACCGCGTCACGGTGCATCTTGAGCACGTTGGTCATCGGCTCCACGTTGTCGTGGAACCCGGCGAAGGGGCCCATCCGGGCGGCGGTCCGCGCTGAGGTGGCGTAGGCGTGCCCGGTCATCAGGGCGGTGATCGCACCGGCCCACGCCCGGCCCTCGTCCGAGTCGTACGGCAGGCCCTGGGCCATCAGGAGGGCGCCGATGTTGGCGTACCCGATGCCCAGCTCTCGGAAGCGCCGAGAGTTCTCTGCGATCTTCTCCGTCGGGTAGTCGGCGTTGCCCACGATGATCTCCTGGGCGGTGAAGATGACCTCGACCGACGCCCGGAAGCCCTCGACGTCGAAGGACAGGTCGTCGCGGAGGTACTTCATCAGGTTCAGGCTGGCCAGGTTGCACGCCGAGTTGTCGAGGTGCATGTACTCCGAGCACGGGTTGGAGCCGTTGATCCGACCGGTGTTGGAGGCTGTGTGCCACCTGTTGATGGTGGTGTCGAACTGCATGCCCGGGTCGGCGCACTCCCACGCGGCCTGGGCGAACTGCCGGAAGAGCTCGCGGGCCGGCACGGTCCGGATGGCCTCGCCGTCGGCTCGGGAGGTGAGGTCCCAGTCGCCGTCGTCCACGACTGCCTGCATGAACTCGTCGGTCACCCGGACCGAATTGTTGGCGTTCTGGTACTGGAGGCTGATCGAGTCCTTGCCGTCGAGGTCCATGTCGAAGCCGGCGTCGCGCAGGACGCGCGCCTTGCGCTCCTCGATGGCCTTGCACCAGATGAAGTCCTCGATGTCCGGGTGGTCGGCATCGAGGATGACCATCTTGGCGGCCCGACGGGTCTTGCCGCCCGACTTGATGGTGCCGGCCGACGAGTCGGCGCCCCGCATGAAGCTCACCGGGCCGGAGGCCGTGCCCCCGCCCTTCAGGAACTCGTGGGACGAGCGGATGCGCGACAGGTTGACGCCGGCCCCCGAGCCGCCCTTGAAGATCACGCCCTCCTCGGTGTACCAGTTGAGGATCGAGTCCATCGTGTCGTCGACCGACAGGATGAAGCACGCCGAGCCCTGCTGGGGCACGCCGGCCACGCCGATGTTGAACCAGACCGGCGAGTTGAAGGCGGCCATCTGGTGGACGATCAGGTGCTTGAGCTCGGCCCGGAAGGCGTCGGCCTCCTCGTCGTCGACGAAGTAGCCGTCCTTGACCCCCCAGGCGGTGACGGTGTCGACCACCCGGTCGGCCACCTGGCGCAGCGACCACTCGCGCTCGGACGTGCCGGGCGTCCCCCGGAAGTACTTCTGGGCGAGGATGTTGGTGGCGTTCAGGCTCCAGGTCTCCGGCACCTCGACGTCGAGCTGCTCGAAGGCGACGGCGCCGTCGCGGTAGTTCGTGATCCTGGCGTCGCGTCGCTCCCAGACGACCCGGTCATAAGGGTGGGTGTCGGCGGTGGTGTAGTGGCGGCGGATGCCGATGCCGACTCGCTGGGGTGCGATGGCCATGGATGGTCCTCTTTCTGTCGTCGTCGGTGCTGCGGGGCGTGGTGCGGTGCGGTGCTGCCGGGGTGGCTCCCACCCGGGTTGAGGTCGATCACGGTGCGTCGTGCCGGGAGGGACGGTGGGCGGTGCGTCTGCCCCGTCTGCAAGTCCGCCGCCGCCGGAGAGTCCGTCAGTTCCGTCTTGCCCCGACCGCCCGGGCCCTCCCCCATCGTATCCGGCTGATGTAGCCGGAATTGCGATGAAGACACAATATGTTGTGGTCTTCCCTCCCCCGAGGTACGAGATAGTGGGTCTATTACAGCAGTGTAGTTACGCCGCTGTCAACGAACCTCGGCCGGATCTGCTCCGATCGCGTGCGCGAATTCCCTGTTCGGAGGGCGTTCGCGAAGGTTCGCAAATCAATGCTGAGCGCGAGCACCTCCGGGGCACGGATGGGCCGTCCGCTCCCCCACCCGCCGTCGTCGGTACAGTCCCCGTGTGCCCTCGAGGAACCCTGTCTCCATCGCCGTCGACGCCGGCACCACCGGTGTCCGGGCCCTCGTGGTCGACGAACAGGCGTCCGTGGTCGACATCGCCTACCGGGAGCTGACCCAGCACTTCCCCCAGCCCGGCTGGGTGGAGCACGACGCCGGCGAGATCTGGCGGGCCGTGCGCGACACCCTGGGCGAGGTGGCCGGCCGTCTGGCGGACAGCGGCCGGGTGGCCCGGTCCATCGGGGTGACCAACCAGCGCGAGACGGTGGTGGCCTGGGACCGGAGCACCGGTCGGCCGCTCCACCGGGCCCTGGTGTGGCAGGACCGCCGCACGGCCGACCGGTGCGCGGCGCTGGCCGCCGCCGGCCATCTGCCGCTGGTGCGCGAGCAGACCGGCCTGGTCCTCGACCCGTACTTCTCCGGGTCCAAGATGCAGTGGCTCCTCGAGGAGGGCGGGGTCGACGCCGGGCCCGACCTGGCCCTGGCCACGGTCGACACCTGGGTCCTGTGGAACCTGACCGGAGGGACCGACGGCGGCGTGTTCGCCACCGACGTCACCAACGCTTCGCGCACCATGCTGTTCGACATCGTGGTCCGGCGCTGGTCCGCCGAGCTGTGCGACCTGTTCGGCGTGCCAGCTGCCGCCCTGGCCGAGGTGGGCCCCAGCTGCGGTCGGTTCGGCCGGGTGGCGCCCGTCGTGCTCGGCGGGTCGTCACCTCTGGCCGGCGTGCCGGTGAGCGCAATGGTGGGCGATCAGCACGCCGCCCTGTTCGGCCAGGCCTGCTTCGACCGGGGCATGACCAAGGCCACGTTCGGAACCGGCAGCTTCATCCTCATGAACGTTGGGGACACGTGCCCCGCTCCGGTGGACGGGCTGCTCACCACCCTGGCCTGGGACCTCGGCACCGACGGCGACGTCTCCATCGGGGCCGACGGCGGGACGCGGGACGGACGGGGCGCGCTCGCCTACGCCGTCGAGGGCTCGGTGTTCGTGGCCGGGGCCGGGGTGCAGTGGCTGCGGGACGGGCTCGGGATCATCGAGGCCTCCGCCGAGCTCGAGCCCCTGGCCCGCTCCGTCGGGTCGACCGAGGGAGTCGTCATCGTGCCCGCCTTCACCGGCCTGGGCAGCCCCCACTGGGATCCGGGCGCCCGGGGCACCATCACCGGCCTCAGCCGGGGCATCGGGCGGGGCCACCTGGCACGGGCCATGATCGAGGCCATGGGCTTCCAGGTCCGCGACGTCCTCGAGGCCATGGCCGGCACCGGCACGGCACCGTCCGAGGTGCGGGTGGACGGTGGGGCCGCGGTCATGGGACTCCTGCTCCAGCACCTGGCCGACCAGGCCCGCCTCGAGGTGGTCCGGCCCAGATCGGTGGAGACGACTGCCCTCGGTGCGGCCACCATGGCAGGCCTGGCCGAAGGCGTGTGGGGCTCGCTCGACGACCTGGCCGCGCTGTGGTCGGCTGAAGCCTCGTTCACCCCCGAGGCGGACCAGGACCTGGTGGCCGCCGCCCACCAGTCGTGGCTCCGGTCCCTCGACAGGGCGCGGGGCTGGGCGGACTGACGCGGCCCGCTCCGGCGACCGTGCCGGGCAGGCCTCCGGCCCCGCCGCTCAGGCCAGTTCGCGCCAGCCGTGGTCGGCCAGCTCGGCCATGATGGCGATCCACTGGCGCTCCCGGGCCCGGAAGACCGGCGCTGCTCGACCCACCACCAGCACCACGCCGGCCCGGACCATCTCGGCGGCGGCCACACCCGGGCTCTGGTCGACCGACGAGCCCGACTCGTCCGCCCTGACAGGGGGTGACAGCGGGGCGACGGCCCACAGTGCCATGGCCCGCAGCTCGTCGTCGGACGGTGCGTCGCCATGGGTGGCCGCCACACGGGTGGTGTCGGCATCGATGATGGCGGCGAAGTCGGCCACCAGGCTGTGCCGGACCCGGGCGGCCAGCCGGTCGAGCAGGGCGTCGGGCGACACCTGGACGAACAGCTCGGTGGCGATGTCGAGCAGTTCGGCGTGGCGGTCGGGTAATGGGCCGTCGACGGGCCGCAGGGTCTCGATGGCCACACCGTCGACCTCGAGGATCTCGTCCCGCAGGAGGCCGAGCAGATGGTCACCGGCCAGCCCTACCCCCAGCTCGTCGACAACCACCCCGTTGTCGCGCTGGAGGATGTCTATCGAGACCACGTCGCCGCCCACCGACCCGATGCGGCTGGCCACGGCACCCAGGGCACCGGGTCGGTCGGGAAGCTGGACGCGGATCAGGTAGTTCGGCACCGGCTCAGGGTAGAGGGCGAATGTGTCGTCCCGGTTTCCAACCGGTTACGACCTCGGCTCCGGGTTGGCAACCCCTGGTGCAGGCACGCCGGTCGCGGGGAGATTCTTCCGGCTGGCGTACTCGTCCACGTACTCCTGGCCCGACAGCGGGGCGATCCCCTGCTGGATGGCGTCGGTCAGGGCCCGCAACTCCTCCTGGTCGGGTACCCGCGAGCCGTCGGCGCCGGCTGGCCGGTCGCCGGCCTGCCACGAGCCGGTGGTGATGCGCTCGCCCCGGTACTCATAGTCGACGGGCGGCCCGAAACGCACGGTCACCGTGTGGAACGGGCGCATGACCATGCTCCCGGGCGGCTGCACCTTGCGAGTACCCCGGAGCCCCACCGGCACCACGGGTACGCCGCAGCCCAGGCTCAGGCGGGCCACCCCGGTCTTGCCCTTGTGGAGCCGGGTGTCGGGTGCCCGGGTGCCCTCGGGGTAGATGGCGAGCACGCCCCCGCCCCGGAGCACCTCGGAGGCCGTGTCGAGGGCCCGCTGCGACGCGTCACCACCGCTCCGGTTCATGGGGATCTGGCCGGCGGCCCGGAAGAACCAGGCCGTCTTCCAGCTGTCGAAGTACTCGGCCTTGGCCACGTAGGTCACCCGTCGCCTCACCACCAGCGGCAGGAAGAACGAGTCGCAGAACGACTGATGGTTGGAGGCCAGGATCACCGGTCCGTCGGCCGGGATGTGCTCGCGGCCCTCGACCCGCACCCGCCACAGCAGGTAGAGGAACGGGCTGATGATCGCCTTCATGATCCAGTAGGCCACGGGCAAACGGTAACCCCGCGTGTGCTGTACTGCACTGATGACCCAGACATCCCAGGAATCCGCCTCCTACGAGGTCCTCGGGCGGACCATCGGGCTCCCCGTCCAGGTCCGTCGGGCCGCCCAGTGGGGCGTCCAGTACCTGGTCCCCGCCGCCGCAGCGCAGCGCATCGTGGGCCCGACGGGGCTCGAGGTGACCGGACCGCTCCCGGGCCGGGCGCTGATGGCGCTCGCCGTCTGCCGCTACGACGACACCGACCTCGACGCATACCACGAGGTGGCGGTCAGCTTCGTGGTGCGCCGCCACGACGCCCCCCGTGGGGCATCCACCGCACGGCGGCTGCGCGAGTTCGGCTCCGGCGACATCGGTGCCTACATCCACCGGCTGCCCGTCGACCAGGAGTTCACCTGTGCGGCCGGACGGGACGTGTGGGGTTACCCGAAGTGGGTCACCACCATCGACATCGACGAGCCGGCGCCCGGAAGTGGGCGGGGCACCGGCACCACGGTGCGGCTGGTCGACGACGGGGTCCACGCCCTGACCCTGACCATGGCCGCCGGCGGCCCGATCAAGCTGCCGTCCCAGGCGCCGCCCAGCTACTCGTTCCGTGACGGCGTCCTGCGGCGCACGCCGTGGGAGACGTCGTCCGAGGGGGTGACCGGGCGGTTCGGCGGGGCCACACTGGTCCTCGGCGACCACCCGGTGGCCGACGAGCTCCGCAGCCTGGGCCTTCCCAGGCGGGCGCTGTTCACCTCCCACGCCGCGCAGATGCGTGCGAGCTTCGGCGCCGCCGAGGTGGTCACGGCCGGGGGCTGACCCCGACCGGGCGGAGCCCGGCTACTGCAGCCGGGTGAGCGCCTTGCGCAGGCTGCGCACGCCCTGGCCGACCCGCTGCTCGTTCTCGATGAGGGCGAACCGTACGTGTCCGTCCCCGCCGGGGCCGAAGCCCACGCCCGGCGACGTGGCCACGTCGGCCTCCTGCACCAGGAACTTGGAGAACTCGAGCGAGCCCATCTCACGGTAGGGCTCGGGGATGGGAGCCCAGACGAACATGGTCCCCCGCGGTGGCGTGACGTCCCATCCGATGCGGTGCAGTCCGTCACACAGTGCGTCGCGGCGGGACTGGTAGACGTCGTTGATCACCTTCGGGTAGTCCGGCACCTCGTTCATGGCCACGATGGCGGCGATCTGGATGGGTTGGAAGGTGCCGTAGTCGAGGTAGCTCTTGAGCTTGGTGAGCGCCTGGACGATCTCGGGGTTGCCGACCAGGAACCCGACCCTCCAGCCGGCCATCGAGAACGACTTGGTGAGCGTGTACAGCTCGACGCAGCACTCCTTGGCTCCCGGCACCTGCAGGATCGACGGCGGCACGTAGCCGTCGAAGGCGATGTCGGCGTAGGCGAAGTCGTGGACGAGCACGATGTCGTGCTCCCGGGCGAACTCGACGATCCGGGTCATCCACGCCAGGTCCACACACTCGGTGGTCGGGTTGTGGGGGAAGGACAGCACCACCACCCGGGGCTTCGGCCACGCCGACTCCCACGCCTCCATCAGGTTGTCGAAGAAGGCGGCCCCGCCCTCGGCGGTGTCGACCGTCTGACCGGACGGCGTGTCGAGGCGCACGTGGCGGATGTCGGCGCCGGCGAACAGCGGTGCGTAGATGTGGATCGGGTACGACGGCGACGGCACCAGCGCGGTGTCGCCCGGGCCGACCAGCACCCACATCAGATGGGAGAGCCCCTCCTTGGCACCGATGGTCGTGACGACCTCGGTCTCGGCGTCGAGCTCCACGTCGAACTTGCGCAGGTACAGGTCGCTGATGGCCTGGCGGATCTTGGGGATGCCGCGGCTGGCGGAGTAGCGGTGGTTGCGCGGATTGCGGGCGGCCTCGGCCAGCTTCTCCACGGCCACGTCGGGCGACGGCAGGTCCGGGTTGCCGAATCCCATGTCGATGACGTCGCGTCCGTCGTGACGAGCGGCTGCCTTGAGGTCGTTGATGGTGGCGAAGACGTACGGCGGCAGCCCGTTGATGCGGCGGAAATCCATGCCCCACGTTACCGCCGCACGGGCGTGGGGACCGACAGGCCGCGACGGCACCCGTGCCACACTGGCGCCACCCGGGCGCTCAGCCGACCGTGGCGGCTGCCTCGGCGACGACCTCGAGCGAGTCGGGCCAGGCGCACACGGCCCACGCGGCGCCGGCCCGGGCCACCGAGTCCAGGGTGGCGGTCGCCTCCTCGACGGTGTCCCCCACGGGACCGCCCCAGGTGACCTCGACCCCCTGGGCCGCCAGCTCGGCCACCGGCCCGGCGTCCACCTGCCAGACGTTCACGGCGGCCCCGGTGGCCCGGGCGACGGCCACGTTCTCGGGTCGCCCACCGCCCACCCACACCGGCACACCGGCCGCCGCCACCGCAGTGGCCACGCTGGCCAGGCGCTCGCGCCGGATGGCCGCCACTTCGAAGGGGATCCCGTAGGACTCGTTCTCCTCGCGGCTGAGGCGGTCGCCGGTGCCGATGCCGGCCACCAGCCGCCTCCCGCTGAGGGCGTGGAGGCCACACAACACCTCCACCAGCACTTCGTCGGGGAGCAGTCCGATGCGGGCCACCAGGGTGCCGAGGGCGATGGTGGTAGTCGACGCGGCCAGCGCCCCCAGCAGGGGGCCCGAGGACAGGGCCGGGCGGCCGGGCTGACCCATGGGCCACAGGTGGTCGAAGCAGAAGACACCGTCGATGCCGAGATCCTCGGCCCGGCGGGCCGCGTCCAGCGCGGTGTCCGCCTCGTCGCGGAACTGCGGGAGGGTGATCCCGACCTTCATCGTGCCCGGGATGCGCCCGGTGTCGGGCCCGGACGGCGGTCCCCGTCGGTCATGGCGTCGACTCGACCCGAGCCTTCAGGTCGCGGAGCGCGATGGACATGATGCGGCTCTGGGCCCGCATCTTGATGAAGCCGGGCAGCGGCACCTTCATCTCCACCTCCAGGTGATAGGTGACCTCGGTCCCGCCGTCAGGGGTGGGCTCGAACACGTAGCGGCCGTCGAGCTTGGTGGTGATGTCGCCCTCGGTCTGGATCCAGGCGAGCACGCCGGGTGCTCCGGAGTAGTCGTAGGCGAGGGTGTAGCTCGTGCTTCGGCCGAAGGCGGCAGCACGGAACGTCACGACGCTCGGCCGCCCCTCGGCGTCGCGGGCGTCGATGGACACCGACTTGATGTCGGCGGCCCACGACGGATAGCTGGCCAGGTCGGCACTGACCTCGAAGCAGCGCGCCGGACCAGCCGACACCACCATCCTCTCAGTGGCTTGTTCCGCCACGGTCGGCCCTCCTCGTCGAGTCGTCGGCTGCAGCCCGGACAGGACTCAGCATCGCGTGTCGCCCAGCGACGCGGCCAGCCTAGGGGCGAGCAGGTCGTAGTCGAAGGATGCCTCGGCCCGGTGCCGCGCCGCCTCCCCCATCGACCGGGCCCGGGAGGGGTCGTCGAGGAGCCCGGCCACGGCCCTGGCCACGTGGGCGGCCTCGGTGGGGTGCCGTACCAGCACCCCGGTCACCCCGTCCTCCACGGCCTCCCCGGCGCCGCCCGAAGCCCCGGCGACCTGGGGGACCCCGGCCGCCGCCGCCTCCACGAACACGATGCCGAACCCCTCCTGCTCGAGTCCGAGCCACCGGTTCCTGCACAGCATGGCGAACACGTCGGCCGCCCCGACCAGGCGGGGCAGGTCGGCGTCGGACACCCCACCGAGCAGGCGCACCGGGGCCCCGGCCTCCGCCACCCGACCGGCCAGGCGCTCGGCGTCGCGCCCCCGCCCGGCGATGGCGACGGTCAGGCCCGGGTGACGGGGTGCCAGCAGGGCCGCCGCGTCGATCAGGACGTCCATCCCCTTGCGGGGCACCAGCCGGCTGACGCTGACCACCAGGGGGCCCTCGGCCGGCAGTCCGAGGTCGACCCGGGCATCGGCCCGGGCCTGCTCGTCCAGCGGCGTGAACCGCTCGAGATCGACGCCCGGAGGGATCTCGACGACCGGCGGCATGCCCCGGCCGCGCACCGCCCTGCGGGCCTCGGCCGCCGGATAGCCGCCGGCGGACACCACCAATTCGGCGCCCCGCACCACGTGGGCCAGCGCCGACCGGCTCCCGGGCAGGCGCCCGGGGATGGCCACCTCGGCACCGTGGAGCAGGACGGCGTAGGGGATGCCGAGCCGGGGGCCCAGCAGTCCGAGGGGGACGGCCGGGTCGAGGACGACCAGGTCGGCGCCGACCCGCTCGGCGGCGGCACGGATCCTACGGACCAGCGCCGGGGTGGGCGCCAGCACCCGGGACCGCGTCCGCTCGATGCGGATGCCCCGTGCCGCCTGCTCGGCGTCGAAGGTGGCCGCGTCCGGATGGGACGAGGCGGTGAGCACGGCGTAGGTCGACGGGTCCAGCCGGCGCCACAGCTCCCACAGGTAGACCTGGATGCCGCCCACCTTCGGCGGGAAGTCGTTCGTGACCAGCAGGTGGGTCACGGGGCCGGCACCGTCGGCATCGGGACCAGTTCGTGCAGCCCGAGTCGCCCCGCCGCCCACCGGGCGTGCTCGGCCAGGAGCGGGTCGTCGGACAGGACCCAGCGGGCGAGGACGGCCGCCGTCGCCCGGTCCCGGCCGTCCCCGACGTTGCCGAGGGCGACCAGCGCGTTGCGCCGCAGGTAGCGGGGGTCGCGTTCGGCCAGGTACCACCGGCCGTTGGCGGCCAACACCGCGTCGTCGTCGGCGCACAGGAGGTCGAGCAGGTCCACCGCCGCAACGGTGCCGACCTCGGCGACGGTGGCTGGTTGGCGCCGGTCGGCTGCCCGGTTGACCGGACAGACCTCCTGGCACTCGTCGCAGCCGTAGATGCGCCCGCCGAGCGCGGCACGGTGCTCGACCGGGAAGGGACCCGGGGCCTGGACCAGCCACGCCAGGCAGCGCCGGGCATCGAGCACCCCGTCGGCGACGAGGGCCCCGGTCGGACAGGCGGTGACGCACCGGCGACACGGGCCGCAGCCCCCGGCCGGCGCCGAGTGCCCGGCGGGCGGGGTGGGGTCGAGGAGGGCGTCGGTCACCACCGACCCGAGCAGGAACCACGAGCCCCGGCCGGGCAGGAGCAGCAGCGTGTTGCGCCCGTACCACCCGAGCCCGGCGCGCTGGGCGGCAGCCCGGTCGACCAGGGAATTCTCGTCGACGACCACCCGGGCCCGCCAGCCGTCGGCGACCAGCCGTTCGGCGACCGGGGCGAGGGCGGCGCGCAGCGAACCGTAGTGGTCCCGTCGGGCGAAGCGGGCAACCGCGCCGACGGGACGGTGCGCCCGGCCCCTCGGACGTCCGTCCCCCGGATCGTCACGCCGGTAGCCCCACGCACCGACGACAAGCGACCGGGCGTCCTCGAGGATCCGGGTCGGGTCGGTGGACCGGTCCGGGTTGCGGTAGGTGAACCCCATGCCGGCATGCAGCCCGGCCTGTCGTCGGGCGTGGAGGGTGGCCCGGGTGTCGGCGAAGACGTCGGCCCCGGCGATGCCGACCGCGGCCAGGCCGGCCGACGCACCGATCCGGCGCAGGTCGTCGGCCAGGGCCGTCGAGCGGCGTCGCTCGTCGGACGCCTGCCTGGGGCGGAGCGGGACGGTCGTTGCCACGCCCCATCGTCGCACGACAGAGGCCAAGGGTCGCACCGCGAGCTGCCGGACCGGCCCGGGCTACTGGCCGCCCGCCCGGGCCTCGTGCCGCACCCCGGGTACCAGGCCGGCCCGCTCGAGCAACCGGACCGCCCGGGCCTCGTCGGCGTCGACGACCAGGGCATCGTCGGGCTCGCGCCCGACGATGAACGAGACGACGCAGTCGTCGCAGACATCGGAGTGCCGGTGGGCACACTCGGCGCAGTCGATCGTCAGGGATCCCCCGTCGTCTGGACCCGGGCCGGGCGGGCGCACCTGGGGGAACGCCACGACCACGCCCCCCGTCGACACCCCGGCCGCCGGGGCGTCGGGGATCGTCGGGCCGGAGTGGCTGGTCACGTCGGTGCTGGCGGTCACGGTGCTGCCTCCTGAGTCGGTGATCCGGTGGGTACCCCCGTCCCGCATGGTGACCGCGGGGTGTGACACCGTCGCCGGGCCCGGGTGGGACGACGGGAGCGGTTCCGGATGGATTGCCGTCGAGAGCCCGGACACCCATTCCCATTGTCATCTCGATCGCAGCGGCAAGGACGGGAACCGCCCCGGGGCGCCCGGCGCCCGGCTCCCGACTCCTTCGCCGACCGCCCCGGTCGGGGCCGCACGCCGGGCGCCTCCGTGCATCCCCCCGGTGGGTCGACGGCCGCCCGGGAAAGGGTCCCGGGACCGCCGGTGGGCAGGAGCGGACCCCTCGCCAACTCGATGCTCAAGGCGCGGCTCCAACCGTCGATAGAGAGGGGAAGGACCTGCTGCCGATCGAGGTTTCGGCCCCGGGCCTCGTCGCCCACGGGTCCGACGGCGGCGTGCAGGCAGGCGAGCAGAACTAAGGAGCAGGCGAGATGACCACCACACTGAGCCCCGAGCAGGTCGCACGCACGACGCGGGTCCTCATCATCGAGGACGACCCCTCGATCGCCGAAGCCGTGCGCCGGGTCGTCGCCCAGCAGAACGGGACGGGTGTGGTCGTCGCCGACGGGCGCAACGGGTTGCGCAACTTCTTCGAGGAGCGCCCCGACCTCGTGGTGCTGGACATCGGCCTGCCGGGCATGGACGGGTGGGAGGTGCTGGAGCGCATCCGCGACCTGTCCGAGGTGCCGGTGCTCATCCTGACCGCCCACGACCTGGAGCAGGACAAGGTGCGCGGCCTCACCGGAGGCGCCGACGACTACCTGACCAAGCCCTTCGGCATCCAGGAGCTCGGCGCCCGGATCCAGGCGCTGCTGCGCCGCAGCCAGGCTGCCGCCACGGCGTCGGCCGAGGAGCCGACCGTCTACCGGGACGGCAACCTCGAGGTGGACTGGCCGGCCCGCGAGGTGCGTGTGGACGGCGAGGTGGTCGGCCTGACCAAGCTCGAGTTCCAGCTCCTGCAGGCGTTCGTCCGCCACCCGGGCCAGGCACTGGCCACCCAGCAGCTGCTGGAGCAGGTGTGGAACGACCCGTTCGGCATCGGCCCGGAACGGGTCAAGTTCACCGTGCTCCGCCTCCGGCGCAAGCTGGGTTGGCAGGACGACCAGAAGGACGTGCTCGAGGCCATCCGGGGCTACGGCTACCGGTACACGCCGGTGGGCTCGCGCACCGCTCCATGACCACGACCCCCTGACCACGACGGCGTGACGTCGGCCCAGTCGCCCGCCCGGAACGCCCCGGGCGCCCCGGCACCCGCGGCGTCTAGTAGCCGGCCACCGGGTCGACCGTCCCCACCAGCGGTCCGCCGCTCGCCAGCCGCTCGACATTGACCCGGATCCGCTCCGCCAGCAGCGGGACCACCATCTCGATCGTGTCGGCCGTGTGCGGCGTGATGATGCAATTGGGGCGACCCCACAGCGGATGCCCGTCCGGCAGCGGCTCGGGGTCGGTGACGTCCAGCGCCGCCCCGCCGATGGCCCCGGCGTCGAGCGCGGCCACCAGCGCCGCCGTGTCGACGTGCCGGCCGCGGGCGACGTTCACCAGCCACGACGACTCCCCCAACACCTCGAGTTCCGGGCCGCCGATGATGCCGATCGTCTCGGGGGTCAGTGCGAGGGCGAGCACCACCACCAGGGCGCCCGACAGTGCCTCGTGCAGCGACTCGACGGGCAGGACCCGGGCGGCCCCCGGCACGGGGTCGGCACGCCGGCGCACGACGGTTGCCCGGACCCGGAACGGCGCCAGCTGATCGAGCAGCGACGTGGCGATGCCACCGCCGCCGAGGATGGTCACGTCCTGGTCGTAGAGGCTGGTGCCGGCCGGGATCCCCCACGACCGGGCCGCGACCCGGGTGGGCAGGTGGCGGAGCCCGGCGAGGGCGAGGGCGAGGGCGTGCTCGGCCACCGGCTCGGCGTAGGCGCCCTTGGCGCAGGTCCAGACGTGGTCCCCGTCGAACAGGCCCTGCTCGAGCGCCTGCTCAACCCCGGCGAAGGGCAGCTGCACCCAGTGGGCCGACGGCGCCCGGGCCAGCCACGACTCGAGCTCCGGCATGGCGTGGGGATCGAGCCAGACCACGCCGTCGGGCGTGTCCTCGATCTCGACGACCGTGCCGCCGCCGGCACGGACGGCGTCCACGGCGAACTCGCCCGGATGGGGTCCGACGGCGATGCGAGGAGCGGCCATGGCCCCACCGTAGCGAGGGCCGTCGAGGGAGCGCCCCACCCGCAGGTCCCGCTGCGGGCCGATGGCCGCCGATTTGCTTAGATGGGGTCTCTGACCGGCGCCTCTGGGGGGAACCATGCACATCGAGTTCAACGTCCGTGCCTTCCTCGACCGTGCGGCGGCCACCTATCCCGAGCGGGTCGCCCTGGTCGACGAGACCGACCAGCCGGCCGAGCCGTGGGCGCCCCTGACCTTCGCCGAGCTGGCGGCCCGGGCCCGGGCGCAGGCCGCCGGCCTGGACCGCCTGGGGATCGGCCCGGGCGAGCGGGTGGCCGTCGTCTCGCACAACTCCGCCCGACTGCTCACGTCGTTCTTCGGGGTGACCGGCTGGGGAAGGGTTCTCGTCCCGGTCAACTTCCGGCTCGCCCGCGCCGAGGTCGGGTACATCCTCGAGCACTCGGGGGCGTCGGTGCTGCTCGTGGACCCCGAGCTCGACGAGGCGCTTGCCGGCATCGGCCCGTCCCGCCGCTACGTGCTCGGCGACGCGGCCGACGCCGAGCTCTACGTGCCCGGCGTCGAGCCCGAGCCGTGGGCTTCCGACGAGTCGGCCACGGCCACCATCAACTACACCTCGGGCACGACCGCCCGACCGAAGGGCGTCCAGCTCACCCACCGGAACTGCTGGGTGAACGCCACCGTGTTCGGCTGGCACACCGGCGTGTCCGACCGAGACGTCTACCTCCACACCCTGCCGATGTTCCACGCCAACGGCTGGGGAATGCCCTGGACCACGGCGGCCATGGGCGCCACCCAGGTGGCTCTGCGCAAGGTCGACGGCCCCGAGATCCTCCGCCGGGTCGAGCGCCACGGCGTGACGCTCCTGTGCGCCGCTCCCGCCGTGGTCGGTGCCGTGCTGGACGCCGTCCCGGACTGGGACGGCGAGCTGCCCGGTCGGGGCTCCACCCGGATCGTGGTGGCCGGCGCTCCCCCGCCGTCGAAGACGATCGAGCGCATCGAGTCCGAGCTCGGATGGGAGTTCATCCAGATCTACGGCCTGACCGAGACGTCCCCGGTCCTGACGGTGAACCGGTCCCGGGCCGAGTGGGACGACCTGCCCTCGGACCAGCGGGCCCGCAAACTGATGCGGGCCGGCGCCCCGTCGGTCGGCACCGAGCTGACGGTCGACGAGCACGGCGAGGTGCTGGCCCGGTCGAACACGGTCATGGCCGGCTACTGGCGCCAGCCCGAGGAGACGGCGGCCGCCCTTGCCGGCGGCTGGTTCCACACCGGCGACGGGGGGCTCATCGACGAGGAGGGCCACCTGAGCATCCTCGACCGGAAGAAGGACGTCATCATCACCGGCGGCGAGAACGTCTCGTCCATCGAGGTGGAAGACGCAATCTTCTCCCTCGACGGCGTGCTCGAGGTGGCGGTCATCGGGGTCCCGCACGACAAATGGGGCGAGATGGTGCTCGCCCTGGTGGTGGTGGACGAGGACAGCGGGCTCACCGAGGAGATCGTCATCACCCACTGCAAGGGTGCCCTGGCCGGGTACAAGTGCCCGAAGCAGGTGGAATTGCGCAACGAACTGCCCCGAACGGCCACGGGCAAGCTCCAGAAGTTCCGGCTGCGCGCCCCCTACTGGGAGGGACTCGACCGCCAGGTCAACTGACCGGCGACGTGCGGCCCGCCGGCCGGGCAGCGTCCCGGGCGGCAGCGCCCTCGCCGTCCAACCACCCGGTGATGCGAAGGGCGGTCCACTGCGGCGCCTCGAGCATGGGCGCGTGCCCGATGTCCCGGGCCACCTCGAGCCGCCACGCCGTGCGCCCTTCGGCCATCCTCCGTGCCGCGGCCAGCGGCACCAGGACGTCGCGGTCGCCGTGCAGGTGCAGCACCGGCACATCCAGTCCGGCCAGCCGGTCCACCGTCGGGCCGGGACGGGCCAGGGTCCGCGACAACGACCGCGCCGAGGCCAGGTAGGCGGCGTCCCCCAGGGCCCGATCCCTGGACGCGGTCAGCTCGATGTGGGCACCCACGACGTCGGCCGGCACCCGACCGGGGTCCACGCAGGTGACCCCGAGCACCCGGCGCACGGTCTGCTCCGGTGTGGTCCGTGTGCGCCGGGCCGCGAGGTACCGCTCCCCGACACCGGGTACTGCGCACAGGACGAAGTTCGACACCACCCGGGGGTGCACCATGCCGATGCGGCCGGTGGGTAGCGCCGGGTCGATCAGGACCAGACCGGCCACCCGCTCCGGTGACCCGGCGGCGCACAGCGCCGACACCAGGCCGCCGAGCGAGTTGCCGACGAGGATCACCGGCCCGTCGGACAGCTGGGCCAGTGTGCCGTCGAGCAGGTCGACGTGACCGGCCACGTCAGCGGTGCGGCCCGCCGTCGGGGTGCGGCCGTGGCCGAGCAGGTCGACCGCCACCATGCGGTACCGGTCGCACAGGTACGGGGCGACGGCCGCCCAGTTCAGGTGACTCCCGCCCAGGCCGTGGACGGCCACCAGCAGGGGTGCACCGTCGGGGCCGCCGTAGTCGGCCACGTGCACGGGACCGTCGACGTCCAGCTGGCGGTCGACAGGCGGGGCGTAGGCCGGGGTGGTCACCCTGTCGAGGCTACCGTCCGGGTCCCCCCGGGCGGCCGCAGCGCCGGCCGCAGCTCAGCGCTTGTCGCCCGACGGGAAGTGCAGGGCGATCCTGCCTCCGTCCGCACCCCGGTCCGAGTCGGGCCACCGGGTGGTGATGGACTTGAGCCGGGTGTTGAACCGGACGCCTTCCATGCCGTGGATGTGGGCGTCGCCGAAGAGCGACTGCTTCCACCCGCCGAAGGAGTAGTAGGCCATCGGCACCGGGATGGCCACGTTGATGCCGACCATGCCCACCGACACGTCCCGGCGGAACCGACGGGCTGCGTAGCCGTCCCGGGTGAAGATGGCGGTGCCGTTGCCGTACGGGTTGGCGTTCACCAGGTCGATCGCCTGCTCGAGGGTGTCGACCCGCAGGATCGACAGCACCGGGCCGAAGATCTCGTCCTGGTAGACGGACATGTCGGTGGTGACCCGGTCGACCAGGGTCGGACCGAAGAAGAAGCCGTCCTCACCTCCCTCGACGGCGACCCCGCGGCCGTCCACCACCACGTCGGCTCCGTCGCTCAGGGCCGCGTCGACGTAACCGGCGACCCGGTCGCGGTGGACCCGGGTGATGAGCGGCCCCATGTCCGACGACGGGTCGGCGCCCGGACCGGTGACGAGTCCGCGGGCGCGGTCGGCCACGGCGGCCACCAGCGGGTCGGCGTCGCCGACCACCACCACGGCGGAGATCGCCATGCACCGCTCACCGGCCGAGCCGTAGCCGGCGGCGATCAGGGCGTCGGCCGTCGAGTCGAGGTCGGCGTCGGGCAGCACCACGGCGTGGTTCTTGGCGCCCCCAAGGGCCTGGACCCGCTTGCCCGAGGCATGGCTCCGCTCGAACACGTGGCTGGCGATCGGCGTCGAGCCGACGAAGGAGACGGCGGCCACCTTCGGATGGTCGAGGAGGGCGTTGACCGCCTCGGCGTCACCGTGGACCACCTGGAACACGCCCTCGGGCAGGCCGGCGTCGCGCCACAGCTCGGCCACCAGCTCCGACGGCGACGGGTCACGTTCGGACGGCTTCAGGACGAAGGTGTTGCCGCAGGCGATGGCCACCGGGTACATCCACATCGGGACCATCACCGGGAAGTTGAACGGGGTGATGCCCGCCACCACCCCGAGCGGCTGGCGGATGGAGGAGGCGTCTACACCGGTCGAGACGTCTTCGCTGAACTCCCCCTTCAGCAGGTGGGGGATCCCGCAGGCGAACTCGATCACCTCGATGCCCCGGGCCACCTCGCCCCGGGCGTCCTCCAGGACCTTGCCGTGCTCGGCCGTGATCAGCCGGGCCAGGTCGTCACGGTGCTTGTCCGCCAGTTCGCGGAAGGCGAACAGGATGCGGCTGCGTGCCGTCAGCGACGTGCCGCGCCACGACCGGAACGCCTCGGCGGACGCCTCGACGGCCTGGTCGACGTCCTTGACCGTGGCCAGCACGACCTCGGCAGTCTGCGCGCCGGTCGCCGGGTCGAAGACCGGGGCCGTGCGGGCTGCGGCCCCTTCGATGGATGATCCGATCTGCTTCACGGTGTATCGCTCCTCGGGGAGCACTGCTCCCCCTCGTGGTGACGGGTGATTCGACGGGTGATTCGACGGGTGCCGCACGGGGTGGCGTGGCGGGCGGCGACCGGTCCGGGTCCGGTGGCCCCGGTGCGGACGCGTGCCACAATCGTCCCATGGACGACTTCGACGCCGACCGCGGGGTGGACACCGGCCCGGCCTCCGACCGGGTGCGGTTGCGGCGCCTCCCCGACCAGGGGTCGCACCGCCGTCAGTACCTCTACGACGTGCTCGACGCCGGGTTCGTCTGCCACCTGGGCGTGGTCGTCGACGGGTCGCCGATGGTCGTCCCGACCACCTACGGCCGCATGGACGACCACCTGGTCCTCCACGGGTCGGTGGCCAGCCGCAGCCTGCGCACGGCCAGGGCCCCGTCGCCGGTGTGCGTGACCGTGACCGTGGTGGACGGGCTGGTGCTGGCCCGCTCGGTGTTCAACCACTCGGTCAACTACCGCTGCGCCATGGTCTACGGGCTGCCCGAGCTGCTCGACGACCCGGCCGACAAGCTGGTCGCCCTCGAGGCCCTGTCCGAGCACGTCGTGCCCGGGCAGTGGTCGTACGCCCGTGCGCCCTCGGCCACTGAGCTCGCGAAGACGACCGTGCTGCGACTGTCCCTCGACGAGGCGTCGGTGAAGGTGAGCGAGGGGCCGCCGGACGACGACGCGGACGACCTGGGCCTCGACGTGTGGGCCGGGGAGGTCCCTCTGGCCACCGTGCGCCTCGACCCCCTGCCCGCTCCCGACCTGGGCGACGGGATCGCCCTGCCCCCGCACATCGCCACCGGGCCGCTGGCCCCGGGATCGGTGCCACCCGGGGGGCTCTGCTGATCGGGGACACGTCATCGGGACAGGGCGACAGGGCGTGGCGAGGTCCGGGATCCGGACCGCTCAGGCGATGAACTTGGCCAGCGGGCGGTAGTCCATGCCGTGGGCCTCGGCCACCGGCTCGTACACGATGGTCCCGTCCACCACGTTGACCCCCTCGGCCAGCGCCAGGTCCTCGGCCACCGCGTCCTTCCAGCCATGGTTGGCAATGTTGAGCACGTAGGGAAGGGTGGCGTTCACCAGGGCGTGCGTCGACGAGTGGGGCACCGCGCCGGGCATGTTGGCCACGCAGTAGAACAGTGAGCCGTTGACCTCGAAGGTCGGATCCGAGTGGGTGGTGGGACGGGTCGACTCGAAGCAGCCACCCTGGTCGACGGAGATGTCGACGAGCACGGACCCGTCGCGCATCCGGCCGACGAGGTCGTCGCTGATGAGCTTGGGCGCCTTGGCCCCGACGACGAGCACGGCGCCGATCACGATGTCGGCGTCGGTGCAGACCTCCTCGATGGCGTGGGTACTGGACGCCACCGTCTCGAGCCCGCCGCGGAAGTGGTGGTCGACCTGGCGCAGGCGCTCGAGGTTGCGGTCGAGGATGTACACCTCGGCGTGCATCCCGACGGCCAGGGTGGCCGCCGCCATGCCGGCTACGCCGGCGCCCAGGATCACGATCTTGGCGCACCGCACGCCGGGAACGCCGCAGACCAGGGTGCCGCGGCCTCCGCCCGGCCGCATCAGGTGGTGGGCTCCCATGAGCGGCGCCATCCGGCCGGCGACCTCGCTCATCGGAGTCAGCAGCGGCAGGGAATTGTCGGGCAGGCGTACCGTCTCGTAGGCGATGGCCGTGTTGCCGCCGGCGATCAGGGCGTCGGTGCACTCGCGCGAGGCGGCCAGGTGCAGGTACGTGAAGAGCACCTGGTCCTTCTTCATGCCGAGCCGCGGGTACTCGACGGCCACCGGCTCCTTGACCCCGAGGATCATGTCGGACGAGGACCAGATGTCGTCGGGGTCGTCGATGATCTGGGCGCCGGTTGCCACGAAGTCGGCGTCCGGAATCGACGAGCCGACCCCGGCCTCCTTCTCGACGAAGACGGTGTGGCCCGCCGCGGTCAGCTCGCGCACGCCCGCGGGGGTGATGGCCACCCGGTACTCGTCCGCTTTGACTTCCTTGGGAACTCCGACGATCACTGGATCGACCTCGCTGCTCGGTTGCTGCTGGCTGTTGGCTCTTGCTGCCGTGGCGCGTGGAATTCGAACGGGGTGCACCACTGACGCCAGTCGACAATCGATCGACCGGGGTCGATCGACGTGGCTAGTCGCCGATCTCGGTGTATGCGATCGGCTTGATGTTGAAGAACGAGCTCTTGGACCGCACCTTGGCGATGATGACAAGCGGGATCCCGAGGCCGATGACCACGATCGTCGGAGCCATGTGCGAGGACCAGTTCTGCTTGATGACCTCGAACCCGACCCAGAACATAAACAGCCCGGCCAGCGCGGGCAACAGGATGCCAGTGAAGAAGAAGGACGTCCTCTGGAAGGCGACCTTGCGGAATGCCCACGCGCACGCCAGTCCGGTGGCTCCGTAGTAGAGGGCCACCAGGACGCCCAGGTCGGTAATGAGGTAACCCAGGATGTTGGAGACGTTCGACGCGCTGTCGAAGGTGACGATGCCGTACATGCCGATCAGGGCGATGAAGGCGAGCACCAGGGTGCCGGTGGCCGGCGTCTTGAACTTCGGGTGGATGGTGCCGAACAGCTTCGGGAACACGCCGTCACGCGACATGGCGAAGCTGATCCGGGCTGCCGGCAACAGCGTCGTCTGCGTGGTGGCGATCGTCGACGAGATGACAGCGAAGATCATCACGTACTTGGCCCAACTGCCGGCGAACTGCTCCGCGAAGTAGAAGAGCACGTTCGAGCCTTGGTTGTTGATCTGGTCGGCAGGGACCAGCATCTCGACCGCCACGAAGTTCAAGATGAACACGAAGAGCAGCAGGAACATCGAGATGATGGCCGCCTGTCCGGGAACCTTGTTCGACGACTTCGACTCCTCGCTGAGGTTCACGGTCGTGTCCCAGCCCCAGAAGAAGAACACCGCCAGTGCGGCACCACCCGCCAGTGCCGCGTAGCCGTGGATGTTGCCCGGCCAGAACCACCCCGCGCTGAAGTGAGTCGAACCGTGCGGGTGGGAGGTCGCCACCTTGATGATGCCGCCGATGGAAAAGACCAGCACGGCGATGTACTCGATCATCACCAGGACCCACTGCAGGTTCGTCGTCCACCGGATCCCGTACACGCAGATGAAGGTGACCAACGCCAGGAACAGCGATGCGGTGAACGTCGTGTACCAGACGTCATTGGCCGCCGAGTCCGAGATCCACCCCAGCGAATTGAACAGCTGCAGGGTGTACTGCCCGGCCAGGAACGGGGCGGCCACACAGAAGATCACCGACGTGGCGACCTGGATCCAGCCGTTGTACCACCCGGCCGTGGGATGGACGAGCTTCGCCAACCAGGCATAGGAGGCACCCGCGTGCGGGTGCTGCCGGTTCAGGTAGAAGTAGGCGACGGCGATGAACAGCACCGGCACGAACGAGACGAGAAGCACCGCCGGACCGGCATAGGCGACCCCAGCGATGACGAAGACGAATGCCAGGGTCGAAGCTAGCGAGTACGCCGGAGCCACCGACGACACGGCGACCGCCGTGGAGTCGAAGAGATTCAACGTATCTGCGCGAAGGGTGTTGCCTTCTTCAGTTTCGGGGACCGGGGCCCCGAATGGTCCCGGGATCTCGGTTGTTTGGCCTGCGCCGTCCTCGATGTCCATGGTCATGCGGTCTCTCCCCTTTGCTGTTCTGCCAACTGGCTGTCGGTGTCCCCTACTGGGTCCTGCTCCACCAGTCCCCCCGGTGGTCCTGCGGTACAACTCGCCCGCCGGCGGCTGTGTCACACGGCCGCCCCCGGCCGTGTGTCCCCGGTCAGCTCCCGATGAAGCTCATGACGTGCTTGATCCGGGTGTAGTCCTCGAACCCGTACGACGACAGGTCCTTGCCGTAGCCCGAGTGCTTGAACCCTCCGTGGGGCATCTCGGCGACGATCGGGATGTGGGTGTTGATCCAGACGCACCCGAAGTCGAGGGCCTTGGCCATGCGCATGGCCCGACCGTGGTTCTGGGTCCAGACACTGGAGGCCAGCCCGTAGCGGACCCCGTTGGCCCAGGTGATGGCCTCGTCCTCGTCGGCAAAGCGCTGCACGGTGATGGCCGGCCCGAACAGCTCCTCCTGGATGACCTCGTCGTCCTGGCGCAGGCCGGCGATGACCGACGGCGCGAAGCAGAAGCCCCGGTCGCCGACCGGGCCGCCGCCGGTGACGACCTCGGCATGGCTCGGCAACCGGTCGAAGAAGCCGCCGAGGCGCTCGAGCTGTGCGGCGCTGTTGAGCGGGCCGAGGTCGGCGTCGAGCACGTCGGTCCCGCCCACGGTCTGGGCCTCGGCCTGCTCGGTCAGGGCGGCCACGAAGTCGTCGTAGATGCCCGGAGCAGCAAGCACCCGGGTGGCGGCGGTGCAGTCCTGGCCGGCGTTGAAGTAGCCGGCGATGGCGATGCCCTCGGCCGCGGCCTCGAGATCGGCGTCGTCGAACACCACCACCGGCGCCTTGCCGCCGAGCTCGAGGTGGACCCGCTTCACGTCGTGGGACGCCGACTCGGCCACCTGCATTCCTGCCCGGACGCTGCCGGTGATCGACACCATGGCCGGCGTCGGGTGCTCGACCAGGGCGCGACCGGTGTCGCGGTCGCCGCAGACGACGTTGAACACACCGTCGGGCAGGAACTCGGACATGATCTCGGCCATCAGCAGGGTCGAGGCCGGCGTCGTGTCGGCCGGCTTCAGCACCATGGCGTTGCCGGCGGCGATGGCCGGAGCCCACTTCCACACGGCCATCATCGCCGGGTAGTTCCAGGGGGTCACGGCCGCGCACACGCCGATCGGCTCGCGCCGGATCATCGAGGTGTGGTCGGCCATGTACTCGCCGGCCGACTTGCCCTCGAGGTGGCGGGCCGCCCCGGCGAAGAACCGGATCTGGTCCACCATCGGGGGGATCTCCTCCGCCATGGTGACGGCCAGCGGCTTGCCGGTGTTCATGCTCTCGGTGGCGACGAGCTCCTCGGCCCGGGCCTCGATGGCGTCGGCAATGCGGAAGAGCGCCAGGCTGCGCTCGGACGGCGTGGCGTCGCGCCACCCCGGGAACGCGGCGGCTGCCGCGCCCATCGCGGCGTCGACGTCCTCGGCTCCGGACACCGGGGCCTCGAGGTTCACCTCGCCCGTACTCGGGTCCACCAGTTCCGACGTGGCCCCCGAGCGGGTCTCGACGTAGGCGCCCCCTACGAAGTTCGACAGGCGCTTGGTGCTCACGGTGGTCCTCCCGGAAGTGACATGACGGCGACGGCTGGTGCACCGGCGACGAAGGATGTGCAGGCGGCCCCTGCCGATTGGGTGTCATCGTGGCCCATCGCCGCCGATCTGACAAGTGATTTCGGGAAATTCTTCATGAACATCCACGGAAACCGCTTGTATTTCCTTCGGGTTCCACGTTAACTGTGCGTTAACTGCTAGAATTGGCCACGAATGCGGATGGCCGACGACGACCACGAGCGTTCCGCGCGCACCCGCTGCGCCGCCGACAGAAGGGCAAAAGGGCAATTCGATGAGTTCGACCATCCCCACGCCCTCGGCCGCCGGCCTGCTCGATGATGTCAACAAGGCGATCGTCGAGCAGCTCCAGCAGGACGGCCGGCGCACCTACGGGTCCATCGCCGAGGCGGTCGGGCTGTCCGAGGCGGCCGTGCGCCAGCGGGTCCAGAAGATGCGCGAGGCCGGGATCATGCAGATCGTGGCGGTCACCGACCCGCTGCAGGTCGGCTTCCGGCGCCAGGCCATGGTCGGGATCCGCGCCGACGGCGACACCCGCGAGGTGGCCGACCGCCTGGCCGCCGTCGACGACATCGACTACGTGGTGATGGTCACCGGCACCTTCGACATCCTGGTCGAGCTGGTGTGCGAGGACGAGGACCACATGCTGGACTTGTTGAACGGCGTGATCCGCCAGATCCCGGGTGTCCGCAGCACCGAGATGTTCATGTACCTGAAACTCAAGAAGCAGACCTACACATGGGGGACCCGATGACCGAGTACTCGAACGACGCACTCCAGGCGGCCGCCCACCGTCACCTCTGGATGCACTTCACCCGGATGTCGGCCGACACGCCGGGCCACGAGATCCCGGTGATCACCCACGGCGAGGGCGTCTGGGTCTACGACCAGCACGGCAAGCGCTACCTCGACGGGCTCTCGGGCCTGTTCACCAGCCAGCTCGGCCACGGCCGGATGGAGCTGGTGGAGGCGGGCGCCGAGCAGGCGGCCAAGCTTGCGTACTTCCCGGTGTGGAGCTACGCACACCCGAAGGCCGTGGAGCTGGCCGAGAAGATCGCCAGCCTCACCCCGGGCGACATCAACCGCATCTTCTTCACCACCGGAGGGTCCGAGGCCGTCGAGTCGGCGTGGAAGCTCGCACGCCAGTACTTCAAGCTCATCGGCCAGCCCCAGCGCTACAAGGTGATCAGCCGGGACATCGCCTACCACGGCGCCACCATGGGCGCCCTGTCGATCACCGGCGTCACCGAGATCCGCACCCCGTTCGAGCCCCTGGTCCCGGGTGCCTTCAAGGTCCCGAACACGAACTACTACCGGGCCCCCTACTTCGAGGACGACATCGAGGCCTACGGACGCTGGGCCGCCGACGCCATCGAGCAGGCGATCCTGTCCGAGGACCCCGAGACCGTGGCAGCCGTGTTCCTGGAGCCGGTGCAGAACGCGGGCGGCTGCTTCCCCCCGCCCCCCGGCTACTTCCAGCGGGTGCGAGAGATCTGCGACCGCTACGGCGTCCTGCTCGTGTCCGACGAGGTCATCTGCGCCTGGGGCCGGCTCGGCCACTTCTTCGGTGCGGAGCGCTACGACTACGTGCCGGACATGATCACCATGGCCAAGGGCCTGACCAGCGGGTACTCGCCGCTGGGGGCGCTGGCCGTCAGCGACCGGATCATCGAGCCGTTCCTGGCCGGGTCGAGCTTCCTCCACGGCATCACCTTCGCCGGCCACCCGGTCAGCACCGCCGTGGCGCTCGCCAACATCGACGTGTTCGAGAAGGAAGGCATCCTGGAGAACGTCCGGGACAACGAGGCCGAGTTCAAGGCCCAGCTCGACACCCTGCGGGACCTGCCGATCGTGGGTGACGTCCGGGGTGCCGGCTACTTCTACGGCATCGAGATGGTCAAGGACAAGGACACCAAGGAGACGTTCAGCGACGACGAGGCCGAGCGCCTCCTGCGCGGCTTCCTGTCCGGCGCCCTCTACGAGTCCGGCCTCATCTGCCGGGCCGACGACCGTGGCGACCCGGTGATCCAGCTGGCGCCGCCGCTCACCTGTGGTCCCGAGGAGTTCGCCTACATCACCGAGCGCCTGCGCTCCGTCCTGACCGAGGCGTGGAAGCAGATCTGACTCCGCCACCGGGCGAGCGCTACCGGCGCCTGTCCCTGTGGTGGGACGGGTTGGCGGGACCGCTGCAGGTCCGCCCGGCGCTCGACGGGGACACCCGAGTCGACGTCGCTATCGTGGGCGGCGGACTGACCGGCCTGTGGACGGCGTACTACCTGAGCCAGGCCGACCCCGACCTGTCGATCGCCGTGCTCGAGCGCGACGTCGTGGGCTTCGGTGCGTCGGGACGCAACGGCGGCTGGTGCTCGGCGCTGTTCTCCGTGTCGGAGGGTACGCTCGACAAGCGGTGCGGCCCCGGTTCGGGTCGGGCCCAGCGCCTGGCCATGGAGGCCACCGTCCGCGAAGTCGGCCGGGTGGTGACGGCCGAGGGGATCGACTGCGGCTTCCACCAGGGGGGCACCGTGGTGCTCGCCCGCACCGCGGCACAGCTCGAGCGCACCCGGTCCGAGGTGGCCGAGGCAAGGGAGCGGGGCATCGACGAGTCCGGACTGGCCCTCCTCTCCCCCACCGAGGCCCGTGACCGGGTCGGGGCGACCGAGGTCCTCGGTGGGACCTTCACCCCGCACTGCGCCGCCGTCGACCCGGCCCGCCTCGTCCGGGGGCTGGCCGACGTGGTCGAGCGCCGGGGGGTCCGCATCCTCGAGCAGACCGAGGTGACCGCACTCGCCCCGGGTGTGGTGTCCACCACCCGGGGCACGGTCCGGGCCCGCACACTGGTGCGGGCCACAGAGGGCTACACCCGGACGCTGCCCGGCCATGAACGGGACGTCATCCCCGTGTACTCGCTGATGATCGCCACCGAGCCGCTACCGGACTCGTTCTGGGCCGAGGCCGGCCTGGCCGACCGGGAGACGTTCGCCGACCACCGCCACCTGGTGATCTACGGCCAGCGCACCGAGGACGGGCGCATCGCCTTCGGCGGTCGCGGCGCCCCGTACCACTTCGGCTCCAGCATCCGCCCCGAGTACGACCGCGACGACGCCGTGCACGAGGCGCTCCGGCGCACGCTCGTGGACCTCTTTCCGGCGCTGTCGGGGGCGGCCGTCACCCATCGGTGGGGCGGCCCGCTCGGCATCACCCGGGACTGGTTCTCCTCGGTCGGCATGGACCCGGCGACGCGGATGGCGTGGGCCGGCGGCTACGTCGGCGACGGGCTGTCGACAACCAACCTGGCCGGCCGCACGCTGTCCGACCTGATCACCGGCATCGCCACCGACCTGACCGGGCTGCCGTGGGTGAACCACCGGTCGCGCAAGTGGGAGCCCGAGCCGTTCCGCTTCGTCGGCATCAATGCCGGACTGCGCCTGGCCGGCAGCGCCGACCGGGCCGAGGACCGGGCCGGTCGTGGGACCTGGCACGCGAATGCCCTCGGGAAGCTCGTGGGCGGCTGATGCCGGAGCGGGTCGATCTCCCGGTGTGGCTGCGGGTCCGCCTCACCGGGGTGGACAACGCGGGGGCAGGGCGCAACCGTCTCGGCTAGAACCTGGGACATGGCATCGGTCGAAGGATCCGCGAGCACCCTCATCAACCGCCCGGCGTCAGAGGTGTTCACGGCGATAGCCGACGTCACCCGGATGGGCGAGTGGAGCCCGGAGTGCACCGCCGGCCGCTGGGTCTCCCCGGCCACGGGACCGGCGCTCGGTGCGAGGTTCGAAGGGGACAACGTCGCCACCCTGGGTCCGCTCACCCTCAAGCGGTGGACGACCACCTCGGAGGTCACCGAGTACGTGCCGGACGAGGTCTTCGCGTTCATCGTCGAGGGCTACACGACGTGGCGGTACGAGTTCCGAGATCAGGAAGGCGCCACGTGGGTGACCGAGTCCTTCAGCCACCCACCGCACACCGGCTGGCAGAAGTTCGCCTACGACACCGTGGCCCGACGGCCCAAGGCCATGGTCACGGGGATGCAGCGGACCCTCGATCGGGTTCGGGACACACTCGAACGCTGAGTCCGTGCGGCCCGACGGCGCGCCCGCTTCGCGAAAGTCCCCCGGACTGAGCCGGGGGACCATCGGGTGCATGCACCGACTCTCCCCGGACCATGCACCTGACCCGCCGTTCGGGTCGCACGGCGATCGGAGTGGTCGCTCCTTCCCTTCTACACCCGGTTCCGGACCGTTGCAATACCCCGCCCCCTCGTGAGGGCGCGCTCGTGGTGCCGTCGGACGGTGCGGCAGTCGGTGGCGGCAGTCGGTGGCGGCAGTCGGTGGCGGCCGTCAGGCCTGGTACCGGTGTGCGAGTTGACGTGGCCCCGGGTGGACAGGTCGGGGCCGCAGTCCACGCCGCCATGGCCGCCCTTCCGCGACTTCCGGGATCACCGGTGCACCCGCAGCCCGACCTCAGTGCTCCTGCGGCTCGCCGTAGGTGCCATCGGTCCGACCCGGAAAGATGCTGGCCACCTCGCGGACGGCGGACCGGATGGCGTCCTCGCGGCACATCCCGGACACCTCCACGGTGAGGTGGAAGCCGGCGCCGTCCGCCCGGAACCCGCTCACCCGGTTGGCCGACCGGCAGACGGCCTCGAGGAACCGCGTCGTCGGCCCGTCGAGCGGTCGGGGGATGGTCACGTCGACCTCGTAGTGCATGGATCGGACCCTAGCGAACACCTGTTCGCTTTTCCACCGCGACTGCCGTAGCATCGTGGCGTGGCGATCCACGCGGACACTCCTACCTGGGCCGTGGGTCTGAACGACGCCCAGCGCCGGGCCGTAGACCACCGGGACGGTCCGCTGCTCATCTCGGCGGGGGCCGGAACGGGCAAGACGCGTACCCTGGTGAGCCGGCTGGCCCGCCTGCTCGATGACGGGGTCCCGCCGGAGCGGGTCCTCCTGGTGACCTTCAGCCGTCGGGCTGCCGCCGAACTGACCAATCGGGCGGGGCACCTCACCGACCCGTTGGTGGCCGGTCGGGTGGTGGCCGGTACCTTCCATTCGGTGGCCCACCGGATCCTGACCAGGTTCGGCACCGGGCTCGGCCTGGCCGAGCAGTTCAGCGTTCTCGGCCCGGGCGACTCGCGCGACCTCGTCGCTCTGGTGCGGGCCCCGGTGGCCGCCGCCTCGCCGCGCCGGTTCCCCCGCACCGAGACGGTCGAGGCCGTCTACGGACGCACCGTGAGTGGCCAGGCACCCCTCGAGGAGACCCTGGCCCGGTTCTTCCCGTGGTGCCTCGACGACGTCGAGGGGCTGCGCGCCGTGTTCACCGACTACACCGGGCGCAAGCGGGCCCAGCACCTGCTCGACCTCGAGGACCTCCTGCTCTACTGGCGTGCCGCCGTGCGGCACCCGACGGTGGGGCCGGTGTTGGCCGAGCAGTTCGACCACGTCCTGGTCGACGAGTACCAGGACACCAACCTGGTCCAGGGCGACATCCTCCGCGCCCTGGGCGACCACGGGCTGGGGATCACCGTGGTCGGTGACGACGCCCAGGCCATCTACTCGTTCCGGTCCGCCACGGTGCGCAACATCCTGGACTTCCCCGACCAGTTCCCCGGCACCACCACCATCGCCCTCGAGCAGAACTACCGGTCGACCACGCCGGTCCTCGATCTCGCCAACGCGGTGATCGCCGAGGCGGGCGAGGGGTTCGCCAAGCGGTTGTGGACCGACGAGCCCGGCGGGATACGTCCGACGCTCGCCACCTGTCCCGACCAGCAGGCACAGGCCACGGCGGTCGCCCAGGTCGTCCTCGACCACTACGAGGCAGGCGTGCCGCTGCGCGACCAGGCCGTGCTGTTCCGCACCGGTCACCACAGCGACCTGGTGGAGGTCGAGCTGCGGCGGCGCCGGATCCCGTTCGTGAAGTACGGCGGCCTCCGCTTCCTCGAGGCGGCCCACGTACGCGACCTGCTGGCCACGTTGCGGGTCGTCCAGAACCCGTGGGACGAGCTGGCCTGGATGCGCATCCTCCGTCTGGCACGGGGCGCCGGACCGGCGTCGGTCGACCGGATCCTGGCCACCCTCGGCGTGCGCGAACCCGACCGGGGCGGACCGGACCCGCTGGCCGCCTTCTGCGCCGACCCGGCCCACAGCGGCGGGGCGGCCGGCGCGGCGCCCGACCTCATCCGCCTGGCCGAGGCGCTGAGTGCCTGCCGGACAGGCGATCTGCCCGCCGGGGCCCAGGTGGAGACGCTGGCCACCGCACTGGACCCGATGGTCCGCCACCGCTACGACCATCCCGACGCCCGGATCGGCGACTTCGACGCGCTCGCCCGTCTCGCCTCCGACTCGCCCACGGCCTCCCAGTTCGTGGCCGACCTCACCCTCGATCCGCCGAGCTCGACCGGCGAACTGGCAGGCACCCCGTCGCTCGACGACGACTGGCTCACCCTGTCGACGGTGCACTCGGCCAAGGGCGGCGAGTGGAGCGTGGTCCACCTCATCCACGCCGCCGACGGCGCGTTCCCTTCGGACATGGCCACCGGCGACGCCGAGGGCGTGGACGAGGAACGGCGCCTGTTCTACGTGGCCCTCACCCGGGCCAGACGTCATCTCCACCTCTACGCGCCGCTCCGCTACCACCACGGCGACCCGGCCGGCCGGACCGACACGCACAGCTACGCCCAGCGCAGTCGGTTCCTCCCACCAAGCGTGGACCACCTGCTGGACCTGCAGATCGTACGGGGCCCCGACGACGTGGTCCTGCCCCCGGTCGCCGCACCGCTGACCACCATCGTCGACACCGAGCTCGGCAGCCTCTGGTAGGTGGAGGTCACCGGGCCCGCCACCACATCGCCACGAGTCTGTAACCGACGAAAGGTCCCCGCAACAAGGGTCCTCGGTACGTTGGGTCCGTGCCCGCACCGAGGAAAGCACCGCCGGACGGCGTGGTCGAGTTCCTGCGCCGCGAGGCGCCGCTCGAGTTGGAACGCCTGCAGTCCCTGGCCCGGGTCGTCGGATCGGGCCGACGCCAGTGCAGTGGATCAGGGCCCCGTGATCCCCACCGGCGCTGGCTGCAGGACTCATTCGCCATGTTCGATCCCCCCCAGGACATCGGGGGTGCGGCCTGAGCCGCGCTCCGGCCGCACCCGTCCGGGTGGGACCTGGTCCCGATTCCAGTGGTTCCCGAGGTGGGCGGCGTCGGGCCAGGATCCGGGCACGTCCAGCCGTCCGGTGACGGAGAGCGGGACGCCGAGGTTGCAGGCCACCCGTGTTTCGGCGACCGACCCCTGTGCCCCGTCCATCAGGCGTTCCAGCCGGTTCGTCGACGCGCTGTGGGGCCGCAGACGTCAGGCCTTGCCCGGCCGGGAGATCTGCGGGTTGATGGACCCCTGGGCGGCCAGGGAGCCGGACTTGCCGCCGCCCGGCCCGCGCAGCAGCCACGCCAGCCCCACGGCCAGGATCGCGCCCAGCAGTGGGCCGGCGATGTAGACCCACCAGCTCGAGAAGTCGATCGAGACCAGGTCGGGGCCGAGTGTGCGGGCCGGGTTCATCGAGGCGCCCGAGATCGGACTCGCCCACAGACCGGCCAAGGCGATGTAGCTGCCCACGCCGATGGCACCGAACAGTCCGACCTGCTGGGCACCCGAAGCCGTCCCGAGGATCACGCTGACCAGGCCGAGGGTCAGGACGGCCTCCATCAGGAATGCGTCGAACGGCGTGGTGGACGGGGCCGGGTAGTTGGACCCGTAGGAGGCGGACACGTGGACCACCACCTGGAGGAACCAGGCGGCCAGCACGGCGCCGCCGAGCTGCACCACCACGTAGGCCGGCACCCGTCGCCCCGGGAAGTCCCGGCGCACCCAGAAGGCGATGCTGACCGCAGGGTTCAGATGGGCGCCCGACACCTTGCCCATGAACAGGATGATCGACATGACCATCATCCCCGGCGCCACCACGGCGGCGGCCCGGCCCACCTGACCGGGAAAGGCCCGGTCGATCATCGGCCCGCCGGCCGCCACCAGCACCAGGAAGAAGGTGCCGACCAGCTCGGACACCAGGCGGCGCCACTCCTGGGTCGGGTCCTGGAAGTTGCGGACCATGAGGGTGGCCCGCTGCTCGGCGGTGGCCAGCAGTGGTGTGGCGTCCGAGTGCCCCGGCGCCTCGGGGTCGCTGTAGTCGCGCCCGTGGTTGGGTCCGTCCGTCATTGCCGCATCGCGGACGACGCTACCAACGGGCGCGTCACCGCGGGACCCCGCGCCACACCCGGCCCGCCCGGTGGACCGTTGACCCGGTCACGAGACCCGTCCCCATCGCCGCGGACGAGGGCGACTGCGCCGCCGGCCTCTGAGCAGGAACGACGCCGGTCCCGCGGCGGCCGCGGCCCCGCCGTAGGCTCTGGTCCCGGTGCAGGGGCGCCGGGCAAATCCCAGTGGGAGGCGAGCGCATGGCCATCAAGGTGATCCAGTGGGCGACCGGAGGGGTCGGGCGGGCGGCCGTTGCCGGCATCGTGGCCCATCCCGAACTCGAGCTGGTCGGGTGCTGGGTCCACAGCCCGGACAAGGTGGGGGTGGACGTCGGCGACCTGTGCGGGCTGGAGCCGCTCGGGGTGACGGCGACCGACGACGTCGACGCGCTCCTCGCCCTCGGCGCCGACTGCGTCCTCTACTCGCCGGTCATGGCGGACCCCGGGCTGGTGGCCCGGATCCTGGCGTCGGGCGCCAACGTGGTGACGCCACTCAATTGGTTCTTCCCCGGGGGGCGCGACGAGTCGGCCATCGAGTCTGCCTGTGCGACCGGGGGAACCTCGGTCCACGGGACCGGGATCCACCCCGGCGGGATCACGGAGCGGTTCCCACTGATGGTCTCCGCCCTGGCCCAGTCGATCACCCATGTGCGTGCCGAGGAGTTCTCCGACATCCGCACCTACGACGCGCCCGACGTCGTCGGCAACATCATGCTGTTCGGCAAGACACCCGGGGAGGCGCAGGCGTCGATGATGCCGGCCATCCTGGGCGACGGCTTCCAGCAATCGGTCGCCATGGTCGGCCACGCCCTCGGGTTCGCCCTCGACCCCCAAGTGTCCATCTCCCACGAGGTGGCCGTGGCCACGGCGCCGATCGACTCCCCCATCGGCCCCATCGGCCCCGGGTGCATCGCCGCCCAGAAGTTCCGCTGGATCGCCTCGGTGCGGGGTGAGCCAGTGATCACCGTGGCCACCAACTGGTTCATGGGTCAGGAGCACCTCGACCCGGCGTGGACCTTCGGGCCGGAGGGCGAGCGGTTCGAGGTCGAGGTGACCGGCGACCCGTCCGCACACGTGACCTTCCACGGCTGGCACCCCGACTCGATCGCCGCCGGCCTGGCCCGGAACCCGGGCGTCGTGGCGACCGCCACCCACTGCGTCAGCGCCATCCCCTCGGTGGTGGCGGCCGGGCCCGGAATCCGGACCTACCTCGACCTGCCCGCCTATGCGGGCCGGGCCGCCACCCACCTGCGCTGACCGCAGAGGCCGAGGGACCGCCGGGCCGGCGCCCGGGTTGAGTAGGGTCCCGAGCCATGGACATCGGCATCGCACTTCCGACCATGGCCACCGGGTTCACCCGCTCGACGTTCGTCGAGTGGTGCCGCGGCATCGACGAAGGCCCGTACTCGAGCGTGTCCGCCGGCGAGCGGATCACCTTCCACAACCCCGAGCTCCTGGTCTCCAACACGGCGGCGGCGGCGCTGACCGAACGGGTGCAGGTGATCACCAACATCACCGTGCTCCCCCTCCACCGTCCGGCGCTGCTGGCCAAGCAGCTGGCCACCCTGGACGTGCTGGCGAGCGGCCGGCTGGTGGTCGGCGTGGGCGTGGGCGGCCGCGAGCAGGACTACCGGTCGCTCGGCGTCCCCTTCGAGGGCCGCCACCAGCAGCTCGACGACGAGGTGGCCGAGCTCAAGCGCCTGTGGGCCGGCGAGCCGGCCTACGAGGGCGGCCAGCCCGTCGGACCGGCACCGCACACGCCGGGCGGTCCGCCACTGTGGGCGGCTGCCATGGGCCCGAGGTCGATGGCCCGTGCCGCAAGGTGGGCCGCGGGCGTCACCGGCTTCTCCATCGGCGCCGACCCCGACGAGATCGCCCGGGGCAACCGGCTCGCCCTCGATGCCTGGGAGTCCCAGGGCCGCGCGGAGCGCCCGAAGCTGGTGAGCGGCTCGTTCTACCTGCTGGGCGGCCCCGACGCCGACGCCGAGCTCAAACGGTTCGCCCGCACCTACCTGGAGGTCTTCGGGGCCGGCGCCGCCGACGCGCTGTCCCAGCTGGTGGGCCTCAGCTCGCCGGCGCGGCTGCTCGACACGCTGGCCGCCGCCGAGGCCGCCGGCTGCGACGAGTTCATCCTGGTGCCGGGAACCGTCGACCCCGACTGCCTCGAGCGCACCACCGCGGCACTGGCGGGCTGACCCACATCGGGCCGGCCGGGTCAGATCGAGAAGTCCTCGCCCTTCCACACGCCCGACTCGGCCGGCCGGATCTCGGGGGCCCGGACCTGGCCGTGGACCTCGTGCTCGAGCGCGTCGACCTGGCGCTGCAGGGCGCCGAGGGTCACCCCCACGAGATCGGGCAGCATCGAGTCCTCGACGTCGAGCATGGACGTCGTGCTCCGTGGCCGGCTGCGGGCGATGACCTGGCCGGGGACACCGACGACCACCGAGTCCGGTGCCACGTCACGGACGACGACGGCGTTGGCACCGATCCGACTGCCGCTCCCGATCGCGACCGGGCCGAGCACCTTGGCCCCGGCCCCGACGGTCACCCGGTCCCCCAGCGTCGGGTGGCGCTTGCCTGACTCGAGGGCGGTGCCCCCGAGGGTGACCCCCTGGTAGAGGGTCACGTCCGCCCCGATCTCGGCCGTCTCGCCGATGACCACGCCGATGGCGTGGTCGATGAACAGGCCGGGGCCGATGGTGGCGGCCGGGTGGATGTCGACGCTGGTCCAGGCCCGGACCACCGTCGCCAGGACCCGGGCGGCGAGCGGGTGCCCGGTCAGCCAGAGGCGGTGGGCCACCCGGTGGCCCCACAGCGCGTGGAGGCCCGGGTAGCAGAGGGCGACCTCGACCGCGGTGCGCGCCGCCGGGTCCCGCTCGCGGACGGTGGCGACGTCGCGCCGGAGGGACGCGAGCATGCTCAGTCGCCGAGGCCCTCGAACAGGGCCGTGCTCAGGTAGCGCTCGCCGAACGAGGGGATGATGACCACCACGAGCTTGCCGGCGTTTTCGGGGCGGGAGGCGACCTGGACGGCGGCCCAGGTGGCGGCACCCGACGAGATCCCCACCAGGAGGCCTTCCTCGTGGGCCATGCGGTGGGCGGTGTCGAATGCGTCCTGGCTCTCCACGGTGACGACCTCGTCGTACACGTGGGTGTCGAGGATGGCCGGCACGAAGCCGGCGCCGATCCCCTGGAGCGGGTGCGGGCCCTTGACGCCGCCGGACAGCACGGGCGAGGCCGCTGGCTCGACGGCGACGACCTGCACGCCGGGCTTGCGTTCCTTGAGGGTACGCCCGACCCCGGTGATGGTGCCGCCGGTCCCCACCCCGGCCACCAGGATGTCGACCTCGCCGTCGGTGTCGGCCCAGATCTCCTCGGCCGTGGTGCGGGCGTGGACGGCAGGGTTGGCCGGGTTCTCGAACTGCTGGGGCACGAAGAAATCACCGTCACCCTTGGCGATCTCCTCGGCCTTGGCGATGGCACCGCCCATGCCATCGGGACCGGGCGTGAGCACGAGCTCGGCGCCGTAGCCCCGCAGCAGCATCCGGCGCTCCTTGCTCATCGTCTCGGGCATCGTGAAGATGCACTTGTAGCCGCGGGCGGCGCACACCATGGCGAGGGCGATGCCGGTGTTGCCGCTGGTCGGCTCGACCACGGTCGTGCCCGGGCGCAGCAGCCCGGCAGCCTCGGCGGCGTCGATCATCGACACGGCGATCCGGTCCTTCACGCTGCCCGCCGGGTTGAAGAATTCGAGCTTGGCGGCAATGGTGGCGCCCGACCCGCCGCCGACGTGGCGCAGGCGCACGAGGGGCGTGCCCCCGATGAGCTGGGTGATGTCGTCCGCGATCCGCATGGCGGGGCCTCCTTGGTCGGCCACCGGGCACCTGCCCGGTCGGCGTGGTGATTCCTGACTCAAGTTATCGGGTTTTCCGGGCCTCCGGACCACCGGGCGCCCGCCGGGCCCGGCTCGGGACTTCCGGCCCTGGCGACCATGTGTCACCGGCGGATACAACCAGGGAGGTAGCCGAGTTCGAACGAGTCGGAGGTACGAGGGAATTGTCGGTCCGTCCCGTGGAGTCAGCCGCCGTCCGGGTGACGGCGGCCGCCCTGCCCCTGCGCTACGACCTCCGGTGGTACGACGACACCGAGTCGATCGTGCCCCTGTGGTGGCTGGGGGTCTGGGGTCCGGGCGTCGACGAGCTGGTCCGCACCGAGGTCCTCCAGGGATCGCGCCTAGTGCCTCCCGCGGACCTCTACTCCTGGCTCGTCCAGGTGGTGCCCCCGGCGGCCGCAGCCCGCCTGGTGACCGATGCGGTCGGCTCCGCCGACGACGGTAGGTTGCAGGCGTCCTGAGTCCGGCCGGCGCCGTGCGTCGCTTTTGGTCCGCGTTTGCGCGGCTGCCTTGCTCTCTCCCCAACCCACCAGTGGAGGTAATCGGACGGTATTCAAACCGCTCTGAACAGCGGAAACGTCTCCGAGACCTTGTGGAAATTGTCTCAAACCTGTCCCATCAAGTCAATCCTCAAACCAAAAAGCAGGTCCAGCGACGACTGAAGCCCAAGGAGATTGCAGAGATGGTGGCCGGATACCAAGAAGGTCGGACGGTCTATGAATTGGCTACTGAGTTCCGGATCCACCGTGGCACGGTGTCGAAACTGCTCAGTCGTGAAGGTGTCCCCCTCCGGTATCGGCTGGTTCAGGGGGAGCAGCTCGATCGGGTGATCTCTGCTTACAAGGATGGGTACTCGCTTGCTGAGCTAGGCGGTGAGATTGGGGTGAGTCCCATGACGATTCGAAAGGCTCTGTTTGACGCCGGTGTGACAGTCAGGCCGCGAAGAGGGTGGAATGCGGAATTGCATTGACAGGACCTCTGGCAATCTAGGCGTAAGCATGAGACGTCCCCCGCCTAGATCCATTTCTTTTTGAGCGCAATCTGGAGCCTAAGAACTTGGATAGCTCCATGTGATTGCGCCTATCCACATTGTCTCAAGCGGACTCGAACATGGCAAGCCTCGGAGTCGAGAAGGGGGGTTAGTAGGCATCACTCTTAGGCTCCGGCTGGGGAGCTTCAGCAGTTTCCGGTGAAAGTTCGGCCGAGGCCATACTCTCTATCTCAAGGCATAATGTCTCTAGCCCTTTGAACGCCAACACCATCTCGGTGTGCTGTTTGGAGCCAATCGGATCGACGTCGCCTGGATTGGGCGCGATTTGCGCGCAAAGGCGATGCCAGTCGTCATAGAGGCGGTGCCATTCAGCAAGAGCATCCCTGATCTGCATGGAACCCCACAGACGAGACTGCGCCATCAGCATTGCCAGTTCGCTCCTATCCTCTGGAATCGGAGCCGCCATTTCTGAGCGCGATCGGACCATCTCGTTCATATAGGCATGCTCATCTGTTACACACCGGTAGAGGTACTGGAGCACATCGAGGTACGTCGTAAGTTTTCGCTCGACGGCTAGCTGATGAGTGAGCATCCGCACCTGGTGCTCGCGTTCCTCCGCACTGACTTGCCTGGCTGTTCGAGACTGGATGATTGAGGCCCCAACCCCCGCCAGACCGGCGATAAGGCCACCCAGCGCGACTGCGGCGAGAGTTTGCTCCCAACCTGTGAGGATTACAGCCAAGTCCACCATGTTGAGATCCTGACATAGGCCAAGAGACCGGGGATGCCCAAACCCACCTACCCCTGTGGCTACGTCGGCCACCGACAGCCGTCGAATCGATTGCAGCCAAAGGCAGCAAGAGTCAGTTGATCTACGAGTATGCCGCCTGGCCGGCGACGGCCGTACTGGAGCACGATTTAGACTGATTGGCAGGAAGATGCGGAACCCGCCATCTCGGGAGCGAAGGGATCCACTTTGGCGGCGGATGATGGCAACAAGACGGCCGAGGAGTTAGCAGCGGAGGTTGCAGAGCAGGATCGCATCAAGAAGTACGCGATCTTCATCGAAGTGATGGCGATCATCATCGGCGCCGCAGGGATCGCTGTTGCCTACGTACTGAGCAGAAAGCCCCATCCCGACAGTCTTGACTCTTTTCTAATCGCGCTTCTGACGGACGCCGGAGTCACCTTCGTGCTCGTGGGCGTACTGCTCCGAATTCAGCGTGCTATAGGAGCTCGTCTCGATGCCACCCGTGAAGCACTCCTGTCTGTACAGGCACAGTTCACGGAGCAGATCGCGGAGATCAACGCTCGCATCTCCGAGGTGGCTCGCCAATCAGCTCGGGATCCGAGCGCAGTTCCAGCCCCGTCCCCAGTTGAATCCCCGGCCCCTCCTCAGGAGCCGAAAACCCTGTTGCTGGGTGAGTGGCTCGGGGCCAGATTGATACACCTTGGCGGTTGGATCCGGCGACTGGCGAAGAGGTTCGCCAGCATCCCAATGGTGTTTGGCATGTTCTTTCAACGAACTGACTTTCTGGGACTCGGAAAGCTGGTTCGCCTGGCACGACGGATGTACCGATCGCTTCCCAAGGCATTGGTCCGAGCATCCCTTCTCATTGCCGCACTCGTGGGGGTCGGAGGCATTGTCTACCTTGCCGTCCGCCACCACTCCGACACCAATGCAAGCCCGCCCGGGAACAGCACCCCGGCGACGATCACTCCGCCTACTGGTCCGAACTATCCGCAGAGCAGCCGGGCCGCTAGCTATGCCGCCCCTTCGATCCGACAGTCCTGCAACGAAGTCGCCAACAATGTCGGTGCGGCCAGCACTGTTCAATGCGATGACGACCGGGGCAACGCTGTGTTGTTCACGCTAGAGCCCAGTGGTCCGTGGTCCAGCATCTATGTTCAAGATGAGTCATCGGGTGGCGAGGTCAGCTACTCAGTCCGACCCGGCAACTGCGCTCATCAACCCCCCGCTTTCACCGTGTACTCATCGGAGTTCACGACGTCACAAGGACAGGCCCAGCTGTATTGCCTAAATCCTGGGCCTTCAACTGGAAACGGAGACATGGAATTCATTTGGTACTACGGCGGGTCAAAATATGCCGCAGTAGCAGAGGTAGACACGCAGGATGAGAGCTGGGCGCAGACGTACCAAGCCTGGATGAGCGATCGCGAACTCCTCCTGAGCACGAAGGTGCCCTCTGCGATCTTCAATCGTTCGTAGTCCGGTTCCATCGCCGAGATCGAGATTGGCTGTTACTACGCGATCGGGGCCACAGCCGGGAACCGACTAGTTGAAGAAGGTTCTGTCGATCTGAATCGTCTGCAAGTGCGGCCCGAGCCACTCGATGAACCTTGACTCCCCTACCCAGTCTGCGGCGAAGCGTCCCGTCGACACAATCGTGCAGCACTTGCGGGTTCTGGTGAGAGCCACAAGGAGCTGGCACACCTCTTCGTTGGTGATGGCGCTCGCATTCCGGGGGAAATGTCCCTCATTGACTCCGATCACGAACACATGCTCCGCCTGAAGGCCCTTGGAGCCCATCAGCGATGTCAGCATGATTATTGGTTCGGACTCGTCAATCTCCTCAGCATCAGGCGGAGTCGGGTGAAGTCTCTCGTCCAAGTTGTCTTGAACCACACCAAGCGCCGCAGCCAGGTCATCTCGTTCTTCCGAACTCAGCTCTGCTCCGTCATTTTCCCGCAGGAGCAGCTGCGCGATGCGAAGATGCTCGCCTAGGAAGCCGGGGTCGAGAAGGGTTCGAAGTCCTTCTCCGCGAAGAAGACCCTGACTCACGGCGGCCTCCCAGCCAGGCGGTTGGAGCAACTGAAGCAGGATTCGCCACGCAAGGTTGGAATCCGGATCGTTGGCAAGCACTCCGTAGGCGTAGAGCGAGTCGAGTTCCGGCAGGTTCCTTGGCGAGACCACAACATTGCTGAAGTGCTCACGGAGGTGGCTCTCAACCTGGCTCAGGAATGGGTTCGGACCGATGATCAAGACGGTTGGAATCTTCTCGGCATGCGACGTCTGGATATCTTCGACGGGGATATGTCGAATCGCGTGTTCGATGTAGCGACTGACGTAGGGGGCTCGGCTGGTGTGCGTCGAACAATGAGCGTGAATGATGTTGGGATAGCGCTGGCTATCCTCCTGCTTGCTAGGCGTGTAGCACTCGTAGGGTTTGTCTAACCTCTCCTCAAGCAGCCCAGCAGATTGCGCCCGATGGATGACTGTGTGGGTGGCAGCCACGACTACTTCGGTGCAGCGAGTGCAAAATGGCAGATCGAATCGCTCGAAGTCGTCCGCTCTCGCAAGGTCACGGATGGCCTCCGGAGAAGCGTTCCGAAAGGCATAAAGCGCCTGGTCGTCGTCGCCAACGATCAGGGTAGGCATCACCTTCGCCAACGTTGCGATTAGTGCAACGTCCATGGGACAGAAATCCTGGAACTCGTCAACCACCAGCTGTGGGTACCCGGGAACTCGCGAGGGGTCTTCCTCTAGGGCCCGGAGTACCCGGTACACGGCATCGTCGTGAGACACGCCGTCGTAGTAAGCGCCGCTTGCGAGAGCCCGATTGAGTAGTGCCTCATCGTCAGCGAGACTTCGGAACAGAGCGCCAAGTTCCAATGGATCCAGTTCAACCGTCTAGGATCCGAATGTCCTCAACATAGAGTAAGGCTAGGGGCGGATAGTAATGAGCGCCGCGCGTAACTCCAGTGCCGTCGATGTGATGTAGGAGCCGACGCGCAAACCCGTGGAACGAATAGACGTCTGCGGAATCACCAAGTGCTGACTCAAGATCGCGCACGAGACCCACGAGGAACGTCATCGCAATGCCCCTGCCCTCCGTGCGCTCCAGGAGCTTCTGAAACGTGTACGTCTTTCCGGTTCCAGGGCCAGCCACGATCAGTTTGAGCCGAGCACGACTATTCAAGACTGCGTCGACAGCCGCTGACCTGGCGGCAGGCAGCCCTTCCTCAGGCACGCAGCATTCTCTTTCCGTCCCTCACCAACATGCTTGGGAGCTTGGCCTGATTGAATATGGCAATCTCGGAAATTGCGAACTTCTTGCAGTTCATACGTCCTCCTTCAAATCGCCTGCGCTCAGCACGCGTATGCAAGCGGCAGGTCGATCGGCATGATCCGAGGCGCTGTGATGAGCACACCACGGGCTTAGATCGCTGGAGCGCAGCGTGAAGCTCTCGCAACTTGGTGACTTCACGCTCGTGCTTCCGTATCAATTGTCTCAAGCAACCAGGACTTATGCAAGATCGGAGCCAGCGTGGCAATACCGTGAGCGAAGGGGCACCACCGCAGTCGACTTCTCATTCCGTAGACGCCCAACCATTGAGATCCAGTTCAATCACTAGTACTTGACATTGACCCACTCCTTTAGCCACCAACGCTCCGAATCATTCCGAGATTGTTGAAGGCAACGCATATTCACAAGATCGTCGAGCGCACGGTCTACTTCCTGAGTGCTCAGTGGCTGCTTGCCGAATCGCGACCGCTCTCGATTCACTGCACCAAAGACATCAGACTTCGCCACTGTGTTGTTCTCGTCTTGGTCATTCCAGATCGCCCAGATGACACACGCGTGGTCCTCTGAGATGTCCAATTGGAGGCACGACTTGAGGGCATCCCATGTGAGCAGGGCCGCGACCACCAGCATCCACTGGGCTGTGAGCGCACCAGCAATCGTCAGGCTCCCGCTAGCGATCGCCCGCAAGAGGCTGCCTAGGTTGAGTCGGACGTTGCCGGGCTTCCTAGTTGATCCCCCGCCGATGCCTCCCGAGCGAAGAGTGAGAAACTGAATCGGAGCAAGTTCCACTATCGGGGCTGTGATGTCGACGAACTGCAGGATTGCCTCGTCGGTTACGCGATTCGCATCTGAAATGCCCGATTCCTGAAGAGAAGTCGCTATCAGGGAGTGAATCTCCTGGCGCTTGTCTTCCGCTTCCTTGGTGTCGTATCCCACCACTCCCCCTAAACCAAGATCAGAGCGGCGATTGCCGCGCCCGCTGCGACGATGCCCGCAACACCAACGATCCACCACATCACCCGGCGTGACTTACTCTCCGGCTCGGCATCACCTGTTGATGCGACGCCGCCAGCTGACGCCGCAGCCGTTGCGTTTGGTGCGACCTGGTTGATGACCACTCGGTTGCGGTTGCCATTGATGGCAATGTCAACGGCCTGCTCAGCGACATCGTGAGTAGGAAGTGCCTCACCGCTGGGCGTTCCTGCCCGCATCTCGGCCACGAGCTCGACCAGCGTGGTGCGGACCGTGTCGAGGATGGCAACGAAGAACGACAGGCCCACCTTCCAGTAAACACGCTCGATGACTTGGCTGGGGGGTAGATCTAGGCCCCCGCCCCACGATCGTTGTTCACGCTTTGAAAGATCGTTGTTCATCAGCGCCAGAAGCTCTTGAGCGAGAGGTGGGCTCAGACGGATCGAGTCCTCGCCCTTCTGGCGGGCCGATGAAACAAGATCCCCGATCTCAGCAATCGGCTGAGGAAGTTGGATGTCGCCCTGGATACTCGGCCGGGCGACATCGGGAATCAGAGTCAGGGGGGCCTGCTGACCAGCGACTCGTCCGCCCGGGATAGCAGCATCCATGTAGAGCAGCGACTTCGTCGCCCGGTAAGGAGGCAGGGTGTCGTCTGCTCCGTAGCCCTTCAGCTCCTTGGTAGCCCACTCTCGAAGGCGGGCACTGCCCGTTACTCCACCGAGGCTGATGCACTTCCGAAGAAGCGTTGGAAGGTCCGAGGAGGGGTCATGGGCGCCCACCTCTATTTCCCCCAACAGTCCGCTGTTACCTCGTCTTGCCACCCCATCATTGTCCCCTATGGGCGTGACAGAGGTGGTCGATCCATCGAGACTTATCAGGATGCCTTGTTCGCAGGCACCGCCAACGCTCCAAGTTGCCGTACCCAGAAGCCGTGCTCAGACTCTGCGACGAGGAGACTGCCCTTTCCGGCCGCGGAGTTGCCATGGCTCGTAGCCACCCGTTTCACGCTTGCTTTCGTCTACGAACTTGTCGAGGTCTGTTCGCCGGAACATGACCCTGCCGCCAAGCTTGTAGTGAACCAGGGTGCGCTGGGCAACTAGGTTTCGAATGAAGCTCGTCGAGACTCCGAGGTAGCTCGCCGCCCGATTGACATCGAGCAACTTCGGGTCGTCAGCATCTGAAGAAGGTTGCGGACCCGGCACGCCTTCAGCGATTTGAGTACGCAGCAATCTCATCTCGTCGACGAGAAGCAGGATCGTGTCAATCAGCTCTCGCTCCGCTGGGGTGTGGTCAGGAACCCGGGGATCGGGTACCGGCATGCCCATGGCCTCTTCCAACCTTGGCCAGAGCGTTCGATCAGGCAGAGCAGTGCCGTCCTCCCACTTCCGAACCGTTGCCAAGCTGACAGCCAGGTAGTCGGCGATGTCTCGCTGGGTCAGCCGCTGGTCTTTGCGAACCTGAGCCATGGCTTCTCCCCAGCCACCGCCAGGCCAGGTTCGAGAGGTGCTCCACTTCTGATAGCTATATGGCTTCGTCATGACCTTGATGGTCGCGCAACCTCGTTTTGCCGTGGCCACCAGGAGTCGGCCCGTCGAGACGGAGCACCCTCAAGGGAGTAGTCCGCGGTGGCCTCTGTCTAGCGCCAGCGCCGGGACTAGCTTCGTTTCCGTGATCACCGATCAGGACGTTCAAAAGCTTCAGGTGCGTGCCCAGTCGCTTCCCACTGATCGGCAGCACGACATCTACGACGACTACGTCGTCAACCTCTTCTTGGCTGTCCTCGACTTCATGATGAAAGTGGTCACTGTCAACAAGGCGATCGGCTTCTACCGTGCCAATCGACGGGACGAGGTTCATGATCTGGCTTCGCTCGATACCACCATGGCCAGGTTCCCAGACGATCAGGTGGGCAATACCGAACTCGCCCAGTACCTCTGGGGCAACAACCACTGGACGAGGGCTGGGATGCTCAGGAATCTTGCCGACTACTTCGAATCAATCGGCGTGGTTGATCAGGCAAGCCTGGTTCAGTGGGCGAAGGGCGCAGACTTCCGGCGGGACTTTGAAAGGCGCGTCAAGGGACTCGGCTTCGCCGTGTTCCAGTGGATACTGATGCGATGCGAGGTGGATACAGTGAAGCCCGACACGCATACTCGGGCCTTTGCCGAGGGGTGCCTTGGCAGAGCTCTATCAGACGACGATGTAGTTCAAGTGATCTCCCGGTCGGCGCGGGCGCTTGGCATACCCGCTCGGACACTCGATGTTGCCATTTGGGAACACCAGAGCGGCAACTTCGAACCGAACAGTCGAATCGAGTGACATTGCAACCGGCATTATGCAGCCCCAATGGTCCCGGTGATGTTGTTCCGAGAGGCCACGCTCCCACCGCCGACAATCGTGCTGGCGTTGGAAGTGTCGGTGGAGCTGGAGATCGGACTGGCAGTCGCTTCCTCCGTCGCTACTTGGTGACAGTCGCTGCTGCCGCCTCGATCCATCTACCGATGTTGTTGTAGCCGTCGTCCTTGATCCATTGGTAGTAGGGGAAACCCGTTGGGATCTTGTACCACCTCCCTGACGTGTCGCCGTTGGAGTCCTCGATCGAGCTGATCCCGATGCCCAGCAGGCCATGACCGAGATCCTTGCTGCGTTGGATCTCGTACGTCATCCACCGGTTAGCGGCGGTCTCGTCAGTGAGGAGAACGACTGTCACGGAGGTGTCGGCCAACTGATCGTCGATCCAAGCCATGGTGGCAATGTCACCCTCTTGTTCCAGTGCCTCGAACTCGGCCGCATCGATGATGCCGGCCACAGTGTTGTCTTCGGTAACCCAATTATCTCGGACGACCATTGCTCGGGATGAATCCTCGAAGTTGAAGCTGAAGAAGACGCGACGGCCAGGCATTGCTAATCCGCACACCGGGCAGTTCGGGTCGAAAGTGCGGACGTTGCTGCCGGACAACCCGTATCGCGAAGACTTGGACGTCATGCGCGGTAGGCCTGACCCTGAACTCGGGCCCCGACGCCGTTCAGCCGGATCTGCTGATGGACCATGGGTACGGGTTTTGGGCCACACTGCCCCGAGGGGTCAGCTTCCAGATTCCGATCGACACGTGCATCTACCTGGGTGTTCATAGTGAAACAAGCATACTTAGAGGGTGTGACGAACTCCGTCGGCATGGACCCGAAGCGGTTCGTGACACCCTCCCAGTACCATGGCCTCAACGACGAGCAAGGAAGGACCGCATGTCAGAAACACTCTCAGCGGTCAGCCACGATCTTCTCGCGGCGATCAGGTCCTCATGGGATAGGGATACCTCATACGAACCCTTCGTATGGTCTAACGAGAATCCTGCTTGGGGCCAATGTGCTGTCACTGCACTTGTGCTCCAGGACTATCTAGGCGGCGACCTGATCAGGGCCAGCAACCTGAACATCACTCACTTCTGGAACCTCGTCGATGACCTGGAGATCGATGTGACCGAGGAGCAGTTTCCGGTGCGCCCGATTTGGATTGATGGTCCGGAGCTAGTGGATCGGGATGTAGTCCTGAATTGGCCGGAGACTCGCCGCAGGTACCGCATACTTCGGGAACGCGTCGCAAAGTTGATTGCGTCACAATAGATCCGATGCTGTACCTCTTCTCATCGAATGCCCAGCCGCAGTATGCGCAGGAAATCCTCAATGCACTAGCTGCGCCCGATGGCTACAAGATGACGTTTCGGTACGACTCGAAGTACGTCGAATCGAGAGCCAAGGAATCGTGGGGTGGGCTGGCGGGTCAAGATGTGCTGATTCACTTCGTCCTGCAACAACCAAATCACTACTTCACCCCTGTACTGTTTCCAATTCGCCTCGGCAAAGTAGTGACAACTCGACGGGAAGGTGGCATCCATCTAGTTGATTTTACTGTCGACCGATTCGTTTCTTTGCGGGATCCCGAAGATCAAGATGGATACCCGGATCGCACGACCGAATACCGCCGTCTCCTTGAAGTCAACGGCCTACCGCTGCCCTACGAAAGTTACGCAATCCTCGCTGATTTTGATGTCTTGGGGAATCGTGATGCTGCGGGGCTATTTTGCAGCGACTCGGCCCTCGAGGTGCCTGTTGTCTTCCGGACAGCCACTCAGTACCTAGTAAGAACAGAGACGTTTGTTGACGCTCGATTCGCATACGTCTCTTGTCTACGTCGACAGGGCAATGATAAGCCGGAGACCATCGACGCTACGACCCGTGGATACAAGCTCACCGCTGGACATGAGTATGAACTTGAGTTTCTTCAGTCGCAGCCTGGACTGGTGGGGAGTACTTCATTGATGAAGGTAGTGCTCGACGGAAAGGTTCTTCAGGCCATAGGTCCTTCGGAATTGTCGATCGGCTCACCGTACGATGTCCAAACCATTAGGATTTCCGCCCAACCGACGTCAAGTATCCAGTACACAACAGTCGGCTTGCGACCAGGGGATGGCGGCCATGGTCCGGTGCTCGATATACCGATTGAAGTTCGGCCTCCCGTCGCCAAGAACGTCGCGGTCGCGACCGGAACTGCAGCTGGCCTGGTCCTTCTGGGGCTTTCCTCCATCTTTACGAGTCTTGGTGGATGGTCGAAGTTCGGCCTAGTAGCGGGTGGTGCCCTGATCGCGTCGTTTCTCAATACTTTCCGTTTGAGCACAAAGGCACTCTGAAGACCCAACGGCCGCGCAAGTAGACCCTGTACTTCGTGTGGCTCGACGGACGACTGATCTTGATCCAGTCAAGATGCTCAGAGCGCCGCCTCTGCACGTGTGCCTGGGCAGACTTCGACGCTTGGATCTAGGCTCAGGGAGTGATGAACGTCCAGGTCAACGGCAATATCAGCGGGCACTACTCGGTCCGCAGCTTTCGTAGGGGCGCCCGCTCCCGGTCCAGGTGTCACAGCCGTTGTGAACACTTGGCATCATGATTTCCGTTCGCAGCCACGCACGGCGCCGTTCACTAGGGCCCAGGCACACCTAACAGCCATGAGCGAAATAGGCGGGAGCGGCGAGGAACTCGGATTACTGCACCAGCGCCTGGAGTCGCACTTTCGGGCGCTGCGTTCCCACCGAGACCAGTTCGGCCCGGGAATCCCAATCTTTGCACTTGAGCATGGACTGACCGATGTGGAGTTGGAACTCCTCAAGTCGAGCGTCTGCCAGGCAGTGCAAAGGGGCCGCCTGCCACGCCATTCGTGGTTGCCCGTCATCGTCTACGCGGCGGAGACGGGTTACGAATACTCCGGCGATGAGTACTGGCAGACGTTCGCCATCCGGACCCCAGGGTGGATTCAGAATGAAGACCGTCAGTACATCCGAACCAGCTTCGTCAAGTTCGCCGACCAGTTTGGCGGGGCACGCCCGACCGGAGCATGGGCAAGACACTTCTCGATCATTTGTTGGCCAATCACTCATGCGGTGTTGCCGAAGGACCTCCAGCGACAATTGGTCCGACTGCTGTTCGATTACCGCACAGCTCTGACGTCGGACTTGCTAGCCGATCCGGCTGAGTTGGGGTCTCGTTTGGCGGCCCGAACGTGGCACTACTCGTCAAGGTTTCAGAACTTTGCGCAGAACACCGACCTCCTTGGTCAGGTCGCCGCTGCACTCCTCGGTGACGAGGACGAGGAGTCTCCATATCTGCTGGGTTCGACGCTCAGGCGGATCGTCGAGGCGCTGTCAGCCGAGCAGATGGCAAGGACCTGGCTTCGGGATGCGAAATCGAGCGCGAGTCGCGTCAGAACAAGAGGTTTCCAGCCCCATGGAGAACCTCGTTCAGGTGATGCACAGCCCGAGGGAAGACCGCGGTTACCTAGAGCGACGGACCCCGGACTGTTCCTTCGAATGGAGGTCGGAGGATGGACGGCTTACCTAGCCTTACCCGATCTCTCGGTGCTGGCCGAGCGACTGCCAGAGATCCATGATCACCTCAATCGGCTTCGCGTTCGGGTGGAGGGCTCCGCCGGAGCGCCACTAGCTCACCGGCGCTTGCTTGTTCCCGGCCAGCGGATACGCCTAGATGAATGGCCCGATCCCAGAATGCCCCTCTTGCAGCTCGATGGCTCAGGCCTAGATGCAGCAAATCGGCTGTTGGCCGACCAATGCGTACTTAGCGCTGGACCAGTTTGGCTCTTTCGAGTCCGAGAGCCGGGGTTGGCCGAGGAGGTCAAAGGCAGATTCGTACGGCCCGGCCACAGTTACGTCTTGCTCGAATCGTCGGACGACGCTGAAGGTAACCGACCATCCTGGGTAAGGCCGTGCACTTTGGTAACGGGCGGCGTCAAGGCATACGACATGAGTGTCCCTGCCGTAATTGGTGAAGTCGAGATTGACGCTCTGAAGGCACTCGGGCTTGGAGTGATCTCAGATGTGGACGTGCGGCCAGCCGGCATCGTTCCAGGTGGTTGGGATGGAGAGGGAGCTGCTGAATGGCTGGCTGGTGAGGAAGTCCTCCTGGCAATCAGCTCAAGTCGGGAAGTATCCAAGTGCATTCTTAAGGTCGATGGCGGCGTAAGTCTGTTGGATTGGCCAGTGGATACCGATGAGATCTATCTAGGACTACCTGACTTGACCATCGGTGCACATGACATTCAGGTTGGCCTTCTCCCCGACGAGGTCGACGACTGCGTCGCAGAAGGCTCGCTTTCGATCAGCATCAGGGCTGCCCAGTCGAGGCCGTCGACGGGAACACTTCGCGAGGGTCTGATGCTTCTCCCAACTCCGATCGTGCCCAGTTTGAGCGAGTTGTGGGATGGCAGGGCAAGCGTACAAGTCATAGGACCGTCGGGCGCCCAGGTGTCAGTTGGCGTCGACCTAGTCAACAGTAAGGAAATTCGGCTGGCTCACCGACAGTTCAAGACTCAGATTCCGATAGACGCTGCCGGGTGGCTGAGGCTCGCGACCCGTGAACTCCGTGGATCTGAGGAGCTTCAGCGTGTTTACGATGAAGCCGAAGCTCTTGTTCTGACGGCAACCTGTCCTGAACTCGGGATGGTGCAGTTACGTTGTGAGCGAGACTTCACCCCGCTTCGCTGGGTTGTCGGCGAAGACAGGGACGGTCCCTTTGCCCGCGTGGTCAACAACTCGGAGACCAACGTCATCGATGTAGTGCGCTACGAGTTCGAGACCCCAGCCCAGACTGAGCCGGTGGCTACATCGACCGATGAACCATTCCGTTGGGCAGATGGCGGCCTTCTTCAGGCACGTATCGAAGATTTCGAGTCGGCGGTCATCTTGCCGCCACGTGTTCGTGATCTAGACGATCTACGTCGAATCAAGGTCGTACCGCAGATTGCCAGCGGCTCCCGAACTACTGATCAGGCCTACCGTCTCGTCAAGCTCGCTCACCTATGGTCATCAGCCGCCTTGGCCGCCCATCCTTTCGCCGAAATCTGCCGCCGGGCAGTCCTTGGGGCGATAACTGCCAACTTGGTTTCGATGATCGCAGGTACTCGTTGGGCACATCTCGAACAACGTGGCATTCGGGATGATGCGTTCACATTCCACGAGCTACAGACCATGGTTGGAGAGGAGACCTACCAAGAGGCCCTTGCGGCCGCGATTCAACATCACTTGGTTGGCTGGACCGCTCTTGTGCCAGAAGCGAGAGCCGAAGGCTTTGCTTCGGTACTCGCCACCTATAAGCATCGAACCTACGTGGAGCCGGGCGACAAAAGGTTCGCCGAGTTCCTTCTTCGTCTGGCCAGCGAACCCGCCACGCTCTTCGAATGGCCAGAGGACGAAGTTCGAGAGTCGCTTGATCGAGTGCTCGTCTCGCCCGTTCTGGTCCGAGTGGCGCGTTTTCTGGTCTTGGGCATCCACCTTGACGAGGATGAAGCTGCCGGCAGCACCTATGGAGGTTGGTTGTGGGAGTAGAGCTGCTCAGTTCCAATCAGGTGTCCGGTAGTGCTCTGCGGGCGCTGGGATTGAGTGAAGTGGGCGTCGATCTGTTCTCAGATGAGGCTCTGGCGGCTTCGTTGCGACGGGCAGCGTCCTTCCTGTGCCCGGCCACGCCTGGCCGAATAGTCAGATCGGTCCTTGAGGTCTTGGGGGGGCTACCTGGCTTTGGCGAGGACACGAAGATGCAACTTGAGACCCTGCTTGATGCCCTAATCGGCTACGGCGACCTGCTGCACCTGCAGGCCGATGGAATGGAGTCCGGTGGACAGAGGATCTTCTTGGGGCCGCCAGCTTTCGTTCGCCGCGACTCGGGAGCTTGCCTCCTAATTGGGGTGCGGCCCGATGGAGCTCAGCTAGTCGCCGATGAGCTTGACGCCCTCATCGAATACGAGGGGCACGTTCGTACGGTCGCGCCCTCCAGTGAGCTTGACGAACTCTTGACTTCGAGTGGTCTCCTGGAGTTGAACTCCGAACATTGGCTGAAGGCTCCGAGGCAAGTGACTGCCACGGAGCTTCTCACGGAGTACGAGACTCGACTACAGGCAGCCGGACCTTCTGGAGCGATCGAAGGTGGACGGATACTGGATCCATCAAGAACGGTCACGTTCTACACCGGGCGCTGGCGACCCCCCAAGGCAGGCGACACCGGCACCTTTGTCGCACGGAGACCACAAATCTATGGAGCGGATCTGTGGTGCTTTGCTCGACTCGTCGAAGGCCAGTTCACTCAGCTCGTTGATCTTCCGATCTCCGGACCGCTAACCCCCGCTCACGATGAGGCCTGGCGATTGCAGGCGGCTATCGACTCCGTTGCCGGGCATCCCCAACTGGTGGGTGTACGTCCTGGCGCTAGTCCGACGACAACGCGTATCGAGTTTTACTCTCCAGTACCGAGTTGGACTCAGCGACGCCTTGATGTCGTCGGAATGCCGCTACTCAGGGAACGAGGCTCCTTATTCTCCTACAGTCTCCCCAGTGGCGAAGCGGCTGAGGAATTTCAGTTTCTTGCCGAAATGATGTGGATCTCTGTGAGAGATCAACGAGAGAGGATCGAATCGTGAGTTCCACAAAGACCATCGCCGAAACTATCGCCGAGATTCGCGAGGCCCTGCGCGAGTACATCGAGGCTACGTACCACGTGGGTCACGAGACTTTGGTGGCTCAGCGTCACCAGCTGTTGGAAGAGGAAGGGGTGCTCTTTAGAGCGCCGTACATCGAGAGCACTCCCAGGTACACGACGTCTCGTTCATTCTCAGAGCTGGACATACCGGAAACTGCCAAGGCATTGTTCACCTCTTTGGCCCATCCAATCGCCGGCCAGTCTTCCCTGCTCTTTGACCCGCCCTACACCCACCAGGCCACAGCATTGGAAGCCACCACCCGGGACGGGATGAGCCTAGTGATCACAACCGGTACCGGATCTGGCAAGACCGAGTCCTTCCTACTCCCAATACTCGCCAAGCTTGCGGCGGAGGCCGAAGGTAGGCCCGATTCATTTGCAGCTCCGGCCATGAGAGCTCTGCTGCTGTATCCAATGAACGCTCTAGTTAACGACCAACTTGGGCGGCTCCGTCTGCTGGTCGGGGATCCGAGGGTCTCGGCCCAGTTCACTGCCTGGAGTGGTCGGCCTGCTCGATTTGCTCGGTACACCAGTCGCACCCTCTACCCCGGAGTGCGCACCGTCAAGAAGGACTCCCTTCGGCTGAAGTCAATCGAGACCTTCTACCTCGCTCTGCTCGAAGAGGTTGCCGATCCCGATTCACCTCAGCACGAGCGAGCAGCGGCCCTGGTCGCGAGTTTGCAAAGTCGTGGCAAGTGGCCAAGCAAGCATGACTTGCAGACTTGGTTCGGTAAGCACGGATCCCGCTGGAAGAACGGGGCAGGTGATTTCGTCCGAGCAGTTCTCCAGCCAGAAGACGCCGAACTACTAACTAGACATGAGGTACTGAACAATCCGCCTGACATCTTGGTGACCAACTACTCGATGCTCGAGTACATGCTGATGCGCCCCTTGGAGCGACCGGTCTTCGATGCCACACGACAGTGGCTCGCTGACAATCCAGACGAGCGACTGCTTCTGGTGGTTGACGAAGCTCACCTCTACAGAGGAGCTGCTGGTGCGGAGGTCGGTCTGCTCTTGCGGCGGCTTCGAGCTCGACTTGCCATTCCTGCCGATCGTCTCCAGGTCATTTGCACAAGCGCCAGTTTCAATGACCAGGACTACGCCCGCGAATTTGCGGCCCAGCTGGTCGGCAAGTCTCCAGCAGCTTTTCAGACAGTAAGAGGGGACTTGGCCCTGCGGCCCCATGCGGCAAATGGCGTGGAAGCTGACGCGGGGGCACTTGCCGCAGTGCCCCTCGATGACTTCTACGGCGCTGAGGATGACCAGGGCCGACTTGAAGCCGTTCGTGGGTTCCTGTCCTACCGAGGGATCGACGCCGAGATTGAAGAATCCGGGGCAGCCCTCTTCGCGGCCTTGGAGGACTTCCCACCTATGGGCCAACTGATCAACGTAACGATGGTGGAGGCCACTCCCCTGGAGGAACTGGGACAGAAGATCTTTCCGTCGGAAGACCCGGACCTGGCTGATCAGGCGATAACCGCATTGATAGCTCTGGGTAGCGCAGCGAAACGAGCAGAGGGTGAGCCCGGGTTGCTTCCCTGTCGCATCCATGCCTTCTTCCGTGGGCTCCCAGGTCTCTGGGCCTGCCTCGATCAAGACTGCGCCGGCTCGGCAGATTTCCACGGCAGTCCAGTAGGGCGCCTGTACCCGCAACCGCTGGCAAATTGTCAGAGCTGCGGTGCCCGGGTGTTTGAGCTCTTCACCTGCCGGAACTGTGGTTCGGCGTATGCCCGTGCCTACTCTGACAATGTCATCGAGCCCAGTTTTCTGTGGCACGAGCCGGGAAGTGGCTTCCATTCGGTATCTGGCCATGTCCCAGAGTTGTTTCCCATTGACTTGTTGCTCGAGGAGCCGACCGGGCCGAATCAGCCAGCACTGCTCGATCTAATCACCGGTCGGCTTGATCCGATGGTCAAAGGCGATCGGATGCGAAGTGTCTTTCTTCGGCTCAAGCGCAGTGCGGGCGACACCGGCGAAGCCGACGATGAGTCTGGCGATTCTGAAGCAACTGGAGAGTTCAAGCCGTGTGGCGTCTGCGGCACCACGGCTGGATACGGACGGTCGTCAGTTCAGGATCACCAGACCAAGGGCGACCAACCTTTTCAGGCTTTGGTCACGCGGCAGATTGCCGTCCAGCCTCCGGGCGCCCAGCCTTACAGCGACTTTGCCCCACTCCGTGGCCGGAAAGTACTGGCCTTCTCGGACTCCCGCCAGACGGCAGCACGACTGGCTCCGAATCTCCAGACCTATTCGATGCAGGATGTCTTGCGTCCCGTCATTCTGCTCGGATGGCGAGACTTAATAGCTGTCGATCAGTTCGCTCCAACGCTTAACCTGGAAAGCCTCTACCTAGCCGTCCTCGTTGGGGCTCACCAACTGGCGGTGCGACTGAGGCCGGAGCTGACGGGTACTGAGTCGCTTCACGTCATGGGCGAAGTCAACGAGCTTCTCTCCCAAGGCGCTCTGCAAGATCCGGCTGGGCCTATGCAGCTCCAGATGCTAGGTGCGGCACCTCCTCCACAGTCACTGCTCCGTGGCATTGTCATGACGATCATCGATCGCTACTACGGGCTGCAGTCATTGGCGTTGGCCTCGGTCCGGGAGCGGCCAAATCTCGAAGGCCGCTTGCTAGAGCTGCCCGCTGTGCCCGGCGTAGCAGCTACCGACGAAGAGAAGCTGGCCTTGGCGCGGCTTTGGATCAGTCAGTGGGCTAGCCCCAACTGTGGAATCTGGTTCCAGAACATGAATGCCAGTTGGGATCAGACCAACCGACGAGTTCGGCCTCACTCTGGAAAGTTCAAAGCCGTAAGCAGCCTTGTCTCTGACAAGTCAGCCAAGAAGGTGTTCGAGAAGGACTGGATACCCGGCCTGCTGCAGCTACTGTGCGAATCCGTCGCACCCAGGAAGTTCAGAATTCGGGCTGGAAATCTGGCGCTGGACATCTCGCCTGGATGGGCTTACTGCCAGGCCTGCAGGACTACTCAACGACCATTCCCAGGATCGAACACCTGTATTAGCTGCGGTCGAGACCAAGTCGTTCCAATTGACCCGGACACCGATGCGGTGTTCGCAGCCCGGAAGGGTTACTACCGCGCAAGCTCCATCCGGGCACTCAGCGATCCGCCCGAACCTCCCATGGCAATCATCGCTGCCGAACACACCGCCCAACTCAACGCAGCCCAATCTGACGAGGTGTTCTCCAAGGCAGAGGAACATGAACTGCTGTTTCAGGATGTCGATCTGGGCATTCCCAGCCCCTCAGAACGACCTCGGGCTGCAATCGATGTTCTGTCGTGCACGACCACTATGGAGGTTGGGATCGACATCGGGACGCTCTCCGGCGTAGCGCTCCGAAACATGCCGCCGTCCCGGGCTAGCTACCAGCAACGTTCCGGCCGAGCTGGTCGACGTGGGAACGCTGTTGCAACGGTTGTGGCTTTCGGAAGTGCCGATAGTCATGACGAGCACTATTTTTCTGAGCCTGACGCCATGATCCGGGGCCGGGTGGACGATCCGGTGTTGACACTCGATAACGCCGAGATTGCTCGACGACACGTCACAGCCTTCTTGTTCCAGCGGTATCACCAGGCGCGGCTGCCGGACATTGATCCCGAATCTCAACCGCAACTGTTTGAAGTCCTCGGGACCGTGGACGACTTCGTTGGCACTACCTCTCCTCTCAATCGAACTGACTTCGCGGCATGGATGCGAGAGAACGAAACCGAATTGGTGGCAACGATCCGAGATTGGCTGCCTAACGAGCTGTCGGCTGGGGAACTAGACACCGTTCTCAACAACCTGATCGACAACACGCTCCGGGCAGTTGACCACGCCCTTGGCGAGGCCATCGCGGAAGAAGAGGCTGCGGAGCATGCGACTCCGCAACCTGGTGACGATGAAGACGCGACTGTCGTTGACGTCCCGGCTGAAGAGGGAGAGGAGCACGCCAATCCTCGTCGAGTTGTCGAGAACCTGCTCGATCGACTGCTCTACAAGGGCGTTCTGCCTCGGTATGCCTTTCCCACAGATGTCGTGTCGTTCTACGTATTCGACCGAGACCGTTCGACTCGTTTTCGCCCCGAGTATCACTACGCCCCAAGTCAGGGACTGCCGATCGCTCTCACTCAATACGCTCCCGGCAAGGAGGTGTGGATCGACGGCAAGCTGTGGCGCTCAGGGGCGCTGTACTCGCCGATGTCGACTGATCGGTTCGAGGCTTGGCAACTTCGGGAGCTCTACTTCGAGTGCGACATCTGCCACTACGCCGATAAACGCACCTATGCCGAAGCCGAGCGGGGTCAGCTCGAAGACTGCCCTGCCTGTGGATCGGAGTCCACATTTGGTGCGGCCAAGAACTGGATGCGTCCCCCAGGCTTCGCTCACCCTCAGAATTTGGAGGAGGGCACATCAATGGACGACCAACCAGCTCGTAGCTATGCGACACGGGCCAAGCTGGTAGCCCCAGGTCCGGGTGACGAGGACAATTGGCAAGTAGTTACGCCTCGGATACGCCAGCATTACGATCGACCACAACTTCTGGTAACGAATACTGGCCCGCGGCGGGAGGGCTACACCTACTGCACTCGTTGCGGGCTAATCGAACCGACTGCCATTCCAAGCGGGACAGTTGCTGGTTCCCATCCCAAGCCATATCCCGACGACCGGGAACCGACATGCGGTGGCTCGGCTTCGACCCGAGGCCTTGTCCTGGGAACGGACTTCATCTCTGACGTTCTCCTAATTTCTCTACGAGTCGAAGCGCCGCTGATTCTGCGTCCCGGATACCTGGCGACCGATGTCGCGCTTCGCACTCTTAGCGAGGCGCTGACGATCGCCGCCACAGGTCGCTTGGAGATCGAAACCGGTGAGTTGCAGGCTGAGTACCGTCCAGCTCTGAGTCAAGGTGGGCACGAAGGACTTGAAGCCGAGATCTACATCTACGACACGCTGGCTGGCGGTGCGGGCTTTGCTCGCCGCATCGGTGACTTTGGTGTCGCGGTGTTTGAGGACACCATCCGTCTCCTGGAGAGCTGTCCGGCCAACTGTGACAGCTCTTGCTACCGCTGCCTCAGAAGCTTCAAGAACCGCTTCGAGCACGCGATGCTGGACAGGCACCTGGCCGCCAGTCTTCTGCGTTTCCTTGTCCGCGGCGAAGAGCCCGTCCTAGACAAGGCCAGACTGGAGGCTGCCGCCGATCGCCTTTACGAGGACCTGTCGCGGCAAGGCCATGCTGACATTGAATTTCGTCGGAACGCCCCTATTGACGTTGCGGGCATCGGGGTCATCGAGGCACCGATTCTGGTTCACTCTGGTGGTCGCGATCACATCATCGGTGTGCACGGACCGCTGACTCCTGACCATGCGTCCGATGAAGCGCTGCGTAATGCCAAGGAGTATGGCAGCGTCGTACCAGTGGTCCTGGTCGATGAGATCGTCATATCTAGGAACCTGCCCCGGGCCAGCCAGCAAGTAATCGAGTCAATTCGTTGACGAAGACCGCTAGCGACTTCTCGACAGGTGTTGTCGATTCGGATGGAAGTTGGCCGAATCCGCCTAGCACCTGGAGCTACTCAAGTCTCAGGGAGGCAAGCGAATGCCCGCGTCGCTGGATGCTGAGTCGGGCCAACTACCCGGACATCTGGGACCACTGGGGCTATCCGCCACGATCTTCCATGCCAGCCCTGATTGGGGATGTCGTCCATGGGTCACTTGAGGTCCTGCTTCGAAGTTTCAAGAAGCACGGTTGCACGTCGTTGGCCGACCCTGCCACTGTTGCCGCAATCAAAGATTTGGGCGGCTACACCAAACTGGTCGAGCAGCGCATCGAGGACGAGTTGGAGAAGCTAGCCGACAATCCGAGGGCGGCTGACCGGATTGGTGCGCTTCGGACAGCCCTACGAGTCAAGGTGCCAGAGTTACGCCAGCGGGTCCAGACGACGATCGCTCGAACTCGGTTCACGGCGACACAGTCACATGAGAGTTCAGGTGGCACACCCGGGACTCGGGGTGAATTGTCTCCGGGGTTTCATCCGGAGACCGAACTTCGAGCAAGCGAATTGCGAATGGCCGGTCGGGCTGATCTGGTGACCGTTGAGGAAGACGCCTGCGAGATCGCTGACTACAAGACTGGTAATCCGGATCCCCACCACGCCGACCAGCTTCGCCTGTACGCGCTTCTTTGGAACCGTGACCACGAGCTGAATCCTCGAACGCTTCCCGTAAGTCGGCTCGTCGTCTCCTATCCATCACACGATGAGGACATCGACCCTCCGTCAGCTACGGAACTCGATGACCTAGCTGCCGAGAACACTGAACTCATTCAACAGGCCGAAGCGTCCCTGAAGCAGCATCCGCCGGTCGCCTGCCCCGAAGCGACCATCTGCCGCATGTGCGGCGTGAGGCAACTTTGTAGCGAGTACTGGACAGCACTGGGCGGCGAACTCGGGGACGCCTTGAATGAATTGGACCCTGAGTGGTTCGACGTCGAAGGCCAAGTGAGAAGTCAAAACGGTCCACGGAGTTGGCTGATCAGTAGTGAGAATCAAACGAGTCTGCTCCTACGAACCTCGTCAGAGGTAGTGCCATTCCAAGTCGGAGATCGCATACGCCTGCTCAATTTGCGACGGGAAATCGATCCGGAGTCGGCTCACCTGATCGGCAGTATGACCCAAGTGTCGGAAGTCTTCAGGATGAACGACCTGACTTAGTCGCTCTCAGCCATCTCGACCTTTGGAACTCGCGCACCGTGGCTGACTGGCCGGTCGACATGGTGCTGGGAAACCGATTCAAGGACCTCCTGTGATTGGCTTCTGGGTGCCAACCAGCGTTCCAGCCACCACTCGGAGATCCGCCTTACGTCGTCTTTGACGTTCCGGCGGAAGACATAGTCGGGTTCAGCATCGGCGCCGATCAAATATGGCAACAGATTGGAGACGAGGCTGACGCCGTAGACAATCCTCTGCCGACCATGCCGCATCAGGCTCTCTGCAGGCCAGCCCAGCTGGTCCAGTCCGTCACGGACCTTCCGCAGCTTTGGGTTCACGCCCTCGCCAAAGATGCTGTTTACTCGGACTCCGTTCCGACTCTGTTCAGATAAGCGAACGAGTGCGCTCACGGTTTGTCTTGACAGGTGGGAAGTTCCGTAGGAGAGCGATCTACCAAGCTCACGGAACTCGATCGCCCGGCTACCACCCAATACTTCAGCTGGAATTCGCACGCGGTTGTACTGGCTGGATCCTGATCCGTAGAGGGAGGTTGTGCCGATGAAGACAAGGTTCGTCCGCCGGCGAACGGGACGACCTGCCATTGAGGAAGCGATCACGCTGGCATAGTCGGAGTAGTGCTCCCGATAGGCCCGAACTACCCAAGGACTGACCGCCAGCATGCTGACCAACTTGCCGCCTAGCAGTGCATTGTAGGGGGCAATCGCTCCACAGACTGTCAAGTCGGCGATCTCTGTACCGACTGCCTCGGCCTTGGATCTGCGAATGATGTCTGAGATGGCTCGTCTGCCTTCGGCATCATCGAGCGCCTGGCGCAGGCCATCCCTGCTTGGCGTGGGATACAGAAAGTGATTCAAGGCCAAGCGAGATCGAAGGAGATCAGCGAGGGCTAGGCAGCGTTTGGAACGAAACAGATCAGACTCGGCTCGTTGGCGCCATTCCTCCGAATCAGTGGTGACGCTTCGTTTCAATTCGGAGCGACGCACGAACCGGTGATGGTCACGGCGACGGGCTTCAGCTTCCTTGCGGAGCCTGGCAATGGCATCGGATGTTGGGGATGTCAGTAGCGAAGGCCAGTAGAGGCCGTCCTCCACGAGGTCATCTAGGTAAATCTCGCCGATTGCCTGATCGAGACGACGAACCACCCAACGGGCCATCCGAAGTGTTGGCTCTTCGGTGAGCGATGAGAGCAATTCGCTTGATTGCCAACCGATCCAGTCGTCCCTCTCCTTGATCTGGACAATGGAGCTGCCTAACGCAGCGATACCAATCACCGGGTGGCACGGGGCAGCACGGTCTCGAACCAGCAGCATCATGGTTCGGCCCGGGGTACTCGTGTATTGATTCGACCAGGTGAGTCTGAAGTATCGCCAGATGTCACCCAACTTCAGTCCGGTGTACCGACAGCGATCGGTGTTGTTAACAACCTGAAGGTACGGGTCGATGGCATTTCGAAAGGCGGCCGGCTCTTCACCAGACTTGTTTAGCTCCTGTAGCGCAAGACTCAATTCCCGACCATCACGCATTAGGCTGTAGATCGATACGAACCGACCAGAGAACTCCCGGGGTCGCTCCATGTCCGCTATGAATCGTTGTACCGAAGGAGTGGCCAGCTGCTCGTCCCGCTTCAGGAGTTCCTGACGCCTAACCCGTACCTTCTCGGTCCCGGGATCCGTCGCAACTGCGGGAGGCCGGGTCAACACAGAGTCAGCGGCGTCTACTTTGAGGGCCCATCCCTGCCCGACCAAGTCTTTCAACAAACACGCAGCGGCGGCCAGTGCTGGCTTGTCATCACGCAGGCACTTCGCTTGGGCAGGTTCGACGGCCGCTTGGCGTCGCTTGGAGGTCGCCGTATAAGCCCTGGCCAGGGATACAAATGCTTGCCGATCCCTACGAGTCCAGCTTGCGGGCGGCGGCAGCTGGATCCATGGCCTCTTGGGCATCTCAGGCATTGAGGAAGGTCGCTAACACGTCGGCCCAAGTCTGCCGGAAGTGCCGCACCTGTGTTCGCTCTGCTCGACGCCAGGTGCTGACTTCTGCACGAGCAGCTGCCAGCACCGCCAGAGCGACCTGCTTGGCAATCTCCTGGTCCCGGGCCGAATCGCTCATGGCAAGGGGTCCATAGAGGTCCCGGTAAAGGGGATGACGAGAATTCAATAGAAGCAAAAGCCGCCCATCACGTACGACAACCTCAAACGCGGATGTGGTCGGCAGGTCGCTAGCAACAATTCGATACGGCGGCTGACGGCTAGTGGCACCTTGATCAATAGTTCGTACGAACTCTCGCAGTTCGTCTGGAATGGACTCACGGCGACGCGGCAATGATGGCAGTAAGTCGTTAACCCGACTGGCCTGCTGTTCGGCGGCTCCGAGTGGTGCGATTGCCTTGACTAGCTCAAATCGCTGGCGAACGCGGCTATTCAGCGCCCGGGCAATCGGCTCAAGATCAGGAACTAGCAGTTCCATCAGAGACTGAGTAGGGACTACGGACTGCTTGGCGTGGGTTATGCCGAAGAGTTCGTCCAGGGCCGGGTCGAACGAGACCTCGCAGCGCCACCAGTCGTCGTAGTTCTCACGGCGCTTGGTGCCCATGAAGAACCACCCTCGATCGATTTCTCGGTCAGCCCGCATGACGGAAACTGAAGGACCGTGTGTGATCCCGAACTCACGCTTGTCCTCAATGGAGAATGTGTGCCATTTGTCGATCGGCAGTTCGGAAAAGCGGACCCGTATCTCACCCTCACCAAGATCGGTCGGAACTCGGTAGATCAGATCGTCCCCGAATTGCTCGGCACCGTGCAGTCTTGATAGCGGCTGCAGGAACATCGGGTCGACGGGATGGACGAGCTGTCCATTGACGCTGAGTTTCAGGCCGTTGTCCAAGAACCGCCTGTAGATCCGGCCCAACTCGTCATTCAGCTTGCGCGCCAACCAAGCGGGCCGTTTGTACTCCAACCGATCACACCGAAGCAGGCGAACGACGGTTCCGGTAGCCGAGCGTGGTTTGAATGGCAGCTGTGTTGCCGGCTCGACGGGCCTGAGGGCACGCCGCCGAGTGGTGGTCAACTCATCGACATCCAAGCTGCTCCAGAGAACTTCCTTGTCCCGCCACGAGTAGACCTCGACCCGCCGAGCTCGGCTGAGAGCGCCATTGGGCAAGCCCATCCCGTACCTTCCAAGCGAGGCGCGATCGCCAAAGCGGCTGGAGCCGCCAAATGTCAATGCTCGACTCAGAGCCGCCGCATCCATTCCTCGACCATTGTCAGCCACTGTGATTTCGAGTGGATGGAGTGGATCGAGCCCCTGAACGATCGATATCGAAACGCGACGAGCATCTGCTTGCAACGAGTTGTCGACGAACTCTGCAACCGCCTGTGCCGTGCTTCGGTAGCCCGTGTCGCGCGTCGCAAGAAGAAAGTTGATCGGGTCTACGAGTTGCGGTCGACGTGTGGTTCCCGTGACACCCGAACGGGGGGCAAGAACCGACCGGGGGGCCTTCATGGGACCGAGGCCAGACTGCCGATCAGGCACCGCTGCTCGGCACCCACACTCTGCGCGTTATTCCAGCTCACGGCCCACAATCTAATCACGTGATAGACACGTGTCAAACGTATGACTACACTTCTGACCGTGTGTTTCCGGGAGTCCGTGTATGGCTAGTGAATTTCAGATCAGCCCTTCCACCCTGCTTCGCGAGTGCTCCGAGAGCAATGTGGGATTGGCTCTGGTCCGTCCCATAAGCGATCGTCTTGACGCATTGGTCACGCTTGCAGAGGCGAGCGGGGATCGAACGAACCGCAAGGAACTCATGGCGGCACTGATCCTGAAGGCACCGTCTGATGGTGCCGAGTTGAGTGACCTGATCAGGCGTTACCGACTGGCAACTGCTGCAGATTCGCGCCTGGACGATGCTGGTGCGGATGCGCCACTTGTTGTCGTCCCTATGTCCCCAGGTCCCAGGCGAAGAACAAATGCCAAGTCTGCGAACAAATCTGGATGAGCCTGTCGGGCTACCGCCCTCCCCGCATCAGCGGCTGCCGAGCGTGTCTCGTTGCCAAAGCCTGAGCACGACCCGACTGAGGCGGTCTGGATAGTCACGTGCAAATACTTCGAAGTGCTCCGTTGTCCGGGAGAGGTCTTGCATCACCGTGACGCCGGACATTGACTCGGGAGTAACAGTCTTCAGGAGGCGTTCCCACCGCCGGAGCAGACCGTAGACCTCTGTGTAGTGCATCACATCGAAGACATCCTGAGCGACACGGGCCTTTCGGGTCTTCATGTAGGAAAAGAATCGCGACACGTCCTCACCTGCCAGAACTGTGTAGGACTTCCTTAAAAGGTTCAGCTCATCATTCAGGTCGCCCACCAACTGGACCTGAAAGGAAAGCTTCTGGTTGAAGACGTGGTCGGCGTAGGCAAGGTAGGCGTTGTAGACACGGAGGATCTCAAAGAGGCTGTCTCCAAGAAGTCCGGGGTCGATGTTGTCGTCACTGTTGGGAAGTTCGCAGAGTCGCCTCATATACACCGCTGCTTCTGCGCAGGCTTTGTGAAGTTCCCCGATGAGGTGCATCAGCTCCTCGACATCGGCGGTCCGAAAGTCGGGTAGTGCGCCGATGTTGTCGACGATTAGTGCAGCCTCGTCCAAGACTTTCCGCTCATACTTCCGAACCGTGTCGATGTCCACGGCCTTGTTGCCGGCCTGCTCGAATTCACCACCAACGTCAAGACGGACAGCTTCCATCGATTTGCCCGGCTCTCGGCGCTCCAGAGTCAACTTCTTGACGGACGTAGCGCCCGCCCGCCAGCTTCTTGAGGCAGACGGTTCGTCACCGCTGTCTGGGTTCTTTCCGAGGATCCGTTCAACAGCGTCTTCCACTGCCTTTCGGTAGCTGAGCCTCACCTCCTCAATTTCCAGCGGACCTGCCTTCTCGGGGGTCGTGTTGTGAAGCGCAAGCAGCCCAGCCATGTGCTCGGCGGTGGCCGGATCCAGCCCACCCGAGCTGTTGATGATGCGCAGATCGTCCTCGAAAGACTGCCTTGATCCGAGTTTCACGCCTTCGCGCCGCCGTGCGTGAGCCATGTGGGACAGCGTAGGACCAATCGACGGATTGGCGCTAGTCAAGTAAGCCCACTAGAGGCCTACAAAGTGCCTTTGACCAGGTAGAGATAATGCTTGTGGGACATAAGTGAGGATACCAGCGGTCAGGTTGCGGCTTTCGACCTCGGCCGCCGCTGGGTCCCGGACTGGAGGAACTGGATGACTAAAACCACCGTCTGCCAGGGGCATAGGTGCGACCACTGCTACGTCTGCACTCACCTTGGCGTCTGTTGCATGACGCTAAAGAAATCAGAGAAGGCGGCGCTGCTCGTCGACGCCCAGTCACGCACACTCTCCGCGCTTCAGGTTCGCATGGCCGAGCTGCGTGGAATCTGGGGAGACCTCTCCCGCATGAAGGTCCGGCCGCAGCAGATCCAACGAGTCGAGCCCTTCACCCGGCCAACACCACCGGTGCTTCCCTCAGCGAAGACGCCCCTGGCGCTTCCGCCGGGCCCGATGCCAATTACCGAAAACCTACGAAAGGACACTGTCCAATGAGCAACCTTCCCATGCCCTACGAGCGAGGCGACATCGCTCGAACCGACCCGCGACAAGACCGGCGGATCGCCAAGCTTCGGCACGAAGGTCAGATGGCCCGCGAGCAGCTGAAGGCCATCGGTTCCATCGAAAGGACCCGCGTCGACGAGGCATCGAGCATTGCCCGGCAGGCAATGATGAAGGTCGCCCTGATGACTCAGTCAGAAGTATCACTGTGTGGCCTCGTACCGCTCTCCGTGAGTCGAGTCTCGGGGATCGCAGACATCGGCTGCTTGACCCTGGCAGAGATCGTGTCCGAGGCGGGGCGGAGGATGCAATGACCAACGATCTCTTGATCTTTGTCCTGGCCGCCTTGATCGTGCTGAGCATCGCAGTTGGGACGATGGCTCGGAAGATGCCGCGCCCGGAGATGAGAGAACTCATTCGCGTTCGGACGGAAGGCGCAGTCGCCGACGAACATCTGACCCGCGTCACAGCGAACTGCATGCAAGTCATGCTCGATGCAGCTACGGGTCAACAGCGTCCGGACGAGTGAAAGCCGATGAACCAGCTCGGCCAGCAAGCACTGAAATTGACATTGAGCCTCGTGGCTGCCGCTCTTCTCCTGCAGTGGACTTGGCAGCTCGTGAAGCCCTTGCTGCCGCTGTTTGTCCTAGCCGCCGTGATTTGGGTGACCATCCGAGTGGTGCGGGCACGGCGGCAGGACTGGTGAATCGACCGCTAATCATGGCCGTCAGGTCGGTGTTGTGGAATTCACAATCTCATTGACTAATGCCTAAATGAATCATTTACTGAATGTCCCCCCTTACTGCGTTGACGCAGTTAGGCGATTCAGGCCCGGGAGCAATCCCGAAAAAGCCCGCGACCAGCAAGCCTTTCGCTCTGGCTGCGCGCCTGGTTCGCCGGATAGGGAGCGAAAGGAGGTGCGAATGAGTAGAACATATCATCACGGGGAGAGACGAATCAGGGTGCATGGGATTCGCAAAGATCCACCGGATCTGCGTCGCTTGGCGAGAGCCCTCATTGAGCTAGCCCAGCTGGAAGTTGAGGCAGAAGCCGAGGCCGAGCACAAGAAGCAGAACCGAGGGAAGAAGGCGGATCCAGAGACCGCCCGGCGATTGCCAAAAAGCAATGGGGACGCTGAGTGAGAACCCCACCGCTGGTCTGGTACCAGCTGTGCTGGCCACGTGAGGTTGCGGCCGATCAACTGATCCAAGCGACTCGACTACTGGCGACCACGGCTGGCAGCCCAGTTGTGATCGAGGCAGTGGCAAGTAGCGGCCACGTCGATCACCGCGTCGCCATCCCGAGGGGACGGGAGGGAGGTGTGATCCATCAGCTGCGGGCCGCCATTCCCGGTCTGGCTACCGAGAAGTCGGACGAGCGACCGGAGGTAAGAGTCAACCGTGCCGTCGAACTGCGACTGTCGACCAGGAACCGACCGCTGAGGAGCGATGACCCGACCGGGGTCAGTCGAGCCCTCCTGACGGCGCTGGCACATGTTGGAGATGACGAACAGTTAGTTCTCCAGTGGGTGCTAGGCCGTCACATCGCTCCGGCAGCGATTCCTAATCGGGCGGACACAACGCTGCAGATGACGTGGCCAACTCTGTTTCTGACTGCCCCCGCTCACGGTCCGAGGCCCATGGACCCGGAGATGCGCGGCGCCATCCGTGAGAAGCAAGGAGAGCAGGGCTGGAAGATGGTTGGGCGTCTGGCTGTCCAGGCGGCCACCCGAAGCAGACAGCGTCAGCTAATCCGCCAAGTGCTCGGAGCTCTGAAGAGCGCCGAGGCCCCGAACGTCGGCTTCTGGGTCCGCTCCATTGATCCAGCTCGCCTGGGTTCAGCTTCCCTCCCTTGGTACACACCTCTTCGAATGAATGCCCGAGAACTGGCGACGGTGTCGTCGTGGCCCGCCGGCGAGACAAGCGAGCTGCCAATCACCAAGGTCGGAAGTCGACTTGTACCACCGTCGCCGGCCATCCGGCGATCTGGCCGAGTTGTTGGTGCGGCGACCTTCCCCGGCAAGGATTGGCCGCTATCGCTAACGGCTAATGACGCGCTGCGTCATCTCCACGTAGTTGGGCCTACGGGTTCGGGTAAGTCCACCCTGCTGTTGAACCTCATCGTTCAGGACATCGAAGCCGGACGAGGCGTGGTGGTCATTGAACCGAAGCGTGATCTCATCGACGGCGTATTGCAACACATCCCAGCGGAGCGCGTGGATGACGTCGTGGTCATCAGCCCGGGCGACTCCGGTAGCAAACTCGTAGGGCTCAATCCGTTGCTGTTGGACGGACGGCCACCGGAGCTGGCAGCTGACCAACTTCTCGGGATCTTCCACTCTCTGTTCGCGTCGCACTGGGGGCCGAGGACCTCGGACATTTTGGGAAGCGCTCTGTTGACCTTGGCTCGTCACCCGGGGGCGACCCTGATGGCCTTGCCCCTGCTGTTGGCCGACAGGGGGTACAGGAGACGGGTTCTGGCCAAGATCGATGACCCCATCGGCCTGGAACCGTTCTGGGCCGAATTCGAGGGCTGGAGCGACTCTCAACGGGCGGAGAATGTGGCCCCGGCGCTGCGCCGCATTCGACCTTTCCTGCTTCGTCCCGATATCCGGGCCATCGTCGGACAGGCTCAACCGAAGTTCCGAGTCCGCCAAGTGTTCACAGAGCGCAAAATCCTGCTGGTGGACCTGTCGAAGGGTCTGCTCGGATCGGAAACCGCCGCTTTGCTCGGGGGGTTGGTTATCAACCAGCTGTGGCAGGCCACGCTGGGACGCTCGGCGATTGACCCCGAGAAGCGCCATCCGGTATTCGTCTACACCGACGAGTACCAGGAATATCTGAAGCTGCCAACGGACATGGCCGACGCCCTGGCGCAGGCCAGAGGCTTAGGTGTTGGCTTCGTCCTGGCCCACCAACACATGCACCAGCTCGATCCCGGAATGCGCTCCGCCGTGCTGGCCAACGTTCAGTCAAGAATCGCCTTTCGACTGTCCAACGAAGACGCCCGGACCATGGCCGCCGGAACCGCGCTGGAGCCCGAAGACTTCCAGAGTCTCGGTGCCTATCAGTGCTACGTGCAGCTGGTTGCGGGTGGAGCTCAACAGCCGTGGTGCAGCGCACGGTCGCTGCTGCCCGTGGAGCCGATCAGCGATCCGGAGACCATCAGGGTGGCCTCTCGGCAGAACTACGGAATCGAGCGTGATGAGGTCGAGACCGACATTCGTCGACTCTTCGATGGAACCCGCAGCAGCGCCGCTGACGACATCGGACCACGTCGGCGCAAGGTCGGAGGTTCCTCATGAGCGGCGATGGAGGGCGTCGGATCGCTAGTCGGTTCGCGTTGCAAGGATGCGCGCGAATTGCCTGTTGGGTAGGTGTCTGTGTCCCAACATTGGCAACGAAATTCTATGGCCATATGCCATCGCCATTTCTGTTCTGTCTCCGATTCTCGGATGGCGGCGGGAACGGTGCAGCGCACCGGGTTCGTATTGAAGGTGGGGCTACAGGGTCTTGCTTCTGGAGAGGTCGTTCGATGACTGCAGGAGATTCAGCATGAGCCGGGAACCTCGGCGCAAGTATGTGACCTCAGCAGAAGTTGAGCGACTTGGTGAGTACTTGGGCGGACGTGATCTTGCCATCCTGCACCAGGTCTCAGATCTCAGGCTGATGTCAGCTGCCCAGATTGCGGCCGTGCACTTCACGCTCAATGGCCACGACAACCCGGCTGCTGCATCTCGGGCTGCTCAACGGGTGCTGGCTCGCCTGGTCCGGGATGACCTCCTTGTTCGCCTTGAACGACGCGTCGGCGGAGTTCGGGCAGGATCGGCTGGCTATGTCTACGCCCTCGGCCCTGTCGGTCAACGTCTACTGAACCCCTCTGATGGGCGGCGGCGTATTCACGAACCGCGCATCGGATTCCTCGATCACACGTTGGCGGTCAGCCAGTTGGTGGTCGATGTGACCAGAGGGTCAAGAGGGGGACGGCTTGAGGTATTGACTCTGCAATCCGAGCCTCGCTGCCATCGGGCTTTCACTGGCACAAGTGGTCAGGCAACTCTGAAGCCGGACCTGTTCCTGGCCTTAGGTGTTGGTGACATGGAACATCGATGGTTCATAGAGGTCGACCAGGGCAACGAGAGCCTGCCGGTCGTCATCGGGAAGTGCCGGGCCTACGACGCCTACTACCAGTCCGGAAGGGAGCAGGCGGCGCACGGCGTGTTCCCACGAGTTTGCTGGGTCGTCCCGGATGAGAGCCGAGCCGATCGGATCAGCAACAAGATCCGCCGGAGCCAGCGGTTGTTGGACCAGATGTTCGAGGTGACGGTCAGTGCAAACGCCTTGGGCACCCTGGCTGGAGGTTCGGCATGAGCGGCCGATCGAAGCCACTCGCAGAGGCTCCACGCAATGAGGTGCTGATTGGAGACGTGCGAAAGGAACTGGAGCGGCTGCCGGACGACTCGATCGACTGCGTAGTGACCTCGCCGCCGTACTTCCAGCTTCGGGACTACGGGATGAGTAATCAGATGGGGTTGGAGGGCACGGTCTCAGAGTGGGCCGATGAGCTGAAGGTGGTGATGGGCGGGATTGCCCGGGTGCTGAAGCCATCCGGATCGGTGTGGTTGAACTTGTCGGACACCTTCTCTCGGCATGAACGCTATGGAGCGCCGCCGAAGAGTCTGCTGCTCGGGCCCGAGCGAGTGGCTCTGGCATTGGTCGAGAACGGCTGGACCGTTCGCAACAAGGTCATCTGGGCCAAGTCGAACACAATGCCAACCTCGGTACGGGATCGGCTGTCATGCACATGGGAGGTCGTCTACTTCCTCACCCGGACTCGTCACTACTACTTCGACCTGGATGCGATTCGCATCCCACACAGGTCTGCCAGGCAGCGGCCGAAGCGGGCGTCTGCCCCAGCCGAGCTGGCACCGCGTCCGGAGTGGGCGGGTCCTCTGGCCGGAAACAACTCTGGACTGGCCCGGCTAAAGGCCCAGGGGCTGGTTGGGCATCCCCTGGGCAAGAATCCCGGCGACGTGTGGCAGATGTCGGCGTCCAACTTCCGCGGACAGCACTTCGCCACCTTCCCGGACGGACTGGTTGAAAAGCCACTACTAGCCACCTGCCCTGAACGCACTTGCACATCGTGTGGGAAACCGTGGCAGCGAGAACCATCGCTGCGGAAGGGCCAGCTGCTGCTGCGGCGGGACCTTCGCCCAACTTGTGATTGCGGGTCGGACTGGCAACCGGGGCTTGTTCTTGATCCCTTCTTGGGATCAGGCACGACCGGACTGGTGGCTGAGACGAACCAGCGCGACTGGCTGGGCATTGAACTCAACCCGGCCTTCGCTCGGCTGGCTTCGGAACGGATAGGCGGTGCTCGCCAGAACCGGGAGCCACCCGAGGAGCGGCAGCGAGCGGCTTGATAGCCCCAGCGTTGGCGGGGCAGACACGTAACGAAAGGAGGTGAACATGGAAGACAAGACACACGAAGAGAAGGAGACGGGTGAACAACTGCAGCTGGTGGAACAACAAACGGAGCTGGCGCCGAGGATCTACATGGCCAGCCTGAGCGACTACAACGCTGGCGTCCTGCACGGAGAGTGGCTAGAAGCCAGCTCCGATGTCGAAGCAATGGAGGAGGGAGTGCAATCCATGCTCGCCTCCTCGCCCTCGCCGGGCGCTGAGGAGTGGGCCATCCATGACTACGAAGGCTTCGGACCAGTGTGTCTCAGCGAGTACGAAAGTCTGTCAACTGTTGCCATTCTGGCCAGAGGCATTGCCGAACACGGGGCGGCATTCGCCCACTGGGCTGCGCTCGTTGGCACCAGCGATCCGGGCGATTTAGAGCGCTTCGAGGACGCCTACCTGGGTCAGGCCGAAAGCATTGAGGGATTCGCCGAAGAGTTGCTCGATGACTTGGGCGTTCTTCGCCAGCTGGACGACGTGCTGCCGGAGCACCTCCAGCCGTACGTCAAGTTCGACGTGGCCGGTTTCGCCCGGGATCTGGAGCTGTCCGGTGACGTGGTGACGAGCGAATCCTCAGAAGGCGTCTACGTGTTCTCAGGGGCCATGTAATGACGCGTTGTGGAATAGTCGACAAAGGGATGCTTCAGCGCATTGTTCCTGGTAAAATGATGTTCTTACGTAGGGTGAGGAAACACAATGAATCAAGAACAAGCACAAGCCCTGGGCGCTCTTATCCGTCGGAGACGTCTCGAACTGGGCTACTCGACCTACCAACTTGGCGATGCTGCCGGAGTACCGAATTCCACGGTGGTACGCATCGAACAGGGCAAGTTCATGGCACCCCGACCCGACAAGCTGGCGAGCTTCGCCAGGTTTCTCGGATTGACGCTGGCCGACCTCTTTGGACCAGCGGGCTACGTGGTGCCTCACGATCTGCCGACTTTCAGCACCTACCTGAACAGCAAGTATCCCAATCTTCCCGAGATGGCTGTCGCCGAGCTGCTTGGTGTATTCGACAAGCTGATCGAAAAGCACGGGATCGACCTCACGGCCCTCTCGCATGCAGGAGCGTCAGCCAATGACCAAGTTGGAGAACAAGCATCATGACGACAATCCTGGAAGAGATCTTGACTCCATGAGGACAGCGCAGCCGACTCAGGACCTTCGATCTTCCAGGTTGGCGCGCGACGACATGGTCAGGTCAGGCGAGCCGATTCTCCAGCAGAAGCGTGCCGTGCTGTACCTCCGGGTCAGCACATCGTCTCAGGTCAATACCGACTACAACCCCGAGGGGATCTCCCTTCCAGCCCAGCGCGAGGCCGCTCAACACAAGGCAGTGGCCCTTGGCGCCGAGATAGTGCGGGAGTTCGTTGAACCCGGGCGCACGGCCACATCAATTGAGAAACGGCCGGTGTTCCAGGAGATGCTGGCCTGGATTCGGGACGAGAAGAACATCGACTACATCGTCGTCTATCACTTCAATCGAATATTTCGAGACAGCATCGATGCCGGAATCTCCAAGCGTGAGCTGGCCAAGACCGGAACGAGGGTTGTCTCCACCGTCTTGGACATGGGGGAATCTCCTGAATCGGTCATGGTGGAGTCGATCATTCACGCATTCGATCAGTACCAGTCCCAGGCGAGCGGTGCCGACATCTCCTACAAGATGCTGGCAAAGGCCAAGAACGGTGGCACTCTGGGCCGTGCGCCCCTCGGCTACCTCAATCAGCGCGACACTTCAGAGGGTCGCAACGTCGGAATCGTCATACCGGACCCTGAACGTGCGGGTCTAGTCCAGACGGCATTCGAGCTCTACGCCACGGGCGACTACAGCCTCGAATCGCTTGCTCAAGAATTGGCAGACCGAGGACTTCGTACCCGACCTGGCCGGCGCTACGGACCTGGACCAATCTCGAACTCGAAGCTGGCCGAGTTGCTGCGCGATCGGTACTACATCGGCTACGTGCGCTACAAGGGAGACGAATATCCCGGGCGTCACGAGTCGCTCGTGAGCGAAGAACTCTTTGAGCAGGTTCAAGACATCCTTGACGTCCGAGGTGGAATCGGGGTTCGCCGACGGCGACACCATCACTACCTCAAGGGCAGTCTCTGGTGCGGCAAGTGCCATGACGAGGGTCGCGAATCTCGAATGATCATGCATCTCGCCAAAGGCAACGGTGGCAGCTACTTCTACTTCTTCTGTCGGGGCCGTCAGCAGCACGTCTGTGACGCTCGCTTTATTGAGATTGGTTCGGCAGAGGAGGCAGTTGCAGTCCACTTCGGCACAGTTCGTTTTCCAGTGGATATGGCTGACAGAGTCCGGCTGGCCATAGAGGAGGTTCGTGCCGACGAGGAGCGGTCAGCAGACATCCTCCACAAGCAGCTCAAGGCCGAATTGGAGCGACTGGAGACTCAGGAGGAGAACTTGTTGGAACTCGTCGCCGATGGGGCGTTGGCCACAGTGAAGGCTCGTGCGCGGCTGACGGATATCCAGCGGCGGCGCGAGCGGGTCAGTCTGCAACTCGAATCGACCGAACGCAACCTTGCCATCGGGGTGGCCTTGCTGGAAGACGCGCTCAAGCTACTAGAGAATCCTGAAGCCCTCTATCGACGGATGGCACCGAAACAGCGGCAGCTGCTGAACCTGGCCATCTTCGACAAGATCTACATCATCGAAGACCACGTCAGCGACGCCACCTACCAGCCACCGTTCGATGATCTGGAGGCTCTGAGAAAGGCGTGGGAGTCCCGGGAGGGCCCTGAAGGACCATCCCGTGACTCCCACCGGGCACCAATGGATCACCTCAACCAAGCACAACTGGCTGATGGTTTGAGTAAGACCCTTTTGGTGGGGAGAGAGGGGCCCCGACCGCGAAACGGGCCAGAACCCCCGCGCGCACCGGCCCCCGGGGACCCCAACCACCGAGCGCCGAGGCCCGAGCCGCCTAGAACCAAAACCCCCGGAGCACCGGGCCGCCGAGACCCGAACCGCCGAGCGCCCGGAGCCGGGGCCGCCGAGGCCCCGGCCCCCCCGAGGCCCGGACCCCGGACCGCCGAGCGCCCGGAGCGCCGACCGCCGGCCAGGCCGCCACCCGAGAACGGGGAAGGAGGGGCGGGGCGGGGGGCTTGCGGCTGAAGCGTGGGCCACTGTTTAGTGCACCTCACTTTGCATGCTTGCTGCCCAACACAGGGACACCGATGGTTGTCCGATTTGCCGGCAACTAGGCTGCGCGCTTCGGCGATGGAGGCACCTGTGACGGAAACACCAGACGAGGTACTTGAGCTTGTCGACCGGTACAAGCACGGCCGGGAGACGTTCGAATCGTCTGCCTACGTCGAAGCCTCGGTCCGCCAAGAGTTCATCGATCCGTTCTTCCGAGCCCTGGGGTGGGACGTCGGCAATCAGCAGGGATGGGCCGATCAGAACAAGGAAGTCGTCGTCGAGCCCTATCTCGACATTGATGGTCATCACAAGAACCCGGACTATGCCTTCAGAGTCGGACCACAGCCGCAGTTCTTCGTTGAGGCCAAGCGCCCCGGACTTTCTCTGCGCATCGACCCGGACCCGGCGAAGCAGATCCGTACCTACGGATGGAACGCCGGCATGCCGGCATGTGGTCTGACCAACTTCGGTGAGTTCGTCGTCTACAACACCTCGGTCAAGCCGGCAACCGAGGACAAGGTCACCACGGCTCGAGTCAGGTACATCAGCTTCTTGGAGTACGACGAGAACTGGGAGTGGCTCAGTTCTCTCTTTGGCCACGATGCGGTGTGGAGGGGAAGTCTTCAGGAGTTCGCCAAGGCTCAGCCGTCGAGACGAGGCACGGAGCCGGTCGACGTTGCGATCCTCGGCGAGATCGAACGTTGGCGGCAAACGCTGGCGACGGAGCTTGCCCGGAAGAATCCAGAGCTCTCGGCGGCTGACCTGAACGCAGCGGTCCAGATCACCATCGACCGCATCCTGTTCCTGCGGATTTGTGAGGACCGCAACGTCCAGCCCTATGGCGACCTGCGAGGAGCTGCCAAGACCAAGGACGTCTACGGCGAACTGCTTCGGCTGTTTCGTCTAGCGGATGCCAGGTACAACTCGGGTCTATTCCACTTTGCGCAGGAGTCGGGCCGCTCGAGCGGTGTCGACGCCCTTACCCCCAATCTCAACATCGGGAATCGCGCACTTGCAGGTCTGATTAGGGACCTCTACCCGCCAACGTCGCCCTTCGACTTTCGATTCATCGGTGTCGAAGTGTTGGGGCACGTCTACGAGCAGTTCCTCGGCAAGGTCATCGAACTCACACCGGATCACAAGATCTGCATCGAGGAGAAGCCGGAGGTCAAGAAGGCGGGTGGGGTCGTCTACACGCCCCAGTCCGCGGTCAACTACATCATCGATGCGACGGTTGGACAGGCATTGGCGTCGCAATCGCTCGGAATCGTGAATGGTCGGCTCGGGGGAAAAAGGGCCCATCCGCTGCGCGTCCTGGATCCTGCCTGCGGATCGGGCTCATTTCTCATGACGGTCTACCAGCGGTTGCTTGATTGGTATCTGGAGCAGTACAGCGCCGACCCAGACCAGCATCTCAAAGGTCGAAATCCGGCGCTTCGTCCATTCGGCACGAACTCATGGCAGCTGACAACTCCAGAGCGGAAGCGCATCCTGCTTGATCACATCTTCGGCGTTGACATCGATTCCCAGGCGGTCGAAGTGACGAAGCTGTCCCTTCTTCTGAAGTGCCTTGAGGGTGAGACCGAGGCAACCATCACGCAGCAGATGACCTTCTTGCAAGAGCGAGCTCTCCCGGATCTGGAGAACAACATCCGTTGCGGCAATTCGCTCATCGCTACCGACTACACCGCGACAGACCCAACTGTGACGGTTGATGCCTCCCGGATGGACAGGGTCAACATGTTCGACTGGGGTAGCGAATTCCCCGGCGTCTTCTCAGTGGAAGAGCCTGGGTTTGATGTCGTCCTTGGTAATCCTCCCTACGTGCTTCTGCAGGACGAGTTCCGCGACGACCTCCAACTGTCGTACTTCAGAGATCACTACGCGGTGGCGGCCTACAAGCTTGACACCTACCACCTCTTTCTCGAACGATCGCTGGAGCTCACCAGAGCCGGCGGATGGATGTCAATGATCACCCCTTCCAACTATCTGACGAACAACAACCTCGCAGCTCTCCGGCGACTGCTTCTTGAGACTTCAGCGGTGGAGTCAGTGACCGTCATCGACGGGTCGGTGTTCCCGACCCGGTCTGTCGATTGCGCGATCGTCACGACCCGCCCGAAGAGCACGACGAGCGAACCCGTCGAAATGCTGCACGCAACGCCGACGCCACTTGGGACTCTTGAACTCACCTCCCAAGGCTCCATCGACCCTGAGCGCGTTCTTGCGACGCCCGAATCTCTCTTCACAGGAACAGCAGGCAGCGAGGTCGTCGCCGCCTTTGATGTATTGCAGGGTCATGGTGTGACGCTGGGTGATGTTGCCCGAGTTCACTTCGGTAAGCAGCTGCGCAATCGCAAGGTCTTCACGAGCGACGTAGTGGACGGTTTCGCCACCACGGAAGATATCCCGTCTGGCTATGCACCCTGTTACACGGGGAGGGATGTCAACCGATGGTTGGTCGAGTGGTCGGGGATTGCACTGCTCGACGACGATTTGGCCCGCATGGGCGGATGCTGGGACCCTGAAATCCAGGAGGCGAAGGACAAGCTCATCACGCGCCAGATCGGGCGGTATCCCGACTGGGGCATCGATCCAGAGGGTTACCAGTGCCTCAACACCGTCTTCATGGTGAAGACAAACGGAGACGACTTCGACCCATTTGTCCTTCTTGGCATTCTCAACTCGTCACCCCTGCGCGCCTTCTGGCTCGATCGCTTTTACGACCAGCGCGGGACATTCCCTAAAATCAAGGGGGCCTACCTCAAGCAACTTCCCCTGCCTCCGGTGCCCAGCGCTGAAGTCGCGGCTGAAATCACCACCACGGTTTCCGAATTGATGAGGCTCACGTCAGCAATCCCTGACGCCTCTGGAATCGAACTCGAACGGCTTGAGCGAGGCCTGGTCGGGCAAGAGCGGGAACTGGACCGCCGAGTTGGCAAGCTTTATGGGCTGAGCGACGACCAGATGGCTGTCCTTCAGAGAGCGGTGGTCGAGACGTAGGCAGGGAGACCAACCTTGAGTCTGGCCAGGTTGCGTGAAGCGCAAAGAGCTTAATTCGGGAGGTCTTCAGCAGACGGTGGAAAACGCAGCCTTCGAGACCAGCGGATCAAACTTCCAAGGGGGCGCGCTTCTCCGCAACTGCCTCCCCTGATTCGGAATCTCCAACGAGGACGTAGGGAAGTCTGAGAGGCTGAAGCAGGATTGAAGGTAGACCGGCCTTCGCAGCTGTACTTTGAAGTGTCTCTCGAACATATGGAAACACCATCAGCATGACCGCCGTTGCACCGAAGGCTTCCACCTCCTCCTGGCTGAATTCCATCCCAATCGGAGTTGAGAAGACGGCTTGATAGACAGTCCTGAGATGAAACATCTCGACCTCATCGGGGATCACCGCAGAGACGTCAGTCTCGATCTTGTAGATGACCAGCTGAGGTGCGTTTGCTGCTTGAGCAGAGAATTCTGGCCTTAGGTCAATCGGTAGGCCACCGGGGATTTCAATCTCAGGCAGCGTCCACTGGAGTTCACGCAGGATGATTGCCTGCAATTGCGCAGCGCCAGCGATTCGGCTCGCAATTCGTTGAGCGTCCACAGCAGTTCGGTCGGTCATCATCAGCGCGAGACCGTTTCGGGGCGACGCCCGGCGGAGGCGCTCCCCAGGTTGATCTGAACCCGTTGCCAGGCGGTGCCAGCTGGAAGAGCGTGCATCCCCCAATCGTCGGAGGATGGCGTAGCAACCACCGGTGGCTCTGAAGACCACCTAAGCGCCAGCTCGGCGTACTCTCGAAATTCGTTCTGGATGACATGGCACGTAGAGCGACTCGCTATGACGCGTCGATTTGGTTCGACCGGCTCTAGGAATAGTCGGGGCTGATATCCCAATGCTCGAAAGTATCTTCCGATGGTGACGACCCGGAGATTTCCGTCTCCATTGACAACCTGACTGACCGCACTTGGGCTGAGATCTAGGAGCTCGCCGAGCTTCCTTTGGGACATGCCCGATTCGCTCATGGCCCTCCGAAGCGACCAGATGACCTCGACGGCGAGGCGCGCCGCGGCCATCTCCTGGGACCCTGCATCCGTCATTTCGATTTCGTCAATGAGAGTTGGATCTTCAGTAGATGTCGCCATTTGGTTACTCGATCTCATTGACGTCAGCTGATGGTCGGTCATGTGCACAGTCCTCCTCTCTGATTGACATTGCCGTCGCGATTCCTTCAGTCGGCGCACGCTGTTGCGTCTTTGGCCACGCGCAGCCGAGCCTGAGAATCGGATCCATCCTCGGGTACCACCAATAGTCACAAGTCGGCGGTCCCGTGCGGCTCTTGATATTGTCGACCTTTCCCTTCGGAGCGAATGTCCCGTCGCCCGGAGTGTCCCAGTACGTGAGGCGACGTCGGCCATGCTTGAACTCCCAGATGCCGTCCTCTAGGTCGTTCACGGCGGTGCCATTTAGCGGGCAGCCCTCCTCACCCAGATGTTCGATCTTGGCCATCAACTGCACGTAGTCATCGATCTGGTCCCGGTCCCGCGGCGGGCTGTGCTCAGGGTCAGCGCGCCAGTACCCCCTGCTCAGGGACACGAGGAACTCCGTAGCTGGTGAAGATTCGTCGCTCCTGACGGCGCATTCGATCGACTCGTGGAAATCTTGGGCATGGCGACGCCTCCACATGACGCGTCGGTCAACTTTAGCCAAGACTTAACCCCCAAATCCAGTCGACCGCTCGCTTGTGGGCCCGGCAGCGCTTTCCGACGCACCGATCCGGTCGTCCCCCGCCTTAGCTTGGGATGGCGCAACAGTAGCCTCAAGCAGGGATCGGACGCAGACCTGCGCCATTCTGGGAACCGAAGGTTGGCGCGGAAAGGTGTACCGCGAACCATGGCCGGACCCGGAGGGTCGAGTGGCAGTGACCGTCAGGCAGACGGGCCCGGCCGGAGCGCGGTGTCCGGTGCGCCACGAGCCCTCTCCCGCAGCGGGATGATCGTTTTGCTTGGCGCTACTGTTCCACCGGCTCCCACCACGCCAGATGGCCCGAGTGGTCGAGGCAGGCGTCGACCTCGTGCTCGATTCCCCGGCTGTCCTTGAACACTCCCCGCATGGCTACGGGCAGCGGGCACCGGTGCGGCGCTCCACGGGCGCCGGGAACCGCGCTACTGACCATCCGGAAGCACTCGCCAAGAGACGTGCCAAACGCTTCGGCGTAGTGCTGTCGTACTTCGCGCTTCTCCGTGATCCGACCGTATTGCCGGGGTGTGTCCATCCACTAGGGCCCAAGTGCCCGGGGTACCGGGTGTTTCCAGGGCATCACCTCTTGAAACGCCACTGGCCTAGCCCTGAGCCACAGATAGTTTCTTGCCTCCCGAAGCGTTGGCCAGATTTCGCGGCCTGCGACGTACTTGTCGTAATCGCTTCCGCTCTTGGCACCGCGCCGACTCTGACTCCGCAGGACAATGTCAGATCTGGGTAGCCAGGTCGCCGTCAGTTCAGGGGATCCCCTGAACACTGGGCTTGGCACACCGGTGCTTGCCGGTTTCGCGATCCCGTGCATGGAGACAAGCTCGTGGAGTCCCTTGTTTCGCGTCCATCGCAGACCGAGCAAGATCTTGCCGCCCTCATCCTGTTCTCGGCGCCTCACGTATTCGGCATCGGATTCCAGCAGTTCATCCAGTGCGCAGGCCCATGCCGCGGTCTCGATGTAGCCGATGAACATTCGGTCGATGTCACTGTGGTCAAACGATTGCCCGCAGCGGGTGAGGGCGTCCATCATGGCGGTCTGGGCCCTGCGGATGCCCGTCTCGACGTCGCGGTCGAACTCCATGATGCTCAGTGATTCTCGGGTCGGAGCAGCTTTGGGGGCTCGAACACGCTCAATTGAGCACCTGAGTAGAGATGGCCAGCGAGGCGACGGCTATGACCAAGCCACCTATGACGGACAGGCCGAGTATCACTGCGAGCGCACGTGGCCCACCAGCCGTGGACGTGATGTCTTGAAGTCTCATCTTGTGAGGGTATGCCTCCACCCAACGAGCAGGGAACTGTCTTTGCGAAAGAAGCGTACTGCTCCTGCTCTTGCCCGCGAATTGAACGGAATCCCGCACTCGCGAGAGCCAGCGCCTGCTAATTCTCCAAAGAGTTGTAAGGCCCTCTATCGTTCAGACGCGTTCACTCCGGCTCGGTCGGCGGTGACTCCCGTCGCCTGGTCAACCACCACTCGCGGATCCGCCAGGCCAGCCAGACCACCCCGGCGGCGGCGAAGACGACCACGGCCACGTCGCCATCGACCTGGACCGAACCCCTACTGGACGTCGTCCGGCCCGACCCATGTGGCCGAGACGGCGCCTCACCCCCATTGGCCTCGCGCACCGAAGCTGGCACGTAGACAGCAACACCGCATCCCTTGCACCGGGTGCTCGACGATCGGGCCCAGGTGGCGAACGTCGTGCCGCACTTCTTGCAGGTGATCATGGTGCCTCCTTCTTCTCAGCCATCTCTCGGTCCTGGACCTCCAGGCGTTCGACCGTCAGCGACACGGCAGCTGGGTCCACGTCGCAGCCGACGAAGCGCCGTCCCTCGGCCACGGAGGCGGCCGCCGTCGTGCCCTGGCCGACGAAGGGGTCGACGACCAGCTCGCCGGTAAAGGTGAGCATCGACACCAGCTCCCGGAACGGACCTTCGGCCTGGCGCCACGGGTGGTCGGTGACGTCCTTATCGCCCCCGCCTTCGGCCATGAGGGTGTCGTGGATCCACCTCCGTGGCCGGTAGGGGCCGGCCGAGTACACCAGCCAGGGCCGGTGCCAGCCGTTGACCTTGCGGACGTGGACCTTGGTGTGACGTCCTCGGAGCACGGTCGCACCCACCCACACGAACTCCAGGTGCTCGGCGAGCCGAGCCATGGTCTCGGGTTGGCGGAGATGCCCGCAGTAGGCAGCGATGGGGTGACCGGGCTTGAGCACCCGAGCGGCGAAAGCCGACAGGTCCGACCAGAGCGGAATGGCCTCGTCGGTGTAGGGCGGGTCGCAGATGATGGCATCGACCGAGTGGTCGGCCAGCTCGAGTTCCCGGAAGTCGACGTGTTCGATCCTCCAGGCCGGGCCCGATGACACGTCGGCCACGGGAACGCGGCGACGGTTGACCAGGTGCGCCTCTCGGGCTCGACCTTCGGCTCGGGTGAGCCCCAGCAGCCGTGGTGGGGCGGACTCTCCCATGACGGTCAGAGCCGAGCGTGCCCGGTCCTCGTCTCGGGCTGACCCCACCACGATGCTCGGGAGTGCCCTCGGACGCTGTGACGGATACGTGCGGCCGTCAGCGCCGACCACCTTGGCAGGTGCGACATTTGTCGCACCTGCCTTGGCGTCTCGACGGACGGTGATCTCGTCCACCCCGAGGACGGCGGCAATCCGTCGGTTCGACCACCCTCGGGTCCGAAGGTCGACCACCAGGGCGCCCCGTTCCTTGGTGCCCAGGTGGCGCCGGGCCAGGTTGAGGGCGAGGACGTGGGCCACCTTGTCCTCCTCGTCGTCGAACCGGCGCACGACCCGTGGGTAGTCGGGGACCTTCACGCCGTCGGCTCGCAGCTCGTTCCAAGCACGGAGTCGGTGGTGGCCGTCGAGTACCACCCCCTCGTCGTCGACCTCGACGGCGACCAGGACGCCTCGCTCGGCGATGTCGGACTTCAAGGTGGCGAACTCGTCCGGTTGCAGCTCGGGCAAGAGTTGGTAGGGATCGGGGGTGGTCATGATTGGTTTCCCTTCATTGGTTTGGCAGAACCGGAAGAAGCGAGCGCCGATGACAGGTCGAACCGACGACCTCCGACGGCCACGGCCGTCCGCGATGCCGTCCGGCGCCGGGGCGGCACGATCCGGAGTATTGAGACGTGGCGGAAATCACCCTGGTCGTCGAGCAGGGCAACCGGGATCCCGAGGTGCCAGGCGTCGGTCAGCTCACGGAGACACCCGGCGCCGATAGTGCCGTCCGTATCGGCGAAGACGATCAAGCACGAGAGGGTGGAGACCAGCCCGGGCCAGTCGGTCAGCCAGTCAGCATTCGACCCGTAGCGGGTAGCCGGATCGATGACCTGGGCTGGAGCCACGTGATCGGAGATGCGGTCCAGGGCATCTCGCTCCCGGGCCGTGCCGTAGGTGGTGACGGGGTGGGCGACGTAGACCGTCGGCACCGTGGAGCCCGTGGCAGATGTCATGGTGCTGCCACCGGCGCGATGTCGGCCACGGCCCACCAGTTGTCACGAAGCCATGCAGAGGCCGTCCATCGCTCGGGATGCTCACCGGCCAGGTCGATGACACCGTGGGCGTTCAAGTCCTGAAGGTGGCGGCGGGTGGGGGTCACCGGCAGCCGACAGTGACCGGCGATGGCGTTGGTGGCATGGTCGCCGGGTTGGGCGATCAGGTACTCGATCACCTTCCGGCGTCCGGGGTGCATGCCGTCGAGTGCCACCTTGGCCACCAGCCGCCATGCCTCGTCTTCGGGTGCCCCGATGACGGTCAGGCCGGCGTGGAGGTGGCGCAGTTGTCGGTAGAGGCGAGGGGACCGCTCATGGCCGGGCACGAGGTCGATCTCTCGGCTGTAGCCCTCCCGCAGGACCGACGACCGGCACTTGGCCCCGATGGTGGCCAGAGTGACCAGACGCTCCTGATGTGCCTCGGGGATCGACGGGAACGCCTCGGGCAGGACGAGGTCGGCAATGATCTCGGCGACGAGTGCGGCCCGCTGCTCCCGGATCTCTCCGACTCGCCCCATCGTCTCGTCAGCCACGATGCTGGCCATGAACTCGTCGCCCGGCGTGGTCTCGGGTAGCCGGTAGTAGACGAACCGCTCGCCCAGGACTCCGAGGTCGATCGAGGGTGAATCGATGGCTTCGGTGCAGGCGCCGATGAACCCGGCGTGACCCCACCAGCCGAACTCCTGGCCGCCGTTGGTGCCGAGCCGTCGGATGAACTTGCCGTCGAACACCTCCCGCAGGCAGGCAAACAGCCGGTTCCTCGTAGAACCGTGCTCGTTGAGCAGCGTGCCGAAGTCCGAGGCCACCAAGATCCCCGGGTCGGGCAGCTGCATGAGGAGTCCACCGGTTCCGGCGCCGTCTCGCACCGCTGAACCCGAGAGCAGTCCGGCCTCCGAGAACGAGGAGACGTCCAGGCAGAGCCTCAGCCCCGAGAGTGCGTCCAGGCACTCCGTCTTGCCACTGGAGGGCGGGCCGACCACCAGGAGCCACACGGGCGGTGATCCCAGGAGGTTGGCCGCCACGGTGGCCAGCACCACGTAGACGATGCCGGGGTCGGGCAGCCACAGGGTGCGCTGGAACAGGTCGATCAGGTCCTGGAGCTTCGAGTGTTGGGTCATGCTGCACTGCCTTTCTGATTGGTGGTTGGAGCGGAACAGCGGGGGCACACCTGCTGGGCGGCTTCGCCCACCAGTACGAGGCCACAGGCCGCACAGGCTGGGGCGGAAGGCACGGTCGGCCCAGATCGACGACCGGATCGTCGGGCCCGGTAGGCACGGTCCCCATGAGCGCGGCTGCAGTAGGTGGCATTGGGCCGAGATACCGGCTGCTCACAGCCTTCGAGGGCACAGGAAGCAACGGAGCTCTCGGCCAGGAGCGCCCGCATGGCCACCTCGACGTTGTGATCGCTGACGCTGAGCCCGCACGCCAGGCGCTCAGCGGTTGTCGGCGGAAGCCCGGTCCGTCGGGCGAAGGCCCGCTTGCCCAAGCGCCGCGCCTCGGCCTGGAGGAAGCCCACCGGGCCGCCCTCGCTGTAGACGGGGCGGCGCGCTGCCAGGTCAGCTAAGCCCTCGTCGACGGCGTCGAGGACGCCCGAGATTCGACCTTCGATTCGGATGAGCTCCGGATGGACGATCACCAGGCCCACCGGTTCTGGCCGGTGCGGCGTCGACCAGTTGGCCGAACGCACGGCCAAGGACTCGAGCAGCACGGCGCCGACGTCGGTCGGGTCGGTCGTGACCCTCACGGGCTGGCCCGTCGACCGGGCTACCCAGTGGAGGGTCTGCCAGTTGGGCAGGTCACCACCAGGGTCGAGCGCCACTGGCACGGGGTCGACGTTCCGGCGCTTCACGTCCACGGTTCCTTCCAGGAAGTGGCTGCCCGGGTGGGCGCCGAGCGTTGTCGGCAATGAAGCGAGGACCTCAGGGCTGGTTACGGCCAGGTGACGGAGACACGGAGCGGGCTGTGCCTGCCCCTCGTCCCAGGAAACCGGACCCCTGACGGCTGCCGGATCGGCGGCCCGAGCCAGCACGAACTCGACCTCCCGGATAGCCGCCGCCTTCGACCAGATCCGACCACCGTCGGGAGCCCGTCCGGTCATGGTGGGCGGATCGGCGAAGAATCCGCCGAGCGTCGACTCGGTGCGCTCGACGATCCGGATGGCGCCGTCCTCGACGACGAACTCGACGTGCCGCTTCGGGCCGAAGATCACGCTCTGGAGGGGTGCTGCCTCCGTCCCACGTTCGAACTTCCACACCCGCCACCAGGGAGCAGGGTCCAGCGGTGCGAAGGCACCGAGAATGCCGTCGACTTCGTCCCAGGACAGCGCCCAGACCTTGGATCCGTCCGGAAGCTCGACCTTGGATCCGTCCGGGGTGGCGAGGATGATCGAGCTGTCGGTGTCCCGGTAGAGGACAAGCCCGCCCAGGTCAGCGACCATGCGGTCGAGGAGGGCCAACAGCAGCCGGGAGCCGGCAGTGACGCTGGCCGCGATGGGCAGGGAATTCCACGGCCCCGGCTTCTCGGTACGCAACCACCGGCCGTCGACCTTCTGGTGGATCTCATCGAACCGACAGAAGTTGCCAAAGGTGAGGGCGTTGACAATCAGTCGCAGCTCGGCGGCGAGTGCATGGTCGCCGGCCGCAGCCACCCGACGTCGGTGTCGCACAAGGTTGACCGCCGGATCCCGCTCGGCGTCGAGCACCAGACCCGGGAGGACGGGAAGACGCCGCCGGAGGGCCGCTTGGCGGCCGATGGGGACGTAGCGAGTGGCCTTCAGGATCCTCGGCACCCGGCCGCACTCGACGACACTGGCCAGGACGTCGAGCGCGGAGAAGAACATCGGGCGGTCCCGTGAGCTGACGGCGGTGATCTCCAGCCGGCCGTCGGGGCGATGGCGGTCACGGATCTCGACCGGGAACAGCTCACCGTCGGGCATGACCTCGACCAACGTGCAGCCGAACCGCCGCCAGATCGCCGGATCGAGAAGGACATGGGGGTCGTACATGGCCCGCTGGCAGAGGCGTCGGAGTTCGGCGGTGACTGTCTTGCGCTGAATACGCTCTGCGCCGAGCAGGTCCCACCAGCCGGTCAGGTGGGCCACCAGGGGGAACGAGGCCGCTTCGTCGGCGGAGACCACCGGATAGGGCAGGTGGGCAGCCCGCTCGTCGAAGTCGCACCGCCCGCCCCGGAATGCTTCGGCCCATCGTCCGTGCTCGGCGTGGGTGAGGTCGAAGGTCAACACCGGTGCCCGAATGCCGAAGCGTGCCGGGATCTGGGCGGCGATCGTGCCGGGTGACCGGAGGAACGGTTGGTCCAGGCGGGCCCGACCAGTGAGCCGGTCCTGGGCCGTCGTGAACCATCCGGCCGCACCGATCATGAGACGCCCGTCCGGTCGAGTGCCACAACCAACCCATGGATGTCCGACGCCGCTCGGGCAATGGCCGCAGCGCCGTCCCCGTCGACAGTGACGGCCAGGGGCAGCTCGGCCAGGCCGAGCCCGGCGTCTCCCCCGTGTTCGGCGAACGACGCACCCCTATCGGCATCGAGGGCGTAGGCGACCGACAGGACGTCGAGGAAGGCACCCCGCCATACCCGGCCATCGACCCGCTTGCCGTGCCCCTTCTCGCACGGTCCGAACTCGACGCGCCAGCCAACCCGCTGGGAGGTGACCCGGAGAGCTGGACGATGGGGCGAGATCCGCTTCCACCGCCCCCGGTCGTGCTCCTTTCCCCAGCCGGGGAGCCAGACCTCGAACCCGTCAGCGTGTGGCTCGTTCCGGCCCAACCAGTGTTCGGCACAGAGGCCGAAGACTCGGCCGAGGTCGGCCCCGATGCACCACCCGGCCCCGCTGTAGGCCCGGCGGGCGAAGGGCCCGGACCGTGGATCGAAGAACGAGCCGAGGGTGACGACTTCCCATGGCAGGCGGCCCTTGGGTGAATCGACGAGCTGGGAACGGCCCCAGGTGCAGATGGCATCGAATGCCGCTGGGTCGTCGTGCTCAAGCCGGTCGGCCACGATGATCCCGGCACGTATCACGCTCGGTCCGGCGATCTCCAGATAGGAGCCGAGCCCGAACCGCTCGGGGATCTCTCCAGCCTCCGCTGCCGCGGTCAGCACGAGGGTGGCCTTGCTGCCAAGGCGCGTGGCGTAGCCGGTGGGAATCGTCGGCACCTTGTAGTGATCGAGGCCGGGCCAGCCCCGGAGCACGACTTGGCGTACCGGTGGGGTTGCACTCATGCTGCCTCGCCGGCGGCAATGGCCAGCACGTCGGACACGCAAACCAGCAGTTCGTGGAGGGCAGCAGAAGACCGGTCGGGGAATACGGCCGGGCGTCCGAGGTCCTTGCACCGTCCGACGTACACAACGATCCGCAGCAGTCGATGGAGCAGCAGTGCGGCCGGTTCGGTCGCTCCGGGCCACTCCAGCCCGCAACTGCGCAGGATGACGTGCTCCCGGTCGTGGCAGTGCTGGCAGATGGCGATGACCAGATTGGGATCGAGGTAGGGACCGTCGGGGCAGAGGCGGCCGGTGAGGTGGTGCCAGAAGGTCTTGGCGGCGCCGCAGAGGACGCAGGTCGGACTCATCGAGCTCGACCCGAGGAGTAGACGAAGACCTCTTGGTCACTGGCCCTGCGTTCTTCCAGAAGGGCCAATACGGCGTCAGGATCCGAGAGGAATCGGAAGCCGGCGATCGGCCGCCACGACCGAACCCGACGGCGGAACTCGGCAGGCGTGATCCGATGCTCCTCGAGCTTTCCGACCAGCGAGTCGTAGCGACCGGCCCGCCGAAGGTCACGACGCAGCAGGCCCTCGATGATGACGAACCGGGGCGGATCGTCGACCATCAAGGAGATCTGAGATGGGGTGTCCGATGGCGATCGGTGACCGAGCGCCTGGCGAGCGGTGAGGTCGGGGTGTTGCGCTTCTCTCTTGAGCCGGGTGACTCTGTCGACGGCCTGTCGGCCACGGGTGCCCTTCTTCGTATTGTCTGACGTGAGGAGACCAATTCGAGCGGCATCGTTGAGGCGGCTTCGGTCAGTGGGCGGTCGGCGCGGAATGCCCTTCCGGTTGGCCAGGCGCCGGAGATCGGGCGGCAGTTCGGAGCTAGGAACGACCATCGCCAGAGTCCTTGTTTGGCGGCGGATCAGAAAGGTCCCGACGGAGCTGGCCTTGGACGTAGGCAGGGAAGGTGGCCCGGAGCCAGCTGACGAGCACCTCGCCCGGGCGGCAACCGACTCGATAGGCCTCGGCCCGAATGGCCAGGTCGACTTCGTCGGGGATGGTGATGGTTGTTCCTCGGACCACGACCACCAGTCAACGGGCTAACTCCAGCGACGATGGAGGTTTCTAGCGGTAGGTATTTCAACGGGTGGTAAGATGGGCGCTGTGGTGGCAACGACCCAGGTGGATGAAGCCATTTGCCAGAAGTCCGCCGAGTACGGATTCCCGACGTCTGCCCGGAGTGTTAGGACGCTCCGGGAGTACGGCGTGATCGAGACCGTGGGCAGTAAGAAAGGCGGCCGAAGCCAGGTCGCCCGCTACCGCAAAGGGACGGCCGAGATCGTCGCCATGATCGAGGAGGCCAAGCTCGAGCCCCACTACGCACGGAAGCTCCACCGTGCCGTGCTCATTGCCTGGGTCCGAGGCGCACGGATTGGAACGGACGGGCTCCGGTGGGCCTACCGGGAGCATTTCAATACCGAACTGCGGACTGCAGAGAACCTCCTCGCCGGCAAGCGGGTCGAGGACCAAGAGACTGACATTCGGTTTCCGCCCGAGGTCCATCGCGTGATCGCCAGAGCCCAGCTCGGTAGGAAGATCAGGCCTGATGATCTCGCATCACTTGAGCGGCATACTGGCCCGCTGGTGCGTGAAGTAATGAGTCAGAGTCAGGAGCCGGATCTTCTGCCCCCTACCCATCAAGGAAGCAACCTTGGACTGGCGATCAGGCGGAGCGATGGAAGCTGGAGGATCGAAGAGTTCGGATCCAAGGCCTGGGAAGCGATGGCGCTTCGGCCACAAGCCGAGATGGCCCGCACAGCTCGAAGAGAAGAATTGGATGCCGCTCGAGGACCTACTCGGGCGGTCATGGGGTTGAGCGGCTTTGCAGCGTCGGACATCGTCGTAGCCGGCTCGGTCCCTGAATCGATCTTCAAGTTCAGAAAATGGGGAGGTGCATTTTGGCGGACCAAGCCTCACGTCCCTCTTGGGCCAGTAGGTCCGCCTGACCAGCCGAAGTAGATAGTGCCCGGGCGCCGATTGCCGTCGGCCCCGGGCGTGGCCCAACGGGAAAGGACCCCGATGAGCAATTCGCAAATTACAGCGCAACACGATGCACCGCCGACCGTCGGCCCTCGCATCGTCTACGAGTCACCACCCCTCAGGTCTGAGGACGTCGCCGACAGTGCCGAGGCCCGGCAGCGCACCTTTGCCCGGGACACGTCCGCGGCTGGTGTGTGCGTGGTCGACGGAATGGGCCTTCGCCTCACGGTCGACCGGGGCGCCCTGGTCGTCGAGGACGGCATGGGCGACCATCGTCGGACCCGGCGCTTTGACAAGGCCACCCACGGGCTCTCCCGCCTGGTGGTGCTCGGCTCGACGGGGTGTGTGACCCTCGACGCCCTCACCTGGTGCCGACGTCTTGGCGTTGGGATCGTCGTGCTGGCACCCGACGGGACCCCGACGCTCGCGTCGACTCCACGGCAGACCGATGATGCCCGGCTCCGACGCATGCTCGCCGCGGCCCCGGACCAGCCGGTCGGCATCGACATCGCTCGGTCGCTGCTCAGCCGGAAGCTCTCAGGTCAGGCCGGTCTCTTGGCCGTTCGGTTTGACGAACGTGATGCAGCTATGACCATCAGCGACCTGGCAACGGCGTGCGCCAATGTCGACACGGTCGACGAGCTGCGCCAACTCGAAGCCTCGGCTGCGGCCCTCTACTGGCAGAGCTGGGCTGGGCGTCCCGAATGCGCACCGAACTTCGCGGCCAGGGATCGCACCCGGATCCCGCCGCACTGGTCCCGCTACGAGGGCCGACGCTCGGTCTTGGCCTCGGGCAATGCCAACCGGAAAGCCGAACGACCGGTGAACGCACTGCTCAACTACTCCTATGCGCTCCTGGAAGCTGAGGCCATCCGTGCGTGCCATGCCGTCGGGCTTGATCCCGGATTCGGCATCGTGCATGCCGACACCAAGGGCCGACAAAGTCTCGCCCTCGACCTCATCGAACCGGTCCGCCCGACCGTCGATGCGTTCGTGCTCGACCTCCTGGCGCAGCGGACCTTTCGGAAAGCCGAGTTCACCGAGACCCCAGACGGACACTGCCGAATCAAGGCGCCGCTCACTCATGAGCTCGCCGAGACGCTTCCTCGGTGGGCCACGTTGGTTGCCCCCATCGCCGAACAGGTCGCACACGTGCTCGGACAGGCCATGGCGGGCAAGTACCTCCCCGTCACGCCGCTGACCACCCGCAAGCTGCGGGACGCCCAGGCCGTGGTCAAGGCCAGGAGGCAGGCAAACCGAGCCGTGGCGACTACAGAGACGGCCCGGCAGCGGCCAGCCTCAATGGCGACCATGGACTCTTGGACGTGTCTGGACTGCGGCGGGGAGGTCACAAACCGAAAGCACGTGCGATGCCAGACCTGCATCGACGCCGACCCCCGACAGACACCGGAGATCCGTGGCCGGCGCGGGGCGGCCATCGCGGCCAGGAAGCGGGCGCTCCGAGAGTGGGAGGCGTCCCACCCGAATATTGAATTCGACCCCGAGATGTTCCGTCGGGAGATCTTGCCGGGTCTGGGCGGCGTCAAGTTGGCCGAGATCGTCGAGGCGATTGGCTGCTCAAAGGGGTACGCCTCGGTGATCCGTGCCGGGAAGCAGACGCCGCACGTGTCGACGTGGCAGGCGCTGGCGTCGCTGGTGGACAGTGAAGCAGCGAGGTGTTGACTGTGAGCACTGGCATCGTCCGAGTCGATGCCTTTGGCCGGGAGGCCTATCCAAGACCTTGGACTGACATACCCGATCTGTACCGTGATGCCCGGAGGAACGTATGAGCGCAATCGATCATCTGCCCCGTGCCCAGGCGGAGGAAGTCCGCTTCCAGCAGAGGGAATGGAAGGCCGGGTACGCAGCGGCCCGCCGGCACCAGAGGTGGACACTTGTCGGGCTGAGCGTCGCCGTCTTCCTGGCGATGCGGCGGTGGCGGGTGCCTGTCGTGGCGATCATCGCATGGGGGATGGCATTCGTCATCGCTTTTTGGTGGCTGATCCTCATCTTGGCCGTCGTCGAGATCCGCCATCGGCGTGGGGTGCAGCGGGCACTTGCCAGCACGTTTGCCGACGATCCTTTTCCCGGGTAACCAGCTGACCCGCCACGGTCGATGAAACATGCCCTGGCATTCAGGTGCAGCGCGATTGGCCTCGCAGCCCGAAGAGCCTGCGCATGGATTGTCTCCCCGTTCTCGGGAAACGAAGGCGGTGGTCGCCGGTACGCTTGAACGACACAAGGAGGACGAAGTGGCGGCGGAGAACCCCGAATCTAAGGAACCAGCCTCAACCGATGAGACTTCCCTGATCAGAGCTGGCCGGAGCGCGCCGGAACTTTCGAAATCCGTGCTTTCGACCGCGAAGCAATTGGAACAGTCCAGGGCGATGGCAAATCACGGGTGGGCAGTGATCGCGGGGTTGCGTGAGCAGAACTTGCACTTCGCAGGAGCAGTTCAAGAGGCCATGGATGCTCGGGCCCGGATCGGAAAGCTCGCCGCAGACATGATTGGTTCTTCGGTCGTGGACGCTGTTACCCGTTCCCAGAGACTCCTTGGGAGTTCCGCATCGTATTCAGTGGCCCAGGCCATCAGTCGTGGCGCCCTGGGGGATTCGATGATCACAGCAAACCTCACCGCACTCCACGCGAGATCACGTGTTCTAGAACTTTCGGAGTCCTTAGCTCCAGCGATGGCACTGACGAAACAGCTCTCAACTCAGTTCGCCGGCATCCAGCAGTTCGCCCTGTTGGTGGAGCAGCAGAACCAGCAGCTTCTTCGCCTTCATCCTTCCTTGGGAATCGCACAACCCGCCTCTCTGTCTACTTGGGCATTCGAGGACGTTTTGCGCACCGCTGCAGGCGCACCGACCGCCCAATATATGGAGCGAGTGGACACTGCTGGCCTGACAACAGGCTGGGCGCTCAAAGCCAGCATGGAACTCACCGCCCGGATAGTCGACACCGATTTGGAGGAGGCCACCGAAACTACGTTGGGTCCTGCGGGGGCAAGCTCAGAGCTCCGCGCGAGACTCGCGGCAATCGATTCCGATCTCCCAGTCAAGCTGGATGGCGCATGGGAGCGGATTGACCACGGGGGGACCGATGCCGGACGCCAGGCGGCCCACAGCCTTATGGAGGCCGTGGATTGGACGTTGCGGCTGATGGCACCGCCAGACGCTGTCCTTGCCTGGTATGGGGAACAAGAGCCGAAGCCCCGAGAAGCTCTCGACGCCAATCAAATGCCCACGCGGGTGCTCAAGTTTCGCTACATCGTCCGGGAGAAGCCGGACAAAGCATTTGCTCTCGATCTATACCGTCGAGCAATCAATGACCTCGTCCGAGCCCTGCAAGATCCAAAACATGGCAGTAGAACTTCAGACCCCCATGCGCTGGCAGCAGTGGCGATGACCGTGGAAGGGTTTCTGCTGTTCGTAGTTGGCGAATGAGGCGACAGCCAGCGGCTTGCCGGCTCGTCGGCGCTCGGCCAGGGTCTAGTGCGCCTGCAGTTCGGCGTCGAGAAGCTGACGGGCAATCCACCGTAAGGCTGGGAGCGATGACTCCACTTTCCGTAGATCGGACCAGCGATCCTGGACTAGGACGTCTTCATCAGGGTTTAGGTGGGCGATGGCGTTGCGAAGCACTGGCCGGATTGAGTCCAGGACTGCCGAGAACTTCCGCCCGGAATAGGGCCTCAAGGAATCCTGCAGGTTGTAGTCGTTAGCCGCACCGATCGCTGCCACGTCATTTGGCACTCGTTCCGATGGCTCACTCGGCACTTCCCCGCGAGCGAGGGCGGCATCGCTCCGGACCTGCCTCATTTGGCTAACGCCTTCGGCCACTCGGAATAGCGACAGTGCTTGCCAGAGAGGTTCCGTCGAACTTATGCCCTCACGGTATGCGGATAGCAGCACCCGATGATCCTCTGTGCTCACCCCCTCGATATCCGAGAAGCCCTTCACCGCTCCCACAAACGGCACAATCCATTGACGGATTTGAGTAGTCAGTTCCTCGATCTGAACGACCGAGCTTGTAATAGCGACGTCGTGCAGGAACGCCCATCGGCTCAGCACAGGAGCAACGAGATCATGGCCAACGTTCTGGGCATGCGCGAAATTGTCGGCGCGGATCTCAAGCTCGACATCGCGGAGGCGATGAGAGTCGTTGACATTGACCCGCATAGTTGTGTCCATTTGGGTCGGATCAATGCCGATGATCAGTTCGAGGTAGTGGGTCTCGGGTGAGACCTCGAGCAAGCTGTCGCCATCTCGAACCTGCTTTTCGAAGTTGACCTCGTCCTGGACGACGTTTCGGCCGGGGACGGCTAGGACGTAGGTGAGGCGGTATAGACCTGGCGATCCGGACGGTCCCGGGGTCCCGGGAACGGGATGTGGGCTGTGCTCCGAAAAGATCGGCTCGACCATGTAGCTCATGTTGCTCGTAACGTAGGGCCGCGCTGATTGCACCGGTTGTCCGTGTGCCTGAGCCGTAGGCGTTGCAAAGGCCGCTGGGGAAGGCGCCGAGGTGCGCGAGCGGTTCGGTCGCTTCTGCGGCTTGCGGCGTCGGGACACGCACCAATCCTGCCCGACTGCACCGCGCCGATGTGCGACGTACTCCCGATAGTGGTCGGGCCAAACCGGCTCCATCAATTTCCAGGCGGATCTTCCGCTTCCCTGTCCCCTCTTCGCCGTTTTCGGGTGGTGGCGGGCCGGGGGCGGTGTCGGGCGGTCGGGGGGGGGTCCTCGGTCCTCGGGGGTCGGCGCGGCGGTTTTGGCCCGTTTTGGCGCCGGGGCCCCTCTCTCCCAGACCCTTTTGGTGGGCGCTACCGGACTCGAACCGATGACCTGCTGGTTGTAAACCAGCTGCTCTAACCAACTGAGCTAAGCGCCCGACGGCCCCGAGGTTACTGCGCGGCAGCTGTCAGGAACTCCTCGAGCAGGGCCGGGGTGGCCGCCGCGAAGGGTGCCCGGCGCTCGTCGTGGGACAGGGTCACCAGCTCGGCCCCGGCCGCCTCGCCGACCGCCGCACCCGCTTCGGTGCACACCAGCATGCCGCCCAGGTAGTCCCAACTTCCCAGGCGCGAGCCGCCGACGACCCCGAAGCCGTCCAGCACGCCCTCGGCCACTGCGCACAGGTCGAGGGCGGCCGCCCCCAGGCACCGGAACTGGTTCCATCCGTAGTGGTGGGTCGGGTAGCCGCTGAACGCCACGATGGCATCGGCCAGCCGGTCGCAACCCGACGGGGAGATGGCCACGCCGTCCTTCCTGGCCCCGCCGCCCCGCACCGCCTCGAACCGCACCCCCGACGCCTGGTTCACCACGAGTGCGGCACGTGGCCCGGCGCCGTCCAGTGCGCACAGGCTGGTGGCGTACCACGGGATCCCGTGGGAGGCGTTGGTCGATCCGTCCACCGGGTCGATCACCACGACCAGGTCCCGGTCGAGTCGGGTGGTCCCCGACTCCTCGGACAGGACGCCGACGCCCGCCGCCTCGAGGACGGCCAGCCCGGCGGCGTCGGCGGCCAGGTCGTGCCGGTACTGGCCGTCGACCGTCCCGGCCAGGCCCCAGTCGTCGAGGACCCCGAGAGCGCCGGCGATGGCGGAGGCGGTGGCGTGCAGCACCTCGAGCAGCGTGGCGTCGTCCATGGGGCGAGACGTTACCGAGGGCCGGCGGTCACCACAGGATCGTCCACCCGGTAGGCTTGGGTTCCTGTGGCAGTCATCGATGTGGCCGGATACGTGGCCGACCTGAAGGACCACTCGGTCGACCATGGGTTCCATGTGCACGACGAGCGCCACTTCGTGGAGACGTACTCCCTGCGCCAGGTGTGGGAGGTGGAGCTCCACCCCGACGACGGGTGCGGCGGCCCGCTCGACCTCCACCTCGCCCTCGAGGTCGACCCCCGCACCCTGCTCTCGTTCGAGGACGCCGTCTTCGGACTGCCCGAGGACGAGGACCCGCCCGACGAGTTCCACTTCGCCCTGACCTTCACCTGGGCGCTGCCCCCACTGCCGCACGGCCCCGACCTGCTGCGACTGGCCATCGACCTGGCCGGCATCGGGGGGATCGAGCTGCCGCTCGAGGTGTCGGCCATCGACTCCTACGCGTCGGCCACCGACGCCGCCGAGCGCCGCCTCAGCATCCTCGCCCGCACACCGGTATCCCTGGTCCGGGTGCTCACCGGCGAGGAGATGATGTGCGACGTGTTCGACCGCTGCCTCGCCGTCAGCCGCTTCCTCCTCGACTCCGCACCCAGCTGGCTGGAGTGACCGCTGTGGCCCGGGGCCGACGGGGCCGGCCGGCCGTCGGCGCCATCGCACTGGTCGCCGCCGGTGTGATCCTTTCGGCCTGCGCCGCCAGCGCCGGCGACCTGGCCAAGGCGTCGTGCTCCCACGTCAACAGGTCGATCGGCCTCTACGACCGGGCGGCGGCCACCGCCGACCCGACGGCGGCCAAGCAGCTGCGCGACAAGGCCTACCTCGAGCTCCTGGCGGCCATCCCCATCGCCGCCCAGGCCGCCTACCACGACATCCAGTGGGAGTCGCTGTCGACCACCCTGTCGGAGGCCAACCGGGTGCCCGAGGCCGAGCTCCTGCCCTCGTTGCGGACCCAGTGCAGCGCCGCCGACGCCTCGGTGTTCGGCCAGCTGCCTCCACCGTCCACGTCCTCGTCAGGGGGCGGCTCGGGCTGATCCGCTCCCGTCCCGTCGGGTCGCCTCAGGGCCCCCGCGTGCCCGACGGCGCCCCCGACGCGGACACCGTGGCCGGTGGTGACCCGGTGCTCGGGGTGGTGGCCGGCTGGGCCAGGCTGCGCCCGGCCTGCTGGAGCCGGCCCACCTCCACCACCTGGGGCAGGAGGCGGCTCGCCAGCCACCGGCCGGCGGCCACGGTGGGGACGATGTGGACGCCGTCGCCGTCCCGCAGCTGCACGCCGTCCAGGCTGGTGGCGTAGGTGCCGCCAGGGCAGATCATGGCGCCGAAGTCCTCGACCTGCACCCTGGTCGGGTGCTCGGTGGCCACCTGACGCACCATGGCGTTGTAGACCGCCAGCCGGGTGGCAGAGTCCTCGGGCCAGGCCAGGCCGTTCGGCTGCTCGCCCGAGTTGAAGCAGGGTGCGGTCAGCAGCACGGCATAGGCGCCGTGGGCGGTCGACACCTGGACGGCCTGCTCGAGGGACTGGTGCAGGGCGGCGTCGAAGGCGGGCTCGCCGATATGGGCCCACCGCCCGCCGATCCAGCGGTCCATGACCTCCCACCGCCCGGCCAGGATCATCACCACGTTCGGGTGGAACGCGGCGATGTTGCCCGCCCACTGTGCCGGCCACTGGCTGGCCGTCGGCGCGGTGGGGTCGCACTGGGTGGCCATCGGGTCCGGCACACCGTGGGCCATGTAGCGGACGCTCCGCACCACACCGCAGGCCACGATGGCGCCGTCGTCGATGTCGACCCCGTAGGTCTGCTGCGGCGCGTCGGCCAGCAGGCTGAACCCGAGCCGCCAGGCCACCGAGTCGCCCAGCACCGCCACCCGCACCGGTGGGCCGGATGGGGCGGTCCCGACGGCGAGCGACGGACCGAGCGCCTCGGCCGCCGAGGGGAGGGTGGCGGCCACGGTGACCGCCACCACTCCGAGGAATGCGCCCGACGCGACCAGCCAGCTCCGCCACTCGGCCAGGGTCGACAGGCGGCCCCGCCGGACCGGCTGCTCGACCAGGTAGTACGAGGCCGTGGCCACCACCAGCGTGGCGGCCAGTCGCACTGCCAGCAGCGGCAGCCCGTAGAGGTGCATGCGCTCGGCGTTCAGCAGGGTGAACAGGGGGAAGTGCCACAGGTACACGCCGTAGGAGATCCTGCCCAGGTAGACGAGGGGCGCCAGCGCCAGCACCCGGGCGAGCGAGCCGGCCTGGGCGGTCACGATGGCGAACAGCACCGCGGCGACGGCCGCCGCTACCAGAAGCTCGCCCCCGACGAACAGGAAGCGGGTCGGCCCGGCCAGACGGTCCCACAGCGCGATCAGGTAGGCCAGCGCCACCCATCCGAGGAGCTGGGTGGCCACCCGGGCCGTCGTGCTCGACAACTCCCACGCCGTGATCGGCTTCATGCTCGGGCCCCGCCGGCCCTGGATGTCCCGCCGGTTGGCCGATGGGATGCCCAGCCCGGCCGTGCCCGCCGACGGATGGGCCCGGAGCATCTCGAGCGAGTTGAGGTCGGGCACCGGCACCGGGACCGGGCGGCGGCGCTGGGCCCAGATGGCGAGGCCGGTGGCGAGGACCGCTCCCACCAGGATGTCCTGGCACCGGGTGTCGGTCCCCTCGTACAGGCGGGTCAGCGAGGCGCCGTGCAGGAACGACCACCGCATGTCGGCGGCCGAGGCCAGTGCGCCCAGCACGGCGACGCCCAGCACCGGCAGGAGACGGCGCGACGGGCGCAGGCGCCGGCCGAGGTGCAGCAGGGCCAGGACCACCGGCGGCCACACCAGGTAGAACTGCTCCTCGATGGCCAGCGACCACATGTGGGAGAGCGGCGACGGCTGCGCCGAGGCGGCGAAGTAGCTGGTGCCCGCCACCACGAAGTGCCAGTTGGCCACGTAGAACAGGGTCGCCAGCGAATCGAGCCGGAGTGTGGCGAACTCGCCCGGGGTGGCGAAGAACCGGGCGTAGGCGGCCACCCCCACCAGGAGCAGGAGCAGTGCGGGCAGGAGCCTGCGGGCCCGCCGGGCCCAGAACTGGCCGAGCCGGATGGTGAGGCGCCGGGCCCACTCCCCCAGCAGGAGCGAGGTGATCAGGAAGCCCGACAGGACGAAGAACATGTTGACGCCGAGGAAGCCGCCCGAGGACATCGGCGCCCCGCCGTGGTAGAGCAGCACGCCCAGCACGGCCACGGCACGCACGCCGTCGAGGGCCGGGACGAACCCGAAGACGATGGTGCGCCCGCGCTGGTCCCGGGGGGGGCCGGGGGCCCAGACGGTGGGCCGAGTCGGAGGCGCGAACGTTCCAGCGATCACGGTCAGGGGGTCCCCGACGGGAGGAGTCGGCCCCGACGGGCCGGGGCACGGTGGGTCATGGCGCCCCCATGTTCGCAGACGGGAGCCGCCGTGGACACCCCGGATCGGGTGCCCGACGGCGGTCGTGCGACCGGGCCGGCGGCACCCCGGCAGCGGCCCGCACAGGGGCGGTGCCGGGGTCCGGGCTCAGATCGACGGGGAGTAGCCGGCCGGCAGGTTGATGGTCTTCTTCTCGAGGAAGAGCTCGAGGCCGTCCTCGCCGAACTCGCGGCCCACGCCGGAGTCCTTGTAGCCGCCGAACGGCGACGAGAAGTCGATCGGGATGCCGGAGTTGACCATGTAGGTGCCGGTCCGCACCTGGCGGGCGATGCCCAGGCCACGGTCGTTGTCGGCGGTGAAGACACCGCCGCACAGGCCGTAATCCGAGTCGTTGGCGATGCGCACGGCGTCGGCGTCGTCGTCGTAGGGGATGACCGACAGGACCGGCCCGAAGATCTCCTCCTGGGCGATGCGCATCGAGTTGTCCACGTCGACGAACACGGTGGGCTCGACGAACCAGCCGGCGTCGAGGCCGGCCGGGCGCCCGCCGCCGACGGCGATCTTGGCGCCCTCCTCCTGGCCGATGCGGATGTAGCCCTCGACCCGGTCGCGCTGCCGCTCGGCGACCAGTGGCCCGACCTCGGTCGCCGGGTCGAGCGCGTCGCCGACCTTCATGGCCCGCACCAGCTCGACCAGCGCGTCGGTGACCTCGGTGTACCGGTCCCGGGGGGCCAGGATGCGGGTGAGCGAGATGCAGGCCTCGCCGTTGTTCATGATGGCGTTGGGCAGCATCAGCGGCAGCGACTCGTCGAGCTTGACGTCGTCGAGCAGAATCGCGGCCGACTTGCCGCCGAGCTCGAGGCTGAAGCGCTTCAGGTTGGCACCGCAGGCGGCGCCGATCTTCTTGCCCGCCGCGGTCGACCCGGTGAAGGACACCTTGTGCACGCCCGGGTGGTTGACCAGGTACTCGCCGACTTCGCGGCCGGCCGGCACCACGCTGAGCACGCCCTTGGGCAGCCCGGCCTCGGCCAGGATCTCGGCGAACACGTTGGCGTCGAGCGGGGTCTCGGGGGCGGGCTTGAACACCACGGTGCTGCCCGACAGCAGTGCGGGGCCCAGCTTGGCGGCGGCCAGGAAGAACGGCACGTTCCACGGGGTGATGGCGGCCACGACGCCGATGGGCTCCTTGGTCACCAGGACCGGCCCGAGCAGGCCGTCCTTCACGGTGTCGAAGGCGAACGTCGAGCCGAGGCCGGCGTAGTAGTCGAGGATCATCGTCGGGGCGAAGACCTGGGCGAGCATCCCCCACGACACCGGCGAGCCCATCTCGTTGGAGATCAGGTCGGCCATCTCCTGGGCCCGCTCCCGTACGATCTCGGCGGCCTTGGACAGGACGGCACCCCGCTCGGCAGGCGTCATGCGGGGCCAGGGGCCGTGCTCGAGTGCCTCACGGGCGGCGGCCACGGCGCGGTCGATGTCGGCGTTCTGGGCCTCGGGAGTGCGGCCGACCAGGTCTCCGGTCGTCGGGGAATGCACCTCGAAGACGGCGGAACTGGAAGGCTCGACCCACTCTCCTCCGATGAACAGACGGTCGTACGACTTCATGGGCCCTCCCTGGACGCTGACGGATCGGATCGATTCGGCTGGTCCCCCACCCGGTCCGGGTCACAGCACAGCCTGGCGCGATCGTAGCCCGACACCCATGACCCCGCCGGTCGTCGCCGGGTGGGATTACGCTTCGCCCGACCCGCCCGAGCAAGGGCACCGACCCCGGCGACGACCGGAGAAGAGGAGTCCCACGTGCTGTCCCCGCTCGACGACTACCCCGTACACCAGATCTCGGAGCCGATGCGCCACGTCGGCACCTCGGACCGGAACTTCTACGACCGCTACTACTTCAACATCCACGGCACCGGCGACGTCCACGGCACCGACGAGGAGCTGTTCTGCGTCATCGGCGTCGGCCAGTACCCGAACCTGAGCGTCGCCGACGCCTTCGTGTCGGTCAAACTCGGCGACGACCACCGGGTCGTACGGTCGTCGAAGGTCCTGGGCGCAGACCGGATGGACGCCTCGATCGGACCCATCCGGGTCGAGGTCCTGAAGGGCCTGGAGAAGGTGCGGGTGATCCTCGAGCCGAACGAGTGGGGCATCGAGCTCGACGCCGTCTACGACGGCTTCTGCGAGGCGCACCTCGAGGCCCGGCACTTCGACCGGCAGTTCTCCCGGGTGACCTTCGACTCCACCCGCTTCGCCCAGGTGGGCAGTTGGACCGGCACCCTCAAGGTCGGCGACCGGGAGATCGCCCTCACCCCGGACAGGTGGTGGGGCTCCCGCGACCGGTCGTGGGGCATCCGCCCCGTCGGCGAGTCCGAGCACCCCGGCATCCGGGTCACCGACACGTCGTTCGGCTTCTTCTGGGTCTACGCGCCCGTCCGGTTCGACGACCACGCCATGGTGACCATCATCCAGGAGCGCTCGAGTGGTGAGCGCATCATGCAGGATGCCCACCGGGTGTTCCCGGTCGGGTCCGGACGCGAGGCGGAGTGGCTCGGCCGGCCCGAGCACGAGCTCCGCTTCAAGCCTGGGACCCGGACCGTGACCGGCGCGACCCTCTCCTACTTCGGCCCCCACGGCCAGAAGACGGCCGAGGTCGAGGTGGAGACGCTGCTCGCCTTCCCCCTGCTCCTCGGCAGCGGCTACGGCCTCGAGCCCGACTGGAAGCACGGGATGTACCAGGGCGACCTCGTCGTGCAGGGCCAGCAGGTCCCGCCGGCCGACCCGAGCTATTCCGACTGGGGCCTGACCGAGTACGCCGCAAGGTTCACCTGTGACGGCAAGATCGGCTACGGCATGTTCGAGTGCGCCGTCATGGGTGCCCACGAGCAGTACGGCTTCACCAGCTGAGGCTTCCGCCCGCCCGTCAGAGGGTCCGGGTCGGGCCGTCCCAGCCGGTGTGGGCCGCGCACCACGCCCACAGCTCGGCGCCGGCGTCGATGAAGTCGGCCTCCGACAGTCGGGTCCACGGCGCCTTGTTCTCCCAGCGCCGGCGGCGGTCGAGCCAGAACCCGCCGGTCGACTGCACCGCCTCGGGCGCGGCCGCAAGCCACACGATGGTGTCGGCCCCCTGCTCGGGGGTGCGCAGGAACGGCCCCATCACCTTGGCGAAGCCGGGCAGGGCGTCCTGGACCCCCGGGGTGTCGGCCCACCCGGGGTGCATGGCGTGGAAGACCACGCCGGAGCCCTCCGTCCGCCGGACCCACTCGTGCAGCAGCACGAGCTGGGCCCGCTTGGCCCGGGCGTAGGCGACGGTGCCGTCGTACTCGTCGGGGTCCATCACCAAGGTGGCGAGGTCGAACCTCTGGGTGTACATCCCCCCCGAGGACACCTGGATGACCCGGGACGGCGCCCCCGCCCCGAGTGCGGGCAGCAGTAGGCCGGTCAGCAGGAAAGGGGCGGCCACCTGGGAGGCGACCGTCAGCTCGAGGCCCGAGCCGGTGAGCGTCCGGGACGCGGTCAGCGCCCCAGCGTTGTGCACCAGGACGTCGAGGCGATCATGGGCGTCGAGGAACTCGAGGGCCAGCGCCCGCACCTGGTCGAATTCGCCCATGTCGGCCAGGAGATAGGACACCTCGACGTCCGGTGCCGCCTCGTGCACGGCCGCCACGGCCCGCTCGGCCCGGTCATGGCCGCGGGCGGTCAGGACCACGTCGGCGCCCAGCCGGGCCAGGGCGGTGGCCGTGGCGAGCCCGAGCCCTGACGTCGCCCCGGTGACCAACGCCTGTTTCCCGTCGAGCCGCTGCGGTGGCATCCAGCCGGCCGTCCGACTGCGGATCTTCGGGCCGATCGAGGAGAAGCTGCCCACGATGGTCGCCTCGAGGGCCCCGTCGACGACCGAGGCCACCATGCCGCCGGCCTGGGGCCGGTCACGGGCGCCGGCCGGGCCACCCAGGGTGGCACGCAGTCCTCCCACGCCCTTGTCGCCGATCCGGTCGAAGAACAGCCCGAGGAACGGGTTGGCGAGGGCGAACCCGCCCTTGAGGGTCAGGTCGGCGTCGTAGGTGAGGACGGAACCACCGTCGGCGGCGGGCACCACCGTCATGGTGTCCTCCGAGCGGATGGTGTCCGACTCGCCCAGGAGGGCCACGCGGTGCGGGCGGTCGAAGGCCACGATGCGATAGTCGAGCGGCGTGGTCCGCGAGCCGATCCGCACCCCGAGCCGGAAGGCGCTGCCCAGCCCTACCTCGCCGGCATCGAGGCGTTCGGCCGTGGCCGTACCCGGGTCCCACTCCGCCGCGTTGGCGAAGTCGGCCATGTAGTCGAACGTCTCCTCGGCCGAACGGTTGGAGATGACGGTTCCCCGGTAGCGGGCCATGGCGGATCCTCCCGATGGGCTCGGATGCGACCGGTTCGACCTCGGTAGGTCCGGGATGGGTGACAGTCCGGCCGCCCCTGCAAATATACTGAGGCACCTGCGGCTTCCGATCGGCGTCATCCCGACCAGGTGCCTGCTCCGAACTCAGGCGATGGGTCATGTGGACGATGGGAAGCAGGCGGGACGGATGAAGATCGCGATCGTGGGCACCGGGGTGTCCGGCCTCGTCTGCGCCCACCTGCTCGGCCGATCCCACGATGTCACGCTGTTCGAGGCTGACGACCGGCCCGGAGGCCACGCCCACACCGTCCGTGTGGACCTGCCGGACGGGAGCTTCGACGTCGACACCGGCTTCCTCGTCTACAACGAACGCAACTATCCCGGGCTCATCGCCCTCTTCGACGACCTGGGCGTCGCCACCAAGCCCAGCGACATGAGCTTCGGGGTGTGCGACGAGGTCAGCGGCCTCGAGTGGAAGGGGACCTCGTTCGACTCCGTCTTCGCCCAGCGGCGGAACCTGGTGCGCCCGGCCTTCCTGCGGATGCTGGGCGACATCGTCCGCTTCAACGCCAGGGCCCGGGCCCTGCTCGAGGCGCCGACCGACCCGACCGTTTCGCTCGGCGACCTGCTGGAGACGGGCCGCTGGTCGTCGCAGTTCCTCAACTGGTACCTCGTCCCGATGGGCTCGTCGATCTGGTCGGCCGACCCCATGACGTTCCTCGCCATGCCGGCGGTGACGTTCGCCCGGTTCTTCGCCAACCACGGCCTGCTGGAGTACGGCAACCAGCCCGACTGGCGAACGGTCGACGGCGGCTCGAAGTGCTACGTGGACGCGGTGCTGTCCCGCCTCGGCCGGCGGGTGCGGCTCGACGAACCGGTCACCAAGATCACCCGCACCGCCGACGAGGTCGAGCTCCACACCTCATCCGGGCCCGAGCGCTTCGACCAGGTCGTGGTGGCGACCCACAGCGATCAGGCCCTCGAGCTGCTCTCCGACCCCTCGCCCGCGGAGCGGGACGTCTTGGGAGCCATCCGCTACCAGGACAATCGGGCCACCCTCCACACCGATGTCAGGCTGCTCCCGTCGAACCGCAAGGCGTGGGCCAGTTGGAACTACCACCGGATCGCCGACCAGCCGGGCCGGGCCACCCTCACCTACCGGCTGCGCAGCCTCCAGGGCATCGACTCGGCCGACGAGCTGCTGATCACCCTCAACCGCGACGACGCCATCGACCCGTCCACCGTCCTGCGATCGTTCGACTACGCCCACCCCGTGTACGACAGCGCGGCCATTGCCGCCCAGGCCCGCCACGAAGAGCTGAGCGGGCAGCACCGCACCTGGTACGCCGGGGCCTACTGGGGATACGGCTTCCACGAGGACGGCGTCCAGAGTGCCCGGGTGGTCTGCCGCCGGCTGGCGGGCGAGGACCTGTGACCGCTCCCGCTCCGACACCGTCCCGCGCGCAGTCGGCGGGTGGCGTCCCGGGGCTGCGCAGCGGCGTGTACGAGGGGCGGGTGTCCCATCACCGGTTCGTCCCGGTGGACCATCGCTTCACCTACCCCATCGCCATGGTGTTCCTCGACCTCTGCGAGGTCGAGGCCGTGTGCCGGCTGCACCCGCTGTGGAGCGCCGAGCACGCGAACGCCGTCTCGTTCCGCCGTCGCGACTACCTGGGCGACCCGGCGGTCCCGCTCGACACCGCCGTGCGGGACCTGGTGGAGGAGCGCACCGGAACCCGGCCGACCGGCCCGGTCGCGGTGCTCACCCAACTGCGCACCTGGGGCTGGCTGTTCAACCCGATCAGCACCTACTACTGCTACGACCCGACGGGCTCGTCGGTCGAGACCACCGTGGTCGAGGTGAGCAACACCCCGTGGCACCAGCGGACCGCCTACGTCCTGGACGGCACGGGGGAGCACCGGGTGGCCAAGGCCATGCACGTCTCCCCGTTCCTGCCGATGCGCCTCACCCACCGATTCGTCATCGGCGTGCCCGGCGACCGGCTGACCCTGGCCGTCGACGACCTGGACGGAGACGAGCTGGTGTTCGCGGCGTCGATGGCGCTCACCCGACGTCCCGCCGGCAGACCCGCCCAGGGACGGCTCCTGTGGCGGTTCCCTCTCATGACGCTGCGCGTGTCCTGGGGCATCTACCGCCAGGCGCTCGCCCTGCGATTGAAGGGCCTACCCTTCCATCGGCACCCGGACAAGATCGGCAGCACAGACCGCAGTGGCGCCGGGCGACCGGAACAGGAGGACTGAGGATGGCGGAGCTCCCGATCGGCTGGCTGGGCCCACGAGGCGGTACGCCGCTGGCCGCGGCGTTCCTGCGCTTCATGGCCTCCCACCTGCGAGGCGGCACCCTGATCGTGGTCGACCCCGACGGCACCCGCCGGTTCGGCAACGGCTCGCCCGAAGTGACCATGGTCGTCCACGACACCTCCGTCTACTGGAGCACGCTCCGCCAGGGCTCGGTCGGACTCGGCAGGGACTACGCGGACGGGCTGTGGGACTGCGACGACCTCACCACCTTGACCAGGATCCTCAACCGGGGACTGCGGCCGGTCACATCGGTCCAGGACCGGGTCGGTCAGGCCGTGGGGGCCTCGACCGATTGGTTCCGCCGGTTCCGCCCGCCGTCCAAGCACGTCGACCGCCACAACATCCGGTCCCATTACGACGTGTCGAACGACTTCTTCGCACTCATGCTCGACGACACGATGATGTATTCCTCGGCCATGTTCACCGAGCCGGGCATGGGCCTGGCCGACGCCCAGCGGGTCAAGCTCGACCGGCTGTGCAGCAAGCTCGGTCTCGGGCCCGACGACCACCTGGTCGAGATCGGTACCGGATGGGGCGGGTTCGCCTGCCATGCGGCCGCCAACTACGGCTGCCGGGTCACGACGACCACCATCTCCGACGCCCAGTTCGAGTACGCCTCGAAGCGGGTCGTCGGCGAGGGACTTGCCGACCGGGTCACCGTCCTCAACCAGGACTACCGCGACCTGACCGGCACCTACGACAAGCTGGTCTCCATCGAGATGATCGAGGCGGTCGACTGGCGCCAGCACGACACGTTCTTCCGCACGTGTGCCGGGCTCCTGCAGGACGAGGGCCTGATGGCGCTCCAGGCCATCACCATCGACGACCGCAGCTTCGAGCGAGCCAAGAACGGCACCGACTTCGTGCGCGAGTTCATCTTCCCTGGCGGCTGCATCCCGTCGCTGGAGGCGATCGGCCGGTCATTGCGCCGGGCGACCCCGTTCACGGTGGTGGACGTCGAGGACATCGGCCGCCACTACGCCGAGACCCTGCACCGCTGGCACCTGAACGTGGCCGAGCACAGGGACGAGATCGACGCCCTCGGACTCGACGAGCGCTTCCGCCGACTCTGGGACTTCTACCTCTGCTACTGCGAGGGCGCCTTCCTCGAGCGTCACATCTCCGACGTGCAGATGGTCCTGGCCATGCCCGACTGGCAGGCGCCGATGGCCGTGCGCTGACCGGCCCCCGGGGGTCGTACCGGCGCTGGAGTGTCTGGTCGGAAGGAGAGTCCGATCGGTCTGAGGACCCGTTGGTTTGCCGGGAACGCGATGATCGTGAGAATCATCGTCACCGGGTCCCGGAGCAATCCAGCGGGAGGCGTCCTACTCGACGCTGCGGATCTGCTCGGGCTCCCAGAACGCCCGCAACGACGCCAGCCTCCCATCCGTGCCGCGCCGGTAGCAGTACACCCCGTCGACCTCCACGGCTCCCCCGCCGGCGAACCCGATGCGGATGGTGCCGACATTGGCCACCTCGTCGCCGCACAGGTACGACTGGTGGATGTCGAAGCGGATCGACTCGTTGGCCCCGATGACGTTGTCGTAGAAGGCGGCGATGGCTTCGAGCCCGTGGTGGCCGTGGCCCTCGGGGTCGAAGGCGGAAGGGCCCACCGGGTCCTGGACCACGGCGTCTTCGGCGAACAGGGCCAACCAGGTGGCCCGGTCCCCCGCCTCGACCGCGGCCATCGACTCCCGTCCCAGGTCGCGGGCGGTCGGCAGGCCCGCGCCGTCCGCGGTCACCGGTCCACCTTGGCGATGACGTCGTCGGCGAACCGCTTCAGGTTGTCCAGCTTGGCCTGCAGCGGCTCGGTATCGGGCCCGACGTCGTAGGGCCACCGGAAGCCGACGATCACGTCGGTGACGCCCTGCTCCTCGAGGCGGTGGATGCCGTCGATGCTGAAGGCGTCGAGCGAGATCACGTGGACCTCGAAGGGCAGGTGGGCAGTGCCCTCCTCCTCACGGAGCTGGTGGAGCTTGGTCAGCAGTCCCGGGAGGTCGGCCGGGTCACCCCCGCCGTGGAGCCAGCCGTCGCACCGGGCGGCACGGCGCAGGGCGGGGGTGGCGTGGCCGCCCACCAGGATCGGCAGCGGGTCGGTGGGAATCGGGCTCATCATCACCGAGGGGATGTCGTAGCACTCGCCGTGGTACTCGAAGAAGCCGCCGGCCGACAGGCCGCGCACCACGTCGATCGCCTCATCCATCCGCTTCCCCCGGCCCTCCCACGGCACGTCGACCAGCTGGTAGTCCTCGGGCCACGGACTGGAGCCGACACCGAGCGACAGCCGGTTGCCGGTCAGGACGGCCACCGAAGTGGCCTGCTTGGCCACGATCAACGGGTGGCGCATCGGCAGCTTCAGCACGAAGGTCACGAAGCGGATGCGCTCGGTCACCGCCCCCATGGCGGGGATGAGGGAGAACGGCTCGAGGAACGGCTTGCCCTCGAGGAACTCACGGGACCCGTCGGGATTGAACGGATAGGTCGAGTCGGACACCTCGGGGTAGCAGAGGCTGTCGGCGACGACCATGGAGTCGTAGCCCGCCTCCTCGACCGCCTTGGCCAGGGGCAGGTAGTAGGTCGGGTCGACCATCGACTCCGCATACGAGAACCGCATCAGGCATCCCTCCACTCGACGTGGGCCCGGACGGCGCCATCGTCATCGATCCAACCGCTGCTCCGGGCATGGTCCAGCATGCCGGTGAAGTCTGACTCCCACCCGTCGCCGAGCTCCAGTCCCTCGTCCTCGGCCGCCGGGACCGCCAGCGACCGCAGGGCGTCGGACGGGATGCGGGCATCGCCGTCGGCATCGAGCCAGCCGGCCCCGGCGGCTTCGAGTGCCGCGGCCAGCCGGGCCAGCGCCCGATCGTCGGCCTCGCCGGGTCGCTCGGCCCGGGCGCTGACGACCAGGGACCCGAAGTCCTCCCAGCCCTCCAGCCACACGCGTCCGCCGGCCAGGTCGACCAGGACCTCCATCGCCGGCCGACTCAGTCCAAGGTGGTCCGGGCGATGCCGGCCGCCTGTAGGCGGTCGGCCACCCAGTGGACCCCGTCGGACTCGGCCATGTGCTGGGACCAGCCCGCCAGCAACTGTTCGACCTCGTCGCGGGTGGCGATCGTCCCGAGCACCGTGACGACCAGGGTGTCGACCTTTGCATCCTCGACCTCGATGTCCCCGAACGGCGTCCACGTGTCGGCCTCGGGCGTCAGTTCGAGCATGGCGTACAGCTCACCGGTGTCCTCGATCCAGCTCAGCTCGTACCGGTTGCCCGAGGAGTCGAACCAGTTGTTGCCGAACTCGACCTCGGCCGACTGCCGGCGACGCTCGTCGGCACTGTAGAACTGCTCGATGTCCATGGCTCTCCTGACCTGACGTCCGGGTGCCGGGGCGCTCGTAGCGGCCCGGGTCCCTCCGGGGGACGACGTTAGCCGGTGCCCCCGGCGGGCCCGGAACCGCCGGGACCCGGCCGCCGCGGCCGCGAGCGGGCCCCGTCTGGCTACGATCACGTGCGTTCGAAAGGATCCGTGATGAAGCAGACCCCTGCCCGCCTCGCCCTCGTCCTCCTCTTCATCTTCATCGGCTGCTTCGGCGTCGCCTACGCGGCCGCCGGCATGCTGACCGCCCTGCCGGCACCCGCCATCGGGGGGACATGCGGTCCGAGCACCGCGTCGGAAACCGCCCTCGAGGCCCTCGCCCGGCCGGGCTCCATCGGTGCCGGCCCCGAGCCGCCCGCGTCCAATGCGACCGCCCATCACCAGTGGCAGACCTTCATCCAGCAGTGCCAGTCCCTGGCCGACCGGCGGGGTCTCGCCTCGCTGGCCGTGCTCGTCCTGTCGCTGGCGGTTGCCGCCACCGGCCTGATCTGGGTGCTGCGCCAGCGCCGCAAGGACGACGACACCGACGAGACCGTCGACGGGTCCACCGAATGGCCGGGCGGCCCGGGCGGCCCTTCGGAGCTCGTGGGAGCCAGCGCCGTGATGGCCCCGCCGGCCTACGGCATGGCGCCCTATCCGTCCCAGCAGCCGGCATGGCCCGCGCAGCCACCCACCGCCTACCCGTACGCGGCGGCCCCCACCTACCCGGCTGCACCGCCCTTCCCGGAGCAGCCGGCGTATCCGCCGGCACCGTACCCGTCGGCGCCCCCCTATCCGCCGGCGCCCGAGCCGTACCCACCGGCACCGGCACCGTACCCGTCGGCGCCCCCCTATCCGCCGGCGCCCGAGCCGTACCCACCGGCACCGGCGCCGTACCCGGCCGCGCCGCCACCTCCGCCGCCACCTCCGCCGCCGGCACCTCCCGTCGCCCCCCTCGACACGGTCGAACCGGTCGATCCCCCGCAGGCGTCGCCGGGCGGCCCGACACCCTCCTGAGGGGCGGCCCGGGCGCCAGCGCGGCCGCCATCAGGCACGAGGACAGGGGGGTACGGCCCGCGTCGGCCCCTGTCACGTTCTCCATTGTCAGGTGCACGGGCCGACACCGCACACGGGCCGCGTCCGACAGCAGGGGGTCCGGGGATGGCGAGGATCCACGACAGACAAGTCCGCGTCCGGTGGCAGCTCCAACCAGCTGCGGGCCTTCGGCGGGACGATCAGGGCGGCCAGGAACGCCACCTTCAAAGCCGTGTGCACGTCGACCTCCTCAAGCGGCGGGACCGGGACCATCACCCTCGAGCAGTCCCCGCCCGAGCAGGCCTTCGCCACGACGGACAGTTCGGGCACCGCCTGCACGCTGTTGGACACGGGGACGGCGACCAACGCGTGTACGACCGAGCAGGGTGGCACGCCGAACGGCACCTCGATGGCCTCGGCAGGTGGCGCCGGCGCCCTGTCGTCACTGATCGGCATCCACAACGGCTCGACCGCACTGGCGGGGATCGAGGGTTGGCAGACGATTGTCGCCTCACGCATCACGGGCGTCTCCCTCACCTTCACCGACACGACCATTGCCGGGCGCCCGGTCCGGTGCCCCGTGGCCGGCCCGGCATCCGTTCCAGGACGGGTCGGTGTTCCGCCAGGTGGTCATGTGCCGTTGGGCCGACGCCGTGTCGGGACAGGCGCGGTAGGGGCTGCCTGACGCCGTGGAGCGGATGTGCGACATCCCCGAACTGGTGGCGATGACCTTCGGCGACGACGGGAAGGTGCATCCATCGGCACCGTGCTCAGCGGGTCAGTGTCCCGACCACGGCATAGGCGAGGACGCCTCCGCCGAGCATGCGCCGCCAGGGATTCACCCCGCGGACGACCTCGTCGACGGCCCAGGTGATCAGCGCGACCGCGGCCACCACGTCGACGACCGTGCCGGCGGTGCCCGACGGATGGGCGACCCATCGGACGACCACCGCCACCAGGAACACCGACAGCGGCACGTTCGGGAACTGGGCGATGGTGCGCTCACCGGTCCGGCGGTTCCGGAAGAGCCAGTCGATCATCGCCTCCGCACCATGGGGCCATGCTACGGGCGCGTCGTCGGGACTCCGCCGGCCGGCCACGGGTGGGGCAGGTGAGGATCGAACTCACGACCGAGGGATTATGAGTCCCCTGCTCTGACCACTGAGCTACTGCCCCGCACGGCGGACGGACCCGCCTGCGGCCCGCGCCTCGGGCTGGCAGCGTACCTCTCCCCTCACGCCGCACCCTCCTTCCGGGCCGTGTCCGCCCGAGGGTCCCCGGCACCGTCCCGGAGCGGGCCCGGCCGACCCGTCAGCCACTGCGGAGGTGGGCGTGCACCGTACCGGTGCCGTCGGGCACCTCCAGTACCACCACCGGACCCCGGTCGGACGGGCGCCCGAACGTGGCCCAGGCCACCGGCGGGTCCGGACGGGGGTCGAAGCCGCGGGTGACGAGCAGGTAGGCGACACCCGTGACCACGGCGAAGTGGGTGGCGCTCCCGGGTCCGGCCACCTCGAGCCGGAACGGCCCGTGCGGCGCCACCCGGGCAGCGGCGTCCGCACCGGCCGCCGCGGCGTGCACCGCCGTCCAGCCCGACAGCGTGGGCGTGATCCCGGCCATGCGGTCGATCCCCCGCCACACCACGCCGGCCGAGCCCAGCACCAGTGCGACCACAGCCACTGCGGCGATCCTCCGCTCGACCCGGGCGCCACCGGGCCCGGCGGCAACGACCGGTCGCCATCGGCGCCGGGCGGCGGCGGCCAGCTCCCGCGCCGCCCACACGAACGTGACCCACACCGCAGTCCCCACCGGCACCCACAGGGCGCCGAGGTAGCCGACGACCAGGAACTGCGAGCCGGGCACCGAGCCGATGGCCGCCACCGAGCCGGCCGACAGTGCCAGGGTCACCACGGCCAGCGCGGCCAGGTCCGTGCGGCCGGTCCGCCAGGCCACGAGCCCGGTCGCGGCGAGCGCGACCAGCACCACCACGCCCCACCACGCCGGCCCGGAAAAGGTGTCGACGATGGCGACGAACAATGAGGCGCCGGGTGGCGGGAGCGGATGCACCCACGCCGGCGGCACCCCCGCGGCCCCGCCGAAGGCGCGCAGGGCCGGTGACCAGCCGATCGGCGGACCCGACTCCCGGGCCGCCCGCGCCAGCAGGGTGAGGTTGCCCGGCCGGGTGGTGGCCTGCTGTGCGAACGGGGCACCCCACATGGCCACCCCGACACCGATCCCGACGGCCAGCCACCCCCACCCGACCTCCCGGGCCCGGCGTCGGCGGACGGCGACCCCGAGTACCGGGGTGACCAGGCAGACGGCCACGGCCGGTGGGACGAACGCCGCCTGGCACTGCACGACGACGGTGGCCGCCACCACCGTCACCGGCCACCACCGCAGCCGGCCGGTGGCCGCCGCCAACCCGGACCCGACCACCGTCAACAGGAAGCACAGCCCGAACCACACGTTCCAGGCGACGTCGAGGGCCACGTCGGTGCGGGCCAGGAACAGGACGAGCACCGACCCGGCGGACACCGCGGCGCCCCGCCACCCGGAGACGGCCCACCCCGCCTCGACGGTCAGCACCACCGCGACCACCACCGCCACCAGGGCGCCCCACAGCACCCCCTGGGCCGGGTCGAGCCGCACGGGCACGGCCAGGAGCCAGTTCTGGATCGGGCCGGGGCCGAACACGGCACGGGACCCGGCGGACACCGCCATCTGGTGGCCGACCAGCGGTGAGCGCGAGGTGAAGACCTGGTAGCTGCGCAGCGCCAGGTCGGCGTTGTCGTACACCGGTCGCCACCCCTTCGCCAGCTCGACCGCGCCGAGGACCACCAGGGGAAGTTCGGCGGCGAGGTGGCTGACCACCCGTAGGGCCCCGTCCGGCCCACGGCCGCCGGAGCGGACGCCGACGTCCCCAGATGCCCCAGCTGTCGGGACGGTGGCGGCGTCGGCCACGGAACCGGTGGGCCCGGTCACTCGGTGGCGATGGCGGCCAGCACGTCGAGCTTGGCCGCCCGACGGGCCGGCCAGCTGGCCGCGCCCAGGCCGAGCAAGCCGGACAGCACGAGGAAGACCGCCAGGCTGGAGAACGGGACGACCAGCTCGGTGATCCCCTGGTCCTTCAACGACGATGCGAGCGCCACGCCGAGGCCGGTTCCCACCACCACGCCGATGATGGCGCCGAACAGCGACAGGATGACCGACTCGGCCCGGATCATGGCCCGCACCTGCCGACGCCGCATGCCGACGGCCCGCAACAGGCCGATCTCGTGTGTGCGCTCGAACACCGACAGCATCAGGGTGTTGACGATCCCGATGAGGGCGATCACGATCGCCAGGGCCAGCAGCACGTAGATCAGCCCGAGGAGCTGGTTCACCTGTGCCTGCTGGGCCTTCTCGAACGCCGCCCGGGTCTGGAGCTTCAGGTTCGGGTAGCCGGCCACGGTGGCGGCCAGGGCCCGGTCGGTGGCCGCGGAGCCCGAGGTGCGCACCAGGACGGCCACCGGTAGCGGCGTGGCGAAGTGGGACAGGAAGAAGGCGTCCCCGGCCACATAGCTGCCCAAGAGAGCATTGGCCTTGTAGAGGCCGCCGACCCGCACGGTGGTGCTGCCGGTCTGGGCGAAGGTCATCGGCACCACCGAACCTACGTGGAGGTGCTTCGTGGTCGCCGTCGTCGAGTCGACCAGGAGCTGGCCGGCGGCCAGGGCCGGGGCCCCCGTCCCGGACTCCATGCGCAGGATGGCCGTCTGCGACAGGTCGCGGGCCGACACCGCGGTCAGGGTCGACACCGCACCCCGGGACTCGAATTGGCCGCTGTAGACGGTCGAGACGGCGGTGACGCCCGGCACCTTGGCCACGGCCGGCGCCAGGGCGTTGGAGAAGCCGAAGGCACCGACTCCGGAGGTGGTGATGATGTAGTCGGCGCTGATGGCGTTGTCGACGCTGCTGGTGGCCGACTTCGACACCGAGGCGCCGAAGACGGCGATGGCCGAGACCAGAGCCAGTCCGACCATGAGCGCCGACGAGGTCTGGGCGGTCCGCCGGGGGCTGCGCATCGAGTTCTCCCGGCCGAGCTTGCCCGCCATCCCGAGCATTCCGGCGAGTGGCCGGCCGAGCACACTCGACATTGGCCGGGCCACCACCGGGGCGAGCATGCCGATCCCGAGGAATCCCAGCACTGCCCCCAGGCCGACCAGCTGGATGGCCGGCGCGGTCAGCCCGACGACGAGGATGGCGACGCCGGCCACCCCGATGACCGAGCCGATCACGATCCGCCGACGCGACGACTCGGCCTCCTCGGTGCCCTGGGTGCCCAGCGCGGCCATCGGGGGGATGCGCACCGCCCGGCGGGCGGGGCTGACGGCCGACAGCACGGTGACCCCGACCCCCACCGCCAGTGCGGCGAGCACGGTCCGGGCCTGGAACACGAGGGCGCCGGTCGGCAGGGTGATGCCGAAGGCCCGTAACAAGGCCTCGAGGCCGATGGCGGCCAGGACGCCGAGGCCCAGCCCGATCAACGAGGCGACGAGCCCGACCAGGAACGCCTCGAGGAGTACCGAGCGGAACAGCTGCCGCCGGCTGGCGCCGACGATCCGCAGCAGGGCCAGCTCCCTGGTCCGCTGCCCGACGATGATCGAGAACGTGTTGAAGATGGTGAAGGCGCCCACGAACAGCGAGATGAAGGCGAACACCAGCAGGGCCGTGGAGAAGAATCCGAGTGCCTGGTTGATGGAGTTGGTCTGCTCGTCGGCCACCGTCTGTCCGGGGACGACCTCGACCCCGGACGGCAGCACGCCGGCGATGGCGTGCTGGACCGATGCTTTGTCGGAGCCCGGCGTCGTGATCACGTCGATGGCGTTGAACTGCCCGGGCAGGTTGAACAGCTGCTGTGCGGTGGGGAGCCAGAACGCGGCGAGCGTTGCCCCGGCGAGGTTGTCGGCCGTGCCGAACCGCACGATGCCGGTGAGGGTGAACGTCTGGGGCGGTCCGGCGAGGAGGACCTTCACGTGGTCGCCGACCACGAAGTGGTACTTGGTGGCCGTGCCGCGGTCCATCACCACGTCGTGGGCCGAGGTCGGCGCCCGGCCCTGGACCAGGGTGAGGGACGACATCCGCCCCACCGGGTCGAAGGAGAGTCCGATGGTCGGGGCCCCGCCGGTGGTCACGGCCTTGCCGTCGGGGGTCACGAACTGCGCGTAGCCGGACACCGTTCCCTCGGCCGCGGCCACCCCCGACACCGCCTGGATCGGGCCGAGGAGCGACTCGGGGATCGCCTTGCGCTCGGTGCCGTTGCCCGAGGTCCCGGTGAACGCCGCCTTGCCCCGGACCTCGAAGTCGATGTTCTGGTAGATGTGCCCGAACAGCGAGGTGAAGGTGGCGTGGAGCGTGTCGGTCAGTACCAGGGTGCCCGAGATGAAGGTGACGCCCAGCACGATGGCCATGGCGGTGAGCGCCAGGCGGAGCTTGTGGGCCAGGAGGCCCGAGATCGTCACCTTCCACATGTCAGCCGCCCAGGCGCTTCATCTGCTCCAGCACGGAGTCGGCGGTCGGCTCCAGGAGCTCCCCCACCAGTCGGCCGTCGGCCAGGAAGACCACCCGGTCGGCATGGGCCGCACCCCGGGCGTCGTGGGTCACCATCACGATCGACTGGTGGAACTCGGTGACCGAGCGCCGCAGGAACGCCAGCATCTCGCCCGAGGCGTTCGAGTCCAGGTTGCCGGTCGGCTCGTCGGCGAAGATCAGGTCGGGACGTCCCATGAGGGCCCGGGCGCACGCCACGCGCTGCTGCTGGCCCCCGGACAGCTCGTTCGGGCGATGGCCCAGCCGGTCGGCGATCCCGAGTTGGTCGACCAGGAAGTCGAACCACGCCTGGTCCACCTGCCGGCCGGCCAGGTCGGCCGGCAGGGTGATGTTCTCGCCGGCCGTCAGGGTGGGCACCAGGTTGAAGGACTGGAAGACGAAGCCGATCCGGTCGCGGCGCATCTGGGTGAGACCGGCATCGTCGAGCCGGCCGATCTCGAGGTCGCCGATGAACGTGCGGCCCGAGGTCGGGGTGTCGAGCCCGGCCATGCAGTGCATGAGGGTCGACTTGCCCGAACCGGACGGGCCCATGACCGCGGTGAACCGTCCGCTCTCGAACTCGACGTCCACCCCGGCCAGGGCGTGCACGGCGGCGTCGCCCGCGCCGTAGGTCTTGACGAGTCCGATGGCCCTGGCCGCCGGGGGCGGCGGCACCGGCTCGGAGGGCTGGGCCGGCAGCTGGTCGGTGGACGTCATGAGCGTGCCTCCTCGGCGGGCCCTGACGGGCCGGCGCGGCGTGGGTTCGGGGCGGTGGGTGGCGAGGGTCGCACGACCGGATCGGTCGTCGCGGCGCAGCAGGGGGCGTCGGCGGCAATCCTACCGGCCGGGTCCGGCGGCCGACGGGTCCCGGAAGCCGGCGCGTCGGGCCACGGCGGCGGCAAACCGCCCGGCGGCCTCGGGTACCGCCTCCAGGAAGAGCGATGGCTCGGCCAGCTCCACCTCCAGGACCACCTCGCGGCCGTCGTCGAGGGTGACGACGTCGATCCGGGCGTAGAGCAGGGGCCCACCCACGCCGAAGCGCGCCCCCACCAGCCGCCCGACGGCGTCCGCCGTCGACCGGACCACCGCCCGGCGGGCCGGGGTGAGCTCCTCGGGTGCCAGGCGCTCGGTGTAGGCGCCGCCCGCCAGGCCGCCGCCCAGGGCGAGCAGCGGGCCCTTGCGGACCGAGTGGGACACGACGCCGTCGAACAGGATGGTGCTCACCTCGCCCGCCGTCGCCACCGAGGCCACGGCCGGCTGGACCAGGACCGCCCGGCCATCGTCCAGGATGCGGCCCGCGAGGTCGGCGGCGGCCCCGTCCCCGGGGGCGTACCTCCCGGTCAGCCGGCTGCCGGCCGACACCGCCGGCTTCACCACCACCTCGCCGGCCAGTCCGCCCAGGGCCTCGTCCACGCCGGCCGCGTCGTGGCACACCCGGGTGGGGATCACCGGCACACCGGCTGCCGCCAGGTCCAACAGGTACCGCTTGTCCAGGTTCCAGCCGATGACGGCAGCAGGGTTGTGGAGCGTCCCGAGCCGGCCCACCCGGTCGAGCCAGGCCCCGAAGGTCCCGAGGTGGTCGAGGTAGTCCCACGTCGAGCGCACCACCACCAGGTCGTAGTCGGCCCACGGCACCGTCGGGTCGGACCACACGGCGTGGTCGAGCACCACGCCGGCCGCCGCACACGCCGCCTCGTGGAAGGGGCGGTCGGTGTCGTTGAGGCCGATCACGTCGGCCGGGGCGGTGGCGAACGCGACCCGCACGCTCACCGCCGGCCCCGTGCCGGGTGCGGGCCCGACGGAACGACCGGGCTCAATTGTGGTGGGGCGGGCGCTCGTGGCGCTGCCGCTCGTCCCAGCACCGGTCGCAGTCCTCGCACGACCGCCCGTCGCCCCCGCCACGGTGGATACCCGGGTGCCCGCAGTACGGACAGGGCGGTGCTGTTCCCATCTGGATCCTCCTGCATCGGGCGGGACCGGCCGACGGGCCGGGAGCGGGCCGCAGACCCGAGGGCCGGCGGCCCGGGTCGGTGTCCCTGGCGATGGCTCCGGGGGAGAGACTCGAACTCTCAACCCTCTGATTAACAGTCAGATGCTCTGCCGATTGAGCTACCCCGGAAACTGTGCCGCCACGACGGATGCCCCCGTGGTGACGGGTCCGGCGTGCCAGTGGAGATTAGCCGTTCGCCACGGCCCCACGGATCGCAGGTGCACGCCGGCGCGAACCGCGGCACAATGGCGTCGTGAAGTTCCGCGTCGCCACCGCAGCCGCCTTTGCCGCCGGGTTCGCCCTCGGCACCCGGTCCCACCGTGCCCACCTGCGGGTGGTGGCCGACGACGGGTCCACCGCCCGCCCCCGTGGGCGGCGGGGCTCGGCCCGGGCCGTGCCGACCAAGGCCCGGGCCGTGGTCGTACTGGGCGCCGTGCGGGCCCGGGACGCCGTCGGCGTGCGCCTGGGCTGGCGCGACGGCGACGAGGCCGCGGATGCCCTGGTCATCGAGATGGCCGGCGACCTGGCCACGGCCATCAACGGCCGAAGCACCCTCGCCGGCTGACGGCCCCCACCCCACCTGCGGGCGGTCCCGACGCGGTCGTCCGCGCCCTGACGGCCGCGGGGTGCGTCGCGGCCGAGGAGGAGGCCGCCGAGCTGCTCACCGCCGCCGTCGACCCGGACGGGCTGGCGGCGATGGTGGCCCGGCGGGTGGCGGGCGAACCGCTGGCGTGGATCACCGGATCCACCGTGTTCTGCGGACGGACGGTAGGGGTCCGGCCCGGCGTCTACGTCCCCCGGTGGCAGTCCGAGTCCCTCGCCACCACCGCAGGCCGCCTCCTCCCCGAGCGGGGCACCGCCGTCGACCTGTGCACCGGCTCGGGTGCGGTGGCCCTGGTGCTGGCGGCGGCCCGCCCGGCGGCACGGGTGCTCGCCACCGAGTCGGACCCGGTGGCCGTGGCCTGCGCCCGGGCCAATGGTGTCGACGTCCGCCGGGGTGACCTGGACGCGCCGCTGCCCGACGACCTGGCCGGCACCGTCGACGTGGTGTGCGGGGTGGTGCCGTACGTGCCGGCCGGCGCCCTCCACCTCCTGCCCCGGGACGTGGTGGCCCACGAGCCGCGCGCCGCACTGGACGGGGGCGTGGACGGCCTGGCCGTGCTGTCGCGGGCGGTGGCCGCCGCCACACGCCTGCTGACCCCCGGCGGCTGGCTCCTGCTCGAGGCCGGGGGCGACCAGTTCCCCCGGGTGGAGGCCCTTCTCACCGGGTCCGGCTTCGACGCGGTCCGGGTCCTCGTCGACGGGGACGGTGACCCCCGGGCGGTGTGCGGCCGCTGGGACGGGCGGCCGGTCGGCCGCCCCGCCGGGGCCGGGGCCGATCCGGCCTAGGCCTCCTCGAGGTAGTCCCGCAGGAGCTGGGCCGACTCGGGCCGGCGCAGCTTGGCCAGCGTCTTGGCCTCGATCTGGCGGATCCGCTCCCGGGTCACGCCGAACGCCTTGCCCACCTCCTCGAGGGTGCGGATCTTGCCGTCCTCCAGCCCGAAACGCAGCCGGACCACGTCCTGCTCCCGTGGGGTCAGATGGTTGAGGGCGTCGCGCAGGGCGGCATCGAGCATCAGGCGGGTGGCGGCGTCACCGGGCACCACGGCCTCACGGTCCTCGATGATGTCGCTGAGGCTGAAGTCCTCCTCGTCGCCGATGGGCTGCTCGAGGGAGATGGTGTCCTGGTTGATGCGCAGGATCTCGCGCACCCGTTCCACCGACAGGTCGACCAGGGCGGCGAGTTCCTCGTTGGTCGGCTCGCGGCCGACCTCCTGGTGGAACTGGCGCTGGGCCCACACCACCTTGTGGATGGTCTCCACCATGTGGACCGGGATGCGGATGGTGCGGGCCTGGTCGGCGATGGCCCGGGTGATGGCCTGGCGGATCCACCACGTGGCGTATGTCGAGAACTTGAAGCCCTTGGTGTGGTCGAACTTCTCGACCGCCCGCATCAGGCCGAGGTTCCCCTCCTGGATCAGGTCGAGGAAGGCCAGGCCGCGGTTCCGGTAGCGCTTGGCGATCGACACCACCAGGCGGAGGTTGGCTTCGATCAGCTGGTCCTTGGCCTCGTGGCCCCGCTGGACCAGGATCTTGTCTGCCCTGCGCTCGGTCCGGGAGGTGGTCCCGGTGATCTCGTCCTCGGCCAGGCGCATGGCGGCCTCGGTGCCGGCCAGGATCCGCTCGGCCAACTCGACCTCGAGCGCGGCATCGAGCAGCTTCACCTTGCCGATCTCCTTGAGGTACATGTGGACCGGGTCGGCGGCCGAGCCCCGGAAGCTGTCCCCCTCGGCGAACCCGCCGGCCGCCGGCGATGCCGAGGCCCGGGTCTTGCGGGCGGCGGCCTTCTTCGGCGGCGGGGCCGCCTCGGCCGGCGGCACCGCCACCAGGCGGACCTTGGGCTCGGGCCGGGGGGCGGGGGCCGACGTCGAGGCCATCGGCACGATGGTCGACTCACCCGTGTCGTAGGTGAACTCGATGCCGGCCTCGCGGATGCGCTCCACCACACCGACGATGAGGTCGGCGCTCAGCTCGACGGACTCGAGCACGGCCACCACGTCATCCTGGCTGAGGCTGCCCTTGTCGCGGCCCAGCCGAAGAAGCGACTCGAACTCGGCGGCCGCAAGGGCGTCCTCGGCGGCCAGGATCTCGGGAGCGGACATGCCGGCCCCGGCGTGGTCCAGGGGCGCGGGCGCAGCGGCCGGACCGGCAGCAGCCGGGACGAGGCCGGAGGTCGGCTCGTCGTCGCCCTTGGCCCCGGGGTACAGCGGGACCACCTTCTTCGCCGTCATGCGTCCTGCCCGGTACCCGTCGTTCGTGCCCTCACCAGGAGCCACGCTACCAACCGACGCGATGCCTCTGCAGCCGTCGCGGGATCGTCCAGCTCCTGGAGCCAGCCGGCCGCCTCGCGGGCGTCGGTCAGCGCCTGGTCGGAGGTCCGCGCCTCCACGGCCAGCTGGGGCAGTTCGCGCCGGACCACGTCGCGCACCAACTGACTGACCACCTCGTCGGGCTCCGAGCGGGGTTCTTCGACCGTGAGCCGGACCAGGAGCTTCTGGACCCGTGACGGAGCCTCGTCGATGGCCTCGCCGAGGTCGTCCGCCTCGACCAGGGCGACGAAGGCGGCCCGCTGGACCGGGTCGCTGAACAGCGCGGCCTCGAGCCGATCGCCCATGTCCTCGGGTCGGTGGATGGCGAGGCGGAGCGCCTCCAGGCCGGGCCGGAACTCGGGGGAGGTCGAGGCCCCGCCCGCGCCGCCGTCCCACCCGGCGTCGTCCCACGGCTCCCACTCGGGCTCTGGGCCGTCGGGAGGGCCGTCGTAACCGCGCGGGTCGCGGTCCTCGGGCGTCGGTGCCGGACGGGCGGCGGCCCGTTCCGGTCGGGAGGGCGGCGTGCGGGGGCCCTCTCGCCGGATCCGCTCGAGCCGGTCGCGCAGGGCGGCGGGCTCCAGTCGGCACCGCTCCGCCACCTGCATGACGTACTGGTCCCGGACCAGGTCGTCGGGGTGCTCGGCCACGGCGGCCAGGGCGTGATCGGCCGCCCTGGCCCGGCCCTCGGGTGTGGTGAGGGCGGCGGCGTCCAGGATCCGCTCGAGCCGGAACTGGAGGAACGGCTTGGCCCCCTCGACCGCCGCTCGGAGCGCGGCCGGGTCGCTTCGGGCCAGGTCGGCCGGGTCGGAGCCGGGCGGGAGGGCGGCCACGGCCACGTCGATCTCGAGGGAGCGCTCCCACTCGTAGAAGCGGCCGGCCGCAGTCTGGCCGGCACCGTCGGCGTCGAAGGCGAGGACGATCCGGGTGGCGAAGTTCTTCAGCAGCCGCACGTGCTCGTCGGCCAGCGCCGTGCCGCAGGTGGCGACGGCCCGGGGGACCCCGGCCTCGAAGAAGCCGATCACGTCGGTGTACCCCTCGCACACCACTACCTCGCCCGACGAGATGATGTCCTGCTTCGCCCAGTTGAGGGCGTAGAGGGTACGCCGCTTGGAGTAGATCGGGGTCTCGGTGGAATTCTTGTACTTGGCCGGATCGGTGCTCCCGGGCAGGATGCGCCCACCGAGCGCGACGGGGTTCCCCGACGGGTCGCAGATCGGGAACAGCACCCGGGACCGGAAGGCGTCCTGGATGCGGCCCCGCTTGTTCACGAACCCGAGGCCGGCGCCCGTCGCCACGTCCTCCCCCAGCTTGAGCGCCGTGCACAGGGTGTCCCACCCGTCGGGGGCCCACCCCAGCCGGAACGTGCGCACGACGCTTCCGTCGTAGCCGCGGCTGCGCAGGTAGTCACGGGCCTGGCCGGCGTCGGCGCCGGTCAGCAGGCGCTGGTGGTACCACTCCGTGGCCCGCTCCATGGCGTCGAGGAAGGCCTTCCGCTTCTGGCCGTCGCGGCCGGCAGGGCCGTCCTCTCGGATGGTGATGCCCGCCTTGTCAGCCAGTCGGCGCACGGCGTCGACGAAGTCGAGGTGCTCCATCTCCCGTACGAAGGTGATTGCGTCGCCGCTCTTCTGGCAGCCGAAGCAGTGGTAGAAGCCTTCCTCGGCGTTGACGCTGAAGGACGGGGACTTCTCGGTGTGGAACGGACACAGGCCGACCCAGCGCTGCCCCTGGCGCTTCAGCGCGGCGTGCTCGCCGATCAGGGCGACGAGGTCGGTCGCCGCGCGGACCCGGGCCACGTCCTCGTCCGGGATGCCCATGACGACGACGGTACCGCGTCCACGCGACACCCGGTCCCGAGCCGACGCCCCCGGCGTACCCGGGGCGGCGGCTCGGTCGGGATCAGCGCTTGGCGGCGGCCTTCGCAGCCGGGGCCTTCTTGGCGGCGGCCTTCGCAGCCGGGGCCTTCTTGGCGGCGGCCTTCGCAGCCGGGGCCTTCTTGGCGGCGGCCTTCGCAGCCGGGGCCTTCTTGGCGGCGGCCTTCGCAGCCGGGGCGGCCCGCACCTTGTCGCGCGCGGTGGTCAGGCCGGACAGCACCGCCTGGGCGGCGGCCAGCCGGGCGATCGGCACCCGGAACGGCGAGCAGCTCACGTAGTCGAGGCCGGCGGACGCGAACGTCTGGATGGACTCGGGGTCGCCTCCGTGCTCGCCGCACACGCCGACCTTGAGCTCCGGCCGTGTGGCCCGTCCGCGCTCGGTGCCGATCCGGACCAGCTCGCCCACCCCGTCGGCGTCCACCACGTCGAACGGGTTCGCCGTGAGCAGGCCCTGTTCGAGGTAGGCCGACATCATCCGCCCCTCGACGTCGTCCCGGCTGAAGCCGAAGGTCATCTGGGTGAGGTCGTTGGTGCCGAAGGAGAAGAACTCGGCCTCCTCGGCGATCTCGCCCGCCCGCAGGGCCGCACGTGGGGTCTCGATCATGGTCCCGATCAGGACCTCGAGGTTGCCGGAGGCCGCCTTCGTCCCCTTCCTCGGCCCGGACGCCTCGGCCTGTGTCGACTCGATTGCCGACACGACCCACGAGCGGGCCAGCGCCAGCTCCTCACGTGACACGGTGAGCGGGATCATGATCTCCACGATCGGGTGCCCCCCGGAAGCGACGCGGTCGAGGGCGGCCTCCATCAGGGCGCGCACCTGCATGGCGTACAGGCCGGGCTTGATCACCCCGAGGCGCACGCCTCGGGTGCCGAGCATCGGGTTGAACTCGTGCCACAGCTTGGCCGCCTCGAACAGCGCACGCTCCTCGTCGGTCAGGCCGACGGTGGCCTCCTTGATGGCGAGCTCCATGGTGTCGGGGAGGAACTCGTGGAGGGGCGGGTCGAGCAGCCGGATGGTCACGGGCAGGCCGTCCATCGCCTCGAGGATCTCGAGGAAATCGGCCTTCTGGGCGACCCGGAGGGCCTCCAGTGCCCGCTCCTCCTCGGCCGGTGTGTCGGCCAGGATCATGCGGCGCACGACCGGCAGGCGGTCCTCGGCCAGGAACATGTGCTCGGTGCGGCACAGGCCGATGCCCTCTGCGCCCAGGTTGCGGGCGTTGGTGGCGTCGGCGCCGGTGTCGGCGTTGGCGCGCACGCCCAGATGGCCGGCACGGACCTCGTCGGCCCAGCTCAGGACCAGGTCGAACTCGGGAGGAGTCTCGCCCTGGATGACCTCGACCTGGCCCAGGACCACGGTCCCGTTGGTGCCGTCGACCGAGATCCAGTCGCCCTCGGCCACCTCGACGTCGCCGACGGTGAACGAGTGGGGGCCGATGCGCAGGGCCTCGGCACCGACCACGGCCGGCTTGCCCCAGCCCCGGGCGACGACGGCGGCGTGGCTCACCAGGCCGCCACGGGCGGTCAGGATGCCCTGGGCGGCCAGCATGCCGTGCACGTCCTCGGGGGACGTCTCACTGCGGACCAGCACCACGGCCTCGCCGCGCTCGGCGGCGGCCTGGGCGTCGTCGGCGGTCAGGTAGACCCGGCCGACGGCCGCGCCCGGCGACGCACCCAGGCCCTTGACGAGGACCTTGTGGCCGTTCGAGGCGAACTGCGGGTGGAGGACCTGCTCGAGGTGCTCGCCGGTGACCCGGCCGATGGCCTCGGACTTGGTGAGGCGGATGGCCCGCTCGGACACCATGTCGACGGCCATGCGCAGGGCGGCCCGCCCGGTCCGCTTGCCGACACGGGTCTGGAGCATCCAGAGCTTGCCCTGTTCGATGGTGAACTCGGTGTCGCACATGTCCCGGTAGTGGTGCTCGAGCCGGGCGAAGATGGCGAGGAGCTCCTTGTGGATCTTCGGGAAGGCGTCGGCCAGCGCCGACAGCGGCTCGGTGTTGCGGATGCCGGCCACGACGTCCTCGCCCTGGGCGTTGATCAGGAAGTCGCCGTACTCGCCCTTGGCACCTGTGGCCGGGTCGCGGGTGAAGCCCACCCCGGTGCCCGAGTTGTCGTCGCGGTTGCCGAACACCATGGCCTGGACGTTGACGGCGGTCCCGAGGTCGTGGGCGATCCGCTCACGCACCCGGTAGGCGATGGCCCGCGGGCCGTTCCACGAGGCGAACACGGCCTCGATGGCGCCCCGCAGCTGCTCGTCGGGGTCCTGGGGGAACGGCTTGCCGGTGTGGCGCTCCACGATCTGCTGGTAGGCCTCGACGAGGTAGCGGAGCAGCTCGATCGGCACGCCGGCGTCGGACTCGGTGCCGGCCAGCTCCTTGGCCGCGTCGAGCAGCGCGTCGAACTCCTCGCCGGGCACGCCGAGCACGATGCGGCCGTACATGGCCACGAAGCGGCGGTAGGAATCGTAGGCGAAGCGCTCGTCGTCGGTCTGGCGGGCGAGGCCTTCCACCGACCTGTCGTTGAGCCCGAGGTTGAGGACGGTGTCCATCATCCCGGGCATCGAGAACTTGGCACCCGAGCGCACCGACACGAGCAGCGGGTCGTCGGCGTCGCCGACCCGCTTGCCCATCGTCCGCTCCAGGCGCGCCTTGGCCTTGGCGATCTCGGCGGTCAGCCCCTCGGGCCAGCCGCCCTCCATGTAGGCCCGGCACGCCGTCGTGGCGATGGTGAAGCCGGGCGGCACCGGGAGTGCCAGCACCGACGTCATCTCGGCCAGGTTGGCACCCTTGCCGCCGAGGAGGTCCTTCATCTCCATGGGGGGCTTGCGGTGGGAGTGGTCGAAGTCGAAGACGAACGGCATCAGGAAGGGCTCCTAGGTGGATCCGGGGCAGGGTCGGTCCGCGCACGTGCTGTGCGCCGACCCGCAAGCCTACCCCTGCCCCACCCCACGACCGGACCTCCGCAGCGGACGACCGACCGGGGTCGGAAGCTCGCCGGGAGCAGGGTGTCGAGGGCGCCGAAGGCCACGAGGACCAGCACCACCACGGCGACGAGCCCGAGTCCCGGTGCGGCACGGGCCGGCCGCTGCCCGGTCCAGTTCCGCCCCTGCCGCCTGAGCACTTCCGCTCAGGCGTCGTCCATGCGCCGTCGGAGCTCGGCGAGCAGCCCGTCGACCGGCACCCGGACCTGCTCGGTCGTGTCGCGGTCGCGCACGGTCACGGCATTGTCCTCCAGCGAGTCGAAGTCGACGGTCACGCACCACGGCGTGCCGACCTCGTCCTGGCGCCGGTAGCGCTTGCCGATCGACTGGGTCGTGTCGTAGTCGCACATGAAGTGCGGCTGGAGCAGGCCCAGGACCGACCGGGCCAGCGGCTCGAGCGTCTCCTTCTTGGACAGCGGCAGCACGCCCACCTGGTACGGGGCGAGCCGCGGGTGCAGCTGCAGCAGGGTGCGGGCCTCGCCCCCCACCTCGTCCTCGCGGTAGGCCGACAGCAGGAACGCCATCATGGTGCGGGTGGCCCCGGCGGCCGGCTCGATCACGTGGGGTACGTAGCGCTCGTTGGCGGCCTGGTCGTAGTACTCGAGCTTCTCGCCCGACGCCGCGGCGTGGGCCCTGAGGTCGAAGTCGGACCGGTTGGCGATGCCCTCGAGCTCGTCCCAGCCCCACGGGAACAGGAACTCCACGTCGGCCGTGCCCGACGAGTAGTGGGACAGCTCGCTCGCCTCGTGGTGGCGCAGGCGCAGCTGGTCTTCGGGGATCCCGAGGTCCAGGTACCAGCGGAACCGCTGGTCGAGCCAGTACTCGAACCACTGCTGGGCCTCGGACGGGGGCACGAAGTACTCCATCTCCATCTGCTCGAACTCGCGGGTCCGGAAGACGAAGTTCTGCGGGGTGATCTCGTTTCGGAACGACTTGCCTACCTGCGCGATGCCGAACGGCGGCTTCATCCGGGTGGTCTGGAGCACGTTGAGGAAGTTGATGAACATGCCCTGTGCGGTTTCGGGGCGGAGGTAGGCGACCGCACCCTCGTCCTCCAGCGGCCCCGCATGGGTCTTGAACATGAGGTTGAAGGCCCGCGCCTCGGTGAACTCGGTCGAGCCGCACGCCGGGCACACCCCGTCGATCTTGTCCTCCCGCCACCGCTGGTGGCACTGCATGCAGTCGACCAGCGGATCGGTGAACGTGGCCAGGTGGCCCGAGGCCGCCCACACCGCCGGCGGCGACAGGATGGCGGCGTCCAGGCCCACGACGTCGTCGCGGCGCTGGACCATCGACTCCCACCAGGCGTTCTTCACGTTGCGCAGGAGGTTGACCCCGAGCGGGCCGTAGTCGTAGGTGGACCGGAAGCCCCCGTAGATCTCGGCCGACTGGAAGATGAAGCCGCGCCGCTTGCACAGGCCGACCACCTTCTCCATGAGGTCGGTGCGGTCCGCCGGCTCGTCGGCGGGCGTGTCGGTGGTGGCTTCCGGCTCGGGCATAGCGGGTAAGCGTACCGGGTCCGTTCGCGCCGTCAGCCCGGGATCGGGTCCACCAGATGGGCAGTCACCGCATTGGCCAGCAGCCGGCCCCGCACGGTCAGCACCGCCCGCCCGCCGACCCGGTCGACCAGGCCGTCGAGATCCGGGTCGTCCGGCAGCGACCCGGACGGGACCCCCGCGGGCGTTCGCAGCCCCAGCGCCAGCGCCTCGAACCGCCGCCGGCCACCGTCGAGCACCTCCTCGCCGGCCACCACCGACCGGTCGGCCGCCACCAGCGACACGTACCGGTCCGGCGTGCGCACGTTCCACCACCGCCGGCCCGCCCGGTGCGAGTGGGCGGCCGACCCGATGCCCCGGTAGTCGCCCTGGTCCCAGTAGAGGCGGTTGTGCCGGCACCCGTGCCCGGGCCGCGCCCAATTGGAGATCTCCTCCCACCGGTACCCGGCCGCGGACAGGATGCGGTCGGCCGCCTCGTAGCGGCCGGCCTGCACGTCGTCGTCCGGGTGCCGCTCGGGGGCCCGGTCGAGCGGCGTGCCCGGCTCGACGGTCAGTGCGTAGGCGCTCACGTGTGGCGGGGGTGACGGCAGCGCCAGCACATCGGCCAGGCTGCGCTCCCAGTCCTCGTCGCGCTCTCCCGCCCCGCCCAGGATCAGGTCCATGTTCCATGACGAGAACCCGGCAGCCGCCACCAGGGCAGCCGCCCCGGCTACGTGCGACGGGCCGTGGCGCCGGCCGAGACCCTCGAGCACGTGGGCCACCGTCGACTGGACCCCGAGCGACACGCGGGTGACCCCGGCGGCCCGGTAGGCGGCGAGCAGGTCGTCGGTCACGTCCTCGGGGTTGCACTCGACCGTGATCTCGGCGCCCGGCACCACCGGCACCGCCTGCAGGGCCGACACCAGGAGGTCGGCCGGCAGCCGCGACGGCGTGCCTCCGCCCACGAAGACCGAGGTGGCCGCCGGCATCCCCTCCCGGTCCACCGCCCGGTGCACCTCGGTGACGCACGCCGCCGCGTAGGCCTCCATCAGGTGGTCCCGGTCGGTGTAGGTGGCGAATGCGCAGTAGTCGCAGCGGTGCCGGCAGAACGGAACGTGGACGTAGACGCCGAACGGGGCCGCCCCGGTCACGTCGCCCGGTCCTCCGCCGCAGAAGCTGCCGCAGCCTTGGCCTCCTCCCACCGGGCCATCGCCTCGACCCGCTCCACGGCATGGTCGACCACCGGGGCCGGGTAGCCGGACGACCCGTGCTCCGGCACGTAGCGGGCCACGTAGGCACCGTCGGGGTCGAACCGCTCAGCCTGCCGGTCGGGACTGAACACCCGGTAGAACGGGGCGGCATCGGTGCCGGTACCGGCCACCCACTGCCAGCCGTGGTTGTTGGAGGCGAGGTCGCCGTCGACCAGCTCGTGGAGGAAGTGGGCCGCCCCCCGGCGCCAGTCGAGGTGGAGGTCCTTGACCAGGAACGAGGCGGCCAGCATCCGCACCCGGTTGTGCATCCACCCCTCGGTCGCCAGCTGGCGCATGCCGGCGTCCACCAGCGGGTAGCCGGTACGGCCTTCGGCCCATGCCGCGAACCGGGCGTCGGCGTCGGGGCCGGTGTCCCACCGCAGGAACCTGCCCACCCGGGACAGGGGCTCCCAGGCCGAGTCGGGTCGGTGCCACAGCACGTCGGCGTAGAACTCGCGCCACGCCAGCTCCGATCGGAACACGTCGCCCGACGGCCCCGGCGGTGTCCGGGCCAGGACCTGGCGGGGGTGGAGGGTGCCGAACCGCAGATGGGGCGAGAGCCGCGACGTCCCGGCCCGGTCGGGCCGGTCCCGGTCGTCGGCGTAGGAGGCGACCGGGCCGTCGACGAAGGCGGCGAGCAGCTCGGCGGCGGCGTCCTCGCCCGCCGCCGGCAGGGTGGCGCCCACCGTGCCCGGGTCCGGATCCAGATCGGCGAGATCGACGTCGGCACGGCCCCGAACCCACCCGACCCCGGCCGGCGCCGCGGACGGAGCAGTGGTGCCGGCGGCGGACCAGGCCCGGCGGAATGCGGTGAACACCCGGTACGGGTTGCCCTCCCCGGTCAGCACCCGGCCGGGCGCCACCGCGTACGGCGAGCCGACCAGCCGCAGCGACCGGCCGGCGCCAGCGAGGGCGGCACCCACCCGTGCGTCGCGTCGCCGGCCGTACGGCCCACAGTCCCCGGTGGCGAACACCACCGGGGCACCCACCTCGGCCGCCACCGCCGCGACCGCCTCCTCGGGTCGGCCACGGCGCAGCGTGAGCGCGCCGCTGAGTGACCGGTCGAGTGACGCCAGGGTCGCCACCAGGTAGGCCCGCCGGTTGGGCCCGCCCGAGGCCAGCAGGCCGTCGTCGGCCACGAACAGCGGGAGCACGCCCCCGCCGTCGGCACGCGCCTCGTCGACCGCCGCCAGCAGCGCCGGGTGGTCGGCGAGTCGCAGGTCCCGGCGGAACCAGAGGACGACGGGCGGCGGGGCGGGGGTCACGTTTCGGCAGCTCCCCGGTCAGGAGACGTGGCCGGCCCGCACCGACCGGAGGCGGCGGTCCAGGTGGGCCTCCATGGCCACGGTGGCCAGCACCGTCACCTCGTCGGTGGTGGACGACCGCGGCTCGGCCAGCACGCCCGACAGCCCACCGCCCAGCGTCCGGCGCAGCAGTGCGAGCCCGCCGGGCGTGAGCGGGCGGCCCCGCCGGCACGCCCGGCACAGCACCCCGCCCTCGACGATGTCGAAGGCGACCAGCTCGGCGTCGTCGTCGACACCGCACGACACGCAGCAGTCGAGCATGGGGGCCGAGCCCTCGAGGGCCAGGACCTTCAGGAAGAAGGCGGGCGCCACCATGGGCGAATCGCGCTCGGCCAGGGCTGCGATCGCCCGCACCACCATCTGGTAGAGGCGGGGGTTGGCGTGACGCTCCTGGCCGACCTGGTCGACCACCTCGAGCATGGACAGCCCGGCCGACATGCGGTCGAGGTCCTCGCGCACCGGTCGGAAGGTGTCGAGCACCTCGACCTGGTTGATCGTGTCCAGATCGCCCCGACCCTGCCAGCCCAGCAGGGCGACGTGGCTGAGCGGCTCGAGCCGGGAACCGAACTTGGACGTCGTGCGCCGCACGCCCTTGGCCACGGCACGGACCTTGCCGTGCTGCTCGGTCATCAGGGTCACGATCCGGTCCGCCTCACCCAGCCGGATGGTGCGCAGCACCACGCCCCGGTCACGGAACTGAGTCATCCCGGCGTGCCGGGCCCCTCGGCCGGGTCACCGTCCGCTCCGTCGTCCCCGGGGGACGGTGGCCGCTCGCCGTGCAGCACCGACACCGGAAGCGGCTCGAGGTCGGGGCGGTGGAACCTGGGGCCCGACCGGCTCGGGCGCCTGGCGCCCACCAGGTTGCCGGCGCCGATCATCACCACCAGCACGGCCGGGATCACGACGAAGGGAAGGGCTGCGCCGAACCCGGCGTGCCATGCCAGCACCACGCCGGCGTACACCATGATCCCGAGGATCCACCCAGTGGTGATCCACACGCCGCCGGCGTCGTCGGCCACCCGCTCCGGCCGGCTGGGGGCGGCCCGGGCGGCCCGGCTCACGTGACACCCCCGTAGCGGCGCTGACGCCGCTGGAAGTCGCGCACCGCGGCGTACAGGTGGGTGCGTCTGAAGTCGGGCCACAGGACCTCGTCGAAGACGAGCTCGCTGTAGGCCAGCTGCCACAGCAGGAAGTTGGACACCCGGTGCTCGCCCGAGGTCCGGATGACCAGGTCGGGGTCGGGCTGGTCGGGGAAGTAGAGGTGTGAGCGGATCGCCTTCTCCGTGACCTTCTCGGGCTTGACGCCCTCGGCCACCAGGTCGCGCACGGCGTCCACGATCTCGGCCCGACCGCCGTAGTTGAACGCCATGGTCAGGGTGCAGCGCCGGTTGTGGCTGGTCAGCTCGATCGACTCGTCCATGCGCTTCAGGACGCGCTTGGGCACCCGCCAGTCGCGCCGCCCGGCGAAGCGGATGCGCACGCCCTTCTCGTTCAGCTCGTCCCGGCGTCGCATCAGGAGGCTCTCGTTGAAGCCCATCAGGTAACGGACCTCGTCGGGCGGCCGCCGCCAGTTCTCGGTGGAGAAGGCGTACATGGTGATCCAGGGGATCCCGAGCTCGAGCGCCCCCTCGACGGCGTCGAGCAGGGCGGCCTCGCCGGCGGCGTGGCCCTCGGTACGGGGCAGGCCCCGGCGCGCCGCCCATCGGCCGTTGCCGTCCATCACGCACGCCACATGGGCCGGGATCGGCCCGCCGGCCACGTCGGCGGCGGTCAGGACGTCGTCCCGCCCGTCCGCCTCCGGGGCACTCCCCTGATCGTTGTGCACCCTTCGAACCTATCCCCTCGGCTGCCCCGGTCGTACCGGGCGGCAACCGTCGTCGCCCGATCGGCCGCGGGCCGCGACGACCCCGGTCCGGCCCGGTGGTTGAGCCACCGCCGACTCGCGGCTAGACCCTGCCCATGATCCCGTCGGCCGCCGTGGCCATGACTCCGTGGGCCGCCCTGGCCGTGTTCGCCGCCGGGCTGGGCGCCGGCACGGTCAACGCCATCGTCGGGTCGGGGTCGCTCATCACCTTCCCCACCCTGCTGGCCCTCGGCTACCCGCCCGTGCTCGCCAACGTCTCGAACAACGTGGGGCTCGTCCCCGGTAGCACCAGCGCCGTCCACGCCTACCGCCGCGAGCTGGTCGGCCAGCGGTCCCGGATGCTGACACTCGGCCCGGCCTCGGTAGCCGGCGGCCTGACCGGCGCCGTCGTCCTGCTGGCCCTGCCCCACAGTGTGTTCAAGGCGGCCGTCCCGTTCCTGGTTCTGGCGGCCGCCCTCCTGATGGCGGTCCAGCCCCGGATCACCACCTGGCTGGCCGACCGGGGGGAGCGCCACGTGCACGGCGGGGCACCCCTGGTGATCGGGGTCTACCTCACCGGTGTCTACGGCGGCTACTTCGGCGCGGCCCAGGGGGTCATCCTCATGTCGCTCCTGGCCATCTTCATCGACGACGACCTGCAACGGCTGAACGGGACCAAGAACGCACTCGCCCTGATCGTCAACACCGTCGCCGGCGTCGTCTTCATCGCGGTCGCCCACATCGACTGGTCGGTCGCGGCGCTGATCGCCGTCGGCTCGATCATCGGCGGCCAGCTCGGGGGCCACTACGGCCGGCGGCTGCCGACCGCGGGCCTGCGCGCCTGCGTCGTCAGCGTCGGGGTGTCCGTGGCCGTCGTCCTGTTCCTGGCCTGGCACTGATGACACCCGACGAGCGACCGGTGACCGAGATCGTCGACGGCGACACCACGTGGCGGTTCGACGACGCCTTCCTCACGTCCCGGTGGACCTGCATCTGGGGCCGCGGCTGCCTCGGGATCCACGACGAGCCCGCACCCGAGCTCGGCCAGGGGTGCTGCTCCGTTGGCGCACAGCTGGACGGCGTCGACGAGGCCATGCGCATTGCGGCCCTGGCCGACACGCTCCCGCCCGGGCGCTTCCAGTTCCACGCCGCGGCCGCTGCCGGTGGGATCTTCGCCTCGGGGATCGTCACCGGGGGCGGCCCGGCGGCCACCCGGGTGGTGGAGGGTGCCTGCATCTTCCTCAACCGGCCCGGGTTCGTGGGCGGTGCAGGCTGCGCGCTGCACCTGGCTGCCGTCGACGACGGCGAGTCGCCGCTCGACTACAAGCCCTCGGTGTGCTGGCAGCTACCGGTGAAGGTGGACTGGGCCGACGACGGCGCCGGCGGCGAGGTGGCCACGGTCCGGGCGTGGAGCCGCGCCGACTGGGGGCCCGAGGGCGAGACGATGGCCTGGTGCTGCACCGAGGGCGACCTCGCCTACGTGGGCGACCGGACGGTGGTGGAGTCACTCGCCGAGGAGCTCGAGGCCCTGGTTGGCACCCCGGTCTACGTGGAGCTGCGGCGGCGACTCGGGGGCTAGGTGGAGCCCGGCGACCCCCGCCGGCGGCACCGGGCGGCGCGCGACCGGCCGGTAGTGTCGGCGGATGCCCGACGAGGTGACCGATACGCTGCGCGCCGTGGCCGCCGCCCTGCCCGGCGGGGGCGAGTCCCGTCCGGGCCAGGAGCAGATGGCGACCGCCGTGGCCCGGGCCGTCGCCGGTGGCCGAAACCTGGTGGTCCAGGCCGGAACGGGCACCGGCAAGTCGCTGGCCTATCTGGTGCCGGCCGCCCTGGCCGGCGAGCGGGTGGTGGTGGCCACGGCCACCAAGGCGCTCCAGGACCAGCTGGCCGGCAAGGACCTGCCGCTGGTGGCGGGCGCCACCGGCAACGACCTGACCTTCGCCGTGCTCAAGGGGCGGAGCAACTACGTGTGCCGCCAGCGGGTCGCCGAGATCGGCGGCCGGGGCAGTCAGCTCACCCTTGAGCCGGGCTCGGCCGACCCGCCCGACGCCGACGACACGCTGACCCCCGCGGCCGACGTCGACACCTCCGATCCCACCACGCTCGCCGACCAGGTCCGGAGCCTCGTGCGGTGGGCCGGTGACACGACCACCGGCGACCGCGCCGAGCTGCCGTTCGAGCCACACTTCCGGGCCTGGGCCATGGTGTCGACCACGGCCCGCGAGTGCCCGGGCGCCTTCAAGTGCCCGTCGGGCCGTGACTGCTTCGCCGAGCACGCCCGCGGCCGGGCCGCCGAGGCCGACGTGGTCGTGGTCAACACCCACCTGTACGGGGCCCACCTGGCCAGTGGGGGCGCCGTGCTTCCTGAGCACTCGGTGGTCGTGTTCGACGAGGCCCACGAGGTCGAGGACGTCATGACCGACAGCCTCGGCATCGAGGTCGGGCCCGGCCGCTTCCGCGCCCTGGCCACGGCTGCCCGCCCGGCCCTGGACGAGGGCGACGCCGGTGCGGCCCGTTCGGTCGAGGCCGTTGCCGGCCTGGCCGACGTGTTCCACCGGGTCCTGCGGCGGTGGTCGGGCCGGCGGGTCCCCCACGACGAGCTGACCGACGGGATCGACCCGCTGGCCGGGTCGTCCGATGCCGATGGGCCGGGGGCTCTCCCCGACGGGGCCGAGCCCCAGGGCCTCGATCTCGGGCTCGCCCCCCTTCCGGACGCGCCGCGCCGGGCCGCTCCCGCGCCCGCCGCCCGGCCGGCGAAAGCCGCCGGGAGCGACCAGGACCCGGCCATCGGCGCACTGGTGGCGCTGGCCACCGGTCGGTTGGCCCGCCTCGTCGACCACCTGCGCCGGGCCGAGCGTGCGGCCGGCGACGTCGAGCCGTCGGCCGACCGGTCCCGGCGCGACCGGGTCCTGCTTGCCGCCGGCCACCTGGCCGCGGACCTGGCCCGCCTGGCCCTGCTTGGCGACGGGGAGGTGGCCTGGGTCGAGGACAGCGACCGGGCGCCGTCGCTGCGGGTCTCCCCCATCGACGTGGGTCCGGTGCTGGCCGAACGACTGTGGGGCCAGGTGACCGCGGTCCTGACCTCGGCCACCGTTCCCATCGGCCTGGCCGAGCGCCTGGGCATGCCCCGGGGGGCGACCGACTCGCTCGACGTCGGCAGCCCGTTCGGCTACCGCTCCCACTCGCTGCTGTACGTGGCCCGGTCCCTGCCCGACCGCCGGTCGCCCGAGGCCGAGCCGGCCATGCACGACGAGCTCGAGGTGCTGATCGACGCGGCCGGTGGGCGCACCCTGGCCCTGTTCACCAGCTGGCGGGCGATGCGTGCCGCCGTGGAGGCCCTCGGCCCCCGCCTGGACTACCCGATCCTCACCCAGTCCGACCTGCCCAAGCCCGCCCTGGTGGAGGCGTTCCGGTCCGACGAGGCCGCCTGCCTGTTCGCCACCCTCGGGTTCTGGCAGGGGGTGGACGTCCCCGGCCGGACCCTCAGCCTGGTCACCATCGACCGAATCCCGTTCCCCCGGCCCGACGACCCGGTGCTCGAGGCCCGCCGGGAGCTGGCCGGGGCCGGGGCCTTCGGTGCCGTCGACCTGCCCCGGGCCGGCACCCTGCTGGCCCAGGGGGCGGGCCGCCTCATCCGGTCGTCCACCGACCGGGGGGTGGTGGCCGTGCTCGACAGCCGCCTTGCCACCGCCCGCTATCGCAGCGCCCTGCTCGAGCGGGTGCCGCCGATGAAGCGCACACTCGACCGCGACGAGGTGGTGGCATTCCTGGCCGACATCGCCGCGTCGGCCGCGGGCTGAGCACCCCTCGGCGCCTCCTACGATGGGCGCCATGCCCGGGAGCACGGGAAGACGATGGTTCACGCCCCCGCGCTGGACCGGCGCGATCACGGACTACTTCGACCGCCGGGTCGACCGGGCGGCCGGCTCCCCCGAACGGGCGGTCCAGATCACCGATGCCTGGGTGGCCAAGGCGCAGCGGCGCTACGGCCCCGACTCGTGGAAGACGGTCAACACGATGGAGGCGGCGGCCAAGCGCCGCGACGCCGCAGGCGACCACCAGGGCGCGGTCGGGCTCCGGCGTCAGGTCGTGGATGCCCGGCGACGGCACCTCGGACCCGAGCACCGCCAGACACTCAGCGCCGAGTACGCACTGGCCGGCACGCTGCTCGGCCTCGACCGTCCCGCCGAGGCCCGGCCGTCCGCCGACCACGCGCTCGAGTGCTACGTGGCCGAGCTCGGCCCCGACGACCCGGTCACCCTGGCCGCACTCGAGCGGAGTGCCAGGATCCAGCTCGAGCTGGGGGAGACGGCCGAAGGGACCCTCAAATACCAGCGGGCCGTGGCCGGCTTCCGGGGTCTGGGTGACGAGGTGCGCGCCGAAAAGGTCACCACCAACCTCGGGCGCCTCCTCCTGGCCGACGGCGACCACGAGGGCGCGCTGGCGGCCTTCCGCGACCTGGTCGACACCCAGGGTCGCCGGCTCGGACCCGACGACCCGGCCACGCTGGTGTCACTGCGGGACCTCGCCTTCACCCTCGCCCGCATGGGACGGTTGCGCGAGGCACGGGTCGTGGCCCAGAACCTGGTCGACGGCACCACCCGCATCCACGGCGCCGACCACGGGTCGACCACCGACGCCCGCCGCCTGCTCGAGCGGATCGACGCCTCGCTGCAGGCCGACTGACCCCGGACCCGCGGGCAGGCGCCCGGCCGTGCCGGCTCAGAACCCGAGGCGGTCCAGCGAGTCCTCGCGCTGCTGCCAGCGCTTCTCCACCCGGACGAACAACTCGAGGTAGGCGCCGGGCTCCATCTGCTTGCGCACGGCCGTGCCGACCTCCTTGAGGGTGGCGCCGCCCTTGCCGATGACGATGCCCTTCTGCGAGTCGCGCTCGACGAGGATCTCGCACCGGACCCGCGGCCACTCCCACTCCGTGACCCGGCAGGCGATGGAGTGTGGGAGCTCGTCGGCCACCCGGTGGAGGAGCTCCTCGCGCACCAGGTCAGCCACCCAGAACGCCTCGGCCACGTCGGTGACCATGCCGTCGGGGTAGTACTGCGGCCCCACCGGGAGGCGGGCGATGAGGGCGTCGACGAGCCCGGGGACCCCCTCGCCCGTCGCCGCCGACACCGGGAAGTACTCCACCGGCACCGGGGCGCCCCCGGACCCGGCGTCGAGTTCGGCCACGACGGCCGACACCCCGGTCAGGTGGCCCAGCACCCCGTCGCCCCCGACCTTGTCGATCTTGTTGACGACCACCATGAGCGTGGGTCGCCCCACCTCGGCCGGGGCGCCACCGCCCAGCTCGATGGTCAGGGCGGCCGACCGGGCCATGGCCCGCACCCGGGTCACCGAGTTGGCCAGCACCATCCGGTCGCCGGGGCCCACCGCTCCGGTCGCCTCGACCAGGGCCACCACGGCGTCGACGTCGTCGAGCGACGATGTGGCCGACTCGTTCATCCGTTGGCCCAGGGCCGTCTTCGGTTTGTGGAGGCCCGGGGTGTCCACGAACACCACCTGGGCATCGGGCCGGTTCAGGACGCCGCGGACCTGGGACCGGGTGGTGTTGGGTCGGGGCGACACGATGGACACCTTGGTGCCGACCATGGCGTTGACCAGGGTCGACTTTCCCACGTTCGGGCGTCCGACGACGGCGACGAATCCGGAGTGGAAGGGGCTCATGCGTCCTCCGATGTGGAGGCGTCGGCCATCGGCCGGATGGTGACGCGCTCGATGCGGCGCCCGTTCACCCGGTCCACCTCGATACGTAACCCGTCGGAGGTCACCGTCTCGCCGGTCACCGGCACGTGGCCGAGCAGGTCGAACACCAGACCCCCGACCGTGTCCCAGGCACCCGTCGGCAGGTGGGCGTCGAGGAGGTCGTTGACCTCGTCGACCGGCAGGCGTGCACTTACCCGCACGGCGCCTCCGGGAAGCTGTTCGACCGGGGACTCCTCGACGTCGAACTCGTCGACGATCTCTCCCACCAGCTCTTCGATGAGGTCCTCGAGGGTGACCAGGCCCGCGGTGCCGCCGTACTCGTCGACCACCACGGCCAGATGGAACTTGTCCGACTGCATCTCGCGCATGAGGTCGGCGACCCGTTTGGTCTCGGGCACGAAGTGGGCTTCGCGCAGCTGCAACCCGACCGGCTCGTCGCCCCGGCCGGCCCGGACCTCCTGGATCAGGTCCTTGGTGTAGGCCACACCGACCACGTCGTCGATCTGCTGTTCGAGGCACGGCATCCGGCTCCGTCCGGCCTCGAGCGCCACGTCCAGGGCAGCCACCACGGCCTCGTCGGCTCCGATGGTGACCATGTCGGTCCGGGGCACCATCACCTCGCGCACCACCGTGTCGCCGAACTCGATGATCGAGTGGATGAGGGCTCGCTCCTCGGTCTCGATCACGTCGCCCTCGACAGCCACGTCGGCCATGGCCAGCAGCTCGGACTCGGTCACCAGGGCGCCCGCGTAGCCGCCCTTCTGGCCGATGAACAGGTTGGCGAGGGCGTTCAGGCCGCCCGACACCCAGCGGACAGGCGGGAACCCGATGACCGCCGCCACCAGCGGGGCGCTGAACAGGGCTGCCCGCTCCGGGTGGTGCACGGCCCAGTTCTTGGGCACGGCCTCGGCGAACACGAAGATGACCACGATCTCGAACACGGTGGCTGCGGCCACGCCCCAGGCGCCGAACCAGCGCACGGCCAGGATCCCGACCAGGGTGGCCACCACCAGCTGGCAGATCAGGACCAGCAGCAGCACGGGGTTGAGGAAGCCCTGCGGGTCCTCGGTCAGCCGGACGAGCACCTTGGCCCCCCGCTTGCCGTCGTCGGCCAGACTCCGGGCCTTGGCCCGTCCGGTGCGCACCAGCGCCGTCTCGGCCAGGGCCAGCAGCGCCGACACCATCAGGAGGACCAGGACCACGACGGAGAGGGCCACGTCCTCGGGACCGAGTGTGGTCGCCGTCATCCGTTCGCCGGGTCGAGCAGCGGGGGAACCCGGTAGAAGCGGTCGAGGAGCTGCTGCTCGCGCCGCTCCATCCGCTCGGCCTCCTCGTCGACCACGTGGTCCATGCCGAGCAGGTGCAGGATGCCGTGCACCACCAGCAGGGCGATCTCGTCGTCGAAGGTGACTCCGTGGTCCACGGCGTTGACGGCGGCCACGGCGGGGCAGATGACGACGTCGCCCAGCAGCAGGTGGCGGCCGGTCGGCGCCTCGATGGAGGCGGGGCCGGTGCCCCCCTCGTCCGGCGAGCGCCCGCTGCGGTCGATCTCGTCCTCGATGGGGAACGACAGGACGTCAGTCGGGCCCTCCTTGTCCAGGAAGCGCTCGTTGAGGGCGGCGATCGACGCTTCGTCGATGAACAGGAGCGACACCTCCGTGTCCTCGGTGATCCCCTCCGCCTCGAGTGCGGCCCGGGCCAGTGCGGTCCAGCGGTCCACGGCCACGGGGTGGTCGGACTGCTCGTCGGCGGCGTAGATGTCGAGGCTCACGCCGCGCCCGCCCCGTGGTCTGCGCGCTCCACCGGGCGGGTCGCGCCGTCGGCCGGTGCCGAACCGTTGGCCGAGGCGGCGGACGGCCCGGTCGCGCCGCGGTCGTAGGCCGTGACGATGTCGGCCACGATCTTGTGGCGCACCACGTCCTGGGCCCTCAGGTGGACGAAGGCGAGGTCGGGGACGCCGCCGAGGACCGCCTCCAGCCCCACCAGCCCGGACCGGCCCCCGGGGATGTCGACCTGGGTCATGTCCCCGGTGATGACGGCCTTCGAGCCGAAGCCGATTCGGGTGAGGAACATCTTCATCTGCTCGGGGCTCGTGTTCTGGGCCTCGTCGAGGATGATGAACGAGTTGTTGAGGGTGCGTCCCCGCATGAAGGCCAGTGGGGCCACCTCGACCGCCCCCTTGTCGATGAGGCGCTGGGCACCTTCTGCCTCGAGAAGGTCGTGCAGGGCGTCGTACAGCGGACGGAGGTAGGGGTCGACCTTGGCCAGCATGTCCCCGGGCAGGAAGCCGAGGCGCTCCCCCGCCTCCACCGCCGGGCGGGTGAGGATGATCCGGCTGACCTGGCGGGCCTGCAGCGCCTGTACGGCCAGGGCGACGGCCAGGTAGGACTTGCCCGTCCCCGCCGGGCCGAGGCCGAAGGTGACGATGTTGCGGGTGATGGCGTCGGCATAGGCCTTCTGCCCGCCGGTCTTCGGGCGCACGGCCCGGCCGCGGGAGGAGCGGACGAGTTCGCTGGTGAGGACCTCGGAAGGTCGGACGTCGTCGTGGAGCATGTCGATGGTACGGCCCAGCTGGACGGCGTCGAGACCCTGGCCGGACTCGAGCAGGATGATCAGCTCGTGGAAGAGGGAGGCGACCCGTTCGGCTGCCGCTGCCCCGTCGGGACCGGTCCCCTCGAGCGAGACCTCGTTGCCCCGGACGGCGATGCGCACGTTCGGGTAGGTGCGCTCGATCTGGCGGAGCAGCTCATCGCGCTGGCCGAGGAGACCGGCCATGAGGTGGTTGCCGGGTACGAGGATCTTTACCGGGGTGCCTGCCACGTGCGCTCTGCCTGCGACCCTACCAGCGGCCCGGGGCGGTCCGGACGCACCGCCGGGTCGGGGGCGGGCCGACGCCGCGTCGAACGGGTGCGTTCAGCCGGGGGGCCAGTCGAACGACCGCCCGCCGAGCAGGTGGAGGTGGAGGTGGGGCACCGTGTTGGAGGCGTCCGGCCCGACGTTGAAGGTGAGCCGGTAGCCCCGGTCCTCGCCGCCGATGCCCTCGGCGTCGGCCACGGCCTTGGCCGCCACCAGCAGGGCCAGGACGTCCGCGGCGTCGTCGGGACCGACGGTCGAGGCGTTCACCACGTGGTTACGCGGCACGATCAGGACGTGCACGGGCGCCTGGGGCGCGATGTCCCGGAAGGCCACGGTGCGCTCGTCACGGCGCACCACGTCGGCCGGCACGTCCCCGGCGACGATCCCGCAGAACAGGCAGTCGGGGTCGGTCGTCAACGGCCGGGGGTCATCCCTCGGCTGCCAGCGGCTCGCGGTGGGTGTCGTTGCCATTCCCATTTGCGTGGCCGTGGCCCTGGCCGTGGACGACCCGGGTCGGACCCTTCACCTCGGGGTAGAGGTGCTCGAGGCTCCCGGGCCGGATGCGGCTCGACTCGATGAAGGCGTCGACGTCGGTCTCCTTCAGGCGGATGACCCGCCCGAACTTGTAGGCGGCCAGACCACCCTCGTCGATGAACCGGTACAGGCTCCGCAGGGTGACCCCGAGGCGCTCGGCGGCCTCCTTGGTGCTCAGCCAGCTGATGGTGTCGCGGGCCCCGTCGGTCATCAGACCGCGACGAGCAGCCCGAGCTCGTCCAAGCGGGCGCCCATGCTGTCCGGAGTCACCCCGAACAGGCAGGCGATGGCCCGCACGTCCTCGGCACGGATGGTGATCATGCGACCGTTGAAGTCCTGGCGGTGGACCTGGATCATGCTCAGGAACCGACGCAGCAGATCCCGCTCGGGACCGCTGACCGTGTGGAGCTTGGTCAGGTCGATCGCCACCTTGTCGGGCACGGTGGACGCCGGAACGACACCCCGCCCGTTGTGCGAGCCGTTGTCGGACGAGCCCGACGCACCCCATCGGCCGCCCGGTGTGGCGTCGTCGTTCGGCAGCAACTGGTCGACGGGCACGTCGTAGAGCTTGGCCAGGCGCTGGAGCCGGGGCACCGAGATCGCCCGCTCCCCACGCTCGTAGGCGCCCAGCACCGACGCCTTGAATTCCTGGTCGGACATGGCCTCGACCGCCTGCAGCGACAGCCGCATCTGCTTACGCATCGCCCGCAGCCTGGACCCGACGGCACGGGCATAGGCGACCCGGGCCGCCTCCTCCTGCTCGTCGTCGTCCACTGCAACGACCACTTTCTCCGTCATCGTCATCTCGAGCCCTCCGCTCCCACCGATTGCGCCCCTCGAGCCCGGGTTCGCTGTCCGAACCCGCTGTCGAGCCTCTGCGTCACGCAGCGTGACGAGCCGGACGGCCCGTCACATCCCGTGTGAAGTTCCCTACAGATCCAGTTTTCCTCACGGAGCGTGGTTACGCAAGGGGCAGAACCACCCCATTGCGCAGCGCGCACAGGAGTACACCGGCGGAGACGGCGGCCGTCTCGGCCCGCAGGACCGTGGCCCCCAGCCCCACCGTGGGCCCGAATGCGTCGCGTTCGGCGGGGTCCCATCCGCCCTCGGGACCGACCGCCAGCAGCGGTCGGGCGAGGCCGGGGGCCTGCCCACCGGCGTCGGCGAGGGCTACCGGGGCCCCGGCCACGGCGGCCAGGTCCCCGAGCCGGCACACGTCGGTCACCTCCGGGAGCCGGGCCCGGCGGCACTGCCCCGCCGCCTCGCGGACCACACGTCGCAGGCGCTCGACCGACCTTGTGGCCCGGTCGCCGTCCCAGCGGACCACCGAGCGTGAGGTTCGCAGGGGCACGATCCGGTCGACCCCGATCTCGGTCAGCTTCTGGGCCACCCACTCGGGGCGGTCGCCCTTGGTCGGGGCGAATGCCACCGTCACCTCGGGCACCCCGTGGGGGTCCAGCACGGCGGGCCCGTCGGGCACCAGCAGCCCGGTGGGGTCGGCGCCCCGGGAGCCCTTGGACGGGGCCGTGGCCGCCACCCGGCACGGGACCCAGCGCCCCCGGCCGTCGGCGGCGATCACCGGCTCACCCGGGCGCAGGCGCAGGACGTCGAGCAGGTGGCGCATGTCGAGGTCGTCCACCACCGGCGCGGCCGGGTCGGCCACGAACACCATGGCGGCGGCCGCCACCAGCAGCGGGTCGGGGCCACGGGGTGCCGGGTGGCCGCCCTCCTCCGTGGCGACCGGGGGCACGGTCAGCTGAGGGCCGAACGGAGCTTGGAGAACAGGCCCTCGTGCTGAGCGGCCTCGCCCAGCTCCTCGGCGCGTGCCCCGGCCAGCGCGGTGAGCAGCTCCCGCTGCTGTTCGTCGAGCTCGGTGGGCGTGTCCACCTGGATGTGGACGAACAGGTCGCCCCGGCCCCGGCCCCGCAGCCTGGGCACGCCGAGGCCCTTCAGGGACAGGACGGTGCCGCTCTGCGTCCCCCCGGCGATGGAGAGGTCGCGTGCGTCGTCGAGGGTGTCGAAGGGCACGCTGCCCCCCAGCGCGGCCAGGGCCATGGGGACGTGGACGGTGGCGTGCAGGTCGACGCCCGAGCGCTGGAACACCTCGTCGGACGACACCGCCAGGTGGACGAAGAGGGCGCCGTTGGGACCGCCCCGGAACCCGGCCGGTCCGTGGCCCGCCAGCCGCAGGGTGGAGCCGTCGTCCACCCCGGCCGGGATGTCGACGGTGAGCGTGCGCGCCTCGGGCCGGCGCCCCTCGCCCCGGCAGTCGGTGCACGGGGTCTCGATGGACTGGCCGGTCCCCTGGCAGCGGTTGCACGGCACCGCGGTGATCACCTGGCCGAGGATGGACTGACGCACCCGGCGCAGCTCGCCAGCCCCCTGGCACTCCGGGCACCGGACGGCCGAGGTGCCCGGCTGGGCACCGGTGCCCTCGCACGTGTCGCAGTGCACCGGGGTCGTGACGTCGACCTGGCGCTGGGTCCCGAAGACGGCCTCGCGGAAGTCGAGCCCGACCACCATCTCGGCGTCGGGGCCGGGCACCGGGCCGGGCCGGTGGCGTCCCCCGCCGGCACCCCCCATTCCGTTGAAGAAGGCGTCGAACAGGTCGCCCAGGCCGCCGGCCCCGAACGGGTCGCCACCAGCCGGGGCGCCCGCGCCCTGGCCGAACACGCCGGCACGGCCGAAGCGGTCGTAGCGGGCGCGACGCTCGGGGTCGCTCAGGACCTCGTAGGCCAGGCTGATCTCCTTGAAGTGCTCGCCGTCGGCGTCGTCCTCACCGTGCCTTGCGTCCGGGTGGTGCTCCCGGGCCTTGGTCCGATAGGCCCGCTTCAGCTCGTCGTCGGTGGCGTTGCGGTCCACGCCGAGCAGCTCGTACAGGTCGGTCTCGGTCATCGGGCCGCCTCGCCCAGGCGCTCGCCGAGGCGGTCGCCCACCACGCGGGCGGCGGCCAGGGCCAGGGGGTAGTTCATGCGGGTGGGGCCGAGCAGGCCGATGGTGCCGGCCTCGATGCCATCGACCGACACCGGCATGACCACGATGGCGCAGGACGCCAGCGGCTCGACCCCGTGCTCGGTACCGATGGCCACGGTCAGACCCGTCTCGAGGATGTCACGCAGGAGGGAGACGACGACCAGCTGCTGCTCCAGGATGGTCAGGACCGACCGCACCGTGTCGACCGCGTCGAACGCAGCGGCCATGCGCGAGGACCCGCCCACGAACAGCTGGTCGTGGCCGTCGGCGGCACCCAGGACGTGCAGCGCGCCCACGCCGGACGCCACCACCGTGTCGACCGACGGGTTGCCACTGGGCGCGGCCTTCGGGGCCACCTGGGCCAGCGGCGAGCCGAGGGCGTGGGCGGCGAGCCGGCCGCCGGCCTCGGACACGACGGACTCGTCCGCGTCCTCGGGCAGCTCGATCGACTGCTTCTGCACCGCACCATCGGCCAGGACGACGACCACCAGGGCCAGCCGGTGCCCGAGGCCGACCAGCTGCACCGATCGGACGGCGGCCTGCTCGTGGGAGGGACCCACCACCATGGCCGTGCAGTCGGTGAGGTCGGCGAGGAGGCCCGAGGTGCGCTCGAGCATCTCCTCGATCTCGCCGTGGGCGTGGTCGAAGAACTGGCGGACCTGCTGGCGGCCGCTCGGGTCGAGGGGGCCCGGCCCGCCGAGCTGGTCGACGAAGAACCGGTAGCCCTTGTCGGTCGGGATCCGGCCCGCCGAGGTATGGGGCTGGGCCAGGTAGCCGTCGCGCTCGAGGGCGGCCATGTCGGACCGGACGGTGGCCGAGGACACGCTGACACCGGGGGCGTCCACCACGTGCTGGGAGCCGACGGGCTGGGCCGAGCCGATGTACTCGTTCACGACCGCGTTGAGGATGGCCGCCTTGCGGTCGTCGAGGCCGCCGTCACCGGGGTGGGCGCGATCAGTGGTGTGGTCGTCGGAGGTCGTCATGGTCGGTCACCAGGGTTCGGGGTCGGCCGGGGGTACCCGGTCGACGATCCGGTCGCCGTTGGCACTCCATCCTAGTGAGTGCTTACCGGTTCCGGCCGACCACCCTCGCCGGTGGCAGGGCCACGACCCACCGGGGTCCCCCGAGCGGGGTCCACCAGGGGTGGCCGCGCCGAACGGCCACGGCGTCGGGCCAGAGCAGGCCGTAGGTTCCCCAACGACCGCTACCGGGAGCGGGAACACCTGCCGGCCGACGGGGTGTCGACGAGACCACGACCGGATCGACGAGTCGGAGGTCACGCCGAGCTTTCGCCGGTGTGAACTGCGAGAATGTCACCGCCGGAGCCTCCGGCGGCTCCACGGCCCGGCCCGCTGCAGCGTCAGGCGGTGGCGATGAACATGCGCTCGGTCATGGCCGGGCCGAGCGCGATGGCGGCGTCGCCCAGGACGAGGGTCAGCGTGCCGTCGGGTGCCCGGGACTGGACCACGGCGGTGGTGCCCGGGGTCAGCCCGTTGTCGCCCAGGTAGGACAGCGAGGCGGCCTCGTGCTCGACACTCTCGGTGATCCGCACGAGCCGCACCTGCTCCCCCGCCTGGGCCTCGGCCAGCCGGCGCTCGCCGGCCCCGTCGGGGGTCGCGCCGGGGATCGGGTTGCCGTGCGGGCAGGTCGTCGGGTTGTCGAGGAGCACGACCAGTCGCGCCTCGACGTCGTCGCTGATCACGTGCTCCCACCGACCGGCTTCGATGTGGGCCTTGTCCCAGTCGAGCCCGATGATGTCGACCAGCAGGCGCTCGGCCAGGCGGTGCTTGCGCACGACGCCTTCGGCGAGCGCGGTTCCGGCCGGGGTCATGGAGATGCGCCGGTCGGTGCGGGCGATCAGCCCGTCGGACTCGAGTCGGTCGAGCATCTCCGACACGGAAGGGGCCGCCTTGCCCAGGCGCTCGGCCAGGCGCGCCTGGATCACCGGGATGCCCTCTTCCTCGAGGGCGAAGATCGTCTCGAGGTACTCCTCGACCGGCGGGTGGAAGCGGTCAAGCACGTCCCGGAGCTTACGGCACCGGCGGCAGGGTCGCTCCGGCGTCCGGGTCCCCCGTCCCGGCTGCACCCGCCGGGCGCGACGGGCGCCGGCGGGAGGGCCGGGCGGCCCGCCGTGCCGCTTCGGCCGCCTGCAGCCTGGGCACCATCGTCACCGTGTAGGCGGCCGACGACGCGCCCATCACCACGATGATCACCAGTGGGACGGGGCTGAACCGGTTGTCGACCGAGACCGAGGCGACCACGGCCAGCACCGAGAACACCACGAGCCCGCCGATGGCCACGATCCGAACCGACGGCACCCGGAACGGTCGGTGCTGGTCGGGGACCCGGCCACGCAGTCGCAGCACGCAGAAGGCGGCGACGGCGTAGATCATCGCCTCGAGGGCGGCTCCCACCGCCACCAGCACCTGCCAGCTGGAGCCCCCCACCGCCTCGACCACCACCGACACCACGAACGAGATCGCACCCAGCACCAGCACCGGCACCCACGGCACGGCCCGGTCGTTCAGCCGGGAGAGCAGCGGGGGCAGGCTCCCCTCCCGGGCGGTGGCGTAGACGAAGCGGGATGCGGTGATGAACCCGCCGTTGAAGGTGTTGAGGGCGGTCACCGTGGTGACGCCCGCCATGATCCAGATCCCGGCGGCGCCGAACGCCTGCTGGCCGAGCGACAGCTGCGGGTAGGGGGTGATCAGTTGGGCGTGGGTGAGTACGTGGCTCATGGCCGTGGTCATGGCCGCGCACACCGCGAACAGGATGCCCACGGCGATGAGCATCGCCCGGTGGATGTGCTTCGGGTCCCGGACCTCCTCGGCGTTGGTCGTCACCCACTCGAAGGCGCTGTAGAGGAAGATCCCGAGGGCCACCGACTCCAGGAACCCGGCCCCCGAGTGGTGGTGGAGCGGCTGCAGCGGTGTCCGCAACCCGGTCCCGGACCGGTCGAGCGCCACCACGGACACCACCAGGGTGGCCGCCAGCACGATCGCGGTGGCCACGTCCTGGAGCCATCCGGCCACCGTGACCCCGCGGAGGTTGGACAGCACGGCGATCGCCAGCAGCGCCAGCGTCCACACCGCCGTCAGCCACGCCGGGGACCGCAGCACGTGGGTGAGTGCGGCACTGACGATGAAGGCGTCGGCGGCCACCACCAGGACGATGGTGCTCAGGTAGGTGAAGGTGATGGTGAGCGCCACCCGGTCGTCCATGGCCCCGGACATGTAGCGCCGGATGGCGGCGGCGGTGGGGAACATGCCGTTGAGCTCGCCGAAGAACCCCCAGGCCAGCAGGGCCAGCAAGCCGGCCACGCCGATGGAGATCCAGGCCGAGTCGCCGGCCACGTAGGCCACGAGCCCGGCCGCGGCCAGGTACTGCAGGGCGGCGAAGGCCAGACCGGTCGAGGTGGACACGGCCGTGCGCAGGCTCATGGCCCGCCGCAGGCCGGCCGCAGGTGCGGGGGCGCCTGTGGTCACCGGCGCGCCCTCGGCGGGGGACGCCGGCTCACTGGTCGAGGAAGACGACCATCGACATGGCGTCGAGACGCATGACATCCTGTGAGGATCCGGCCAGGGCGATCTCGCCCGACACGTACTTCTCTGACGGGTTGAGGTCCCCCCAGAACAGGTCGGCGAAGTCCTCGCTCGTGGCCGACACCACCAGGTCCGGGGTGTCGACGAGCCCGTGGCGCAGATCGGCCAGGACCGAGCCGGCAACGGCGATGGTGAACCCGTCGCCGGTGTCGGTCGCCCTCAGGTGGACGGTGCGGTCCCACCCGCGCAGCATCCGGGCCAGGCGGGCGTTGCCGTTGCAGCGCACCTGCCAGTCGGCGTAGGCCTCGGCGATCTCGTCGGCCGTGGCCATCCCTACGCCCTCGGGCCGAGAGCGGCGGCCACCTCGGCCGCGACCCGTTCGCCGGACTCCAGCGCGCCCTCGATGTAGCCCGCCCACACCGTTGCCGTCTCGGTTCCGGCCCAGTGGATCGGACCGACCGGCGACCGCAAGCTGTCCCCGCACCCGGTCAGGACGCCGGGGCCCAGGCACGCCACCGGTCCACCCCGGGTGTAGGGCTCGGCCGACCAACGCTGCTCGGTGAACTCGATCGGCCGGGCAGCCTCGGGACCGAAGGCCCGGGCCAGCTCCTCGAGGCAGGCGGCGCGGCGTCCGTCCACACCGACCGACTCGGCCCGCCGGTCGGCCGGGCCGGCGACGAACCCCATCAACACCCCGTGGGACCCGTCCTCCGGTGAGTCGTCGAACGTGGCCCGCAGCAGCCCGGCGTCGGCGACCACCTGGCCGGACAGGCCGGCGTCCCTCCAGAACGGGCGGTCGTAGACGGCGTGGACCTTGGTGACCGAGCCCATCGGTGCCCGCTGGGCCAGCTGGTCCCGGGCCCCCGGCAGCGGAGGGTCGAAGGCGATCCGGCCCTGGACGGCCGGGGGCATGGCCACCACCATCCGACGGGCCGACACCCGCCACGGCGACCGCACGCCGTCGGCTGCCATCCGCTCCGCGGTGACGGTCACCCCGGCGTCGTCGTGGTCCACGCCCACCACCGGGGCGTCGAGCACGATCCGGTCCCCCAACCCGGCGGCCAGGTGCAGCGCCATCTGCTGGGCACCGCCGGCGAACCGGCGTTCCTGGGCGCCGCCCGACGTGCGGATCAGCGACGACATCGAACCCCCACCATGGGCGTAGCCCAGCACGTACAGCAGGGACAGCTCGTCGGGCCCGCAGCCGAACACGGCCAGAGTGGCCGTGGCCACCAGCGATCGAGCGACGTCCGTCTGCGCAGCCGTCGCCACCCACTCCGACAGGGTGATGCCGTCGAGGAACCCGGCGTCGGGATGGTCCCACGGGCTGGCGGGCGACACCTCTGCGGCCAGCAGGTCGAGGTCGAGCAGTGTGGCGACGGTGTCGGCCGACCCGTCGGGGTCCGACGTGGGGACCAGTCCGCTGAACGGGTGGAGGCTGCCGGCACGCAGCTCGAGGTTGGATCCGTCGACCCAGGTCGGGAAGGTGGCGGCGCCGCACTCGTCGGCCAGGGCCTGCAGGCGGTCCTGGGTGGGTCCGATCCACTGCCCCCCCTGGTCGACCACCGCTCCCGACGGCGTGACCTCGGTGAGCACCCGGCCGCCCACGCGGTCCCGGGCCTCCACCACCACGACGTCGAGCCCGGCAGCCACCAGGTCGCGGGCCGCCCGCAGGCCGGCGTACCCGGCACCTGCCACCATCACGTCCACCGTGCGGTCCACTCCGGCCATGTCCCCTCCCGAGGGCGGCGCCCCGTCGGTCGGGTGGCGCCCGCATCCCCGGCGGTGGCGACCGGCGGACCGGACGGTACCGTGGGGTCCGTGGACACTACCCCGGGACCCGATCCCGGCGACGGCGATCCGGAGCCCGCCGGCGCCGCCGCGCCGCCGGCTCCTGACGACGTGGCCCCCGGCGACGGGCGACCCGACGCCGGTGACGAGCGGGACGGGGCCGACGAGCCGGTCGGGTCCGACCCGCTGCGCTTCAATCAGTGGATGAAGCGGTCCGCCACCGGGGCCGTGCTGTCGGGCATCGCCCTCGGCCTGCAACAGGCCCTCGAGCCCAAGCGCAACCTGCCGACTTTCGTGATGGAGGCTCCCGGTGAGCCCGACGACCCGGACGCGCCCATCACCCTCCACTTCGACCCGGACGATCCGACGAAGACCATCGCCGTCATCCGCTCCGCCGACCGACCCGGCCCCGAGGCCGCCTCGCCGGCGGACTGACGGGCGCCGTCACGGGTGACCGGCTCGTCCGCAGCCGCCGGTCCGAGGGGCTCCTCCGCCACGAACCGCACCCGGCCCGCCTGTCCGCCCCGGCAGCACCGGTCGGCCCGCGACCGTCACGGCCCACCGGTGTCGGGTGCTCAGTCGTCGAGCTTGAGCGCGGAGACGAAGGCTTCCTGGGGGACCTCGACGCGGCCGATGTTCTTCATCTTCTTCTTCCCCTCCTTCTGCTTCTCCAACAGCTTGCGCTTGCGGGTGATGTCCCCGCCGTAGCACTTGGCCAGCACGTCCTTGCGCCGCGCCTTGACCGTCTCGCGGGCGAGGACCCGGCCGCCGATGGCCGCCTGGATCGGGACCTCGAACATCTGGCGCGGGATGAGCTCCTTGAGCTTCTCGGTCATCCGACGGCCGTAGAAGTCGGCCTGCGACCTGTGGACGATGGTCGAGAACGCGTCGACCGGCACCCGGTTGATCAGCAGGTCGACCTTGACCAGGTCGGACGTGGCGTACCCGCCAGGCTCGTAGTCGAGGCTGGCATAGCCCTTGGTACGGCTCTTGAGCTGGTCGAAGAAGTTGATCACCACCTCGGCCAGCGGGATCACGTAGACGAACTCGACCCGCTCGGGCGAGAGATAGTCCATCTTCAGCATCTCGGCCCGCTTGCCCTGGCACAGCTCCATGATCGTGCCGGTGTACTCGGCCGGGGTGAGGATGGTGGCCCGCAGCATCGGCTCGTCGACGTGGTCGAGCGAGGCGGGCTCGGGCAGCTCGCTCGGGTTGTCGACGTCCACCTCGGTGCCGTTGGTCAGGAACGCCCGGTAGGCGACCGACGGGGCGGTGGCGATGAGCGAGAGGTCGAACTCGCGCTCGAGGCGCTCGCGCACGATCTCCATGTGCAGCAGGCCGAGGAACCCGCACCGGAACCCGAACCCGAGGGCCTGGGACGATTCGGGCTCGTAGGTGAAGCTGGCATCGTTGAGCCGCAGCTTCTCCAGTGCGTCGCGCAGGTCGGGCAGCTCGTCGCCGTCGATGGGGAACAGGCCGCAGAACACCATGGGCTTCGGGTCGCGGTAGCCGTCGAGGGGGACCTCGGCGGGGCGGGCGGCGGTGGTCACCGTCTCCCCGGAGCGGGCGCCGCCGACGTTCTTGATGCCGGCGATCAGATAGCCGACCTCGCCGGGGCCGAGCTCGTCGACCGGCACGGTTACCGGAGTGCGTACGCCGATCTCCTCGATCTCGTGGTTGACACCGGCCTGCATGAACCGGAGTCGGTCGGAAGCGGTGAGCGTGCCGTCCATGACCCGGATCGAGCTGACCACGCCGCGGTACTGGTCGTAGGCCGAGTCGAAGATCAGCGCCCGCAGCGGGGCCGCCGGGTCGCCGGTCGGGGACGGGATGCGGGCCACGATGGCGTCGAGCAACGCCGGCACGCCCTCGCCGGTCTTGGCCGAGATGTGCATGATCTCGGATGCCGCCAGCCCGAGCACGTTCTCGATCTCGGTGGCGCACCGCTCGGGGTCGGCCGCCGGCAGGTCGATCTTGTTCAGGACGGCGACGATCTCAAGGTCGTTCTCCAGTGCCTGGTAGCAGTTGGCCAGGGTCTGGGCCTGGATCCCCTGGGAGGCGTCGACCAGGAGGACGGCGCCCTCGCACGCGGCCAGCGACCGACTGACCTCGTAGCCGAAGTCGACGTGGCCCGGGGTGTCGATGAGGTGGAGGGTGTGGTCGCCCCACGGGACGCGGACGTTCTGGGCCTTGATGGTGATCCCCCGCTCCCGCTCGATGTCCATCGAGTCCAGGTACTGCTCGCGCATCTGGCGGGGGTCGACCGCCCCGGTCAGCTCCAGGATGCGGTCGGACAGGGTCGACTTGCCGTGGTCGACGTGGCTGATGATGGAGAAGTTGCGGATACGGTGGATGGGGAGCACGGGGTGCCCAGCGTACCCAAGGCAGGAAGATGCCCACCCCGATCCGGGTCCAGGCGGGCCCGCTGGGCCGGAGGGGCCCGAACTGCTATCCTTCACTGTCTCCGGTAGGCGATCCCAGGACGGGATCCCGGGGACCCCCGCAGCCCGTGGCGGAACGCCCACGCGTATCTCCAGGGCCCGACGCACCAAGGACGACGAGGACGAGCAGTGGCCAACATCAGGAGCCAGATCAAGCGCAACCGCCAGACGCTCAAGCGCCAGGCCCGCAACAAGGGCGTGCGTTCGGAGCTGCGCACCCGCACCAAGACCGCCAACGCCGCCATCGCCACCGACGTCGAGTCGGCCGACGAATCGATCCGGCTGGCCGTCAAGCGCATCGACAAGGCCGCCTCGAAGGGTGTCATCCACAAGAACCAGGCCGCCAACCGCAAGTCCAAGCTGATGAAGCGCGCCGCCAGGGCGACCGCAGGAGCCTGAGCCTGACCGGCGGCTCGAGCGAGCTGCCGCAGCCGGACACCGCCGGGGACCCCCGGCACACGACGTGCCCCGCCGGAGGCGGGGCGCCCGTCGTCGGTGGGACCCTTCCCCGCGCCGGCGGCTCCGACTCGCCCGCGACGCAGCGGAGCCACCCGTGAACGCGGCGTTCGCCGGCTTCGCCACCGGCCTCTCCCTCATCGTCGCCATCGGCGCCCAGAACGCCTACCTGCTGCGGCTCGGCCTGACCCGTCGCCACGTCGGCGTCGCCGTCGCCATCTGCGCCTCCTCCGACGTCGTCCTGATCCTGCTCGGGATCGGTGGGATCGGCCGGGCCACCCGTTCGTTCCCCGGGGCGCTCGAGGTCCTCCGGTGGGTGGGGGTCGCCTACCTGGTCGGCTACTCCCTCTACTCGTTCCGCCGTGCCACCCGGCGCGAGGTGCTGCTGCCCTCCGATGCCGACCCCCCGTCCCTGCAGGCCGTGGCCGCCACGACGCTCGCCTTCACGTTCCTCAACCCGCACGTGTACCTCGACACGGTCCTGCTGCTCGGTTCCGTCGGGAACCAGTACGGCGGCGGCCGCTGGGCCTTTGCCGCAGGCGCCTGCGCCGCCTCGATCGCCTGGTTCACCGCTCTCGGCTACGGCGCCCGGTGGGCGTCGCCGCTGATGTCGCGCCCGACGACCTGGCGCGCGCTCGACATCGTGATCGGCGTCGTCATGCTGCTCGTGGCGGCAAGCATCGCCACCACGCACATCGCCCCCTAGGCACCCGGTCGGCTCAGCCGGCGGCGAGCTCCTCGATCAGCTCCGGCCCGTCGTTGCGGACGTTGCCGACCTCTCGACCGACCGGGCGGTGCACGAGCGTGCCCCCGGGGGAGGGCACCAGCAGCGACTCGAGCTCGGGCTTGTCCCGGTTGGCCGGGTCCAACCACTCCTCGAGCACCTCGGGTTCGAGCACCACCGGCATGCGGTGGTGGATGTCCCCCATGTCGGGACCGGCCTCGGTGGTGATGACTGTGCACGTCCGCAGCGCAGGCTCCTGCCCGGTGTCGGCGTCCGGGCCGCCCGGACCGCTCCACCACCGCTCCCACAGGCCGGCGAGGGCCAGTGGATGCCCGTCGGCCCGGGTGAAGTAGAAGGGCTGCGTGACGCCGGTCCCTTCCGGCCTCCACTCGTAGAAGCCGTCGGCCACCACAGCCAGCCGTCGGGCGGTGAACGCGGCGCGGAACGACGGTTTGGACGCCACCGTCTCGGCCCGGGCGTTGAACGTGCGGTTGCCCATCGACGGGTCCTTCGCCCACGACGGCACCAGGCCCCACCGGTACCGGTCGAGCTCGCGGTGCACCGCTGCGGCGCCGCCGGCGTCGGGCACCGCGGCCACGGCAAGGATTGAGCGCATGGGACCGATGTTCCAGCTCGGCCGCCGGTCCGGCTCCACGTCGGCTGCCAGCTGGGCGTCGAAGACGCGTGCCAGGAAGTCCGGCTCGGAGTAGAGGGCGATACGACCGCACATGGTGCGCCGAGCCTAGGGCGGGCCGGCCGCTGCGTCCGGTGGCGACCCGCCGGTCGGCCTACGGCTTCAGATAGAAGTAGGTGCCGTCGCAGCGGTACCCGTGGCTGGGTCCGTTCACCGGCGGGTCGTCGACCCGCTGGAACGTGCCGTTGACCACCCGGGTCATCACGTAGCAGTGGCCCGGGACCTTGCCTGCCGGATCGGCGGTGGTGATCAGGTGGTTCCCGTCGAACGACGTGATCCTGGCGAGCTGGGACAGCACGCTCCCCCGCGTCGGGTTCTTGCCGGCCGCGGTGAACGCCTGGGCGAACAGCTGCGCCGACAGCCAGCCGAACAGCGTGTACAGGTCGGGCTTGAACCCGGGCGAGGCCTTCTGGACCCAGCTCAGGAAGGTGCCCACCGACGGCAGTGCGGTGGCGTCCTCCCCCAGGTAGAGGGGATCGATCTGGTAGAGGTAGTCGCCGTCGGTGGCCGACGCACCGCCCGAGTCGGGGATGAGGGTCTCCGAGTAGGTCGAACCCCCGAAGACGACCACCGGGTGGAAGGACTGCTGGTTGAGCGCCTTGACCACGGCGGCCGCGTAGTTGGCGGGCATCTGGTCGAGGAACAGGATCTTGACGCCAGCCTGACGCATGGCGACCACGTTCTGGGTGAAGTCGGTCTGGGTGATGCCGAACTGCTGGTCGTAGCGGACCGTGTACCCGACCGACTCCATGGCCGCCTTCTCGCCCGCCCACTTGGCGATGGCCGACGGCTCGTCGGCCACCAGTGAGGCCGCGTGCCCGACGTCGCCGGGGTACGCGGACTTGAAGTACAGCAGCCCGCCGGTCGGCCACCCGATCTTGCCCGGGTCGGGGCTGAACAGGTTGGGCAGGTCGGCCAGCGACTGGTCGAGCGGCACCGTGACGTCGGGGACGCCCGGGTTGGCGGCCATGACGGTCTCGCCGTAGCTGTCCTGGAGGGAGAACCCGCCGACCTGGGCGAAGTCCTTCTGCACCACCTGCTCGTGGGCCTGCTTGTTGGGCGCTCCCTGGTAGCCGTCGTCGTACGAGTCGACGAGGACCTTGCGCCCGTCGAGCCCGCCGGTCGAGTTCACATAGGCGGCGTAGGCCTGGGTGCCGACGAGCGAGCCCTTGAAGAGCCCGGCGTACAGCGTCGAGACGTTGCCGACCGTGACCGACGACGGGGTGAGCCCGGTGGTGTCGCTGAACGCGGACGCCGGGATCGACGAGGCGGCGGCCGTGGTCCCGGTCGAGCCGCCCGATGCTGCGGTCGACGTGGTGGACGACGAGCTAGTGGACGAGCACGCGGTCAGCGTGGCCGCCACGACCACCCCCGCCAGGGCCAGTGCGACGGGGCGGTGCCGGCGAGCGCCCGTCGATCGCACGGTGGATCGGACGGTGGATCGGACGGTGGATCGGACGGTGGATCGGGTCATGGTCGACTCCCCCTGGTCGTGGCTGCACCGGCAGGTCGTGGACCTGTCCCCCCGGCGTGGTGCGACGGCATGCACTCTAGGGACCCGGCGCGCCCGGCGCTCGGACACCCGGCTCAGTCCGAGCCTTCCGCCTTCGTCTGGATGCGGTGGAGAGCGGCGATCTTGTCGCGGTCGATGTTGACGAACTCACCCTCGGCCTCGACGGTGACCTTCCCGTTCTGCCGGAGCACGCCCCGGCTGTGGGTCCGCTTCTCGGTCAGCTCGGTCACCTCGGACTCGAACAGGGCCTCGACGCCGACGAGGGTGGGTCGCCGGTACCGGATGGTGAGCCACACGGTCGGGCCTGCCGCGTCGGCCAGCACGTTGGCCGCGGTCAGGACGATGTCGAAGGCGGCCGCCAGCGCCGCACCGTGCACCCACCCGGGCGCGCCCTCGTAGGTGGGCGTGAAGACGGCCCGGCCCCGGGCCACCGGCGGGTCGAACCAGACCTCGAGCGGCGGAGCGAGCGGGTTGCACGCGCCGGCCACCATGTCGAAGGGCATCGAGTCGGTGAGCCCGGTCCGGTCCTCGATGTCGACGTCGTAGCCGGTGAACCGCGGCACCGGTGCCGAGTCGTCGGGCACCGCCGATACCAGGGCGTCCGACAACGCCTCCACCTGAGCGGCCGCCTCGGCGAGCATCCCCGGGGGTGGGGCTGAGGTCACCGTCAGCTCCATCAGCCGGCGCACGGCCGCGGCGAGCTCCTCGCGCCCGCCCCCGCTCCACGGCCGGCCGGGGGGACCACTCCTGCGGGGTGTGCCTCCTGGCACCGCGCCCTCAGCCATGGTCGTCCCCGAACCGCCCCACGAAGGCGGCGTGGGCGTCGAGGACGGCAAGGACCGAGGCGCGGTCCCCGCCGGGCACCCGCAGGACCACCTCGTCCGCGCCGAGTGCCGCGAAGCGCTCGAGCTTGGCGTCGGTGGGGATCGTGCCGAAGGGGACCACCCGGGCCCCGTCGGGATCGCGCCCGGCATCCTCGAACGCCTGCCGCAGCCGGGGCACGGCCTCGCCCAGGCCCGAGCCGCCGATGGGCATCCACCCGTCGCCGTACTCGGCGATGGCGGCGAAGTTCCCGTCGGTGGCCGCGCCCCCGAGCAGGACGGGCACCCGGCCCCGGACCGGTTTGGGCCAGCTGAAGCACGGGTCGAGATCGACGAACTCGCCGTGGAACTCGGCCTCGTCGTCGCGCCACAGTGCCTGCATGCACAGGACCTGCTCCCGGGCGATGCACCGCCGGGCGGCGAAGTCGACCCCGTGGTCGGCGGCCTCGGCGCGGTTCCACCCGAACCCGATGCCGAGGACGGCCCGGCCGCCACTCAGGTGGTCGAGGGTGGCGACCTGCTTGGCCAACACGATCGGGTCATGCTGCGCGACAAGCACCACGCCGGTGCCCAGCAGCAGCTGCATGGTCACCGGCACCGCCGTGGCCAGCGCCACGAACGGGTCCAGGCTGCGCCTGTAGTCATCAGCCCGGACCCCCTCGACGAGGGCGGGCGGCGTGTCGGCCCGCACCGGCAGGTGGGTGTGCTCGGGAAGGTAGAGCGAGGTGAAGCCGCGCTCCTCGGCCGCCGTGGCCAGGTCGGCCGGCGGGATGTCGCGGTCGGTCAGGAAGCAGGTGATGCCCAGGCGCACCGGCTCAGCCCCCGAGACCGGCGGCCAGCTGCCCCCCGGGGTTGTGGGCCGGGTCGGCGAACAGCGCGGCGAAGGCCGCCTCCTCGCGGCCGCGCGCCTCGGTGACGGCCGTACCCCGGCCGGCCAGCATGAGCCGTTTGATCTGGCGGGTGGCGTGGCTCGGGAACGAGGCGATGGTCTGGGCCAACTCGAGTGTCTCGGCCAGCACCGTCCCCTCGGGGCACGCCCGCAGGGCCAGGCCGCACGACACGGCCGCCTCCGCGGTGATCCACTCCGAGGCGAGCAGTGCCGCTGACGCCTGCTGCCACCCCATCCGGGCCGGCAGCAGCACACTGGACCCGGCCTCGGGAGGCACGCCCATCTGGGCGAAAGGGACCCGCAGGCGGGCGGTCTCGTCCACCAGCACCAGGTCGACGTGGCCGAGTATCGAGCAGCCGAGGCCCATGCCCACGCCGTGGACGGCGGCCAGCAGCGGCTTGTCGAACCGTTGGAGCAGGTCGAGCAGATCCTGGAACCCGAGCCCGGTGCCGGCGGCCGAGTCGCCGGTGGCGATGGCCGCCATCTCGCGCAGGTCCTGGCCCGAGGTGAAGGCCTTGCCCCGCCCGGTGAGCACCACTGCATGGACGTCGTCGTCCTCGAGGGCCCCGGACAGGGCCCCGGTGACCGCCCGGTACATGGCGGTGTCGAAGGCGTTGCGGGCCTCCGGGCGGTCGAAGGCGACGACCAGGACCTGATCGAGGAACTCGAGCTCGATCCGGTGGTCGTCGTGGGTGCTCATGCCACGTCCCCGGACCGTGCCGTCACGGGCGCACCACCTGGCCACCGTCGACGTTGAACACGTGGCCGGTGATCCACGAGGCCTCGTCGGACAGGAGGAAGAGGCACATGCCCACCAGGTCCGACGTCTCTCCCATGCGCTTGAGGGCGAGGCCGTCCAGGATCGGCTGCATGAACGCCTTGGGCACCACGGTGCGGGACGCCTCGGTGTCGATGGGGCCCGGCGCGATGGCGTTGGTCCGGATGTTGTCGCCCCCGAGCTCGGTGGCCAGCTGCTGGGTGATCGAGTTCACGCCGGCCTTGGCCAGGCCGTAGAACCCTGCGTACATATAGGCGGCCGTCGACGACTGGTTGACGACGGCACCGCCGCCACGGGCCTTCATGGCCGGATAGCAGGCCCGGACGCAGTTGAGGGCGCCCATCATGTTCACCGAGAGGAACCGGTTGAGGTAATTCCAGTCGACGGTCAGCAGGAAGTCGAGCTTCATCCCGCCGAAGATGGCGGCGTTGTTGACCAGGTAGTCGATGCCGCCGAACTCGGCGACCGTGGCCGCGGCCATGGCTTCGGCCGATGCCGGGTCGGCCACGTCCACGGTGACGCAGATGGCCGAGCCGCCCGAGGCACGGATACCCTCGGCGACGGCCGCCGCCTTGTCGGCGTCGATGTCGGCCACGACGACCGATGCACCGGCGACGGCGAGCGCCTCGGCGTAGGCCTGGCCGATACCACCGGCCGAGCCGGTGACGATGGCCACCCTGCCGGTGAAGTCGAAGGTGGTGGTGGGTGCGGTGTCGGTCACGATCGGGGCTCCTCGGTGGTTGTCCCGGCGGCGGCTGCCGCCTTCCTGCGTCGGGCGATCACCCGTTCGGCTGCGCCGCTCATGCCGGTCGACAGCGGCCAGCCGATGTAGTGGGTGAGGTGGAGGACGAGCTCGCGGACCTGTTCCTCGGTCAGCTCGCCCCGCTCCAGGGCGGCGTCGAACTGGACCTCGAGCAGTTCGGGGACGCCCTGGGCGGCGATGACCCCGATGGTCGCCAAACGCCGGTCGCGCACGTCGAGTGCCTCGCGGGTCCAGATGCTGCCGAACAGGTGGTCGACGGTGACGTCGACGTAGGGACCCTCCATGTCGTCGGGGTCCACGGTGAACCCGTAGACCTCCTGCATCTTGGCCATGCCCGCGGCACGTGCCTCCGACCTCGGCTCGCTCATGGTGTCGTCACCCCCCTGCCGGCACGGTGTCCCGTGCGGGTCACGCCGGCTCGGCCAGCGACTTGGTCTCCAGGTACTCCTCGAACCCGGCGACGCCGGACTCCCGTCCGACCCCCGACTGTCTATACCCCCCGAAGGGCACGTCGGGGCTGAACCACAGCCCCCCGTTCACCCCGACCGTGCCGGTGCGGATCCGGTTGGCCACGCCCACCGCCCGCTCGCGGTCGCCGCCCCACACCGAACCGGACAGCCCGTAGGCCGAGTCGTTGGCCAGGGCCACGGCGTCGTCGTCACCGTCGTGGGGGATGACCACAAGCACCGGTCCGAAGATCTCCTCCTGGGCCACCCGCGACGAGTTGGGCAGACCGACGATCAGGGTGGGCTCGACGAAGTAGCCGGCGTCGAGTCCCTCGGGACGGCCGCCGCCCAACACGAAGCTGCCGCCCTCGTCGGTGGCCATGCGCAGATAGCCCTCGACACGGTCACGCTGGCGGGGGCTGATGAGGGGACCGCACATGGTACCGGGGTCGGTCGGGTCGCCGGCCGGCAGCATCGCCATGACCTTGGCGGTCGAGGCGACGGCCTCGTCGAACTGGTGCCGCGGCACGATGAGCCGGGTCGTGATGGCACACCCCTGCCCGGCGTGCGTGCACACGGTGAACGCGGCGGTGGCGCACGCCCCGCGCAGGTCGGCGTCGTCCAAGATCACGAAGGCCGACTTGCCGCCGAGCTCGAGGAAGACCTTCTTGATCGTTTCGGCCGCCGAGGCCATCACCTTGCGCCCGGTGGCCGTGGAACCGGTGAAGCTCACCTGGTCGACGCGGGGATCGGTGGAGAGGCTGGCGCCCAGCCGGTGATCCGACGAAGCGACGACGTTGACGACACCCGGCGGGATGTCGGTCTCCTCGGCAATGAGGCGGCCGAGCACGGTGGCGCACCACGGCGTGTCCGGCGCCGGCTTGAGGACGACGGTGTTCCCGGCGGCGAGGGCGGGGCCGAGCTTGGCCAGGTTGATCTGGTGGGGCACGTTCCACGGGGTGATGGCCCCGACCACACCGGTCGCCTCCCGGCGCACCCAGCGGTGGGACGGGATGCCCAGCGGCTCGGCACGGCCGAGGTCGGTCTCCCACTCGTAGGACTCGGCCAGGTCGGCCACCCAGGCCAGCGACGACACCGGGGCGTCGAGCTGGGCCGAGTAGGTGAACGACAGCGGCGAGCCGGTTTCGGCCACGGTCATGGCGCGGATGGCGTCGGCATTGCGCTCGAACGCCTCCTGGAGCTGGCGGATGCCGGCCACACGGCGGGCGACGTTGGTCGACCAGTCGGTCGTGTCGAAGGCGCGGCGGGCGGCGTCGATGGCGTCGTCCATGTCGGCTGCGGCTCCGTCGGCGGCCACGCCGAGGACCTCGCCGGTGGCCGGGTTGGCCGTCTCGAACACCGAGCCCGACCGGGCGGGTCGGAGTTCGCCGTCGATGAGCAACCGCTCCTCGCCGACCACCGCGGTCGTTTCCGTCGTGGTCATCGTGCGTCCTCCTTGTTGATGCCGCCGACGCCGAAGATGTCGTCGCAGCGAGACTCGGTCATGGCCGTGAGCGGCAGGTCCACGTCCAGGTCGGCCGCCAGGGCGAGCGCGGCCACCAGATCCTTGTGGGCCAGGGCGGCGCCACCCTGCATGGCGGAGACGAATCCCTTGTCGTCCGCATCGGTGAACGGCGCCACGGTGGGTCGGAACATGAGTGCCGACGCCCCGCCGATGAGGGCGTCGCTCGCCTTGACCACCTGGGCCAGCTTGGACAGTTCGATACCGGCCGCCTCGGCAAGCACCTGGCCTTCGTAGGCAGCCAGCCAGCCGCCGTACTGCACCAGGTTGCGGGCCAGCTTGGCCGCCAGACCGGTGCCGAAGGGGCCCATGGTGACGGTCAGCGAGCCGATGGCGCCGAACAGCGGGGCGAGGCCGGCGATGACCTGGGCGTCGCCACCGGCCATGCACACCAGCTTGCCCGTGGCCGCCGCCGACGGCCCGCCGCTCACCCCGCAGTCGACGATCGGCACGCCCAGGCCCGACGCCTCGGCCCCGACCGCGGCGACGCAGGCGGTGGTGATCGTGCTGACCACCACGAAGGTGGTGCCGGGGCCGCCGGCGGCCAGTGCGCCGTCGGGGCCGGACAGCACGGCATGGACCTGTTGGTCGTTGACCACGGCCACCACGACGATGTCGGCCAGCCGGGCGGTGTCCGCCGGCGAGTCCGCCACCGTGGCGTGGCCGGCGTGGCGCTCGGCGGCCTCGGCGCGGACATCGCACACCACCAGCGGCAGCCCGGCGGCGTGGACGCTGGTGGCGACCCCGTCGCCGATGGCGCCCAGCCCGATGACCCCGATGGTCGGGCCGGTTGCACCGCCGGGCGGTGCGTGCTCTTCTGCGGACACAGGATCTCCCCCGTTGCTGGACAAGTGTCTGGACTATAGTATGGACACATGACCGATTCCACCGCCGTGGCCGCCGGCAGCCGCACGTGACGCCCCCGGCAGCCTTGCACGACCCGGACGTGGCGGACCTCGACGTCGAGGCCACCCGTCGGCGGCTCACCCCCCGCCAGGCCGAGGTGGTGGCAAACCTGGTACGGGCGGCCGAGGGGGAGACCGAGGAGGTCGGCTACGCCGGGCTCACGGTCCGCAACGTCGCCCGCAGGGCAGGCGTGGCCCCCGCCACCGCGTACACCTACTTCAGCTCGAAGGACCACCTGCTGGCCGAGGTGCTCTGGCGCCGGATGGAGGCGCTACCCCCGGTGGCGGCCGACCCGGCCCGCTCGCTGCCCGAGCGGGTCGAGCAGACCATCCACGACATGATTCCGTTCGCCGGCAGGGGCACCGCGCTCATCGATGCCTGCACCATCGCCCTCATCAGCCCGAGCCCCGACGTCGCCCACCTGCGCGACCGGATCGGCGCCCTGACCCACCGACGACTGATGGCCGCCGTCGGGGCCGACGTCGACCCCCGGGTGGCCCGTGTGCTCGAGACGTCGTACTCGGGCGCCCTGCTGGCGGCAGGCACCGGCCACCGGTCGTTCCACGACATCCCCGCGTTCGTGGCCGATGCCGCCGTGCTGCTCGTCGCCGGAGCGCGGGCCACCACCCCGTCCCCCCGGACGAAGGGTGCACGCCGATGACCACGACGGAGGTGGCGGATCCCGTGACCTACAACCCGTATGCCTATGCGATGCACGAGGACCCCTACCCGACGTACGCCCGGCTGCGGGCCGAGGCACCGGTCTACCGGAGCGACGAGTTCGACTTCTGGGCGCTGTCCCGCCACGTCGACGTCCTGGGCGCCTTCCGCAACGTGGACGCCTACTCCAACTCGTGGGGCGTGTCCCTCGATCCGTCCGCATTCAGCCCCGAAGCCCACCGGACCATGTCCTTCCTGGCCCTCGACCCGCCCAAGCACACCCGGATGCGGTCGCTGGTCGGCAAGGGCTTCACGCCGAGCAAGGTGAACGCCATGGAGGGGCGCATCCGCGAGATCACCCTCGAGCACCTGCTGCCCGCCCTGGAGCGGGGTACCTTCGACTTCGTCGAGGACTTCGCCGGCAAGGTGCCCATGGACGTGATCTCCGAGCTGGTGGGCGTGCCCGTGGCCGACCGAGCCGAGCTGCGCCGGCTGGCCGACCTCGTGCTGCACCGCGACGACGGCGTGTTCGACGTGCCCCAGGAGGGCATGGACGCCGCCCTGTCGCTGGTCGTCTACTACCAGGCGATGGTGGACGAGCGCCGGGTCGCCCGTCGGGACGACCTCACCTCGGCGCTCATCGACGCCGAGATCGACGGCGACCGGCTCGATGACGAGGAAATCGTCGCCTTCCTGTTCCTCATGGTGGTGGCCGGGAACGAGACGACCACCAAGCTCCTGGCCAACGCCTGGTACTGGGGGTGGCGCAACCCCGACGAGCGGGCGAAGCCGTTCGCCGATCACACCCGGGTGGGCGACTGGGCCGAGGAGACCCTGCGCTACGACACGTCGAGCCAGATGCTCCTCCGGGTCACCCGCCAGCCGATGGCGCTGCACGGGACGTCCATCGCCGAGGGCGAGCGGGTCCTGCTGCTCGCCGGCTCGGCCAACCGGGACGAGTCGGCCTTCCCCGACCCGGACCGCTACGACCTCGACCGGGACACCTCCAAGCTGGTGAGCTTCGGCAGCGGGCGCCACTTCTGCATGGGAGCGCCGCTGGCCCGGCTCGAGGCGCGGATCGCCCTGGGCGAGCTGGTCTCCCGGGTGGCCGACTACGACGTCGATCCGGACGGCATCGTGCGTGTGCACTCGATCAACGTCCGGGGCCTGGCCGCGCTGCCCACCACGGTGACCTTGCGCTGATGCCGAAGTTCCCCCCGAACCCCGACGTCCGGCCGGCCGTGGTGACCGGCGCCTCGTCCGGCATCGGCCGGGCCACCGCCGCCGCCCTGGCCGCTCAGGGCCACCCCGTGGTACTCGGTGCCCGCCGCGTGTCCGAGTGCGAGGACGCCGCCGCCGCCATCCGGTCCGAGGGGGGCGAGGCCGTCGCCATCCACCTCGACCTGTCCGACGACGAGTCGGTCGAGCGGTTTGCGGCCGCCGCCGCCGCCACGCTGGGCGCCGTCGAGATCGTGGTGTCGAACGCCGGCCAGAACATGGCCGGAGCCGTGCTCGATACGGACGCGGCATCCCTCGAGGGCGTCCTGTCGGTCAACATCACCGGGACCCACCGCCTGGTGCGAGCCCTGCTCCCCGCCATGGTGGAGCGCCGGCGCGGCGACGTCGTCTTCGTCACCTCCGACGTGGCCGAGCGACCCCGGCCGGCCATGGCCGCATACGTGACCTCCAAGTGGGGACTCGAGGGCTACGTGCGCTCGCTCCAGATGGAGCTCGAGGGCTCGGGCGTCCGTGCCACCATCCTGCGCCCGGGTCCCACGCTGACCGGCATGGGCATGGACTGGGACCCCGAGGTGACCGGCAAGGTCATCGAGGAGTGGGCTGCGTGGGGCTTCGCCCGCCACGGCAACTTCATGCGGCCGGCCGGCGTGGCCGAGGCCGTGTGCGCCGTCGTCGGACTCCCGCGTGGCGTGCACGCCACCGTCATCGAGCTGCAACCGGAGGCGCCCATCGCGCCGCCGCCCGGAAACTGAGGAGACACCATGACCACGACCATCGAGCAGCGCCGGCCGCCCCGGGTGACCGGGGGCGAAGGGGACAACGGTCACCTCGAGGAGCTCCGCGTCGACCCGATCGGGCTCCTCGAGCGGGTGCGGGCCGAGTGCGGCGATGTCGGGCGGTTCGGGCTCGGGGGGAGGGAGGTCGTGCTGCTGAGCGGCGCCGAGGCCAACGAGTTCTTCTTCCGCGCCCCGGACGAGGTGCTCGACCAGGCCGAGGCCTACCCGTTCATGACGCCGGTGTTCGGCGAGGGGGTGATCTTCGACGCCTCGCCGGAGCGGCGGCGCGAGATGCTCCACAACCAGGCCCTGCGGGACAAGTTCATGCGGGGCCACGCCGCCACCATCGCCGCCGAGGTGGAGCGGATGGTGGCCCAGTGGGACGACGAAGGGGAGATCGACCTGCTCGACTGGTTCGCCGAGCTCACCATCTACACCTCCTCGTCGTGTCTGGTCGGCAAGCGGTTCCGGGAACAGCTGACCGGCCGGTTCGCCGAGCTCTACCACGACCTCGAACGCGGCACCGACGCGCTGGCCTTCGTCGACCCCTACGCCGACATCGAGAGCTTCCGGAAACGGGACGCGGCCCGGGCCGAGATGGTCGGCCTGATCCAGGCGATCATGGACACCCGCCTGACCGACGGCCCCCCGGCCGACGAGGACCGGGACCTCCTCGACGTCCTGATGTCGATCCGCGACGAGGACGGGGCGCTGCGGTTCAGCGCCGACCAGGTGACCGGGGTGTTCATCTCCATGATGTTCGCCGGCCACCACACCACGTCCACCACCGCCTCGTGGATGATCATCGAGCTGCTGCGGCGGCCCGAGGAGCTGGCGCGGGTCAGGACTGAGCTCGACGGCCTCTACGCCAACGGCGAGGAGGTCAGCTACCAGGCCCTGCGTTCCATGCCCTGGCTCGAGGCGTCGCTCAAGGAGACGCTGCGCCTCCACCCGCCGCTGATCCTGCTCCTGCGGGTGGCGATGGAGGACATCGAGTTCCGGGAGTTCACCATCGCCTCCGGCGAGATGGTGGGGGCCTCGCCGTGGGTGTCGAATCGGATCCCGGAGGACTTCGTCGACGCCGAGCGGTTCGATCCGTCTCGCTACATCGACCCCCGCGAGGAGGACCGGCTCAACCCGTGGACGTGGATACCCTTCGGGGCCGGCCGCCACCGCTGCGTCGGCTCGGCCTTCGCGCTCATGCAGCTGAAGGCAATCTTCTCGGTGCTCTTCGAGGAGTGGGAGTTCGAGCTGGCGCAACCGGCCGAGGAGTACGTGGCCGACCTGTCGAAGATGGTCATCCAGCTCCAGCAGCCCTGCACCGTCCGCTACCGCCGCCGGGACCGTTCGGCCGAGGGGCGGCTGGCCTGATGCGGGTCGTCGTCGATGCCGACCTGTGCCAGGGCCACGGCGTGTGCGAGTCCGAGGCGCCGGCCGTGTTCGAGGTCGGGAAGGACCACAAGGTGACCGTCCTGGACCCGCACCCTCCCGAGGACCAGCGCCCGGCGGTCGAGGAGGCCGTACGCTTCTGCCCCACCCACGCCCTGTCCGCCGTGGACGACTGACCCACCTGACCCACCAGTCCCAACCGACCCACCGTCAAGGAGTTACCCCGTGCCGTCGTTCCCCCGCAGTGAGCTCGAAGCGATGATGCAGCGCTGGCTGGACCTCAACCTCAAGTGCGAGGAGGAGCTCGACTGGCTGCCGTTGGCCGACATGTACACCGAGGACGCCACCTACGGCTGGAACGTCGGGCCCAACGACGAGTTCATGGCCGTCGGCCGCGACCAGATCCGCGAGTACGCCGTGGGCCTGGAGATGGAAGGCCTCGGCGGGTGGACCTACCCGTACATGCGCATCCTCATCGACGACGCCCAGGGGGAGATCCTCGGCCTGTGGAAGCAGGTGGCGGACGCCACCCGTCCGGACGGCAGCCATTACGAGATCGCCGGGCTCGGCGGTAGCTGGTTCCGCTACGCCGGCGACTTCACGTGGAGCTGGCAGCGCGACTTCTTCGACGTCGGCAACGCCACGGCCGCCTACATCGAGATGATCCAGGCCGACGCCCTCAGCCCGGGCATGACGGCCCGGATCGAGAAGATGTCGTCCGGTCGCCAGCCCGGGCACTACCCGGTGGGCAAGGCCCCGGTCGGCCTGTGGGACGGCGTGGAGCCGACCGTGCTCGGGGGCAGCTGACCCGACGGCTCCGCCCCCCGGCGGGCACGACCCCGGCTCAGCCCGGTACCGTCCTGGCCATGACCTCGGTGCCGCTCGACCGTCCGGTCCGGGCCGCGTTCGTCGGTCTCGGCCGCATCTACGACCTCAACGTCCTCGCCTACCGGGACAACCGCGACGTCGACGTGGTGGCCCTGGTCGACCCGGACGAGGGTCGGCGTGTCCAGCGGCACGCCGACTGGCCCGACGCCCGGGTGTTCGCCTCGGTGGCCGACCTGGCTGCCAGCGGGCTGGCCGTCGATGCCGTCGAGGCACTGCTGCCCATCCCCATCCACTGCGACGAGGTGGTGGCGATGCTCGGTCACGGGTGGCATGTCAACCTCCAGAAGCCGATCGGCAACGACCTGGCCGAGGCGGCCCGCATGGCCGCGGCCGCCCACGCCGCCGGACGCACCCTGCGGGTCATGGAGAACTACCTGTTCTACGAGCCGTTGCAGCGCCTCAAGGCGGTGGTCGACTCGGGCGAGATCGGAGACATCGTCGGCTACCACCTGAAGATGGTGGCGAGTGGACTGGGCGGGTGGGACGTCCCCGGCGACACCTACCGATGGCAGTTCGAACAGGCCGACCGGGGTCGGGGCACCCTGCTGTTCGACGACGGGTGGCACAAGCTGTCCACGGCGCTGTGGCTCTTCGGTCCGGTCCGCGAGGTCCGGGCGTGGGTCGGCTCGACCGAGGTGGTGCCCGGGGTGGCCGTGGACGCGCCCACCACGGTCGTCTGGGAGCACACGAGTGGGGTACGGGGCGTGTGGGACATCACGCTCGCCGTCGACCTCTACCTGCGCTCGGACTACTACACGAACGACGAGCGGTGGGAGGTCACCGGGCGGCGCGGGTTCGCCCGGGTCAACCGGTGCACCGCCCGGGGGATCCAGCAGCCGAGCCTCGAGGTGTACCGGGACGGCGAGCTGCGCGCCCACCACGCCTTGGACGACGACTGGGCCAGCAGCTTTTCCGCGTCGGGACGCCACTGGCTGCGCTGGCTGCGGACCGGCGAGGGGCCGCTGTGGTGGAGCGCCGGGGAGGCGACCGAGGTACTCCGGCTGGCGCTCGCCGCCTACTCCAGCAGCGCCTCGGGCGGCGTCGGTGTCGACCCCGCCGTGTTCGATCCGGCGGCGGCGCCCACCGTCGGGTAGTCCTGGACGCAGTCGCCCGCCACCGTTCATGGGCAAGGTCCAGCTGTTGATCCATCCCGAGGACTTCGGGTTCGCCTCCAGTGGCGGCAGCGGCGTCACCCGGGTCCAGGGCTGATCCCGGCTCCCCCACCACGGGCCGGTCGACACCGCCACGCTGGCGTGCGCCCTCGACGCCTTCCCGACGACCACCGTCGACACCGATCTGTCCATCGGTCGGGTGCCGACCGTGGAGCTCACGAGGCACACCCGGGCGCGCCCGGTTCCCGGATGGCTGCGGTACCGGTTCACCACCCGATTCGTGACCGTTGGGTTCCTCGGGGTCGACGGCGACATGCGGGACGGACGTGGAGGGCCGGTCGCCCAGTCGCGCCGGCTCGCACCGGTGCCGCCGGCCTCAGCTGGGTCGGCGCTGCCGATCGGACCTCGGCCGCTCCACGGCATGCTGTGGGCATGAGCCTGTTCCACCGTCCCGACCCCCGCCACGTCGAGCGGGTCCCGGGCAAGGAGTCCGTCTGGGACTACCCACGTCCGCCCCGCCTCGAACCCGTCGACCGTCGCCTCCGGATCGCCTTCGGCGGCGTCACCGTGGCCGACGCCACCGCCGGCTACCGGGTCCTGGAGACCAGCCACCCGCCCAACTACTACCTTCCCCCCGACGCGTTCGCCGACGGCTCCCTCGTGCGGACCGGTCGCACCTCCTACTGCGAGTGGAAGGGCGAGGCCCACTACTTCGACGTGGTGGCGGGCGGGAGGACCGCCCCGGACGCAGCCTGGGGCTACGACCATCCGAGCCCGGGCTTTGCCGCCATCACCGGGTACGTGGCCGTCTACGCCGGTCCCATGGACGCCTGCACCCTCGGGGACGAGCTGGTCGTCCCCCAGCCCGGCGACTTCTACGGCGGGTGGATCACCGGCGACGTCACCGGTCCGTTCAAGGGCGGGCCGGGCTCGAACGGCTGGTAGGCCCGACCGGTGGCGTTCGCCGCCCGTCGCTGCGCGTAGGTTGTCGGGGATGGCCCCCGACCTTGTCGTACCCGTCGACGACCTGGCACACGCGAGCCGGGCCGAGACCCAGCTGTTCGACGGCATTCGGACACTGGACGACGCCGCCGTGCGCGAGCCGTGCCTGCTGCCGGGGTGGACGGTCGGCCACCTGCTCACCCACCTCGCCCGCAACGCCGACAGCCATGCCCGGCGCACCGCGGCGGCCGCCGAGGGCGTGGTCGTCGACCAGTACCCCGGGGGGCGTGCCGAGCGTGCCGCCGAAATCGATGCCGGCGCCGGGCGCCGGTCCGCCGCCATCCTCGAGGACATCGCCGAGTCCTCGGCCCGGATGCTGGAGGCCTGGGCCGGTGCACCCACCGTGGCATGGGCCGGGGTGACCCGTGACCTGAGCGGTCTCGAGCGCCCGTTGGCCGAGCTGCCCGGGCGCCGCTGGCTCGAGGTCGAGGTCCACCGGGTCGACCTCGGTACCGGGCCGACCTATCGCGACTGGTCCGACGCATTCGTGGCAGCGCGCCTCGCACCCATGCGCGTCGGCATGGGCGACCGGCTGCCGGTCGGGGCCGAGGCGCCGCCTGCGGGCATGCTCGACGAGCGCGACGAGCTGGCCTGGCTGTACGGGCGCTTGTCCCGGGCGGACCTGCCTGCCCTCGGCCCCTGGTCGTGACCGGGCCGGGCCGGGCCGCCGGCCCATCCGTACGGGGTGCGGGCCGCACCCGGTGACCATCGCCGAGATCCTCGGTCTCCTCATCGGGGTCGTCCTGATCGCCACCGTCGCTGACCGGCTGCGGATCGCCTACCCGATCCTGCTGGTCATCGCGGGCCTGGTCGTCGCCGTCCTGCCCTTCGCCCACCGGGTGCAGCTCGAGCCCGACCTGATCCTGCTCGTCTTCCTGCCTCCGCTGATCTACGACGCGTCGCTCGACGCCTCGGCCCGGGAGCTGCGCGCCCACTGGCGGCCGATCCTGCTGCTGGCCGTCGGGCTCGTACTCGCCACCATGACCCTGGTGGCGTTCGTGTTCCATGCGCTGGTCCCCCAGGCGAGCTGGGGCGAGGCGTTCGCGCTGGGGGCGATCGTGTCACCGCCGGACTCGGTGGCCGCCACCCAGATCGCCGGAAAGCTCGGGCTCCCCCGCCGACTCGTCACCATCCTCGGCGGCGAGGGACTGATGAACGACGCAACCGCCCTGACCGCCTACCAGGTGGCGGTGGCGTCGGTGGCCACCGCCCTGACCGTGGGAGACGTGGCCGCGCGGTTCCTCTTCGCCGTGCTGGTCGGCGTCGGCATCGGGCTGGCGGTCGGGTGGGTCGGCACCCGGCTCCTGCGGTTCACCGAGACCCCGGTCATCGAGAACACCATGCTCCTCATCCTCCCCTTCGCGGCCTACCTGCCGGCCGACAAGCTCGACGCCTCGGGCGTCCTGGCCGTGGTGGCCTGCGGCCTGTACTTCGGCCGCTACGGCTCACGGTCACTGACGGCGGGGGCGCGCCTGCAGCAGCGCCAGATCTGGGACCTCGTCGTCTTCCTGCTGACCGGCCTGTCGTTCCTCCTGGTCGGCCTCGAGCTGCGCCCAATCCTCGAGGCGCTGACCGCCCGGACATCGGGTTCCCTCGTCGTCGAGTCGCTGGCCGTGGTCGGTGCCGTCGTGCTGCTCCGGCTGGCCTGGATGTTCGGGGCCGCGGCACTTCCCGGGGGCAGGCACCTCTTCTCCACCAACCAGGGGACGCCGTCCACGTGGCGGGAGACGACGGTCGTCGGATGGGCCGGAATGCGCGGCGCCATCAGCCTGGCCGCCGCCCTGGCCCTGCCCACCACCTTCGCCGAGCGGGACCTGGTGCTGTTCCTCACGTTCGCCGTCATCGTGGCCACGCTGGTGGGCCAGGGGTTGACCCTGCCGCCGCTGATCCGCCGGCTGGGCCTGGTCAGCCGTCACGAGCAGGACATGGTGCTGACCGCCGAGGCCCGGCGACGGCTCATCGTGCTGGTGCTGACCCGGATGGACGAGCTGGCGGCCGAGAGCGACACCCCCGACCGGGTGACCCGCCGCCTGCGCTCCGGCTACGAGGCTCTGCTCGACCAGGTGGACCGCCGGCTCGATGTTCTGGGTGCTTGGGACGACGCGTCCTCCCCCGATGGACGCCTGGATGAGGAGTCGCAGGCGGAGTTCGAGGCCGAGGCGGACCTGCGCCGCAGGGTGATCGCTGTCGAGCGCGACGAGCTCGACCGGCTGGTGGCCAAGCGGAAGGTGAGCCGTCCGGTGGCCGAGGAGGTCCGCGCCGCCCTCGACATCGACGAGACGACGATGCGCCCCTGAGGACCGGTCTGCCGGCGGCACGGGGGCCGGGCTCGCCGAAGGGCGCCTCCGGAGAGGCGCCCTTCGGTTACGGACTGCTGCGTTGAACACCGGGATTCCCGTGAGGCGCCGGATGGGACCACGGTCCGGCTAGGTCGCCCAGTGGGTGTCTGGCTGGGATTCGCCAGGTGGTACAGCGAGCCGCCTCAGCGGCCAGCCACCTCCAGGGTCCCGAAACGTTGACTGCTCAGTTGGACCACCTCCTCTCTCTGGTCCGCTCATCGTACCAACGCCGCGTGCGGAACCGGGTCATCCACCGGCCCGGTGAACGGCGTGTTTCCGACGTGTGACGGCGCCCGTCCGATGTCTTCCGCTCACCCCGTGCCCCCAGGGAGTGGACAACTGTCCGGTGTTGCGTCTGGACACCTGTCCAGTCCGGTCCTACGCTGGCCCGGTGAACATCGAACAGGTTGCGACGTGACCAGCGGACCGGGCCTGGACGGACTTGATCGGGAGCAGCTGGCCCGCCTGGTCCCCGAGTACCTCCTGGCCGGCCATCTGATCGACCGTGCCGGCATGCCGCACCTGATCGGGGCGTTCGGACGGGACGGCATGCGGGACATCGCCATCGAGGAGTGGATGGGCGCCAGCCCCGTGTACAGCAAACGGATGCAGCGCGCGCTCGGATTCGAGGGTGACGCGGTCGAGACCATCTTCAAGGGAATGCAGATCGACGTCGGCGCGCCCCCCCAATTCATGGACTTCCGGTACACGGTCCACGACCACGACCACGGCGAGTTCCATCTCGACCACTGCGGTGCCCTGATGGACGTGGAGCCGATGGGCCCGGACTACGTGAAGGCCATGTGCCACGACATCGAGGACCCCACCTTCGACGCCACGGCGACGGCGTCCAACCCCCGGGCCCAGGTGCGCCCGTTGCATCGGCCGCCCCGTGTTCCCGCAGACCGGTCGCCGCACTGCGCCTGGACGGTCACCATCGCCGACGACCACCCGGTCGTGCCCGTCCCGGCAGAGGCCGAGGCGATGGCCGCCATGCGCGCCGCCACCATCGAGTTGGCCCCCATCGACCCGGACGACCCGGGGCGTCACGACTACGCCGACCCGCTCTTGCCCGACCTGGACTTCAGCGAGTGGTCGGCCTCCGCGCTCCGCCGCATCGCCGACGAGGTCTGCCTGCAGGGCCACCTCTTGTCGCTCTCCTTCCTGGCCGCGGTGGCCGCCCGCACGCCTGCACCGGAGGATGCCGTGGAATTCCTTCGGCGCCAGTTCCGGGGCACGGCCGGTGTCGCCGCCGAACGGCTGCGGGACGCGCTCGCACTGCCCGGCACCCTCGAGGGCGCGGCAACGCTCCTCCGCCTGCACCCGTGCCTCCTGCCCTACGCCTACGTGGGGTGCGACGTCCAACTCGACGGGCGCCTGGTCGTGCGGTTCGCCCGGGACGCCGGCGCAGAGACCGACGGCGCCTGGTCCTCCACGCTCGATGCAGACCACCTCGGTCCCCTCGACGCCATCGTCCGGGTGCTCGACGACCACCTGCACTGCGTGGCCGTGTCGGACGACGACTCCGCCCTGGTGGTCGAAGTCGTCCGGGGGGACACCCCGGTGCCCGAGTCCGACGACGTGGTGCTCACCAAGTTCAGCACCGGGGCCGACTTCGCCTTCCATGACCGGGGCACCCCGGTGGAGCTGCGTCCGGGCGGGCGCCACGCCGGCTGACGCGGACGTCGTGGCCCGTCGGGACCGGTCCCTGCCCCGCACGATGGATGCACCGAGGGATGGGGTGTCCCGTACCGGCCGCCCCGCGGATCGGCGACGCCGACCCCCACGGGCCTCCGGCCGCCAACCGCCCGCACGCCGAGAGCCTCAGGGGCGAAGCAGCACCTTCACGCACTCGGCGCTGCGCTCGGCCACCGCTGCATAGGCCACCGCCGCGTCGGCCAGTGCGAACTCGTGGGTGAAGATGCCGTCCGTGCGCAGGCGCCCGTGCTGGACCAGCGGGACCAGCTCCTTCCACGTCCGGTGCACGGGGGCGGTGGTCATCCGCAACGTGATGCTGCGGAACAGGGTCATCAGCGCCGGCAGCGGGTAGGGCGCCAGGTCGTGGACCCCGATGACCGACACCGTTCCGGCGGCCCGCACACAGGCCAGGGCATCGTCGAGCGTGGCGTCGTGGGCCACGGCGTCGATCACCGCGTCGGCCCCCCGTCCGCCGGTCGCCTCCAGCACGGCCTCCACGGTCGGCCCCTCGACCGGCTCGGCACCCGAGTCCGCCGCCCGGTCCCGACGGCCGGCCACCGGGTCGACGGCCAGGACCCGGCCTGCCCCCAGCGCCAGCGCCGAACGCACCGCGCACAGGCCCACCGCCCCCAGTCCGAGCACCACCACCGTGCCGCCCGGGTCGAACTCGGCGCGCTGAGCCCCGGCCCAACCCGTCGACAGGTTGTCGGTGAGCAGCAGTGCGGCCTCGTCGTCCATTCCGTCCGGGATCCGCAGGAGCTGGAAATCGGCGGCCGGCACGGCGACGGCAGTGGCCTGACCGCCGGGCAGCATCCCCGACCCGAACACCTTCGGGCCCTCGACGCACCGCACCGGGTCGCCCGTGGCGCACCCGTCGCAGCGGCCGCACCCGGCGACCGACGCCGTCAGTACCCGGTCCCCCACCGCGAACCTCCTCACTTCGGGGCCGACGTCGAGAACGGTGCCGAGGAACTCGTGTCCGACCGGGATCCCCATGCCGAGGTCGATGTCCCCGTCGTAGAAGTGCATGTCGGACCCGCAGATGGCCGTGGCGTCCACTGACACGACGGCACCGTCCGGCCCGGGAACTGCCGGGTCCGGAGCCTCGGCCACCACGACCCGGCCGGGTCCCTCGATCATGACGTGGCGCACGGTTCCCCCGGGTCGGTTCGATGGCGGACCCGGGTCAACGGGTCAGGTCGTTGAGTACTGTGGCACACCGATCCGGGGTGGGGGCGGCCGTCGTCGTCGCCCCGGGCACCTCCGACGCCAGGAAAGGCCCTCGCCATGCGCAACCCACACGCCGGAGTGCCCTTCGACACCCCCGACGAGGAGGTCGCCGAGGCGCTGCTCGATGTGAGCATCCCGACGCTGCTCCTGTCCCTGGTCCACATGTCCGGCGACCCGGGGATCATCCGCGGGCACCTGAGGCCCGCCGGGCTGTTCCTCAACGAGGTCCAGGGCTACATGACCGAGGAGGACAAGGCGGAGGCCCGGGCCCTCGCCCTCGAGGTGATCCGGGACTACCGCGACCGCGGCTGCCCCGAGCCGGAGCCGATCGACGCCGAACTGCTGCACGAGATGATGACCTGGCTGGTGTGCGAGGACGTGCCCGAGGAGTACGTACCCCTGCTGATGGAGGAGATGGAGCTCGACGGACGCGACGCCCGCCGGGTCGAGCCCGTGGGGAACCCGGCGGACCGGGCGGCCTTCCCGGTGGTGGTGATCGGGTGCGGCCAGTCGGGCCTGCTGGCCGGCATCCGCCTCCAGGAGGCCGGCATCCCCTTCACCATCGTGGAGAAGAACGCCGGCGTGGGCGGCACCTGGTGGGAGAACTCGTACCCCGGCGCCCGGGTCGATGTGGGCAACCACTTCTACTGCTACAGCTTCGAGCCCAGCGACCACTGGACCGAGTACTTCGCCCAGCAGACCGAGCTGCAGCGCTACTTCCAGTCCGTCATGGACAAGTACGGCATCGGGTCCCACGTCCGGTGGGAGACCGAGGTGCTGGGCGCCACGTGGGACGAGGACTCGGCCACTTGGTCGGTCCGCACCCGGGCGGCCGACGGGAGCGAGGACGTGCTGGTTGCCCGTGCGGTCATCTCGGCGGTGGGCCAGCTCAACCGGCCGAACGTGCCCGAGCTCCCGGGGGCCGACACGTTCGCGGGGCCCGCCTTCCACTCGGCCCGGTGGAACCACGACGTCGACCTGGCCGGCAAGCGGGTGGCGATGATCGGGGCGGGGGCCAGCGGGTTCCAGATCGCACCCACCATCGCGCCCGAGGTTGCCCACCTGACCGTGTTCCAGCGCACCGCGCAGTGGATGTTCCCGAACCCGAACTACCACGCCACCGTCGGCCCCGGGGTCCGGTGGGCACTGCGCCACCTCCCCTTCTACGGTCGGTGGTACCGGTTCCTCATCTTCTGGCCCGGGTGCGACAAGGGGCTCGAGGCGGCCCGGGTCGACCCCGACTACCCGGACCAGCAGCGGGCCGTCAGCGAGACCAACGAGTTCACCCGGCAGATGTTCACCGACTGGATCGTCGGCCAGGTCGGCGACGACCCGGAGCTGATCGCCAAGGTGGTGCCCGACTACCCCGCCACCGGCAAGCGGACCCTCCAGGACAACGGCGCCTGGCTCGGGGCACTCACCCGCCACAACGTCGACCTGGTCCGCACGCCCATCGACCACATCGAGCCCGATGCCGTGGTGACCGTCGACGGCGTGCGGTACCCGGCGGACGTCCTGGTGTACGCCACCGGCTTCCAGGCCACCAGGGTGCTGGCACCGATGGCGATCGCCGGGCGGGACGGGGTGGACCTGCGGGACCTGTGGGGTGAACGGCCGGCCGCCTACCTCGGGATCACCGTGCCGGGCTTCCCCAACTTCTTCTGCATGTACGGACCGGGCACCAACCTGGCCCACGGAGGAAGTCTGATCTTCCACTCCGAGTGCCAGATGCGGTACATCACCCAGTGCCTCGACGCCCTGATCATCGACGGCCACCGGACCATGGAGCCCCGACAGGATCGGTACGAGGACTGGCACGAGCGGTCCCAGCGCGAGATGCAGGGCCTGGTGTGGTCCCAGCCCTCCATCGAGCACTCGTTCTTCAAGAACTCGGCCGGTGAGATCCACGTGCTCAGCCCGTGGCGAATCGTGGACTACTGGGCGTGGACCAAGGAGCCCGACCCCGCCGATTTCGACTTCGCCTGAGCGGTCGGTGTCGGGGCCCCCGGGTGCTGGCCGACCTAGGGTCGCGTTGATGCCGGGACCCGACTCAAGCAATCCCCATCCCCTGGCCGACCTCGGCTTCGACGGGTCGCGGGTCGACGAGATGGCCGCCGCCGGCCTGGACCCGGGCACGGCGGCCCGGGTGGTGCGCATGGACCGCGGATGGGCGACGCTCCAGGACGTGGCCGGCACCCGCCGCGTCCGGCTCCGCGAGTGCCCCCCGATCGTGGTCGGCGACTGGCTGGGCCGGGACGTGGACGGGACGCTTGTCCGGCTGTCCCGGCGGAGCCTGCTGGTGCGCAGGGCCGCGGACAAGGACGAGCCGCAGCAGATGGCAGCCAACGTCGACGTCGTGGTCGTCACCTGGGCCCTCGACACCCGGGTGAGCACCGGCCGGCTGCGGGACATGCTCGTGCTGGCCCGGGAGTCCGGCGCCGTGCCGGTCCTGGCCCTGTCCAAGGTCGACATCGCCGAGTCGCTCGACGAACTGCTGGCCGAGCTCGACGGCGTGCTGGACGACGTCGAGGTGGTGACGACGAGCGCCGTGACCGGCGAGGGCATGGACCGCCTCCAGGTGATCGCCACCGGCCGCACCATCGTGCTGCTGGGCTCGTCGGGCGCCGGCAAGTCGACCCTGACCAACGTCCTGCTCGGCGTCGACACCCGCGAGACGGCCGAGGTGGGCCGGACCGGCGACGGGCGGCACACCACCACCAGTCGCGAGCTGCTGCCGCTGGCGGCCGGCGGCGGCGCCATCATCGACACGCCGGGCATCCGGGCGGCAGCGGCCTGGGAGGACGAGGACGAGGAGGAGCCCGGGTCCCGGTTCCCCGACCTCGACGAGCTGGCCGAGGAGTGCCGGTTCAGTGACTGCGCCCACCGGTCGACACCGGGCTGCGCGCTCGACCGCGCCGTAGCCGACGGCGAGCTGGCGCCGGCCCGGCGCGACCAGTACCTCGACTACGTGGCCGAGCGGTCGAGTCGCCAGGACGCGCGCTCGGCGGCGGGTCGCCAGCACGCCCGGGACCGGGACCGCGGCGGCCGCGGCGGCCGCGGCCGCACGTAGGGACCACCGGCAGGCGTCAGGTGGCGGGCACGTTCCGATCCGGGTCGACCCCGGTCCGTGCGTGGTCCGCCTCGGCGGTCCGTCGCCGGACCCGCTCCTGGCGCTCCACGAACGCCAGGTAGAACGCCATTGCGAAGGCGAGACTGGTGAACAGGCTCATCACGAAGAAGATCCAGGGCGCCCGCAGGCCCCGTCGGCGCCCGTCGACGATCGTCCACAGCGGCAGGAGAACGACGTTCACCATGATGTAGTCCTGGGCCGCGGAGTCGGCGGCGAAGTTGGCGAACAGCGCCTTCGTGTAGGCGATGTAGCTGGCCTGCGAACCGACGTGGTGGGTGTACCGGACGTTGAAGTACCACCCGATGCACACCGAGACGACGCCGAACAAGTAGTAGAGCGCCTCGAGCACGCCGGGCCGACCGGCACCACCCTCACCGAACAGCCAACGGTTCACCCGGAAGGCGTAGGCAGTGGTCAGGATGCCGAGTACCCCGAACACCAGCAGCTGCGTGGTCATAGTTCCCCCTTGCACGCCCGTCGCGGGGCGCTCCGCGCAGTGTAGGCCCGGGTCCGCGCGGAATCCCGGGTCAGTGACGGTGGCGGGGTTCAGTCGAGCGGCTCGGGCTCGGGGAACGCCCAGCTCCCGTGCAGGACCTCAGGACGGGGCCGGTACATCCGGGCGACGTAGTTCCAGCCCTCGGAGACGTACAGGAAGTTGTCGGCGCCATCGGGTTCCGGGCCGAACGTCACCGTCACCCGACCGTCGTCGTCGGCGACCGCCGTGACGCTGTTGACGCTGTAGGAGTCGTACTCGTTGGGGTCGAAGTAACCGTCGCGGTTGTAGACCGAGATCGACCAGAAGGCGTCGACGGGGACGTCGTCGACCGTGAGCCGGTACCGGCCCACCGGCTGCGGATCCGCCCGGATGACGTAGTACGCCTCGGTCTCGGGCAACCCGCCGAAGCCGCCGGCCGAGCCGATGAGGAACCGGACCCGGTCGACCTCGTCCTTCCTCCCGAACGTCCGGGCCGAGTCGTGGATGCCGGCAGCGCCCAGCGCGAGCAGCGGCTTCTTGACCGCCCGGTAGCTCGCATTGTCGAACCGGCCGGTCTCCCACGTGCGGGCCGAGGCGGCGGACACGGCCAGTCCGTTCTGGAGCCGGTTGGCCTCGGCGATGTCGTCGGCGTCGGTCGGATCGGCCAGGGTGCGCGCCACCAAGAGCACGAACCCGGTGTCGAGCTCGTCAACGGACAGCGGGTGGTCACCGGCCTCACGGAACACCCGGTTGAGGTAGCCGTCCTCGTTGATCGCCATCACTGTCAGATAGCGCGCGCCGCTGTCGGGGATCGCAACGGTGGCGCCTCCGCTGATGTCGACCACGGCCATGCTGTAGAGCGTGTCCCGGTTCATCCGGATCACGGACTGCTGGTCCAGCGGGGTCGGGCGGCGGAAGTGGACCCACTCGTTCATCACCGCGCCGAGGCCGACGAAGCGGTCGACCTGGGAGGCCACCTCGGCGGTGGCGTAGTTGTCGATGTCGACGGCGATGGGCACGGCGGGTCCTCTCGAGGGTGGTCCGAGCCAGGATGGCGCACCTCGGCAGGGACGGCAAACCCCGACGACCTGGCAAACTTGAACCATGCCGCCCGCCCGGTACCGCCGATGACCGCGCCCGCCTCCGACCTCGCGGAGCCGGCCTCCCGGGTGGGAGCGGCGCTGGCCGACGCCGACCTCGGGGGCCATCGCGACCTCCTCGACCCCGGATCCCCGTGGCAGGTGCTCGCCGTGGGGGACGGGCGGATCGTCGACATGCGGGGGTCCGACGACCTTGCCGGAGCAACGGGGCGGCGGCCATGACCGGTGTCGTGCTCCTGTTCGCGATCCTGCTGGTGCCCATCGCGCTCTGGATCGTGCTGCGGTGGCTGCCCGGGAAGCGCCGCGCGCAGGCGCCGAAGGCGGCGCAGACCGGTCCGCGCCGACGGTGGTGGCAGCCCTAGGGCGGAGACCGGAGATCCTCCCTTGACTTCTGACCGTCCGGGTCGAAGATGGAGGTGCGGGATCTCCGACGGTCCCGAGGAGGCGCCTATGCGAAGTCAGCAGGGAGTCCCATCCTGAGAGCGGATGGTGGTGGATTGTACGGGAGCGATCCCGGTAGGCCCAGGTGATCGACGGCAAGCGGCTCGGAGTGGGAGCGGTGCGACGACACGGGGCAAGGACGCCTTGGCTGGATGCCATTTCCCCCGACGATCCGCTCTCGGAGTACAGCTGAGCAGAGCGCCCGATCCCCGCAGACGCGTGGGGCGGGCGCTTTCGCGTGGGCGCCGTGGCGGTCGGTGGTCCGGTGACCCGGGGCGGTCCGGCGGCCGCGGGCTACCGCCGGCGCAGGCGGGCGTCGGTCACCGATGGCGGGGCCCAGCCCGGGTCGGCGCCACCCACGTTCTGCCCGGGCGGGACGATCTCGTCGATGCGGTCCAGCACGTCGTCGCCGAGCGTGATGTCCGCCGTCACCAGTTGCGACTCGAGCTGTTCCATGGTGCGCGGCCCGATGATGGGGCAGGTGACGGCCGGGTGGGCCTGGACGAAGGCCAGCGCCAGCTCGAGCAGCGAGTGGCCGGCCTCGTCGGCCAGCGTCTGCAGTTCGACCACGGCGGCCAGCTTCTGCTGGTTCACGGGCAACGACAGGTCGTAGCGCTCGGGAAGCATGGCGGAGCGGCGCGACGTGTTCTTCCTGCCGTCGCCGAAGGCGCCCGACAGCCACCCGCCGGCCAGTGGGCTCCAGCTGAGGACGCCCATCCCGTACTGCTGGCACACCGGTAGCAGGTCGGCCTCGATTCCCCGGGCCAGCATCGAGTACTGCGGCTGTTCGGTGCGGAAGCGCTCGCGCCCCCGGCGCTCGGCCACCCAGTGGGACTCGACGACCTGGTGGGCCGGGAACGTCGAGCAGCCCGCGTAGCGGATCTTGCCGTCGTGGACGAGGTCGCTCAGCGCTCCCAGCGTGTCGTCGATGTCCGTCTCGGGCGACGGGCGGTGGACCTGGTAGAGGTCGAGGTGGTCGGTCCCGAGGCGCCGCAGGCTGTGCTCGCACTCGGCGATGATCCACCGCCGCGAGTTGCCCTGGGCGTTGGGGTCCCCCGACATCGGTCCGTGCACCTTGGTGGCCAGTACGATGTCGTCCCGGCCGAGGCCTTGGAGCGCTTTGCCCACGATCTCCTCCGACTCGCCGAACGAGTACATGTCGGCGGTGTCGATGAAGTTGACGCCGGCCTCGACGGCCCGGTGGATGATCCGCACCGAGTCGTCGTGGTCGGGGTTGCCCCAGGCGCCGAACATCATCGCCCCGAGGCAGAGTTGGCTTACCTGGACGCCGGTGGTGCCGAGTGTGCGGTAGTCCATGGCCCCAGCCAACCACAGCGGTGCGGCGCCCGCCCCTCGTAGTCCCCCGTCCCCGGGTGTGCATCCGGACCGCAGGTCCCACTGGCCGGATGCACACCCGGTCGGTACTATCGAACGTATGTTCGTATCTGCGCCGGACCGACAGCTCGCCCGGGACCTCGGCCCGGCCGCCATGGCCGAGCTGTCCGCCCTGGCCGAGCGCACCCGGCCGGTGGCCGCCAGCCGGACCCGGCTCCTCCCGGTCGTCCCGGCGTTGGCCGGACTGCTCCCCGACGGGGGGCTGCGCCGCGGCGCCACCCTGACCGTCGGCCGCCCCGACGACGACGGTGCCCTCAGCCTGGCCCTGTCCCTCGTGGCCGCCGCCTCGGCGTCCGGCTCGTGGTGCGCCCTGGTCGGGCACCCGGGTCTCGGGGCGGTGGCCGCCGCCGACCTCGGCATCGACCTCGGGCGACTCGCCCTCCTCCCCCGGCCAGGGGCGGCATGGGCCGAAGCCACCGCCGCCGTGCTGGAGGGCGTCGACCTGGTGGTGCTGTGCCCGCCCTTCGCCCCCCGCCAGGCCATGGCCCGCCGGCTGGTGGCCCGGGCCCGCGAGCGCAAGGCCGTGCTGATCGTCGTGCCCGGCCGGGCGGGCTGGCCCGAGCCGCCCGACCTGCAGCTCCGGGTCGACGGGACGTCGTGGGAGGGGGTCGATGCCGGCCGCGGCCACCTCCGCCGCCGGCAGCTGACGGTCACCGTCGCCGGGCGCCGCGCTGCGGCCCGGCCGACCCACCACCGGCTGTGGCTCCCCGGACCCGACGGCGCCGCCGCGGCCGACGACCCGCTCGACCCGGCGGCCTGACGTGGACCGCCTGCTGGTCGTCCGCTGCCCCGAACTGCTCGAGGAGGACGAGGGGGGGGCCGTGCTGCGCACCTTCGCCGAGGTGATCGCTGCCGTGGAGGCCTACTGCCCGTGGGTGACCCCGGTGCGGCCCGGCATCTGCTCGCTGCCCGCCCGGGGCCCCACCCGCTACTTCGGGGGCGAGGGCACCCTGGCCGATCTCGTGCAGGAGGCCGCCGAGCAGGTCACCCCGGCCGAGGTCGGGGTGGCCGACGGACTGTTTGCCGCCGTGCTGGCCGCCCGCCGGGGCCTCATCGTCCCGGCCGGGGGCACCCCGGCGTTCCTCGCCCCCCTGCCGGTGGCCGTGCTCGGGCTGGACGACCTGACCGCGCTGCTGGACCGGCTCGGCGTCCGCACCCTGGGCACCTTCGCCGCTCTCCCCGACCCCCACGTCCTCGGCCGGTTCGGAGCCGACGGTGCCCACGCCCACCGGGTGGCCGGCGGCCGCAGTGGCGAGTCCGCCGACCTGCGCCAGCCCCGCGTCGCCCGGCTCCTCGCCGGCGAGCCCGCCGAGGAGGCCCCGGTGGTGGCCGAGCCCGGGTTCTGGGGCGGGGTGAGCGACGCCGACAACCGGGCCGCCCGGTGCCTCGCCGCCGCCCAGGCGCTGCTCGGCCCCGACGGGGTGGTGACGGTCCGCCTGCAGGGCGGGCGCAGCCCGGCCGAGCAGGCCCGCTTCGTCACGTGGACCGCCGGCGAGCCGCCCCGGGGCATGGTGCCCGGCGCCGCACGTCACGGGGCGGGTGCTGCGGGCGCGCCGTGGCCGGGACGGATCCCCGCGCCGGCGCCGGCCGTCGTCCATGCCGAGCCGGTCCGGGCCGACCTGGCCGGCGCCCGGGGCGAACCGGTACAGGTGTCGGCCCGGGGGCTGCTGACCACCGCGCCCGACCGCCTGTCGGTGGAGGGCGGGCCGTGGGAGGCGCTGTCGGGATGGGCCGGGCCGTGGCCGTCCGACGAGCGGTGGTGGTCGCGGTCGCGGCGGCGGGGTGCCCGGCTGCAGGCCGTCACCGCCCGGGCCGCCCACCTGCTGCTGGCCGAGCGCGGCCGGTGGTGGGTCGAGGCCACCTACGGCTGAGGCCGGTGCGACCATGGCCTACGCCGAGCTCCACGCCCACTCCAACTTCTCCTTCCTCGACGGTGCCAGCCACCCCGAGGAGCTCGCCGCCGAGGCGGTCCGGCTCGGGCTGTCGGCGGTGGCGCTCACCGACCACAACGGCCTGTACGGGGTGGTGCGGTTCGCGGTGGCGGCCCGGGCCTTCGGCCTGCCCACCGTGTTCGGCGCCGAGCTCACCCTGTCCGACGCCGGCGGACCCCACCTGCGCACCGGCATGCCCGACCCGGACGGCACCCACCTGGTGGTACTGGCCCGCGACCCCGACGGCTACGCCAGCCTCAGCCGGGCCATCGCCGAGGCCCACCTCGAGGGTGGGGAGAAGGGCCGCCCGATCCTCACCCTCGACGCCCTGGCCGACCGCCACGGCGGCCACTGGCAGATCCTGACCGGGTGCCGGAAGGGACCGCTGGCCACAGCCCTGACCGGGGCGGGCCCGGCGGCGGCCGGCCGGGCCCTCGACCGGCTGGTCGACCGGTTCGGCCGGGACAACCTGGCCGTCGAGCTGTGGGACCACGGCACCCCGGTCGACGGGTCGCGCAACGACGCCCTGGCCGTGCTGGCCGCCCAGCGCGACGTGGACCTGGTCGCCACCAACAACGTCCACTACGCCACCCCGGCCCGGTTCCCGCTGGCCACCACCCTGTCCGCCGTGCGGGCGCGCTCGACCCTCGAGGACCTCGAGGGGTGGCTCCCCCCGTCGGCCACCGCCTGCCTGCGGGGTGAGGCCGAGCAGCGCCGGCGCTTCGCCCGGTGGCCGGGGGTGGTCGACCGGGCGGCCGAGCTGGCCGCCGCCTACGCGTTCGACCTCCGACTGGTGGCGCCCCGGCTGCCCGACTTCCCGGTGCCCGAGGGCCACACCGAGCAGAGCTGGCTGGTGGAGCTGACCCGGCGGGGGGCGGCCGAGCGGTACGGGCCCGAGGGGTCCGAGCGGGTGCCGGGGGCCTACACCCAGCTGCGACACGAGCTCGAGGTCATCGACGCCCTCGGGTTCCCGGGCTACTTCCTCACGGTGTGGGACATCGTCGAGTTCTGCCGGCGCAACGACATCTTCTGCCAGGGACGGGGCTCCGCCGCCACCTCGGCGGTCTGCTTCGCCCTCGGCATCACCAACGTGGACGCCGTCTCGCTCGGCCTGCTCTTCGAGCGGTTCCTCTCCCCCGCCCGCGACGGCCCGCCCGACATCGACGTCGACATCGAGTCCGGTCGCCGCGAGGAGGTCATCCAGTACGTCTACGAGCGCTACGGCCGTCTGCACGCCGCCCAGGTGGCCAACGTCATCACCTACCGGTCGCGGTCCGCCCTGCGCGACGTGGGCAAGGCCCTCGGGCACTCCGTCGAAGAGGCCGACGCCTGGTCGGGGTCGACCGAGCGCGGCCAGCCCCTGGCCGAGCGCGACGACCTGCCCCCGCTGGTGCAGCAGCTCGCCGGAGAGCTGCTCGGGTTCCCGCGCCACCTCGGCATCCACTCGGGGGGCATGGTCATCTGCGACCGGCCCGTGGTCGAGGTGTGCCCGGTGGAGTGGGGCCGGATGCCGGGGCGCAGCGTGCTCCAGTGGGACAAGGACGACTGCGCGGCGGCCGGGCTGGTGAAGTTCGACCTCCTGGGTCTCGGCATGCTGACCGCGCTCCACCACATGGTCGACCTGGTGGCCGGGGCCCACGGGGTGACGGTGGACCTGGCCCGACTCGAGCAGGAGGACGAGGTCTACGACCTGCTGTGCCGGGCGGACACGGTGGGCGTGTTCCAGGTGGAGTCGCGCGCCCAGATGAACACGCTGCCGCGCGTGCAGCCCCGTTGCTTCTACGACCTGGCCATCGAGGTGGCCCTCATCCGGCCCGGGCCGATCCAGGGCAACGCCGTCCATCCCTACATCCGGCGGCGCAACGGGACCGAGCCCGTCTCCTACCTCCACCCGCTGATGCAGCCGGCCCTGGAGCGCACCCTCGGCGTGCCGCTGTTCCAGGAGCAGCTGATGCAGATCGCCATCGACGTGGCCGGGTTCACCCCGGCCGAGTCCGACGAGCTCCGCCAGGCCATGAGCGCCAAGCGGTCCGGCGAGCGCATGGAGCGGCTGCGCGACCGGCTGTTCGCCGGCATGGCCGTACGCGGCGTGTCCACCGAGGTGTCCGAGCAGGTCTACGCAGCGCTCGCCGCCTTCGCCAACTTCGGCTTCCCCGAGAGCCACTCCGTGGCCTTCGCCCACCTCGTGTACTCCACGGCCTGGTGCAAGGTGCACTACCCGGCCGCCTTCACCGCCGGACTGCTCAACGCCCAGCCCATGGGGTTCTGGTCCCCCCAGAGCCTGGTGGCCGACGCCAAGCGGCACGGCGTGGTGGTGCGGCGGCCCGACGTCAACCTGGGACGGGCGGCGGCCTCGCTGGAGCCGGTGTCGGGCCCGCCGCGCCGGGGCGGGGCGGGGCGGGGCGGTGGCGTGGGGCCCGGGCCGATCCCGGCGGGCGGCGCGGCGGTGCGCCTGGGCCTGTCGTCGGTGCGCGGCATCGGCTCCGACCCCGCCGGACGGATCGAGGCGGGGGCGCCGTGGTCGGGCATGGAGGACCTCGTGCGCCGCGCCGGCATCACCCGGGCGCAGCTGGAGGCGCTGGCCACGGCCGGGGCGCTCGACGGCCTCGGCGGCGGGAGGCGGGCGGGACGCCCCGGCGACCGTCGGTCGCTGGTGTGGGGGGCGGGGGCCGCCGCCCAGGCCACGGCCGACCGGCTCCCGGGCGTGGTCACCGGGGCCGAGCCGCCGCCGCTGCCCGTGCCCACCCCATGGGAGGGGGTGTCCGACGACCTGTGGTCGCTCGGCATGGCTCCCGACACCACGGCCATGGAGCTGGCCCGGGCCGGGCTCGAGCGGCGCGGGGTGGTCCGGGCTGCCGCGCTGGCTGGCCGGCCGGCCGGGGACCGGGTGACCGTCGGGGGTGTGGTCACCCACCGCCAGGCCCCCGAGAGTGCCCACGGGGCGGTCTTCCTCAACCTGGAGGACGAGACCGGCATGGTGAACATCGTCTGCTCACGGGGGGCCTGGGTCCGGTGGAAGCCAGTCGCCCGGGCCTGTCCGGCCCTGCTGGTCCGGGGTCGGATCGAGCGGTCCGAAGGATCCATGACACTGGTGGCCGAGCGGTTCGAACCGCTGCCGCTCGGCCCGGTCCTCTCGTCCCGGGACTTCCGTTGACGCCCAGGACAATTCTTGTGCAGATCCCACCCCGACCTGCCGATACCTCCCGGTGAAGGGCTGAAGAGTTGCAACTTGACTACTCTGAGTGTCTAGGTAAACACTTAGGGTGGTTAGTCAACGACGAGGAGCGCAGGTGGAACTCATGGGGCAGGGAGTCCGGAACCAGCAGATCAGGGGCACCGCGGAGCGCTCACCGCACCGCACCGCTCCGCAGGACGTCGTCCGGGGGGGTGGCCGGTCATGACCCCCTCCCTCCTCGACATGGTCCTCGCCGCACTGGCGGCCGCTGTGCTGGCCTCCGTCGTCCTCGGGTCGATCGACGTCCTCCGTCAGCCCGGCTGGGCGTGGCGGGCCGCCGGCGAGCCCAAGTGGCTGTCGCTGATGCTGGTCCTGCTGCTCCCCGGGGTCGGCCTCGCCATCTACGTGTTCGGGGCACGGCCCAAGGTCGTGACCGTCGCCGCCGCCGGCCGAGCCGCCAACCTGCCCTTCGAGCGCTTCGGCGACCGCCAGGCACTGGCCACCGAGAACACCCGTTCGATCCAGGCACTGGCGCAGCCGACCCAGCTGGGCAGCTTCGGCGAACGCCGCCCGAACCGGATCGTCAAGGTCAGCGGGCCCGACGTCACGGCCGCATCGGCCACAGCGACCGGCTTCTTCGAGGACCCGGACCTGCGCCCGGCAGCCGATCCGGCCACCCGGCCGCTGGCCCCGGCGGCCTCCGTCGCCACCGCGACGGAGGAGCCCCCGATCTGGATCCCCGGGTCGCTCGGGAGGCCCTACAACCCGGTGCAGCGCACCTGGTTGCCCGGGGGCGAGTCCCTCGCCACGGTGGCCGCACAGATCCTGGGCGCCACCCAGGTGCCTGTGGCCAGCCCCGTCCCGGTGCCGAGCGCACCCACCCCGCCCGCGCCGACTCCGTCCTACGGGGTCCGGTCGGCACCCGCCGACCCGGTGTCGACCGGGAGTGCGGCCCCGACAGGAGAGGTCGCCGGTCCGACGTTCGACGCCCCGGCACCGGCACAAGGGTCCGGGCGCCGTTAGGCCGCAGGGATGGCCACCGAGCGGGCCACCGCGTTGCAGTTGATGTCCGCACCGGTGGCGACGGCCGTGGCCGCCCCGCACACCATGGCCCAGCGGTGGCCGCCCGACACGACCGGGCGCCGCCGGAGCGTCATCGGCCCTGGCCGCCGAGCCGGCTGAGACGGGCCACCAGCACCTCGACCACCAGCTCGCCGGAGAGCCCGGTGGTGCCACGGAGGTCCAGGTCGGCCTCGGCCAGGAGTTGCACGGCCCGGGCGATCCGTGCCGACCCGAGTCGGTTGGCCTGGGCCAGCGCCTTCTTCGCCGGGAACACGCTCCTCGTCCCGAGGACCGCGGCCGCCTGCTCGGCGGTGGTCACCCCGGAGCCGTCGAGGCGCAGCATCTGGCGGTAGTGCTTGTGCAGCTGGGCCAGGATGACCAACGGGTGCGACTCCCCCGCCGACAGCATGCGGTGCAGGACCCCGAGGGCCGGTGCCGTCCGCCCGGAGTCGACGGCGTCGGTCAGGTCCCAAGGCGCCAATGCCCCGGCCTCGCCCAGGAACGGCTCGAGGTCGGCGGTGGTCACCGTCGCCCCCCGTCCGTAGGCGGCGGCCAGGGTGTCGAGCAGGCCGGCCAGCCGTCCCATGTCGGAACCCAGGTGCTCCCCCAGACGGGCCTGGGCCGGCCCGTCGAGGCGGACCGGGCCGCCCCGCAGGTGCTCGGCCAGCCACTGCGACCGCGCCTTGCCCGTGCCGACAGAGGTGTCGACCACGTCGCCCGAGCCGGCCACCGCCTTCGACAAGGCCTGGTTGACCGCACCGCCCCCGGCCACCAGCACCAGGGCGGTGGTGGGCAGCGGGTCGGCCAGGTAGGCCACCACGCGCTTGGCGTCGGACGCGGTGATCTGGCCCGCCTCGCGCACGACGACCACCCGGCGGTCCACCAGGAACGGCGGGGTGGTGCAGGCATCGATGACGGCCCCGACGTCGAACTGATCGACACCGGGCCCGCCGAACTCCTCGACCATCATGGACGGGTCCCCGCCGGCCACCAGCTGCTCGACCAGGGCGTGGGCGGCCTGGGCCACCAGCGACGGGTCGGACCCCTTGACCAGGTAGGCGGGCCCGTGTCCGGTGGCGGTGGCAGCCGTGCTCACCCGGCGGCCCCGTCGATGGCGGCCACTACGTCGCAGGCCTGGCGGTGGGCCCCGACCTCGTGGACCCGCATGACCCGGCACCCGAGAGTCGCTCCCAGCGCCGTGGCCGCCAGCGAGGCTTCGCGCCGTTGCCCGATCTCGAGGCCGAGGACCACCCCGAGGAACGTCTTGTTGGACGCCGACAGCAGCAGCGGGTAGCCGAGGTCGGCCAGCTGATCCGAGGCCCGGAGCAGGATCAGCGACTGGGAGGCCGTCTTCCCCAGGTCGAGGCCGGCGTCGATCACGATCCGGTCGGGGGTGAGCCCGGCGGCCAGGGCCCGCTCCGCCCGTTCGAGCAGGAAGGACCGCACCGCGTCGACCACGTCGCCGTAGACGGGGTCGGGATCGGGGATGCGCGGGCCGAGCCGGATGTGGGTCGCGACGACGGTGGCACCGTGCTCGGCCGCCGCGGGCAGGTAGTCGGGGTCGGCGAACCCGCTGATGTCATTGCCCACCACGGCGCCCGCCGCGTAGGCGGCCCGGGCCACCGACGCCCGCCAGGTGTCGACCGACAGGGCGATGTCGAACCGGGCGGCCAGCGCCTCGATGGCCGGAACCACCCGCTCCAGTTCCTCGGCCTCGCTCACCTCGGGGCCGGGCCCCGCCTTGACCCCGCCGACGTCCAGCAGGTCGGCGCCCTGGTCGACCAGGAGACCCGCCCGGCGGACCAGGTCGTCGAGGGCGTAGGTGGCGCCCTTGTCGTAGAACGAGTCGGGGGTCCGGTTCAAGATCCCCATGACCAGGGGCCGGTGCTCGATGTCGAACGTCCGCGGTCCGAGGAGGAGGGTGGTGGCGCGCACGCAGGTGACGCTACCGGAGGCGGGTGACGGCCGAGTCGGGCGGTGACGGGCGGGCGCTGCTCAGAAGAGGCGCGACGCCAGGGCCTTGCGGTACCCCAGGGTCCGTGGGTCCTCCGGTCCGAGGGTCTCGAGCAGATCGAGGAACTCCTGGCGGGCGTCGGGGTCCTCCTTCACCCGTTCCAGCAGCTCGTCGAGCAAGGACCCGACGTCGTCGGCCGAGGCCACGTCGTCGCGGGTGGCGAGCCGGGCCTCGGCCAGCAGCCGGCGGGTCTCGGGCGTTTCGGGGACCCGCCTGAGGAGGGCCACGGCCTCGTCGGTGTCCCCCCGGGGGATCAGGAGAGCGGCGAGGGCGGAGATGGCCGCCAGGTGGTCGGGCTGGAGCTCCAGGGCCCGGCGCAGCAGCGTCTCGTCGCCGGTGGACCCGCCCTCGTCGGCCAGCAGGTCCGCCTCGGAGCGGGCCGGGGCCAGGCGGTCGACGAAGGCCTGGACAGCGGCCTCGGGCTGGGCGCCGATGAACTGGTCCACCACGGCGCCGTCCCGAACGGCGAACACGGCCGGGATCGACTGGACCTGGAAGCTGGCCGAGATGGTGGGGTTCTCGTCCACGTTGACCTTGACCAGTTCGACGGCACCGTCGGTGGCGGCCACCGCCCGCTCGAGGATCGGGCCGAGCGTGGTGCAGGGCCCGCACCAGGGCGCCCAGAGGTCCACCACCACGGGCAGTTCGGCGGAGCGGGCGAGGACCACGTCCTCGAAGGTGGCGTCAGTGGCATCGAGCATCGTCTCCGACGATACCGGGTGCCGCAGTCCGCCCTGTCGGGCGACCCGCGCGGCGCCGGGTGGCTCCGGCGGCGCGGGTAGCGTCGGGGCATGGACGCCGCTCCGAACGCCGACATCTCCGCCCTCGACGACGCCTCGGACGCCGTGGAGGGGATCGACGTCGGCCCCGTCACCGAGTGGCTGGCGGCCAACGTGGCCGGCGCGGTGGCGCCCTTCGGCTTCGACCTGATCGCCGGCGGACGCTCCAATCTGACCTACCGGGTGACCGACGCCGCCGGGCACACCTACGCACTCCGTCGACCCCCGGTGAGCCACGTACTGGCCACCGCCCACGACATGGCCCGCGAGCACACCGTGATCAGCGCCCTCCAGGCGACCGACGTCCCCGTGCCCCGCACGCTCGGGCTCTGCACCGACACGGCCGTCAACGGCGCGCCCTTCTACGTGATGTCCTTCGTGGAGGGCCACATCCTGCGCGACGAGGCCGCCTCGGCCCAGCTGTCCGAGCCGGTTCGGGCCCACGCCTCGGCGTCCCTGGTCGACACCCTGGCACGGCTGCACGCCGTCGACGTCGATTCGGTGGGCCTGGGCGAATTCGCCCGTCGCGAGGGCTACATCGCCCGCCAGCTCAAGCGGTGGCACGGCCAGTTCGAGCAGTCCACGCTGGAGGGCGCGCCAGGGCCGTCCGTGATCGACCGGGCCTGGGAGGTCCTGTCGGCCAAGATCCCCGAGCAACAGGGCGTTTCCATCGTGCACGGCGACTACCGGCTCGACAACACCGTGCTCGACGACGACGGCAACGTCATCGCCATCCTCGACTGGGAGATCTGCACGCTCGGCGACCCGCTGGCCGACCTCGGCCTGCTGCTCGTCTACTGGGCAGAGGCCGACGACGCCAACCAGGCCGTCCTCGGAGTGGCGCCGACCGCCCTGCCGGGGTTCGCCACCCGGGCCCAGTTGGTCGAGCACTACGCCGCGGCCAGCGGCCGGGACGTCTCCGCCGTCCCCTACTACCAGGCCTTCGGCATCTGGAAGCTCGCCTGCATCCTCCAGGGGGTCTACGTCCGCTACGCCGGCGGCGCCGCCGCCGGCGACCGCAGCGGTGTCGACCAGTTCGCCGAGGGCGTGGCCCGCCTGGGTGAACGGGCCCTGGCCGACGTGGAGGCGCTGTGAGCCCGTCGGACCCGACCGGCCTCTACGCCTTCGAGCCCGGCTGGGGCGAGCCCGGGGGCATCCGGCTCGACCGGCCGGTGCTGGTGGTGGCCCTCGAAGGATGGGTCGACGCCGGCATGGGCGCCTCGGCAGCCATCGCCCACCTCCTGACCGGATCGCCCACCGCCGTGGTGGCCACCTTCGACACCGAGCCCCTGATCGACCAGCGGGCACGGCGACCGATCGCCCGGCTCGAGGACGGCGTGACCACCGAGCTGACGTGGCCGACGATCCGGCTGCTGGCCGGCAAGGACCGGGTCGGAGCCGACCTGCTGTACCTGACCGGCCCCGAGCCCGACTTCGGGTGGCGCACCTTCATCGAGGCGGTCGTCGGGATCACCCGCCGACTCGCCGTACGCACCGTGGTCGGCCTCGGCGCCTTTCCGGCGCCCACCCCGCACACCCGGCCCGTGCGGTTGGCCTCGACGGTCCCTCCCGAGTCGACCGATCTGGCCGGGCGGGTGGGCACGGTGCACGGCACACTCGAGGTGCCGGCCGGCGTCCAGGCCGCGCTCGAGGTGGCGCTGGGCGCCGCCGGGGTCCCCGTGATCGGGCTGTGGGCCCGGGTCCCGCACTACGTGTCGGCCATGCCCTACCCCGAGGCCAGCGCCGCCCTCATCGAGGGTCTGTGCGCGGTGACCGGCACCGTCCTCGACACCGTCGAGCTGCGCACGGCCGGCGAGGCGTCCCGGATCCAGGTGGACGAGCTCATCGGCGCCAACCCCGACCATCTGGAGATGGTCCGGCGCCTCGAGACTGCCATCGACTCCGAGGAGGGCACGCCGATGGGGTTCGCGTCCGACCTTCCGAGCGGTGACGAGATCGCCGCCGAGCTCGAGCAGTTCCTCAGGGGCGAAGGGGACTGACCGCGGCGCCGACCACGTGGAGGGCACCCGTCTGATGGGCGTGGGCCAGGTGTGACCCCACCAGGGCCAGTACCGCGATCGCCACCAGCAGCATGACGACCACCACCGCCAGGGCGGCCCACGGGTTGCCGGTGCCCCTGCGCTGCCTGGTCGGGGTCAGTTCGGCCCACAGCGCCGAGTCGAGTGCGGCGGCGTCCACCCGTGCGGCCGGCGCGCCGGCCGGGCGGTGGGGCCGGCCAGGGGGTGCGGTGACGCCGGCGGCCGACCCGAATGCGGGCAGCTCGGTGACGATGCGCCGGAGCTCGTCCTCCGACCTGGCGTCGGCCAGCTCCGCCAGCCGGGCCTGGTACTGCGCCGGGGACAGCAGGCCCCGCTCGGCGGCGTGGTCGAGCAGCACGCCGTAGCGGTTCCGATCGTCGTCGGACAAGGCCGGGGACGGAACGGTACCGCCCGGTACCGCCGGGGACGGCACGGCAATGCAGCGTTCGAGGTCCGGCACGGACAGGGGTGCGGTCCGGGGGACGCTGTCGGGGGTCACGGGGCAATTGTGCTGTCACGGAACGTGGTTACGCAACTACCCAGGGGGAATCACCCGGACGCCCGGCCCCGGCGACCGCCACCGCCCCTTGGTACCGTGGCCCATGCTCGTCGACGGCACCCTCGGATTCGACCCGGCCGGCGTGGTCGTCCAGGCCACTGCGGCCGAGTCAGCCGGCTACGACGGGTTCTGGTCGGCGGAGACCAGCCACGACCCGTTCCTGCCCCTGGTGCTGGCCGCCGAGCACACCGAGCACCTGCAGCTGGGCACCGGCATCGCCGTCGCCTTCGCCCGCAACCCGATGACGCTGGCGATGACGGCCAACGACCTCCAGACGCTGACCCAGGGCCGGTTCCTGCTCGGCCTCGGGAGTCAGATCAAGCCGCACATCGAGAAGCGCTACTCGATGCCGTGGTCGCATCCCGCCCCGCGCATGCGCGAGCTCATCCTGGCCGTCCGGGCCATCTGGGCCAGCTGGGCCGAAGGCAGCCGCCTGGCCTTCCGGGGCGAGTACTACCGCCACACGCTGATGACGCCCATGTTCGACCCTGGCCCCAACCCGCACGGGAACCCGGCGGTCTTCCTGGCCGCCGTAGGCCCGCTCATGACCCAGGTGGCCGGCGAGGTCGCCGACGGGCTGCTCGCCCACTCCTTCACCACCGAGCGCTACCTGACCGAGGTGACCCTGCCTGCGCTGGAGCGCGGACTGGCGCTCAGCGGGCGGACCCGCGCCGACGTGCAGATCTCGTACCCCGGCATGATCGTGACCGGGGTCGACGAGGAGGCGATCGCCTCGTCGACGGCCGCCACCCGTAAGCAGCTGGCCTTCTACGGCTCCACCCCCGCCTACCGGCCGGTCCTCGAGCTGCACGGCTGGGGCGACCTCCAGGTCGAGCTCAACACCTTGTCCAAGCGCGGCGCCTGGGACGACATGGCGCGCCTGATCGACGACGAGGTGCTCGAGGCGTTCGCCGTGGTGGGCGAGCCCGACACGGTGGCCGCCCAGGTGCGGTCCCGCTACGACGGGCTCGTCGACCGGTTCAACGTCTACGCGCCGTCCGGCATCGGCGCCGAACGGTGGGCCGAGATCCTGGCCGGGTTCAAGGGATGAGGGACCCGAACCTCCGTCGCCACCGAGCGGGTCGCGGGACGGGCCGACCACGGTCGGGCGATGTGTGTCAGGCCGTCGTGAACCGCTCCCGAAGCTCGAACTTCAGGACCTTGCCGGCCGGGTTCCGGGGCAGGACCTCGACCACCTCGACCCGGGTGGGGAGCTTGTAGCGGGCCAGCCGCTCCCCGGCGAAGTCGCGCAGCTCCTCCAGGGTGACAGTGACGTCGGCGTGCAGGGCGACGACCGCCACCACGGCCTCGCCCCACCGCTCGTCGGGCAGGCCGATGACGGCCACGTCGGCCACGCCGGGGTGGTCGAACAGGACGCTCTCGACCTCGGCCGGGTAGACGTTCTCGCCCCCGCTGATCACCATGTCCTTGACCCGGTCGGCGATGTAGAGGAACCCGTCGGCGTCGACGTGGCCGATGTCGCCGGTGTGGAACCAGCCTTCGGCGTCGATGGCGGCCTCGGTGGCGTCGGGGCGCCGCCAGTAGCCCTTCATCACGTTGGGCCCCCGGGTGCAGACCTCGCCGTCCACGTCCGGCGCAGTGATCGGGTGGTTCTCCATGTCGACGATGCGGACCTCGCCGAAGAGCGGCGCCTTGCCGGCCGAACCGAGCTTGGCCAACGACCACTCGGGCGACAGGAAGGTGACCATCGGGGCCGTCTCGGTCAGGCCGTAGCCCTGGTTGATGGGCACCCCGCGCCCGTTGAACAGCTTGATGAGCGGCTCGGGCACCGGGGCACCGCCGCACACCAGCGTGCGCACCGTGGTGAGATCGGCCTGGTCAAATCCGGGGACCTGGCTCATGAACAGGAACATGGCGGGCACGCCGAACATGGTCGTCACGCCGTAACGGGCGATGTCCTCCAGGCAGGCGGCCGGGTCGAACATGCGGTGCAGGACCACCTCGCCGCCCTTCTGCAGGGTCAGCAGGGTTGTCACGTTGAGGCCCCCGATGTGGAACAGGGGGGCCACGACCAGTGTGACGTCGTCCTCCAGCACGTCGAACTGGTGCATGGCGTTGGTGTTGTTCCACCACAGGTTGGCGTGGGTCAGCATGGCGCCCTTGGGCAGGCCGGTGGTCCCCGAGGTGTACATGATGATCGCCACCTCGTCGCCGCCGACCGGCTCGGCCGCGGCCAGGGGCCGGGTTCCGGCCTCCAGCGCGTCCCACCCGTCGCCGCCGCCGTCGGACACGAACCGCCGGACCGGCACGTCGGCGCGGATCGAGTCGGCCAGCTCGCGGTGGTGGGCGTCGGCCACCAGGGTGTGCACGCCGGCGTCGTCGATGATGAAGGCCAGCTCCGGCCCGGTCAGCCGGAAGTTCAGCGGGACGAAGATCGCGCCGAGCCGGGCCGTGGCGAACAGCGTCACGAAGAACGAGGGCTGGTTGAGGCCGAGGAACGCGACCCGGTCGCCGTGGCACACGCCTCCGTCCTGGAGGTCGCGGGCCAGGCAGTCGATGCGGTACTGCATCTCGCTGTAGGTCCAGGTCGTGCCCTCGAAGGTGAGTGCCCGCCTGTTCGGGGTGTTGACCGCCCGTGCGGCGAACCAGCGGCCGAGGCTGATGTCGGGATCCATGGCTCGACGCTACAGCGACGGCCACCGGCGATGTCGGGTGGACGGCTCCGGTGCCCTCACCCGTGGTGCACCCACGCCGCTCCGACCGGCTCAGGCGTCAGACGACGACGTTGACCAGCTTGGGCGGCCGGGCGATGACCCGCTTCGGGGATCCCCCGCCCAGGGCCTCGACCACCGGGGCCGACGCCATCGCCAGCGCCACGGCGTCGGCCTCGGACAGGTCGGGGGACACCTCGACCCGGTCGCGGACCTTGCCGTTCACCTGGACGACCATGGTCACGGTCTCCACGACCAGCAGGGCGGGGTCGGCCACCGGCCACGGACGCAGGTGGATGTGGTCGCCGTGCCGGCGTTCCCAGGCCTCGGCGGCCATGTGCGGGGTCATCGGTGCGAGCAGCAGCAGCAGGGTGTCGACCGCCTCGTCGACCACGTCGGCCCGACCGCCATCGCGGGCGTAGGGGTACAGGAGGTTGACGAACTCCATGCAGGCGGCGACCGCGGTGTTGTACGACCACCGCTCGTAGCCGCGCGACACCCGGTCGATCAGCTTGTGCGTGGCCCGGCGGACGGCCAGGTCGGCCGCAGCCGTGTCGGACGAGGGGTCGGCCGGCGTCCGGGGCTCCTCGGGCACGGCCAGGCGCCAGACCCGATCGAGGAACCGGGCGCACCCGTCGATGACCGAGTCGGTCTGGGCCGACCAGTCGACGTCGTCGGCCGGTGGCCCCACGAACAGGTGGAAGAGGCGTAGTGCGTCGGCGCCCACCGTCGTCAGGTAGCTCGACGGCGCCACCAGGTTGCCCTTGGACTTGGACATCTTGGTGCCGTCCATGCGGATCATGCCCTGGGTGAACAGGTTTGCGAACGGCTCGCGCAGCCCCTCGGGCCCCAGGCCGACGTCGGACAGGGCCTTCGTGAAGAACCGGGCGTACAGCAGGTGGAGGATGGCGTGCTCGATACCTCCGATGTACTGGTCGACCGGCATCCAGTGGGCGGCGATGTCCTTGTCGAACGGGGCGTCGGGCGTCCACGGGTCGGTGAACCGCAGGAAGTACCAGGACGAGTCCACGAACGTGTCCATGGTGTCCGTCTCCCGGGTGGCCGGGCCACCGCACGTCGGGCAGGTCGTGTTCAGGAACGCCGGGTTGGTGGCCAGCGGCGACTCCCCGGTCGGCAGGAACTCGACGTCGTCGGGGGCCAGCACCGGCAGCTGGTCGGCCGGCACCGGCACGATCCCGTGGTCCGCGCAGTAGACGACCGGGATGGGGCAGCCCCAGAAGCGCTGGCGCGACACCAACCAGTCGCGCAGGCGGTAGTTGACCGTCCGGGTGCCGATGCCCTGCTCCTCGAGCCAGTCGGCGGCCCGCTCCTTGGCCACGGAGATGTCGAGGCCGTCGAGCCAGCTGCTGTTGATCTTCGCCCCGGTGCCGGTGTACGCCCCGCCCGGTCGCCCGTCGGGACCCCCGTGCTCGTCCCACCCCTCGGGAGGCTGGACCGTGCGGACGATGGGCAGGCCGTGGGCCTGGGCGAAGTCCCAGTCCCGGGTGTCCTCGGCCGGCACGGCCATGATGGCGCCGGTGCCGTAGCCCATGAGCACGTAGTCGGCCACGTAGACCGGTACCGACTCACCGGTGAACGGATTGACCACCGACGAGCCGGTGAAGGCACCGCGCTTGGCCAGGCCGGCCGAGCCGGACTCGGACATCCGCTCGATGTCGGTCGACGCCGCGGCGCGGGCCTGGAGGGTGGCCACCTCGTCGGCGTGCTCGGCCGTGGTCAGCTCGGCCACCATCGGGTGCTCGGGCGCCACGACGGCGTACGTCATGCCGAACGACGTGTCGGGACGGGTGGTGAACACCCGCAGCGCCAGGGGCTCCCGCCCGTCGGACCCGTCGCGGCCGTCGACCACCAGGTCGAACTCGGCCCCTTCGGACCGGCCGATCCAGTTGCGCTGCATGGTCTTGACCCGCTCGGGCCACGCCAGGCCGTCCAGGCCGTCGAGCAGCTCGTCGGCGTACCGGGTGATCGCCAGGAACCACTGCTCGAGGTCCCGCTTGACGACGAGGTCGCCCGACCGCTCGCAGGTGCCGTCGGCCAGCACCTGCTCGTTGGCCAGCACCGTCTGGCACCCGGGGCACCAGTTCACCGGGGCGTTGGCCCGGTAGGCCAGGCCGGCCTCGAGGAGCTTGAGGAAGATGACCTGGTTCCACCTGATGTACTCGGGGTCGTGGCTCCGGATCTCGCGTCGCCAGTCGTAGACGGCGCCCAGCGAGGTGATGGACTCCTTCAGCTCGTCGATGCGGGCGTCGGTGAAGACCCGGGGGTGGGTACCGGTCTTGATGGCGGCGTTCTCCGCCGGCAGGCCGAACGAGTCGAAGCCGAAGGGAGACAGCACGGCGTGGCCGAGCATGGTCCGGTGGCGGACCAGCAGGTCACCGAAGGTGTAGTTGCGGACGTGGCCCATGTGGGCCGGTCCCGACGGATAGGGGTACATGGTGAGCACGTACCACGGGGGGCGTGGGTCGTCGGCGTCGACCTCGTAGGTGCCCTCGTCGCTCCAGCGGCGCTGCCACTTCTTCTCGATCCCGATGACGTCATAGGCCCGTGCCATGGGGGCCGATCGTACCGGGCGCGGCCCGTCCCCCCTATCCAGGCGGCGTCGGGCGCGGCCTGGGCGGTCAGAAGTCGGCGAGGACCCCCGACACCGCATTGCGCACGTCGGACACGGCGCCCTTGACGGTCGACATGATGCCGCCGACGTCGGTCACCTGCGAGGCCGGCGGCACGCTGACGGCCACCGGCTGGTTGTAGTGGGAGAAGCCGACGGTGACGGTCGTCGAGGTGGTGGACTGCCCGCCGGACGAGCCGAGGCTCCCATCGACCAGGCCGCCGACCAGGCCGCCCAGGGTGAGCCTCGACAGGTCGAGCGAGGCCGACAGCTGGCGGACGTAGCCGTCGGTGCCCACCCAGGCGGAGATCGGCACGGTCGTGGTTCCCAGCGTGCCCAGCACCCGGGCCACGTCGGCACCAAGCCGGGAGCCTGAGGAGAGGCCCGCCTTGGCGGCCAGTTCGGACAGGGTCACCGTGGTCCGGTACTCGGTGGTGGGCACGCCTTGCAGGTCGACGTTGCCGACCGTCGTCACCGGGCCGCCGACCGACGACAGGAGCCCGAGGAGCTTGGCCGGGTCGGCCAGCACGGCGAGGGTCGAGGTGTCGGCGGTGGCCGAGGTGTCCCTCGGGAGGGGGGCCTTCAGCCAGGCGTCTCCCCCGGTCACCTGGGACAGGGCCGGGGCGGCCAGGTAGGCGGCGTTGCCGGCGACGACCACGTCGAGCGAGTCGTTGCCGCTGCCGACTGAGCTGGACAGGGCCGGCACGGTGGCCGTCAGCCGGCCGACGTCGCTGGTCAGGTCCACCGCGCCCGACCCGGACACCAGCGTGGTGGTCGACGACGGGGTGGACCGGGTGGCCGACAGGGTGAAGGCGACCGACGTGGCGCCCGCTGAGGCCGCGCCTGCGGCACCCAGGGCGCTGCGGCCCGAGCCGGGGGTGTCCGAGCGGGAGCCGAAGGCACCGCCGAAGGCGGCTGCGCCGAAGGCCACTGCGCCGATCAGGGCGGCGGCGATCGTGGCCACGGCGATCCGCCGGGCCCCGCCTGCGGACGGAACCGGCGTCGGCGTCGGGCCCACGGGGCCGGCGGGCGGCAGCTCGGCGGTGGCCAGTGGGCCCGGTGCCCCGACCGGGGCGAGGTGCTCGTCGGGACGGACCATCAGGGCTGTTCCCGTGGTCGCCCCCGCACCGCCCTGGTCGACCGCTCCGTGCGGTCCCGTCGCCACGAACACCCCGTCGCGGTACTCCACCGATTCACTCATCTGCGCCCCTTCGTCGTATCCGTTCGGCGACGATCACGCCCGGCGCACGTCGAAATCTGCGCCTGGGCCCGTCTGCCCGACGGCAATCGTAGTGAGCGCCGATCGGGAATTGTCGTCGGCCCGGCCAGCGGTGGCACGCCACCGCCGGAAGCGGGCCGTCCCGATTCGGACCTCCGGTGGCGTGCTGATAACCTGAACCGGCTTCGGGGGTATAGCTCAGTTGGTAGAGCGCTTGACTGGCAGTCAAGAGGTCAGGGGTTCGAATCCCCTTACCTCCACTCGAAGAACGCAGGCCATGGCCGGCTCCCGTTTATGGGGCCGGCCATCGTGCTCCCTGGGGTCGGTGCGGACGCCGCCGCCCCGCGCCATGCTTCCCTCAGCGCACCACGACCGGGACCGCGGAGCCGACCATGCCTGAACTGCCGGAGATGCAGGCGCTCGCGGAGCGCCTCGACGCCGCCCTGGCCGGCGCCACCCTCGCCGGGGTCGAGCCGCTGGGCTTCACCGCGCTGAAGACCGTGTCCCCGGCACCGGACGAGCTGGTCGGCACCGTCGTCGTCGGTGTCGGGCGCCGGGGCAAGTACCTGGTGCTCTCCTTCGACGGGGGCCGGAGGATCCTCGCCCACCTGTCCCAGGCCGGCCGGCTCGACCTCGAGGAGCGGGCCAAGACCACCCGTGCGCGGGGTTCCGTCGTGCGGTTCCGCTTCGACGACGGCTCCGCGATCCTGGTACGCGAACACGGCACCCAGCGCAAGGCGGCGTGGTGGGTCCTCGGCGCCGGCGACGACGGGCCGCTCGCGGTGCTCGGGCCCGAGCCCGACGACCCGGCGTTCGCCCAGCTCCTCCGCAACGGCGACTCGGCCCGACGGATCCACACGGTGCTCCGCGACCAGCGCAACGTGGCCGGGCTGGGCCGTGGCTACACCGACGACGTCCTCAACCGGGTCGGGATCTCGCCGTTCGCCCCACTCCGGACGCTCACGCCCGGGCAGCGGGACGCGCTCGTCGACGCCGTGCGCCAGGTGATCGACGATGCGCTGTCCCAGGAGCGGACCCGGACCGGGGGTCTCTCCGACCCCAAGCTCGGCCTCCGGTTCGCCGTACACAACCGCGTGGGCCGACCGTGCCCCCGGTGCGGCACACCGCTCCTGCGGGTGTCCTACGAATCCCACGAGATCGTCTACTGCGCGCCGTGCCAGACCAAGGGCCGGGTGCTCGCCGACCGCCGCCTGTCGCGCCTGCTGCGGTAGGTCCGGCACGTTCGACGCCACCTCGCACCCACGGCCGGAGCGAGGTGCGCCGATCGCGATCACGGCAGGGGCAGCGCCGTCACTCCTCGTGGCGGGTGCCACACCAGCGCGGTCACCCCGGCCCGGCGCACGACCACCCGTGCCCCCCTGCCGACCAGCTGGGCCACCAACCGGTCGGCCTGGTCGCGCGGCAGCAGCTGCGCGGCGCGCCGGGTGTCGACCACCACGACCACGGTCCGCGCCCGGACGGGCAGGGGCAGCGCCGAGCCGGGCGCCTGGTCCACCAGGAGGTAGAGGTACTCCCGCTGGCCGAACCTGCCGATGGTCGGCACCGGCGCGATGACCTCGGCATCGGCCGGGGTGGCGGCAAGGGCCGCCCGCAGCGCGGCAGCCTGGTCGGCCGGAACGAGCCCCGTGACCGGGTCCGAGCCGAACACGGTGGGCAGGTCCTGCGCGGCGTGGACGCCACCGCTCACCAGTGCCACCGCGCCGACGACGGCGGCGGCCCACACCGCTGCCCGCCGACCGGGCCGCCTCGACGGTGCGGGCCGTCCCGCACGGGCCACCAGCCATGCCACCAGCCACGCCGTCCCGAAGGTGACGAACGGGGACACCACGATGTTCTGGAACCCGATGTCGATGAACACCGGGTCGTGCTGGAGGGCGGCGGTGCCCAGGGCCACCAGGGGGACGCCGAACCCCCACGGGGTGAACGCCCCGAACACGCCGCCCGTCCGGAGGTAGCCGAGGATGGTGCCGAACCTGGAGGTGAGCATGTCCCACGGGCGGGAGGGGTGGGCGACCATGCCGCCCACCACCAGGAGCAGGCCCGACGCCCCGGCCGGCAGTGAGCTGCGGCCGGCCAGGTAGGTGTAGCCGACCGACACGTTGGAGCCGATGTTGTCCCCGAGCGCGGCGATCAGCGCCACCCACGCCACGCCGGCAGCCAGCAGGGCCGCGGCGCGCGGCCGGTCACCGCGGGCCGCCACCACGCCGGTCAGTCCCAGGCCGACCACGTAGAGCCCGCCCACGTCGCCGCACAGGAGGCAGAGCACCGTCCACACCCACATGCGGGCCGTCCGGCCCGACCACAGGTCGTAGGCGGCCAACACCACGAAGCAGGTGGCCAGGGGCTCGAAGTGGAAGTCCTCGGTGGCGGTGGCGTACAGCACGGGGTTGACCACGAGCAGCAGCGCCGTCCCCCCGAGGACCGCCGCGGCCCATGCGTCGCCGACCGTCGAGCCGCCCAGCAGGTCCCGGACCCAGACCAGGACGACGAACGACGTGGCGGACAGGGCCGCGTCCTGGACGAACAGGAGGACGATCGACGAGTGGACCAGCGGGTGGAGCAGGGCCAGCGGCCACATCATGAGCTCGAAGTGACTCGCCAGGTACGGCAGGTCGCTGATCGACGACCTCGGGTCGAGGTGGCCGGTCCCGATGCGGGTCCACGCCTGGCTGAAGATCCCGAAGTCGACGCCGAGCGTCATGCGGTGGAAGATCACGACCGAGTACCCGACCAGGAGGGCACACTGGGCGCCAAGGAGGCCCAGTCCGGTCCGGAACACCCAGGTGACCGGCGCACCGGGGGTGCGGTTCGGCACGGCGACGGGTTCGGCCACCGAGTCCAGCGCCTCCGCCACGCCGCCAGCGTGCCACACCCCGGACGCACTCGGGCGCGTTCCGGGGCGGCGGTGCCTCCAGCGGGGGTCGGCACCCCGGGCAGCCGGGGCTCCCCCGAGGCCGTAACCTGTGAGGGTGAGTCCCCGGATCGAATACCAGCGCTCGTCCATCTGGAGCGTGTCGCACGCCGAGGCTCCCGAGGTGGTGACCTCCGCCTGGATCGACGAGCAGCTGGCCGAGACGTTCGAGCGCTGCGGGATCCGACCGGGGCTGCTGGAGTCGGTGGCCGGCATCGTCGAGCGCCGGTGGTGGCCCGAGGACGTCACCTTCGACGAGGCCGCGGCCAGGGCCGGGACCCGCGCCCTCGAGCTGGCGGACGTGGCCCCAGGCGAGGTGGACCTGCTGATCTCCACTTCGGTGTGCAAGCACCACCTCGAACCGAGCGTCGCCTGTGCCGTCCACTTCCGGCTCGGCCTCGGCCCCGAGTGCGTGAACTTCGACCTGGGAAACGCCTGCCTCGGTTTCGTCAACGCCATGCAGGTCGGGGCCATGGCCATCGAGACCGGCCAGGCCCGCACCGTCCTCATCGTCGACGGCGAGGGCAGTCGCCACACCCAGCTCGCCACCATCGAGCGCCTGCGCTCGCCCCAGGCCACGGCCATGGACGTGTTCGACCAGTTCGCCTCGCTCACCCTCGGCTCCGGTGCGGCCGCCATGGTGATGGGCGGGCCCCGCGACGGCAGCCACCGCTTCGTCGGGGGGATCTCCCGCGCCGCTACCGTCAACCACGAACTGTGCGTGGGCGACCTGGACACCATGCGGACCGACACCGCAGCGCTCCTCGAGAACGGGCTGGCGCTGGCCAAGGAGGCGTTCGAGGCCTCGGTCGAAGCCGGCTGGGACTGGGTGAACTGCGACCGCTACGTCATGCACCAGGTGTCGGCCGTCCACACCCGCAAACTGTGCGAGCTGCTCGGCGTCGACATGGACCTGGTGCCGCTGACCTATCCAGGCTTCGGGAACATGGGGCCCGCCGCGGTGCCGTACACGCTGTCGACGGTGGCCGACCAGATCGGCGCAGGCGAGCGGGTCCTGCTGATGGGCATCGGTTCGGGCCTCAACTGCGCCGCCGCCGAGCTGATCTGGTAGCCGCAGTGCCGCCGAGCCAGCCGGGCGCCGGAACGCCGGGCCCGCCACTCTCGCCCACGGCCGCGCAGCTGTCGTCGTGGGGACTGGATCCGTCGTGGTCCCGCCGGGTCGCCGTCGCCGGCGCCGACGGGCAGCCGGTGGACTGGCACGTGCTCGACACCGGCCCGGGACCCGCCGGCACGGTGGTGTGCGTGCACGGCAACCCGTCCTGGGGCTATGTCTGGCGCGACCTGCTCACCACGCTGGCCCCCGACTGGCGGGTGATCGCCGTCGACCAGACCGGCATGGGCTGGTCGGAGCGCGGTCGACCCCGGCGCCTGGCCGACCGGGTGGCCGAGCTGGTGTCCTTCTGCCGGCAGGAGGTGGACGGGCCGCTCGTCCTGGCCGCCCACGACTGGGGCGGCCCGGTGGCCGTCGGCGCCTCGGGCTCGCTCGACGTCGACGCACTGGTGCTGGCCAACACGGCGGTGGCAAAGCCCGACGGGGTCGCCGTCCCCCCGTTGATCGCCGCCGCCCGCGCCCTGGTCGACCTGGTCTGTCGCCGGACGCCGGCATTCGTCGAGGGGACGGCCCGCATGACCGGCCGCGCCCACCGCCGGGCACTGCGGGCCCCCTACCGGTCGGCCGAGCGACGCGAGGCGGTGCGCGACTTCGTGGCCGACATCCCGGTCGTGCCCACCGACCCGTCCCACGACGCACTGGCGGCGTGCGCGGCAGTGCTCGACGAGCACCGCCGGCCCACCCTGCTGCTGTGGGGCGGCCGCGACCCGGTGTTCCACGACCGCTTCCTGGCCGACCTGCGGGCGCGGGCGCCCCAGGCCGACGTCGAGCGGTTCGCCGACGCCGGCCACCTGGTCACCCTCGACGCGCCGGTGGGCCCGGTCGTGGCCCGGTGGCTGGAGCGGCTCCGCCATCGGGAACCGGCCGACGCCGGCACCGTCGACCGACCGCCCGCAACGGCGCCGTTCGTCTCCGTCGTCGACTCGGCCGGCGACCGGGCAGGCGACGACGCCCCCGCCTACCTCGGCCCCGACGGCACACTGACCTGGCCCGATCTCGACCACCGTTCCTCGGTGGCCGCCCATGCGCTGCGGGCCGGCGGTCTCCGCCCGGGCGACCGGGTGTCGATGCTGGTGCCGCCCGGCGCCGAGCTCCTGGTGGCGGCGGCCGCCGTGTGGAAGGCGGGGGGGGCGCCGGTGGTGGCAGAGGCGTCGGCCGGCCTGGCGACCATGGGCCGCCTCATCCGGGCGACGGCGCCGGCATGGATCGTCGGCACGCCGGCCACGCTGGCCGCGGGCGTGGCGTTGCGGGTCGCGCCGGGAGCGCGGACGGCCTGCTTCGGCCGGTTCCCGGGGGCGGTGGCCCTGGCGCCGGCCAGCGCCCCGGACGCGCCGTTCCCCTCCCACCGGTTCGGGCCCGACGACGTCGCCGCCATCGTCCACACGTCGGGGGCGACCGGGCCGGCCAAGGCGGTCCGCTACACCCACGGTGCGCTTGCCGCCCAGCGCGACGTGGTCGGCCCGGCGTTCGCCATGCACCCCGGCGACGCCTTCACCACGTCGTTCGCGCCGTTTCTGCTGCTGGCCCCGTCGCTCCGGATGACCTGCGTCCGCCCCGACGTCGACGTCGACGAGCCCTCGGCGCTGGGATTCGACCAGCTGCAGGCCGCCCTGCGTCGTGCACACGTGACCACGGCGTGGCTCTCCCCCGCCTCAGCCCGCGCCGTCGTCGCCACCGCCCGGGGCCGCCGGGCCCCGCTCGACCTGGTGATGCTGGCCGGTGCGCCCATTCCGGCGGACCTGGTGTCCGGCGTGCGGACGGTGACCGGGGCCGACGTCCGGGCCCCGTGGGGCATGACCGAGTGCCTGCCGGTGACCGACGGGACCCAGCCCGACCGGACCGGACGACTGGGCGGGAGCTCGACCGGGCGCCCCGTCCCCGGCGCCACCGTCCGGGTGGCGCCGCTCGACGACCCGGGCGCGGACCTCACCGACGGCGACGGCTGGGGCGAGCTCCTCGTCCACACGCCCTGGATGTTCGACGGGTACGAGGCCGCCTGGTCGGCCGATGCCGACTCGTGGACGGTGCGCGACGGGCTGCGGTTCCATCGCACCGGCGACGTCGGCTACCTCGAGGACGGGCTGGTGATGCACCTCGGTCGCCGGCGCCACGTCATTGACACGCCATCGGGGCCACTGGCCAGCGTCGCCGTCGAAGGCCCGGTGACGGCGGCCGTCGGCCTGCCGGTGGCCGCCGTCGGGATCGGGCCGGCCGGCCGGCAGGTCCTGTGCGTGGTGGTCGGGGGTGCCGGTCGCCTGCGGGTGGCCGATGCAAAGCTGCGCACCGCCGTCCGCCGGTCCAGTCCGCACCCGGTCGCCGCCGTGCTCGTGGGCCCGCTGCCCGTCGACCGCCGCCACCAGTCGAAGGTGGACCGCGCGGCCCTGGCCGACGCGGCCGCCGGATTCCTCGCCGGGCGATGACCGGGGCCGGCCGGTGAGGGTGCTGGTCACCGGGGGCTCCAGTCTCCTGGGCCGGGCCGTGGCCGGACAGCTCCTGGCCCGGGGCGACGCCGTCACCTGCTTCCAGCGGTCGGCCAGCGGCACCGGGGCGGTCGACGTCCGCGGCGACGTCCGCGACGCGGTCGCCGTGCGGGGCGCGGCCTCCGGCCACGATGCCGTGGTGCACCTCGCCGCGCTGGTGGCCCCTCGACCCCGGTTGGCTGACGCCCGTGCGGTCAACGTGCTCGGTACGCAGCACGTGGTGTCGGCGGCGGCGCGCTGCGGGCGGCTGGTGCACGTGTCCTCGCCCTCGGTCGCCTTCGACGGCGGTCCCACCGTCGGCGCCGGGGCCGAGCCGGCCACCTACCGGGGCCATGACGCCTACACCCGCACGAAGGCCGAGGCCGAGCGGTACGTGCTTGCGCATTCGACGGTACCGACCGTGGTCATCCGTCCCCACCTGGTGTGGGGCCCGGGGGACACCCAGCTGATCGGACGCATCGTCGACCGGGCCCGACAGGGGCGGCTGGCGCTGCCCGACCACGGGCGGGCGCTGGTCGACACCACCTTTGTGGACGACGCCGCCGCCGCCCTGGTGGCCGCGGTGGACCGGGCCGAGCCGCGCGAGGAGGCGGTGGGCCGGGCCTGGGTGGTCACCGGCGGCGACCCGAGGCCCCTGGCGGAGCTGGTCGAGGGGATCCTGCGTGCGGCCGGGCTCGGCTCCACCGTGCGGTCGGTTCCTGCACCGGTGGCGTCCCTGGTCGGACGGGTGGTGGGTCGGCTGTGGCCGGGTGACGAGCCCCCCATCACCCACTTCGCCGCACGGCAGCTCTCCGTGGCCCACTGGTTCGACCAGACGGATACCCAACGGGTACTGCGGTGGACGCCTGAGATCGGGGTGGACCGGGGCCTGGACGCGCTGGCCGGCTGGTTCGCCGGGCGCTGACGATCCCCGGTGGCGGCGTCCTACACGTGGGAGTCGGCGGCCGAGTCGTCGAGGGGCGGCATGTCCACGAGGGGGTCGTCGCCGGGCCGTCCCTCGGTGAGCTCTGGCCCCCGACGGAGGCCGCGTGCGCCGCGCAGGCCGATCCGGAGGTCGAAGCTGCGGGACGGCGTCGCCGGGGCGAAGAAGTCCTGGCCGTGCACACCAGGTGCCGGCGCCGCAGCGGGCGGCGTCCCGGGGAGCGGGGCGCCGACCGGCGCAATGGCCGCGCCGCGCCGGTCGGCGTCCGGCGGATCGGCCGGGAGCACCTCGGGCGCACCACGCAGCGCCACCACGGTCCGCTCGAGGGCGGCGGCGCCGGCTGTCAGGTCCTTCAGCGCGGCATGGCACGCCACCGAGTCGAGCGGGCTGATCGGGTGGGTCGCGGTGGCCCGTTCCAGCAGCCGGCGTGCCTCGTCGGCCACCCGTCCGTGGTCGGCCCGCAGCGACGGCGGGCAGGCCGGGTCTTCATAGCCCGCCTGGTAGCGGTGCAGAGTCGCCCACACATGGGCCCGCCAGTACTCGCGGTGGTGGGCCTCGTCGTCCTCGGCCGACCGCAGCTTCGGGACCGTCGGAAGGCGCACCGCCGCCGGGTCCAACCCGGGTGGGAAGGGGTCGGCGACGACGCCCGCCACCGTGGCGAAACCGTACCCCTCGTCGACCTGCGCGCTTCCCATCGATCTGCCCTCGTACGGTCCTGCCCTGGCCCGTACCTGCCCCTTCGTCTGACTCCAGGCTACCGGAAGGGGAGCGCCCGGCGCCCTCGGGGGGCGGTCCGGCACCGCTATCGCGTGCGGCCCCGGGGATGTGACCCTGACCAGGACGTTCCACCGCATCGCCCACCGGGGCCGGCCGTCCGTACCGGAAGCCGTGGGCCGGTGGGATCTGCCGGCACACCAGCGCATCCCGTTCCGCCGCGGTCTTGACCCCTTCGGCGATCAAGGCGGTGCCCGTCGGCTCGATGTGGTGCCGCAGCCCTGCCGCCAGTGCCTGGCGGGCCGGGTCCGAGTCGATGTAGCGGACCAATCCGACGTCCAGCTTCACGAAGTCGGGCTTGAGCCCCAGGATGTGCCGGAGGCCGGCGTACCCGGCATCGGCGTCGTCGGCCGCGATCCGCACCCCCGGGCACCGGTGGATGGCGGCACGCACGGCCGCGTAGCTCAGCACCTCGACATGCTCGGTGACCTCGACCACCAGCGGCGGGCCTCGGACGCCACCGACGTCACCGACTCGGCGATGACGGACGCCGGGGAGAGATCGACGGCCAGCCACGCCCCGGTGTGCAGACCCGACGCAACCCGGACGGCAGCGAGCGCAAATGCCGTCTCGAGCACGATGCCCTACCCGACCTCGTGGGCCGCTCCGAACCCGAGGTCGGGCCGGCGACCCGATGTGAACCGGGTCAGCGCTTCATGGCCCAGGACGGCGCCGGTGGTGAGGTCGACCGTCGGCTGGTACATCGCCTGGTACACCGGGTGGAATGAACCGCCGGGGATCAGGTGGCGGATCTCGTCGCGATGGGCCCAGCGCTCCGAAGGGCTCGGTGACCGTCGCGGCGGTGACGGGCGCCTCCGCGTCGTCACCGTCGGCCCGACATGGTCCAAGGCCAATCCCCGAACAACGGTTCACGCCGGGTAGTTCGGCCGGAACTGACGCCTGTCTGCCCAGATGACGACGGTGGTTTCGTGCGGAACGGAGTTCACATCGTGTCCGGACCCCATCCGGTCAGCGGGTCACCGCGCCAGACCGGGCCGCTTCAGTCGCCGAGGGCCCGGGCCACGAACGCACCGGCCTGCTCCGACTCGAGCAGGAAGCCGTCGTGGCCGAATCGGGACCGGACCACCGTCAAAGGGTGGTCGCCGGGCAGGAGGTCGGCCAGCTCGGACTGGAGCGACAGCGGATAGAGGCGGTCGGTGTCGATGCCCGCGACCCGGACCTCGGCGGTCACCCCGGCGAGCGCGGCGGCCACGCCGTCCCGGCCGCGGCCGACGTCGTGGCTGTTCATGGCCTCACTCAGCACGAGGTACGAGTTGGGATCGAAGCGCGCCACCAGCTTCTCCCCCTGGTAGCCGAGATAGGACTCCACCGCGAACCGACCGCCGGCCAGCGGGTCTTCGTCCCCCTGCGCCGACCGACCGAAGCGCTCGTCGAACTCCGCCTCCGTCCGGTAGGTGATCTGCCCGATGCCCCGGGCGAGGGCCATCCCGTCGACGGGCGCACGGCCCGTGGCGTAGTAGTCGCCACCCGCATAGGCGGGATCCAGCCGGATGGCCCGGCACTGAACCGAGCAGAGGGCCACCTGCTCGGCGGTGGCCGCCGCGCCGACGGCCAGGACGGCGGCCCGGGCCACCCGGTCGGGATGGCCGACGCACCACTCGAGCACACGCATGCCGCCCATCGAGCCACCAACCACGCCGGCCCAGCGGTCGATGCCCAGTCGGTCGGCCAGGAGGATCTCGGCCGCCACCTGGTCGCGGATGGTGAGGCGCGGGAACCGGGCGCCCCACGGGGACCCGTCGGGCGCTACCGACGACGGTCCGGTCGTGCCCTGGCAGCCGCCGAGCACATTGGGGCTGACCACGAAGTAGCGGTCGGTGTCGATGGGCCGACCGGGTCCGATGAGCTCCTCCCACCACCCGGGCGTCGGGTGGCCGGGGCCGACCGGACCGGTGGCGTGTGAGTCACCGGTCAGCGCGTGCAGTACGAGCACGGCATTGGCGCGCGCTCCGTCCAGGGTGCCCCACGTCTCATAGGCGACCGTGACCCCGTGGAGCGCGCCACCGCCCTCGAGGGCCAGCGCGGCGTCGTCGTCGAGCACCTGGGCGAACCGGCGCCCCCCGGGCTCGGCGCCGGGCTGCCAGTACCGCTCGCCGCGAGCGTCCGTCACGCCCCTTTGGCGGCGGCGAACCCGAGCTCGAGGTCGGCCAGGATGTCCTCGACCGACTCGATGCCGATGCAGAGGCGCACCAGGTCGGGGGTGACCCCGGAGGAGACCTGCTCGGCCTCGGTCAGCTGCGAGTGGGTGGTCGAGGCCGGATGGATGGCGAGGCTGCGCACGTCGCCCACGTTGGCCAGGTGGCTGAACAGCTCCAGGCCCTCGATGAACGTGCGGCCGGCCTCGGCGCCGCCCTCGATGCCGAAGGCGACGATGGCCCCACCGCCCTTGGGCATGTAGCGCCGCTGGCGCTCGTGCCACGGGCTCGACGCCAGGCCGGGGTAGGCCACCCACGACACCTCGTCGCGCGACTCGAGCCACTCGGCCACGGCGGCGGCGTTCTGCACGTGCCGCTCCATGCGGAGGCTGAGGGTCTCGACGCCCTGCAGGAACAGGAACGAGTTGAACGGTGTGATGGCCGGCCCGAGGTCCCGCAGGTACTGCAGCCGGATCTTGAGCGCGTACCGGGCCGGGAACAGCGGCTCGGGAAGCTGGCCGAAGACGAGACCGTGGTAGCTCGGGTCGGGCTCGGTGAACCCGGGGAACTTCCCACTGCCCTCGTAGTCGAAGGTACCGCCGTCGACGATGACGCCGCCGATGGAGGTGCCGTGCCCCCCGATGAATTTGGTGGCCGAGTGGACGACGATGTCGGCGCCGTGGGCCAGCGGGTTGCACAGGTAGGGGGTGGCCAGCGTATTGTCGATGACGAGCGGGATCCGGTGCTCGTGGGCGATGCCCGATACACCCTCGAAGTCCAGCACGTCGCCCTTCGGGTTGCCGAGGGTCTCGGCGTAGAACGCCTTGGTGTTGGGCCGGATTGCGCTCCGCCAGGCGTCGAGGTCGTCGGGGACGTCCACGAAGGTGACCTCCACGCCGAGCTTCGGCAGCGTGTAGTGGAAGAGGTTGTAGGTGCCGCCGTACAGCGAGGCCGACGACACCACATGGCCGCCGCCTTCCGCCAGGTTCAGCAGTGCCAGCGACTCGGCCGCCTGCCCGCTGGCGACGGCGAGGGCCGCCACCCCGCCCTCGAGCGCGGCGATACGCTCCTCGAACACGGCCTGGGTCGGGTTCATGATCCGGGTGTAGATGTTGCCCAGCTCGGACAGGCCGAACAGGGCGGCGGCGTGGGCCGTGTCCCGGAACGTGTAGCTGGTCGTCTGGTAGATCGGCGTGGCCCGGGCCCCGGTGGTCGGGTCGGGTGCGGCACCGGCGTGGATCTGTCGGGTCTCGAATCCCCACTCGGGCATGGCGTGTCTCCCTCGTCGTACTGCATGGACAGGTGCTGCTGGTCGTGGGACCGCTCGGGTCGACACCGACCCGGGCCACCGGGGCCACGGGACGCGACCCGATCTTGACAAAAGTTGACCAAGTTGGTCAACTACACGGGGATCGGTCGGACCCGCTCGGAGTGCACCGCCCTCGGGATGGGGCCTCAGACGGACTTGCCCCCCGAGCACCATGCGTTGTCGGGCACACCCGAGCACGGGTCGGACATGGACGGCAGGCCCGTGGGCAGCGCGTGCATGACCACGCCGGTCCGCTGCGGGTACACCATGTCCGGACCGCACGGCGCCGAGCCGAAGTCGCACAGCACCTGGGCGAGGAGCGGTCCGCCGGTGTTTGGCGCCGTGGTGGTGACACCGCACTTCGGGTACAGCTGCTCGAGGTTGGCCGGCGTCGACCCGTTGGGCGCGGTGTTCCCGGCGTAGCAGTTCGACGGCTGGCCGGCGTTGAGGATGATCTGCCCGAAGTCGCCGTTCGACGGGTTCCCGAAGGAACCGTTGTGGCTGAAGGTGTTGTGGAGCAGCGCGTTGTTCATCGGGTCGTACACGCACCCGAAGGCCCCGTTCTCCACTCCCCCGGTGCCGCTGCACGACTGGTTGTACTCCGGCGTGCTCGAGTCCGGGAACGGCACCATCAGGAAGCCCCACGAGCCGTTGTTGGCGAAGGTGTTGTCCATGACCGTGTCGTTGCGGCCGCCGGACAGGGTCATGCCCGTGCCGACCGGTGCGTTGCCGGCGTAGCCGGCCCCGGGGACGTTCGGGTTGTTGTTGTCGTGGATGTAGTTGTGCAGCATCACCCAGCACGAGTGGGTGTGGGTGATCGGGCTGGTCCCGCCGTTCGGGCAGGCGCCGTTCTGCGGCGCCGGCGGGTCGCCGGCGATCTGGGTGTTGGTATCGAACCCGTCCTTGTTGTTGTCGAACTGGGAGTTCTCGATCACGATCGCCCCTCCGGAGTTGGTACCCGAATAGCCGAGCGAGCTGTACTCCATCCAGGCGTGGTTGATGGTGATGCCGCACACCTGCTGGCAGGCGCCGACGTACATGCCGGAGTCGTTCATGTTGCTGCCGTAGATCTGGTTCCACGAGGCCGGGCCGGAGGCGTCCTGCGAGAAGATCCCGTAGGTGGCGGCGTTGTCGTTGGTCCCGAAGTACGTCGACGTGGCCGTCAGGTAGCTGCCGGTGTAGCCGTGCAGGCCGATCTTGGCGCTGTCGGCCCCGCCGTTCCACCAGACCCCGTTGCCCGAGTCGCCCGAGCCACCGAGGAAATTGCAGGTGGTGAGATTGTCGACGCTGACATTGTCCGCCTTCCACACCACGATGCCGTTTCGGCCGAAGGGCTTGCCCTTCGGGTCGACCGGCCCGAACGTCTGGTCGGCCGCGGCGTTCGAGCACTGCGACGATCCCGGCTTGGTGCCGTCCACGACGACTCCGGACCGGCTCATGCCCCGCAGGTGCATGTTCGCCTTGGTGATCAGCACGCCGGCGCTGTCCCCGTGGGCGGGATCGGCGGCCAACGGCGTACTGTCCGCCGACTCGTGGTAGTCGCCCGGAGCGACCAGGACCCAGTCGCCGGGCTGGGCCGCGTTCACGGCGGCCTGGATGGACGTGTACTGCCCGGCGTGGCCCTTGTAGGTCCCTACCAGAAGGACCTTGCCCGAGGGCGTGGCGGTCGTCGTGCTCGAGGAGGACGAGCTGCACGATGCCAGGAGGCCGGCACCGGCCACCAGGGCGGCCAGCGCCACCGCCGGTGGTCGCAGGCGTGCACCTCCCGCCTTCGCCGCCGATCGTCCCATCACTCGCATCCCCATGACCGCTCTCCCTCTCCCCGGCGTCCGGTCGGTCGGAACCCGACCCCGTCGACGCGCCGGACCGAGGGTAACAGGGGCGGGACCCCACGCCGGGCAGGCCCGGCCCCCGGTGGGTCCCCCGGGGGCCGGGCCCCGGCCGGCCGTACGGACCCCCGGGGCGGTCGGGGGAAGAGGAGGGTGGACTAGCATCACTGGAGCGGTTCGGGGACCGGGGCCACGGCCGACGGTACGGCCCGGACGCACACGGACGGGCCGGACGGCCCGCACCGCCACGAGCGGGCCGGTACGAAGAAGGAGCCACATGTCCAGCGAAGCACGTACCCCCGACTTCAAGGTCGCAGACCTCTCCCTGGCGGAGTACGGCCGCAAGGAGATCGTCCTGGCCGAGCACGAGATGCCCGGCCTCATGTCGATGCGCGAGGAGTTCGGGCCGAGCCAGCCCCTGGCCGGCGCCCGCATCACCGGCTCGCTCCACATGACCATCCAGACGGCCGTGCTGATCGAGACACTGACCGCTCTCGGCGCCGAGGTCCGCTGGGCCAGCTGCAACATCTTCTCCACCCAGGACCACGCTGCGGCCGCCGTCGCCGTGGGACCCGACGGGACGCCGGAAGACCCGAAGGGTGTCCCCGTCTACGCATGGAAGGGCGAGACGCTGGAGGAGTACTGGTGGTGCACCGAGCAGGTCCTGCGCTGGCCGGGCGGCGAGGGCCCCAATCTGATCCTCGACGACGGCGGTGACGCCACCCTCCTCGTCCACAAGGGCGTCGAGTTCGAGAAGGCCGGCGTCGTGCCCGACCCGACCACCGCCGACTCCGAGGAGTACGCCGTCGTCCTGTCCGTGCTGACCCGCAGCCTGGCCGAGGACGCCAACCGGTGGACCTCGATCGCCAACGGCATCAAGGGCGTGTCCGAGGAGACCACCACCGGAGTCCACCGCCTGGTGGAGATGCAGGCGAGCGGCGAGCTGCTGTTCCCGGCCATCAACGTCAACGACGCGGTCACCAAGTCCAAGTTCGACAACAAGTACGGCTGCCGCCACTCCCTCATCGACGGCATCAACCGGGCCACCGACGTCCTGATGGGCGGCAAGGTGGCCGTCGTCTGCGGCTTCGGCGACGTGGGCAAGGGCTGCGCCGACTCGCTCCGCGGCCAGGGCGCCCGGGTGGTCATCACCGAGATCGACCCGATCTGCGCCCTGCAGGCGGCCATGGAGGGCTACCAGGTGGCCACGCTCGACGACATGCTCGAGACCGCCGACATCTTCATCACCACGACGGGCAACAAGGACGTCATCACGTCGGGCGACATCGCCCGCATGAAGCACCAGGCCATCGTGGGCAACATCGGCCACTTCGACAACGAGATCGACATGGTCGGCCTCATGGCCACCCCCGACATCGAGCGGGTCAACATCAAGCCCCAGGTCGACAAGTGGGTCTACCCCGACGGCAAGGCCGTGATCATCCTGTCCGAGGGACGCCTGCTCAACCTGGGCAACGCCACCGGCCACCCGAGCTTCGTCATGTCGAACTCGTTCACCAACCAGACGATGGCCCAGATGGAGCTGTACGCCAACACGGGCCAGTACCAGAACCAGGTGTACCTGCTCCCGAAGCACCTCGACGAGAAGGTCGCCCGCCTGCACCTCGGCGCCCTCGGCGTACGGCTCACCACGCTGACCAAGGAGCAGGCCGACTACATCGGCGTGCCGGTCGAGGGCCCGTACAAGCCCGAGCACTACCGCTACTGAGCGGGATCGCACCCGAGGCCGGACCGGCGCTGCCGGCCGGTCCGGGGTGCCCCCGCGGGCTCGCCAGATGACGCTCCCCGCCCCATGACGCAGCTCCCCCTCCAGGCGACCCGCTACCGCGTGGCCGATGGGATCGCCACCGTCACCCTCGACCGACCCGAGCGCCTCAACGCATGGACCGCGACGATGAACACCGAGTACCGGGCCCACCTCCAGGCGGCCTCGGACGACCCGGCTGTGCGGGTGATCGTGGTCACCGGCAGCGGTCGCGGGTTCTGTGCCGGGGCCGAGTCCGAGGACCTCGCCGGGCATGCCGAGCGCGGGTCCTACGACCCCGGAGCGCCTGACGACCTCGCCACCCCCGGGCAGGGCGTGCGTCCCGAGTTCGACGCCGAGCTGGCCTACCACTTCGGCGTCCCGAAACCGGTCCTGGCCGCAATCAACGGGCCGGTCGCCGGCATCGGGTTCGCCCTGTCGTGCTACTGCGACCTGCGGTTCGCGGCCCGGGGGGCGAAGTTCACGACCGCCCACGGCAAGCTCGGCCTGCCGGCCGCCTTCGGCCTGGCCTGGCTGCTGCCCAAGCTGATCGGCCTGCCCCGCGCGCTCGACCTGCTCCTCTCCAGCCGGACCTTCGACGCCGACGAGGCCCATGCACTGGGGCTGGTGACCGCCGTCGTGGACGGTCCCGACCTGCTCGACCACGTGTACGGCTACGCCCGGATGCTGGCAACCACGGTGTCGCCGGCGTCGCTGGCCGCCTCGAAGCGCCAGATCTACCAGGCCTTCCACCAGTCCGCCGCCGAGGCGGTCCGGACGGCCGAGGCCCTCCTCGATCCGATGATGGCCGGACCGGACTACCGAGAGGGCGTCGCCGCCCTGCGCGAGAAGCGCCCTCCCGTCTTCGGGAGGCCCTCGGCCGCGGACTGACCGCTGGCGGTCGACCGGCGGGCGCCATCTGTGGAAGCATCGGAGCCACCAACACGGACGGCTCGCCGTCCGGCCTGCGGGCACCGACTACCGGTGCGCCCCGACGGTGGCGGACGACGCCTACCGCCGGACTCGACGAGGGAGGGAACAATTATGGAGACCCAAGCGGCAGTCCTCAGGGGCCACATGCAGGACTGGCAGGTGGAGACGATCACGCTCGACCCGCCGAAGGCGGACGAGGTCCTCGTCAGGATCGTGGCCTCGGGCATGTGCCACAGCGACGAGCACCTGCGCACCGGTGACCTCGGCGGCATCTACCCGATCATCGGCGGCCACGAGGGCGCCGGCATCGTGGAGGAGGTCGGCCCCGGCGTCGACGACCTCAAGCCGGGCGACCACGTCGTGTTCGGCTTCGTGCCGGCCTGCGGGAAGTGTCCCTCGTGCGCGAAGGGCCGCTCCAACCTGTGCGACGTCGGCGCCATGCTGATGATGGGCACCCAGATCGACGGCACCTACCGCCACCACGCCGCGGACGGCAGCGACATCGGGACCATGGTCTGCCTCGGGACCTTCGCCAAGCACACCGTCGTCAACAAGGCGTCGTGCGTGAAGATCCTCGACCACTACCCGCTGGACAAGGCCTGCCTGATCGGCTGCGGGGTCACCACCGGCTGGGGCTCGGCCGTGTACGCCGCCGAGGTGCGCCCGGGCGACGACGTCGTGATCATCGGCATCGGGGGCATCGGCGCCTCCGCCATCCAGGGTGCCCGCCTGGCCGGGGCCGAGCACATCTTCGCCATCGATCCCCTACCGTGGAAGCGCGAGATGGCCCTCAAGTTCGGCGCCACCCACGCCTACTCGAGCATCGAGGAGGCCACCGCCCTGGTCAACGAGGTGACCTGGGGCAAGAACGCCGACAAGGTGATCTGCACCATGGGCGTGGGCGAAGGCCGGTTGATGGAGTCGATCATGCAGCTGACCGCGAAGGGCGGCCGGGTCGTGGTCACCAACATCCACCCCATGTCCGAGACCGACGTCACCCTGCAGCTGACCTGGCTGACCCTGCTCGAGAAGCAGATCGTCGGCACGATCTTCGGCTCGGCCAACATCCGCTACGACATCCCCCACCTCCTCAAGCTGTACGACCAGGGCCAGCTCGACCTCGACGGCATGGTCACCAACAACTACAAGCTCGAGGAGATCAACCAGGGCTACGCCGACATGCTGGACGGCAAGAACATCCGGGGCGTCCTCCGGTACGAGTGACCGGCCCGGTACCCGGTACCCCTTCCCCGGTTTTCCGGGTGGAGGCGGGGACGGGTACCGTTGCAGCCATGTCCGGAGACACCGCCACCTCCCCCACGCCCGTCAACGTCACCCTGACGCCGCCGAGACGGGGTGAGCCGGTCCGCCCGGCCATCGATCCAGCCGACGCCCGTGCCCGCATCCGTGCTGCCGAGTCGGCACTGCTCGACGAGCGTCGGCTGCTGACCGGGGACGAGCTCGCCGGACTGGCGGCACTGCCCGACGACTACGTGACGTCACTGGCCGCGCTCGCCCACCAGGTCCGTCTGGCCTGGTGCGGTCCCGAGGTCGAGGTCGAGGGCATCCTGTCGGCAAAGACCGGCGGCTGCCCCGAGGACTGCCACTTCTGCTCGCAGTCGTCCCGGTTCGACACCCCGGTCAAGGCCACGCCGTTCCTCGACACCGACGAGGTGCTCCAGGCGGCCGAGGAGACCAGGGCGGCCGGCGCCTCCGAGTTCTGCATCGTGCTGGCGGTGCGCGGCCCCGACGAGCGCACCATGCAGCGCATCCTCGAGCTGGTCCCGCTGGTCCAGGACCGGACCGGTCTCAACGTGGCCGTCAGCGCCGGGCTGCTCACCGAGGAGCAGGCCAGGCGGTTCGCCGAGGCCGGCGTCCACCGCTACAACCACAACCTGGAGACGGCCCGGTCGTTCTTCCCACACGTGGTGACGACCCACACCTGGGAGGAGCGCGAGGCAACCTGCCGCCTGGTCCTCGACCACGGGATGGAGCTGTGCTGCGGCGCCCTGATCGGCATGGGAGAGACCGATGAGCAGCGCGTCGAGCTGCTCACCCAGCTCCAGGAGCTCGGCCCCACCGAGGTCCCGCTCAACTTCTTGAACCCGCGGCCGGGCACCCCACTCGGCGACGAGCAGCCGGTGGCGGCGTGGGAGGCCATCCGCTGGATCGCCCTGTTCCGCCTCGGCCTGCCGGGCGTCATCCTGCGCTATGCCGGCGGCCGCGAGGTCACCTTGCGCGAGCTCCAGTCGATGGGCATGACCTCGGGCATCAACGCCCTCATCGTGGGCAACTACCTGACCACCCTCGGCCGCTCGGCCGACGAGGACCTGCAGATGCTGTCGGACCTGCGCATGCCGGTGGGTGCCCTGACCGGCGTCCTGTGAGCCGACCGGGCGTGGGCACCACGGACGACGGCACCACCGGAGTCGATTCCGGTGCCGGACCCGGCACCCACTGCACCAGCTGCGGCTCGGTGTCGTGCATCGGGTGCAGCCGCACGCTCGACCCGCCCCGCTTCTGCCCGGACTGCGGCCGCCGACTCACGGTGCGGGTGACCCCGGGCGGCTACCGCGCCCGATGCCGCGACCACGGGGACCTCACCGCCGGCTGAGCCACCGCACCGGTCACCGGGGCCCACTGGGCCGGAGGCTACCGGTGCCCGATGGAGTCGCTGCTGGTCGTGGTGCCGCCGCCGGCCCTGGGCACCGCGGTCGGCCCGGCCCGGCCGGCCGTGCGGCTCCTGGTCCTCACCGGGTCGACCGCCGCGACCGCCGCGACCGCCGCGACCGCCGCGACCGGGGCCAGGGTCGCAGCCTTCGCCGGGCTCTTCGTCATCGTGCGCCCGCCGGTGCTGGTGCCGGTGGTCCTGACCACCGTGCTCGGATCGGACACCGACCGGGCGCTCGGCTCCATCTACGGGTGGGTCGGTGCCCACTACCGTATGATCGGTGTGGTCACCGAGGTGGTCTTCGCCCTCCACCCGGTGAGCAAGGGCACCACGGCACTCCCCTGACCGGCACCGGACGACAAGGACGCACATGGACTGGAAGCTCGAACTGGTGGTCGTGCCGGTGGCCGACCAGGAGCGCGCCAAAGCCTTCTACCTCGACAACATGGGGTTCGAGCTGATCGTCGACCACCAGGGCAGCCCCACCTTCCGGGTCGTCCAGGTGACGCCGCACGGGTCGGCGTGCGCCATCGCCCTCATGCACAACGACGAGGCCGCCGGCACCGTGCACGGCCTCCACCTGGTCGTGTCGGACATCGCCGCCGCCCACGCCGAGCTGGTCGCCCGCGGTGCGGCGCCGACGGGCGTCTTCCACTACGGCCCGGCCGGCCAGGTCGACGGTCCCGATCCCGACGGCCGCGACTACAACTCGTTCTTCGAGGTCCACGATCCCGACGGCAACAGCTGGCTCGTTCAGCACGTGCCGTCTCGGGCCGGCTGAGCGGCCCGTCCGCCCAACGCCGTCCCGCTCGGTGCCTGCCGCCCCGCTGCTCAGGAGGCGGCAGGCACCGAGCTGGGCCACCGCACCCCGGTGGCCCAGCCCAGCTGCTCGAATCGGGCGATGAGCCAGGCCGAGGGGTCGACCATGCCCCGGTGGGCCCCGTGGCGGGCCCAGGACGGGTGCGCGTGGTGCACGTTGTGCCACGCGTCGCCGAGCGACACGAGGGCCAGGGGCCACAGGTTGGTGCTGCGGTCGGTCGTGGGGTCGCTGCGCCGGCCGAACGTATGGCACAGCGAGTTGACCGACCACGTGACGTGGTGGAGCACGGCCATGCGGACCAGCCCCGCCCACACCAGCGCGGTGACCGCGCCCACCCACGAACCGGACACCGCCCAGCCCAGGCCGAACGGGACGGCCAGTGAGGCCAGGGCCAGGAGGGGGAACAGCTTCCCGATCCGCACCAGGTCCCGGTCCTTCAGCAGGTCGGGGGCGTAGCGCTCGGCACTCGACGCGTCGGACACGAACAGCCAGCCGACCTGCGAGAAGGCCAGTCCCCGCAGCAGTGCCGTGCCCCGGTCACCGTAGCGGTGGGGGGAATGGGGATCGCCGGCCCGGTCGCTGAACATGTGGTGCCGCCGGTGGGTGGCGACCCAGCTGGTCACCGAGCCCTCGACGGCCATCGAGCCGAGCACGGCCAGCACGATCTTGAGCACCCGGCGCGAGGCGAACCCGCGGTGGGTGAAGAGCCGGTGGAAGCCCACGGTGATGCCGAACCCGGTGCCCACGTACAGGGCGAGCGCCATCACCACGTCGGTCAGGCCCACCACCCCGCCCCACAGCCACCACACGGTGAGCCCCAGGGCGATCGGCGGGCCGGCGACGATGCCGGCGGTGACCACCTTCTGCGAGACGGGGACGACGGGCGGGGGACCCTCCCCGGCGGACCACGGGTCGAGGGCGCCCAGTGGCCCGAGGACGACCGACGTTGGACCCATGGGACCTCCGATGGCGCGGCTGCGCGTGGGGCAGGGTCATTCCGGAGGGCCTGGTGCGGGCCGGACGGCCGAGCGACGAACCCCCAGCGTACCGCGGGTGGGGGCTGTCCCCGGGCCGGGGAGGGTGGCGTCCCGGTCGTGCGAGCCGATCTACGTCCGCATACCCTGGCCCCATGGACCGCCCCAACATCCTGCTGATCATGACCGACGAGGAGCGCTACCCACCGCCGTACGAGGCCGACGACGTCCGGGCCTTCCGCACGTCGCAGCTGACCGCCCGGGAGTCGATCCGGTCCCGGGGCGTCGAGTTCCACCGTCACTACGCGGGCTCCACGGCCTGCACCCCCAGCCGGGCCACCCTGTTCACCGGCCAGTACCCGTCGCTCCACGGGGTCACGTCGACGGACGGGGTCGCCAAGCAGCACACCGACCCGGGCATGCAGTGGCTCGACCCGAACTCGGTGCCCACGATGGGCGACTGGTTCCGTGCCGGCGGGTACCGTACCCACTACCGGGGCAAGTGGCACGTCTCCTTCGCCGATCTGACGACTCCAGGCTCGCACGAGGGACTCATGGCGTCCGACGACGACGGCAACCCGTTGCCGGACGTCGTGGCCGCCTACCGCAAGGCGGACCGGCTGGACCCGTTCGGGTTCTCGGGGTGGATCGGCCGGGAGCCACACGGTGCCGCCAGGTCCGACTGCGGCACGGTCCGCGACGGGGTGTTCGCCACTCAGGTGGTCGAGTTGTTCGACGAACTGGCCGCGACCCGGTCCGAGGGTCCGTGGATGACGGTGGCCTCGTTCGTGAACCCGCACGACATCGCCTTCTCGGGGTTCGGGTGGGAGCAGATGCTCCGGTTCGGACCGCCGGACGACACGGTGCCCGACGTGGCCGAGGCCCCGTCGCAGGCGGACCCCTTCACGGGAAGGCCGGCCTGCCAGGAGGCCTTCAAGGCGGTCTGGCCGCAGATGATCTTCGAGACGGCCACCGACCTCGGCTACCGGCGGCTCTACTACTACCTCCACAAGCTGGTGGACCAGGCCATCGGCCGCATCCTCGACGCCCTGGAACGATCCGGCATGGCGGACGACACGATCGTCGTGTTCACGTCCGATCACGGCGACCTGCTCGGCGCCCACGGCGGCCTCATCCAGAAGTGGTGCAACGCGTTCGACGAGGCCACCCGGGTGCCGCTGCTCGTCGCCGGACCGGGAATCGACCCGGGTGGGCCGGGCGTCACCATCCCTACCAGCCATGTCGACCTGATCCCCACCCTGCTCGGCCTGGCCGGCATCGACCTGGACGAGGCGGCGGCCGGGGTCGCCGGGCATCACGATGAGTCCCAGCCGCTGCCCGGCCGCGACCTGAGTGCCGTCATCCGCGGACGGACCGACGCCTCCTCGCTGGCCTCGCCCATCTACTTCATGACCGAGGACGACGTCACCCGGGGCATGACCCAGGTCAACATCCTCACCGGTGCGCCGTTCGATCCGGTGACCCCGCCGGTCAACATCGAGTCGGTCCTCACCACCCTGCCCACCGGCGCGGACGGCACCGGCGAGCTGTGGAAGCTCAACCGCTACTACGAGCGGCTCGACGACTGGTACGCCGACCGGGGCGTCGCCCCCAACCCGTTCCTCGGCCCGGCGGCCGAGCCGGCGTTCGAGCTGCACAACCTGACGGCCGATCCCGAGGAGCGGTCCAACCTGGCCGCCACGCGGGCCGAGGTGCGGTCGCGTATGGAGTCGGTGCTCGAGTCCGAGCGGGACGCCAAGCGGCACATCCCGGCCCTGCGCAACGCCTGAACCGACGGCGGCACCGGGCCGGTCCCCATCACCGAACCGGTCGAGGGCCCGATGGCCACGGTAGGTGCACGTAGGGAAGGTCGGCAGGGTCGGGCACAACGGTCGCTCCCGTCCCGTTCGATGGCGACGCTCCGTACTCGCCGACTACAGTGCTGCGATCAGCGGTCGCGTCGAGCCGTGCCAACGGGCAGGCGGACACGGAAGGGGGACCAATGACGCTCAAGGTGGTCGGGGCAGGTGTGGGCAGGACCGGGACCAATTCGCTGAAGCTCGCTCTCGAGCGCCTCACGGGCGATCGCTGCCACCACATGTTCGAGCTGTTCGGCGACCCCGAGCAGATCCCGATGTGGACCGACGCCATCGAGGGGCGTCCGGTCGACTGGTCGACCCACCCGGCCGGCTACACGTGCCTCGTCGACTGGCCCGGCGCCTCGTTCTGGCCGGAGTTGTCCGAGGCCAATCCGGACGCCCTCGTGCTGCTGTCCGTTCGCTCGCCCGAGTCCTGGTACACCAGCGCCTCCAACACCATCTTCAACGTCTTCGACAACGCCCCGCCCGAGATGCGCCCGTGGTTCGAGACGGTCCGGACGCTCCTGGGCGAGCGGTTCAGCAACGACTTCGACAACCCGACGGCCATGATGGACGCCTTCGAGCGTCACAACGAGGCCGTGCGCACGACCATCCCCGCCGACCGCCTGCTCGAGTGGACCGCCACCGACGGCTGGGAGCCGATCTGCGCACGCCTGGGCGTGGACGTGCCGGACGAGCCGTTCCCCAAGACGAACGACACCAACACGTGGCGGGCCAACCTCGGCCTACCTCCGCTCTGACCCGGACGAGGGCACCGCGGGCCAGGGCCGCCTCCATCGACGTCCTCACCTTCGCCGCCGTCCCGTCCCGTCCGGCCCCGCCCTGCGGCTGCGGGCGATGGACGGGGCCGAGGGGCGCCACATCGTCCGCACCGGCGAGCGGGAGGCGACGCTCGTGATCCTCGCCCCCGACGTCGAGACCCCGGACCGCCTCGGCACCGGCGTGGGCCGCCCGTGGACGGTGGAGGGCATCGTGCGGCTGCTGGCGGGACCAGCCGAGCGCCGGATCGGCCCGACGGCGGCACAGGCCCTGTAGGGGTCGGGAGCGGGGGGCTCAGCCGGCCGGCACCTTCCAGCCCCGGCCTTCGGCGATCTCCTTGCACGTCGGGCAGATCGGGTAGCGCTTCGGGTTGCGGCCCGGCACCCAGATCTTGCCGCACAGCGCCTTCACCGCCGTGCCGTTGACCATGCCCTCCACCACCGAGGGACCGGCCGAGATGAAGTCGCCCTTCTCGGGTTTGAACCCCTCGAGCACGATGTGCGACATGCGCTCGTGGTCGCCATCGAGTTCGGGGTCGACGTGCGTGGGGGCCAGGGTGATTCCGGCGTCGGTCATGGCGACAAGGATCGCGCATTCCCCGGCCCACGGCACGATGGCCCCTCCCGGGCCCGGGAGGGGCGTGGGGCTTCCGGGTCGGCCCCTAGTCTGGAGGGATGCCCACCCGCACCCTGGTCCTCGCATCGGGATCCCCGGCGCGCCTGAGGCTCCTGCGTGACGCCGGGATCGACCCGGTGGTCCGGGTGAGCGGGGTCGACGAGGACGACGTCGACCCGAACGACACCCGCGGCTCGGCCGGCCGCCTGGCCGCGGCCAAGGCCCAGGCCGTCGCCCGCCCCGGCGGCGACGCCCTGGTCATCGGCTGCGACTCGATGCTGGAGTTCGACGGCCGCCCCCACGGCAAGCCCGAGTCGCTCGACCAGGCCCGCTCGTGGCTGACGGCCATGCGGGGCCGGGCCGGGGTCCTGTGGACCGGGCACTGCGTCATCGACGAGGCGACGGGTGGCCGGGCCGAGGCAGTCGTCGGGACCACGGTGCGCTTCGCCGTCACCACCGACGCCGAGCTCGACGTCTACCTGGCCGCCCCCGACGCCCTCGAGGTGGCCGGCGCCTTCACGCTGGACGGTCGCTCGGCTCCATTCGTCGAGAGCATCGTGGGCGATCCCGGCAACGTCATCGGCCTGTCGTTGCCGGCGATGCGGTCGCTGCTCGTCGACCTCGGCGTGGCCATCACCGACCTGTGGCGCGAGGGCGAGCGGTGAGCGGCGCCGACGTGGGCGTCGCCCCGATGGACGCAACCCCGGCCGCCGCGCCCCGTCCGTCCGAGTTGAAGCTGGGGAACCTGGTCGTCGACGTGCCGGTGGTGCTGGCGCCGATGGCCGGCGTCACCAACAGCGCGTTCCGCACCCTGTGTCGGAGCTACGGCGCCGGCCTGTACGTCAGCGAGATGGTGACGGCCCGGGCCCTGGTCGAGGGCAACGCCAAGACCCTCGGGATGGCCTCGTTCGGCCGGGACGAGACGGTCCGCAGCGTGCAGCTCTCCAGTGTCGACCCATCGGTCATGGGCCGGGCCGTGCGGCGCCTGGTCGACGAGATCGGAGTCGACCACATCGACCTCAATTTCGGCTGCCCGGCCGGCAAGGTCACACGCCAGGGGGCCGGCGCCGCCCTGCCCGTGCACCGGGCGCTCTTCCGCGACATCGTCCGGGCAGCGGTCGCCAACGCCGGCACCGTTCCGGTCACCGTCAAGATGCGCATCGGGGTCGACGCCGGCCATGTCACCTACCTCGAGTCGGGCCGGATCGCGGAGTCCGAGGGCGCGGCCGCGGTGACCCTGCACGCAAGGACCGCCGAACAGCTCTACTCGGGCACCGCCGACTGGGAGGCGATCCGCCGCCTCAAGGAGGCGGTGACCTCCATCCCGGTACTGGGCAACGGCGACCTGTGGGAGGCAGCCGACGCGCTGGCCATGATGGCCGCCACCAGCTGTGACGGCGTCGTCGTCGGGCGTGGCTGCCTCGGCCGACCGTGGCTCTTCCGGGACCTGGCCGCCGCCTTCCGTGGGGAGCCGGTTCCCCCGCCGCCGAGCCTGGGCGAGGTCTGCTCGATGATGCTCGCCCACCTCGACCTGCTGTGCGGCCTGTTCGGGCAGGACCTGGGGACCCGCCAGTTCCGCAAGCACACCGGCTGGTACCTCACCGGGTTCCCCGTGGGCTCGGTCGTTCGGCGGGACCTGGCGCTGGCCTCGACCGTCGCCCAGGTCACCGCGCTGCTCGACGGACTGGACCACACCCTGCCCTTCCCCCCCGAGGCGCTCCGCATGGCCCGGGGCCACACCAACGGCCCCCGGGCGGTCCACCTGCCCGACCGGTGGCTCGAGACGGCGGACGACCCGACCCCGCCGGTCGGAGGCGACCTCCTGGTGTCGGGCGGATGACCACCGGGCCCGCCGGATCGACCCCGGGCCGCCGACGGGCCGCCGTGACCGGGGCCACCGGCTTCGTGGGGTCCAACCTGGTCCCCCACCTGGTCGACGGGGGCTGGGCCGTGCACGCGCTGGTGCGCGACGCCACCGGCATCCAGGCCCGGGACCACGTGGGGGTGCACCTGGCCGACATGGCCGACACCGAAGCGGTGGTCGAAGCCCTGGCCGGATGCGAGGTCGCGTACTACCTGGTCCACGCCATGGCCGGGGGCGAGGGTTTCGCCGAGCGGGACCAGGTCCTGGCTCGGTCCTTCGCCCGAGCGGCGGCCCGGGCCGGGGTCGGTCGTATCGTCTACCTGGGCGGCCTCGGCCACGACGACCTGTCGACGCACCTGTCGAGCCGCCATGAGGTGGGTGGCCTGCTCGGCTCCACCGGCGTGCCGGTGGTCGAGCTGCGGGCGGCGGTGGTCCTCGGCGCCGGCAGCATCTCCTTCGAAATGGTCCGGTACCTGACCGAGCGGCTCCCGATGATGGTCTGCCCCCGCTGGGTCAACACCCCGACCCAACCCATCGCCCTCGGCGACCTCCTCGACTACCTGGCCGAGTCGGCCGACGTCGACCCGGGGATCTACGAGGTCGGCTGCACCGATGCCACCACCTACCGCCAGATGATGGACACCTACGCGCAGGTGCGCGGGCTCCGGCGCCGCCTGGTGGTGAAGGTGCCCGTCCTCACCCCGGCGCTGTCGGCCCACTGGGTCGACCTGGTCACCCCGGTCGACGCCACCGTCAGCCACGCCCTCATCGAGAGCCTCACCAACGAAGTGACCGTGCGCACCCGGGGCCGCACCGACACCGCCTTCACGGTGCGGCCCCTCTCGGTCGAGGCGGCCATCCGGGCCGCCCTCGACGACCAGGCCGACCGCATCGCCACGACCCTGTTCGACCGGAGCCACGGGCTGGCCGACGGCGTGTACACCGACCGCAGTGCGGCTCCCGTGCGGGCCCGCGACGTCGCTCCCGACGGCACCGTGGCCGGGTTCGCCGAGGACCTGGACGACTGCGGGGGCCGTCTGTCCTGGTACGGGCTGCCGTTCGCCTGGCTGCTGCGGATCACGCTCGGCAACCTGTTCGGCGAGGACCTGCGGCTGGGCCGGCCCACCCGGGTCGAGACAGCCGCGACCGTCGACTGGTGGACGGTGGTCGACCGGGAGCCGGAGATCCTCGTACTGCAGTCGCGTGACTGGTTCTGCGGCGAGGCCTGGCTCGGCTTCCGGATCTCCCCCACCGAACCGAGGTCCATCGAGCAGGTCGGCTCCCTCCGCACCAAGGGCGTGCTCGGCATGGCCTACTGGTGGGCGCTGTGGCCGATCCACCTGTTCGCGTTCCGGGCCATGGTCCGCCACCGCCGCTCCCGGGCCCACCGGGCAGCCCGTCGCCTGCGCCGGGGCCGTCCCACCCGCAGCTGACGCACGCCGCCCGCTGAACAGGTCGGGCACGCCGCCCGCTGAACAGGTCGACGCGGTGGTGTGGGAGACTGGGGGAGCTGACCTCGTCGGATCCCCGGCGGCAGTGCGGGAGCATCCCCCGCCGGACCGGTCACCCCTCCCTCCCCATGATCGTCGGATCCTCCCTCACCATCGAGATCGGTGACCGCACCCTGCTCCGCGACGCGTCGTTCGTCGTCGGCGCCGGGGAGAAGGTCGGCCTGGTCGGGCGCAACGGCACCGGCAAGTCGACGTTCATCTCCGTCGTCATCCACGAACCCGGGCGCAACGTCCGTTCGACCGGCAGCGCGGCGATCCGCGGCACCTACGGCTACCTGCCCCAGGTCCCCGAGCCCCACGGCCTCGGGCTGGAGCCAAACGGCTTCTCCCACGTGCTGTCCGGTCGCGGCCTCGACGTCCTGGACGACGCCCTGGGCAAGGCCCGGACCCAGATGGCCAAGGATCCCACCACCGAGAACATCGCCCTCTTCTCCGACCTGGAGGAGCAGTTCCGGGAGAACGGCGGATACGAGGCGGAGGCGACGATGGCCCGGCTGGCCGACGGCCTCGGGCTCCGCCAGGAGCTCCTGCTGGAGGACATCGAGAGCCTGTCCGGGGGCCAGCGCCGCCGGGTCGACCTGATCCGCATCCTGTTCCAGGGGCCCGACACCATGATCCTTGACGAGCCCACCAACCACCTCGACCGCCCAGCCAAGAAGTGGCTCATGGACGAGCTCGAGAGCTTCCCCGGGGCCATCCTGGTCGTCTCCCACGACCTGAAGCTCCTGGACCGGTCGATCAACAAGGTGCTCCACCTCTCCGACGCCCGCCTGACCGAGTTCAAGGGCACCTACTCCTCCTACCTGGTCCAGCTCGAGGCCGACCAGTCCCAGCGTGAGCGATCCGCACAGCTCGAGGGCCGCGAGATCGACCGGCTGTCGAAGCTGGCCGACTCCATGCGCGGCAGCACCAACAGGCGGGCGCGGATCGCCAAGTCGCTCGACAAGCGGGTCGAGCGGCTCGAGGGCGGACGGACCGAGGTCCACAGGCGCGAGAAGAAGAGCTCGTTCAAGCTGCCGACGCCGACCCGCTCCGGCGAGGTCCCGCTCCGGGTCTCCAACCTGGTGGTCCGCTACGACGACAAGACGGTCCTGGCCGACGTCGACTTCCACTGCCGCCGGGGCGACCGGGTGGTGGTGATCGGCAAGAACGGCGCCGGCAAGTCCAGCCTGCTCCGGTGCCTTGCCGGCGTGCAGGAGCCCACGTCGGGCACCGTCGAACCCGGGCCGAACGTGGCGCTCGGGTACTTCGCCCAGGAGCACGAGCAGGTCGACCTGTCGGTCAGCGTGCTCGACAACATCGACGACCGCATCCTGACCAAGGAGCCCGAGCGCCGCGCGCTGCTCGGCTCGTTCGGCCTGGTGGGGGATGTCGCCTACCAGATGCCCAAGACGCTGTCGGGTGGCGAGCGGGCCAAGCTCGGCCTGGCCATGCTGGCTGCCGGTCAGGCCAACGTGCTCCTGCTGGACGAGCCCACCAACAACCTGGACCCGTCATCGATCGAGGCAGTCGGGACCATGCTGGCCAACTGGCCGGGCACCATCGTCGTGGTCAGCCACGACCGGGCCTTCGTCGAGGCGATGGAGCCGACCCACGCCCTCAAGCTGCCCGACGAGGTCTTCACCCACTGGCGCGACGACTACCTCGACATGGTGGAGATGAAGTGAGGGATGCGGTCGTCGACTGACGCCGCACCGGGGCCTCAGGTGGTGGCGGGGGCGGACTTGCCGTTGCCGGCGACGGGGGCGTCCGGCGCGCCACCGGCGTCCTTCATGGCGTCGATCAGTACCGAGGCCGCACCCACCAGGCCGGCTGCCTCGTAGGGGACGACCACCTTGGAATTTGGCGAGGTGGCCACCGCCTGGAGGGCGCGCAGCTGCATGATGGCCAGGGTGTTCGGGTTGATGCCGACCTTGTCGATGGCCGACAGGGCCAGCGCTTCCCCCTCACCCCGCAGCTCCGCGGCTCGCTTCTCGCCGTCGGCCCGAAGCTCCAGCACCTGCTTCTGGGCCTCGGCCGCGAGGATCGAGGCCTGCTTCTGCCCTTCGGCCTCGAGGACGTTGGCCTGCTTGCGGCCTTGAGCGCTGTTGATGGCGGCCTGCTGCTCGCCCTCGGACTTCAAGATGGCCGCCCGCTTGTGCTGCTCGGCCTCCTTCTGCTCGGACATGGCCTGGAGGACGTTGGTCGGCGGGGTGATGTCGAGGATCTCGATGCGGTTCAGCCGGACGCCCCACTTGAGGGTGGCCTCGGCCATGTGATCCTGCATCTTGGAGTTGATCGTCTCGCGCTCCGACAGCGACTCGTCGAGGGTCAGCTCGCCGAAGACGGCCCGCAGGGCGGTCCGGGCCATCTGGTCGATGGCGAGGCCGAAGTCGTTCACCTCGAACAGGGCGAGCTTCACGTCGGTCACCTGGCAGAAGATGGTGGCGCTCACCCACAACGACACGTTGTCCTTGGTGATGACGGCTTGCTGGTCGCCCGTGCGGGGGAACTCGCGGATGTCCACCTTGTCCATGCGGTCGGCAAGCGGCATGAGCACGTGCAGCCCGGGCTGCTTGATGGTCCGGAACTCGCCGAACCGCTTGACGACGCCGACACAGCCCTGCTGGACCACCTTGAGGCTCGACTTCAGGAAGATGACGATGAAGGCGAAGATGAAGAAGCCCACCACCGCCGCTCCGATGGCGAATGCCGCTGAACCGATGATCATGGCGACCACCTCCCTGTGCACACCTTAGGCACCTGCGGCCCCGGCCACACCGCGTCGCCCCGGGGCGGGCCCCGCAAGCCCGTCAGCCCTCGCCGGCCGGATAGCAGACGAGCACGCCCCGCTCGACGTCGGCCACCACGACAGTGGTGCCCGGTGCGATGACGGTGCCGGGGAAGAGCGGACGGGCGAACCACTCCTCACCACGGGCGAGGACGGAGCCGGGCGAGTGGCTGGAGGCCAGCTCCTTGGTGACCACCGCCGTCTCGCCCACCATGCCGGGGACACCGTTCAACATCGCCGACTCCTGCTCCCTGTCGTACGGGCGTCCACGCGGGCCCGGGCCGGTCCCGGGACCACGTCCACCCACCCGCACTATACGGGACCTCCCATCGACCACGGCCCGTACCCCCGCCCCGGGATACCGTTGACCATGGCTCCCCGCTCGTTCCCGTCGCCCGTCACCGCCCTGACCGCGCGGAAGACCTGGCGGACGGTCGAGCCGCTGCACGGCATGGTCTACTTCGCCCCCGAGGCCGACCGGTCCTACGCCGGCCTCGGCCTGGAGGGCCGGTCCGGCTACTTCGCCTCCCGGTCCGCCCCCATGGGTGCGGTCACCGCCGGCACGGTGGTCGCCACCTTCTTCAACTTCGCCCCGACCCTCGTCCACGAGGCGATGGCCGGCGTGTGGGACTCCGCGTCGCCGGCAGATGTGCTGGCGGTCCGCACGGACGCTGCCGGCACCGCCCTGCGGCGGATGCTGGGCCAGGCCACCGACACCGAGGACGTGGCCGCCGCCGCCGGCCTTGCCCGACGGGCGGCGCTGGCCGCCTGCGACCATCCCGAGGGGCGCCCGCTGTTCGCCGGCCACGCCGGCCTGGACTGGCCCGAGGCGCCGATCGAGGTGCTGTGGCACGCGCAGACCCTCCTGCGCGAGTTCCGGGGCGACGGCCACCTCGCACTGCTGGTCGACCACGGGCTGGACGGCCTGGAGGCGCTGGTGCTGCACGAGGCCACCGGCGAGCTGCCGGTGGCCTTCCTGCGGGCCACCCGGGGCTGGACCGACGACGAGTGGGCCGCTGCCGCCGGGCGCCTCCGCGACCGGGGCTGGCTGCGGGCGGGCGACCCGACCGGGCCCGTGGCCCTCAGCGACGAGGGCTCGGCGGTGTGCGCCGCCATCGAGGAAGCCACCGACCGGCTGTCGGTCGTCGCCTACCAGGCCATCGGCGAGGACGGGTGCGACCTGCTGCGAACGCTCGCCCGGCCGCTGTCGAAGACCGTGGTGGTGGCCTCGGGCATGGGGGGCTGAGCCGCCCCATCCGGCGGCAGGGGGGTCAGTCCGCCAGGAGCGCCCGGACCCGGTCGGCCTCGTCGGCGGCCTGGGCCAGGCCGGCACGGGCCGCCGGCTCGCGGACGGCGGGGTCGAGCACGTCGGCGCCGAACGCCTGGAGTGACACAGCGTCGGGCGACACCACCTCGGCGCGCACCCCGGGGCCGAGCCCGGCGAGCTCGACCTCCAGGGCCGGGTCGACGATCGGCGCCAGCACCAGCACCCGGTCGTGGCCGGCGGCCAGGTCGGTGTTGGTGAGGGTCCACACCCCACCGTCGATCCAGCGAGTGCCGTCGAAGGTGACCGGCGGCCACACCCCGGGCACCGCGCTCGACGCGGCCACGGCGTCGAGCAGGTCCACACCGGACCGGCGGTCGAGCACCCGGCGCTCCCCCGTGGCGGCGTCGACGACCGGCACCAACAGGGGCCGGTGCGGCCAGCGGTGGTCGACCAGCCTCCCGACCAGGATCGCCCGGCGAACCTCCTCGGCGACCGTGTCGGTGTCGATGGCCATCGCCCCGAGCCGGCGCCGGCGCTCGGGTGCATCGACGTCGGCCGCATAGATCGGGGCCAACCGCACCAGCAGCTCGGCCACCGTGACCGGCGGGGCCCGCTCGGTGACCAGCGTGGCCGGATCGACCTGACGTGCGAACAGCTCGTCGAGGCCGTACCCGCCGCCCACCTGCGCTGCCACGGTAGCCCCTGCCGATGTCCCGACCACCAGGTCCGCTCCGGTGGGGTCCGCCCCGGCGCGGGCCAGGCCGGCCAGTACACCGGTGTGCCAGGCGATGCCGGCCACCCCGCCGCCGCCCAGCACCAGGGCCAGGGTCACCGCCAGGACCGGTGGGACGTGGTCACCGGCTGTCGACCGGTGGGGACGGCGTGACCACCAGGTCGGCCAGCGCCCGGTCGCCGCCGGGCTGGGTGAGCATCCGGTAGCCGTCCCGTGTCGCCAGCCAGGCGTGGTTGCGGCGGTGGATCTCGTGGTTCCCGTCGTAGCGGTTGAGGACGACGGCCACCGGGACCGCCGGGAGTCCACCGACAGATCCGGCCAGGGCGTCCATCGACATCCGGATGCCGTTGATCGTGCCGAGGCCGGCATCGGCCACCAGGACGACGAGGTCGGGGCGGAGGGCTGCCACCAGGTCGCGCACGTCGCCGTCGTCGGCCTGCGGTGAGCGCACCCCGCCGGCCGTCTCCACCAGACCCACGTCGACGCCGTCCGGCGGCCAGTCCAGCTCGCCCGCCAGGTCGGCCACGGTGAACGGCGGGAGGCCCAGCGCCTCGGCGGCGATGGGCGGCGCCATGGCCCGGTGGTACGAGCGGAACGAGTGGCAGACCTCGCCGGCATGCTCACCCGATGCGGCCGCCAACAGCTCGGCGTCGGTCGCGCCGCCCAAGCGGCCGCCGGCGTGGTCCACGTCGTAGGACTGGGCCGGCTTGCGGGCCGCCACGGTGCACCCACGCGACCGCAGCTCGGCGAGCAGCCGGGCCGACACCCAGGTCTTGCCGACCTCGGTCCCCGTGCCGCACACCAGCACCAACCGGTCAGGCCGCACTGGAGACCCCCCGCCCGGAGCCGGCCTGTGGCACCAGTCCGGCCAGGCCGTCGAGTAGCTGGTCCACCTGTTCGTCGGTGTGGGTGGCCGACAGCGTGATGCGCAGTCGCGACGTGCCGGGAGCGACCGTCGGCGGGCGGATCGCCGGCACCCACAGCCCCCGCTCCAGCAGTGCCGCCGAGGCGGCCACCGCCTCGTCCTCGCCCCCGATGACCACCGGAAGGATCGGGGACGGGTGGTCGGCCACGCCCACGGCGCCGGCCACACGAGCCACCAGCTTCGCCAGCCGGGCCCGCAGGGCGTCACCCTCGTCGGAGGTCAGCACGCCCAGCGCGGCCAGCGCGGCCCCGGCGTCGGCCGGGGTCGGGGCGGTGGTGAAGATGTAGGGACGGGCCCGGTTCACCAGCAGGTCGACGAATCGCTGCGGACCGGCGACGAACCCACCGAGCGAGCCCAGCGTCTTCGACAGCGTCCCCACCCGCAGGACGTCCACCCCGCCGGCAGGACCCAGCTCGGGACCGAGCACGGCATGCGCCTCGTCGAGCACCAGTAGGGCCCCGTGGCGGCCGGCCACCTCGACCAGGCCGGCCAGGTCGCAGCTGTCCCCGTCCATGGAGAACACCGTGTCGGTCACCACGATCGAGCGCCCGTCCACCGCTCCCAGCGTGGCATCCAGCGCGGCCAGGTCGCGGTGGGGGAAGATCCGGACGTCAGCCCGGGCCAGCCGGCACCCGTCGATGATCGACGCGTGGTTGAGCTCGTCGGAGTGCACCACCGCGCCCTGCGACGAGAAGACGGCGAGCACCGACAGGTTGGCGGCGAACCCGGTCGGCGTCAGGACGGCCGCCTCCGTCCCTTTCCAGGCGGCCAGCGCCGCCTCCAGCTCGTGGTGCACGGGACGGGAGCCGGTGACCAGGCGCGACGCACCCGACCCTGCACCCCACCGGTCGAGGGCATCCCGGGCCCCGGCCACCACGGCCGGGTGGGTGGTCAGTCCCAGGTAGTCGTTGGAGGCGAAGGAGACGACCGCTCCGGCGGTCGTGCCCGGCCCGGTGGCCAGCAGGCCTTCGTGGCCACGGGCGTCGAACGGCCGCGGTGCCCGCCACTGCCCGGCGGCGGCAACCTGATCGCAGACCTCGTCCACCCAGACCTCCCAGGTCGTCCGGTCCGACCCGGTCACCCGGCGTCCTCGGCGGCGTCCTCGGCGGCGACCTCGGCGATGCACTCGGCCAGCACGTCGACCACCCGGTCGAGCTCGGCGGCGGTGCTGGTCAACGGGGGCATCACGACGACCACGTCGCCCAGCGGCCGCAGCAGCACGCCGCGCCGCACGGCACCCGCGCACACCCGCCGCCCCCACCGCACCGCACCCGCCGGCGGGTCCAGCTCCACGCCCACCATCAGGCCCCGGCGGCGCACCTCGGCCACGCCGTCGAGGCCGGCCACCGACTCGTCCAGGCGTGCGCCCAGGTGGTCGGCGACGGTTCGGACGTGTGCGAGCACGTCCAACTCGTCGAGCAGCTGGAGGTGACGGAGGGCCACCGCGCACCCGAGGGCGTTCCCGCCGTAGGAGTGCCCGTGGTAGAAGGTCGCCGTCCCGAGGTCCTCGCCCAGGAACCCTTGGTAGACCGGTCCGGCCACGACGGTGGCCGACAGCGGCAGATACCCACCGGTGATCCCCTTGCCCAGGCACACGATGTCGGGCCGGAAGTCGGGACCGGCCCACTCGGACGCGAACAGGCGTCCGGTACGCCCGAACCCGGTGGCAACCTCGTCGCAGATCAGGAGCACGCCGTGCTCCCGGCAGGCCCGTCCGACCTCGGCCAGGTCCTCGGGGTCGGCCACCAGGATCCCGGACGCACCCTGGACCAGTGGCTCGACGATCATGGCGGCCAGCGTGTCGGCATGGGCCTCGACGGCGGCCACCGCCTTGGCCGCCCAGTCGGCACTGGCATAGCCCGGCGTGCGGACGACCGGGAACCGCAGCGGGTCGAACACGGTGGTGCCGAAGCCTCCGTCACCGACGGACAGGGCCCCGACCGTGTCCCCGTGGTAGGCGTCGCCCAGCGCCAGGAACCGGGTGTGCCCGGGTTCGCCCCGGTTGACCCAGTACTGGAAGGCGATCTTGAGGGCCTGCTCGACGGCCACCGCCCCGTCCGAGGCGAACACGGTGTGGGGGTCCTCGACCGGGACCACGGCGGCCAGGGCCTCTGCGAACTCGACCACGACCCGGCTGCCGTTGCCGAGCAGGGTGGCGTGGGCGACCCTGCCGAGCTGGTCGATCACGGCGGCGTCGAGCTCGGGGACCCGGTGGCCGAGGGTGGTGACCCACAGCGACGAGATCGCATCGAAGTACCGGTCACCGTGGACGTCGATCAGCTCGCGGCCCTCCGCCCGCTCCACCGTCACCGGCGCGTTACCCGGGTAGGCGGCCATCTGGGTGAAGCCGTGCCACACCACGGCGACGTCACGGGCCACCCACGGGTCGACGTCGGTCGGGGACGGAGTCTCGGCGGTCATCGGCCACGAGTCTTGCCCACCCGCAGGGCCCTGGGCGAACCGCCCCGAGAGGCACGCCGGGGCCACGCGTCGACGGTGCCGGGCCGGGTCCCAGGGGGCGGGGCCGGGCCCGTGTCGGAGGCCGGGTCGCCCGGGGGCACCGGTAGGGTGGAACGATGGATCGCATCGGCGTCGTAGACACCATGTTCGCCCGCTACGACATGGGGGCGGAGGCCCTCGACGAGCTGGCAGACTGCCCGGGATTCGGCACCACCTTCGAGGTGGTCCGACGAACCGTGCCCGGGTTCAAGGACTTGGGCGTGGCCTGCAAGCGCCTGATCGAGCAGGAGGACTGCCGGATCGTGGTCGCCCTCGGCATGCCCGGCAAGGCGGCCATCGACGAGGTCTGCGCCCACGAGGCGTCCCAGGGGATCATGCTGGCCCAGCTCCTCACGTCGACCCACATCCTCGAGGTCTTCGTCCACGAGAACGAGGAGGAGGACCCGGCCAAGCTGGCCCAGGTCTGCGTCAACCGGGCCCGCAAGCACGCCCGCAACGCCTACTGGATGCTCTACGAGCCCGAACAGCTCACCCGCAACGCCGGCAAGGGCGTGCGCCAGGGCTACGAGGACGCCGGGCCGATCGCGGGCTGAGGCCGAGGCCCGGCCTCAGCGGCGAGGACGGCCCGCTACTCGGGGGCCCAGCGCCCCCGCAGGTCCTCAAGCCATCCCGGCAGCTCGATCTCCGGGTCCGGCAGTGCCTCCGCACCCCGCTCGGCCAGCAACCGGGTGAACGAGGCGGGGTCGTCCCCCCACCCTCGGGGGTCGCCCATCATCACCTCGAACAGGAGCGCGCCGTCGGGGCCGGCCTCGAACGGGCCGAACGCTGCACCCTTTGGCAGCTCGATGTGTGTGCCGGCCGGGCAGTGCCGACCACCGCAGGTGAGCTCTCCCTCGAGCACCATCACCACGTGCGGGCTCAGGTGGCCGTGGCGCCGCTGGATCACCCCCGGGTCCCACCGGGCGTAGAGCGACAGGTACTGCGGGTCGGGCGAGAAGGCCAGCCACTTCTCCCACACCGACGCCACGGTGCCGTCGGTCAGCCGGACGGCGCGCACCTGCTGCCAGGGGACGTCCGGGTCCTCGATGTGCCGGAAGACCGGCTCGAGCCCGGGCACCTTGGGACCTGCCGCGACGGGACCGGACGCGTCGCTCACGCCGCCGCCGCTGTCATCGTCACCGGACACGGCCGTTGCTCGCCTGACGGCTCCAGCGGTGTCACCGGATCCCCTGGCGCTCCGGGTGCCGCCGAAACCGCTCCCGGGCGTGCTCGTGGGTGGCGCCCCGGCCGGGCCCGGTGGCAGGGCGGTGCTCGCCCGGGATCCCGGGAGGTGCCGTGCAGGGTGTGGTGGCCGATCCACCGGCAGCCCTTGGTGTGGCAGTCGACCTTGCGGACGCCGGTGGTGACCCCGAGGCCCTCCCCGCTGGTCAGGGTCGCCTCGTCCCGGTCGGACCGGAGGCCGGACCGGAAGTTGCCGTGGCGGTCGGACCCGCCGTTGAGGATGCCGGCGGGGGCCGCCACCCGGTGGCGCACATCGGTGTCGATGGCGTGCCCGTCCACCCCAGGAACCGCTGCCGGAACCGCGGGCGGTGCGCCGTCCGGGGTCGGATCCGGCGTTCCGCTCGGGTCCTGCACGGCAGCGGGATCGGACATGTGCGGCCTCCTGTCCAGGGACGCCCCCGACCGGTCGCCAGGGCTCCGTGGGCTCGTGTCAACGGTAGCGGGGCCGGGGTCGCCGACCAGTGGACCCGATCCGTGCCTCCCGGGCCGGCGACTCAGACCTGCGGGTCGTGGGGCAGCCCGAGGGTCCGCTCGGCGATGATGTTGCGCTGGACCTCGGACGTGCCACCGCCGATGGTCAGCGCCGGCGAGAAGAGGAAGCCGTAGGCCCACATGCCGTCCGGCCACCCGCCTGCGTCCGGCGAGTCGGGCACGGGACCGCTGCCCGACAGCATCCCCGACGCCCCGGCCAGGTCCCGCGCCAGCCCCATGATGTGCTTCCCGTGCTCGTCGGCCAGCGCCTTGCGCACACTCGCCTCGGGTCCCGGAGGTGCACCGGCCAGCGCCGCCGACACCGTGCGCAGGCGGAGCAGCCGCAGGAGTTCGCCCTCCATCCACACCGAAGCCAGGCGCTGGCGGAGCAGCGGGTCCTCCAGCCCTCCACCCGCCTTGACCGCGGCCACCAGGTCGTCGGCGGTCGGGCCCATGCCCCACAGCGCCCCCGCCCCCGACAGCGAGACCCGCTCATTGGCCAGCGTCACCTTGCCGAGCGACCAGCCCCGGCCCCGCTCTCCCACCAGGTTGGCGGCCGGCAGGCGCACCTCGTCGAGGAACACCTCGTTGAAGGTGTGGGCTCCGGTCATGTCCACCAGCGGGCGGACGGTGATGCCCGGCGCGTCCATCGGGCAGATGAAGTACGAGATCCCCTGGTGCTTCGGGGCACCGGGCTCGGTGCGGGCGAGCAGGATCCCGAAGTCTGCCATGTGGGCGTAGCTGGTCCACACCTTCTGTCCCTGGACGACCCACTCGTCGCCGTCGAGCTCGGCCCGGGTGGTCAGCCCGGCCAGGTCGGAGCCGGCGCCGGGCTCGCTGAACAGCTGGCACCAGATCTCCTCGGCGGCGAGCAGGGGGAACAGGTACCGCTCCTTCTGCTCGGGGGTGCCGGCGTGCAGGAGCGTCGGGCCGGCCCAGCCGATGCCGATGGTGTTCTCGGGTCGCCGCACACCGGCCCGGCGCAGCTCCTCGTCGACCAGCAGCTGGTAGGTGGGGTCGGCCCCGAGCCCCCACGGTGCCGGCCAGTGGGGTGCCACCAGGCCCCGCCTGGCCAGCTGGCGGCCGGTCGGTGCCGGGTGCTCGGCGAACCAGGCCCGGAGCTCGGTCCGGCGCGGATCGTCGTCGGGGGGCAGCGCAGTGTCCACGGCCGCCAGCGTAGGCTGCTGCCGTCGTCGCGGTGGTGCCGCGGCACCGGGCGGTGCCCCCGATGGGCCGCCGCTCCCGGACCGGAACGGATGGGGTCACCGGACGCGGGCGCGGCCCGCCCCGACCCCCGGGGGAACGAGGAGACCTGACGTGAGCACGTGGAACTTCGCCGACGTGTGGGAGACGGTGGCCGACCAGCAGCCGGACGCCCCGGCCCTGGCGCACGGGATGCACGCCCGCTCCTGGCGCGAGTTCGACCGACGGGCCGACAACGTGGGCCGGTGGCTGCTCGGGGCCGGCGTGGCCCACCAGGACAAGGTCGCCCTCTACCTCTACAACTGCCCCGACTACCTCGAGGCCTGCTACGCCGCCTACAAGATCGGCCTCGTCCCGATCAACACCAACTATCGGTACGCCGACGACGAGCTCGTCTACCTGTGGGAGAACGCCGACGCGGTCGCTGTCGTGTTCCACGGCACGTTCACCGAGCGGGTCGAGGACATCCGCCACCGGGTCCCGGACGTGCGCAGCTGGCTGTGGGTCGACGACGGCACCGCCACCTGCCCCCCGTGGGCCGTCCCCTACGAGGAGGCAGCGGAGACGACCGGGGTCCACGGGCACGACGGTCACGAGCGGGTCGCCGCACCGTGGGGACGCGGGCCCGACGACATCCACATGCTGTACACCGGCGGGACCACCGGGATGCCCAAGGGTGTCATGTGGCGCCAGGACGACCTCTTCGCCCGCCTCAACGGTGGCGGCTTCCGGAAGTACCCCCCGCAGGGCGGCCTGGACGACATCCGGGCCGAACTGGCCGCCAACGGCACCGGCATGACGCTGCTGCCGGCCTGCCCGCTCATGCACGGTACCGGGGCGTTCACGGCCATGGAGTGCCTGAGCGAGGGCGGGCGGGTGGTGACCCTGGCCGGCCGCCAGTTCGACCCGGTCGAGCTCCTCGACACCATCGAGGCCGAGCAGGTCAACTGCACCGTCATCGTGGGCGACGCCTTCGCCCGGCCCATCCTGACGGCCCTCGACGCCGAGCCCGGCCGGTGGGACCTGTCGAGCCTGATCGGCATCATCTCGTCCGGCGTGATGTGGAGCGAGGAGTCCAAGCAGGGTCTGCTCGGCCACCACGGGGGCATGCTCCTGATCGACGCCTTCGGCTCGTCGGAGGCCCTCGGCATGGGCACGTCGGTCTCCTCGAGCAAGGAGCGGGCCAGGACTGCCCAGTTCCGCCTTGGTCGGGATGTACGGGTGGTCGACACCGAGGGCCAGGACGTCGAGCCGGGCTCCGGCCAGGTCGGGGTGCTCGCCCTCGGCGGCCGCATCCCCGTCGGCTACTACAAGGACGAGTCCAAGTCGGCGGCCACGTTCCGGGTCATCGACGGCATCCGCTACTCGATCCCCGGCGACTTCGCCGAGATCCGCGACGACGGCTCCATCCACCTGCTCGGGCGCGGCTCGGTGTGCATCAACACCGGCGGCGAGAAGGTCTACCCCGAAGAGGTCGAGGAGGTCGTCAAGACGGTGGACGGCGTGCTCGACGCCGTGGTCGTCGGCATCCCCAACGAGCGCTTCGGCGAGGAGATCGTGGCCATCGTGCAGCTCGCCGCCGGCTCCCCGTCCGGCTCGGTGTCCGACGACGACGTCATCGACCACGTCAAGGGCCGGCTGGCGGGCTACAAGGCCCCCCGTCGGGTCCGCTTCGTCGAGACCATCGGGCGCTCACCGTCCGGCAAGGTCGACTACGCCCGCCACCGGGGCGAGACGGCCGAGGCGCTGGGCGTACCGCTGGGCTGAGCCCGGAGCGACGCCCCCGTGGCGGCCGGCGGCCGGCGCCGGTGCCGGTACGTTCAGCCCTTGTTGGCGCCGTGGGTGCGGACGAAGTCGTTGACCGAGTAGTAGGCGTCGATCGACTCGCCGGCGTCGCCCCAGAACCCTTCGAGCACGTCGAAGGCCATGGCCCCCTGGGCGATGTAGTGGTTGTTGACGTCGGTGATCTCGAGCTCGCCCCGTCCCGAGGGGACGAGGGTCGGGATCACGTCGAACACGTCGGCGTCATAGCAGTAGATTCCGGTGACGCCGAACTTGGACGCCGGGTGCTCGGGCTTCTCGGTGATGCCGATGATCCGGTGGTCGTCGTCGAAGGTGGGGACCCCGAGATGACGCAGGTGCTCGTCCTCCTCGACCGGAGTGAGCAGGATCCGGGCGCCGTGGGGGTCCGCCCGGAAGGCCTCGACCATGGGCCGGATCGAGTTCCCGCAGACGTTGTCGGCGAGCATCACCAGCACCGGGTCCCCGTCCACGAAGCGGGCGGCCAGCCCGAGAGCCTCGGCGATCCCGCCCGGCCGCTCCTGGTAGCCGTAGCTGAGCCTGTCGATCCCGAACTCCTGGCCGTTGCCCAGCAGCCGGAGGAACTCGCCTGCGTGGGTACCGCCCGTCACCAGCATGATCTCGGTGATGCCGGCGTTGACCAGGGCCTCGATGGCCCAGTTGATCATCGGCCGGTCGTAGATCGGCAGGAGGTGCTTGTTGGTGATCCGGGTCAGCGGATGGAGACGCGAGCCGGTACCACCGGCGAGGAGGACACCCTTCATGCGCGCAGCCTAGACGTGGCCGGTACAGCACGCGGAGGCGGTACCGGGTGGAGTCGGTCCACGCCTGTCCGCTCAGTCTCCGGAGGCCACGCCTCCCACGGCCGACTCGGCCAGGACGGCATCGGCCAGAACCGGCCAGGCCCGGGACGCCCACACCCCGAAGGGCCGGTCGGCGAGTCCGGCGCACAGGACGCCGGCCGCCGGGTCGATCCACAGGAACGAGCCGCTCTGCCCAAAGTGGCCGTAGGTGGCGGGCGAATTGGCGGACCCGGTCCAGTGGGGGCGCTTGGTGCCCCGGATCTCGACCCCCAGGCCCCAGTCGCACGGGTCGGCGGGGCCGAACCCGGGGAGCACGCCGTCCAGGCCGGGGAACTGGACCGAGGTGGCCTGGTGCCACGTCGCCCGGCTGATCAACGTGGGGCGTGCCCACTCACCGCCCAGGGCCAGCAGGTCGTCGAGCGGTCCGGCCAGGCCTGCGGCGGCGGCGCCTGCCGGGGAGCCGATGAGACCGGTCCCGGCCATGCCCAGCGGCTCCAGCACGCCAGCCTGGAGGTACTCGGCGAACGGCATCCCGGCCCGGGCGCCGAGCAGCGTGCCCAGCACCTCGTAGCCGGCGTTGGAGTAGATGCGCCGGACCCCCGGTGCCTCCACCGGGGGTCCCGGGTCGGGACCCAGTCCCGAGGCATGGGCGAGCAGGTGCCGGACCGTGGATCCGGGCGGACCCGCCGGCTCGTCGAGGTCGAGGGTACCCTCCTCCACCGCCACCAGGACGGCGACAGCGGTCGCCGGCTTGGTCACCGACGCCCAGGCCTGGACCCGTGCCGTGTCGCCGGTGGTGGACGCCGGGCCCACCCCGTCCGGTCCGACGAGCGCCACACCCACCGCCGCCGAGTCCACCGGCCAGCCGGCAACCGATCCGAGTGCATCCATGTCGGCCAAGCGTAGGGGGAACATGCGGTGCGCACTTCTGACTACTGTGGAGCGGCCATGGCGACCTCCCGCGCACGCCTCCTCGGCCCGACGGTTCAGTCCGTGCTCGTGACCCTCCTGCTGGTGGTCGCGGTGGCCGCACCGACGGTGCCGGCCGACCCCGCCGGTGCCTCCACCTCGGCCAGCGCGCCACTGACCTCGGCCAGGGCGGCCGGGGCGGCCGGGGCGGCCGGGGCGGCCTCCACGACGGTCGCCGCCGTGTCCGCCGTCGCCGCCGTCCATGGCGACAGCGCAACCGTCACCGGGTCGCTGGCCGCCTTCTACCGACCGCCGAGCCCCCTCCCCTACGCTCCGGCCGGCTCGGTCATCCGGTCCCAGCCGATCGCCGGCGTCAGCGGCCTGCCCGCCGGCGCCCACGCCTACCGGGTCCTGTTCCACACCACGTCGGGCTCGGGTGGGGACCTGGCCGAGTCGGGCATCGTCGTCGTCCCCGGCGGCGCCCCACCCACCGGCGGATTCCCCATCGTGAGCTGGGCCCACGGGACCACCGGCGTGGCCTCGGGCTGCGCCCCCTCGCTCGACGGCCCGTCCACCATCCCCGACCTCGGGGACCTGGTGGCCGCCCGGGAGATCGTGGTGGCCGCCGACTACCGGGGACTGGGTGCGCCCGGCCTCCATCCCTATCTGGTGGGCGCAAGTGAGGCCGAGGACGTACTCGACGGCGCCAGGGCGGCCCGGTCGCTCGAGGGCGGTGCGGCCTCCAACGCCGTGGTGGTCCTCGGGTTCTCACAGGGCGGCCAGGCCGCGCTCTTCGCCGGCGAGATCGCACAGTCCTACGCGCCGGAGCTGTTCGTGGCCGGCGTGGCCGCCGTGGCCCCGGTCACCTCGGTGCTCGACCTGGCCCCGACCGGCGATCGGCCGCCGCCTTCGGGCCAGTCGGCGTTCACCGCCATGGCGCTGTTCGCATGGGCCCGCCACTACGGCACCTTCCAGCTCCAGGAGGCGCTGACTCCTGCTGGGCTGGCCGGGATCTCCGCCGTGTCGACCTCGTGCGTCGACGGAGTGGCCTCGCTGTACGACGCCGTGCCGCCGGTCCGGTTCTTCCAGCCAGGATGGGAGAACCTTCCCGGTGTCCAGGCCGCCAACCAGGCCAACCGGCCCGGCGGCTCGCCCACGTCCGCCCCGATCCTCGTGGTCCAGGGCACGGCCGACGAGGTGGTGCCGTTCGGGCGGACGACCACCTTCGTGGGCCGGCGCCTGTGCCGCAGCCAGTACGACTCGGTGGACTACGTCGCCGAGCAGGGGGTGGGCCACAGCCAGGTGCTCGACCTGTCAACCACCGTCATCAACCGCTGGATCAGTGCCCGGTTCGGCGGCGGCACGGCAATCGACTCCTGTACCCGCCCGGGGCTCGGCGTCGGTCACCTGCGCTGAGCGGGCACCGCGGGGCCGTCGACCCTCCCACCCCGCCGGAGGCTGTCGCGTTGACGGAGGATGTGTGCCTGCCGACCGCCTGGTGCCACGGACCGGCACATGCGGGCGTGGGGGGAGTCACGGGAGGTACGGCCCAGGAGCCGGTCCACCCACTGTCGCCTACTCCTCCGGCGACGGCACGGCGACCCCGGCGAACCCCAGCAGGTCAGCGATCGTGGCGTGCTCGATCAGCCATCGCCCGCCGACTCTCACGGCTCGGCCTTCGCGACCGTTCACCATGGGGAACCGCTCACCGTCGACCTCGACCGAGTACCACACGACGGCTTCGTCGGGACGGAGGAACTTGACGTCGTCGACGACGAGGCCGGCAGGGTTGTCGGCGGCCCCCGGCACGCGCTTCTGTGCCTCTCGGAGCGGTCCGACGAGACCCCGACCACTCTGGACATTTGCGAGAGCCGCTGCATCCTCGTCGACTTCACCAAGATGGTTGAAGGCGTACTCGATCGACTCACGGGCGGCCACCACGTCCACGGGGGCATCGCCGACCGGAACGTGCTTCACCCTCCGCAACGCGAGTTGGGCCTCCGGGGTGGGCCGGTGGGGCCGCATCACGTCGTGCATCGCCGCCTGGACGGCCTGAGGGTCCTCCCGATCGACACCCGTGAGGTCGACGCCGCGTATCTCGGCCATGCGGACCAGTTGGTCGACCTGTCGTTCGACGATCGCACCGGGGGGTGCGATGAACTCGAGGTCGAGGTCGGTGAGAGGAGGGTTGACCCTCACCTCCTTGAACTCGATGATCGTGCACGGCTCGTCGTCGATCAGTCCGACGTGTCGCAGCACGATCCCGGTCACGTCATCGAACCAGTAGGTGTGGTCGATGCCCCCGAGGCGAACGTCGAACGGGTTGAAGCGCCTGGCCCCGTGACCTCTGTTCAAGGTCGCGCTCACTTGCAGGCAAGGTCGTCCGGCGACCACGTCTTCGATCGGCTCACCGAACCGCAGTGCCCCCATCATCTGGGTGCCGGGCATCATCAGCATCCCGATCTCCGTGTCCTGCAACGTCGCCTCGTCGTGGGCCAACACGGTGATGTGGGCCGAGCCCCCGATCCACCGTGTGGATCCGTTCCGCACGTCGACGTGGTCGTCCGACTCGAACCGCCAACGGTCGGGGAGGTCGAGCCACACCCGGAGGTGCTCGTCGTTCGTCTCGCCGGCCGGGGCGCCGGACCTGGCGATGCCCACCGATCCGCCGTGCGGCCGGGTGAGTTCGGTGAAGGCGCGCTGTGACCGCTCGTGGTGAGTCCACCTCCACACTGACCCGGAGAAGGTGCGGACGCCAATGGGGGAACCGTCGATCAGTTCGAACAGGTCACCCTTGCGGCCCATAGGGCAAGGTTACGGCCGTGGGGACCCGGGTGCTCCGTGGCGATCCTGTCCCACATGGCCCGGGTCGGTGGGGCACACCAGATCGTGAGGGCGAGGCCGGTCGGGCGCGGTTCAGGTTCGCGTCGTCGGGCGCGCCCGGAGGCATCTGGTGCCACTGGATTCACGCCGATCGGGCGGCAGCCGGGGAATCCCCCGTAGCCGAGTGCGTCAACCGTCGGAACCTCCGCCCGGACGGCGTAGGTATCGCCTGGCGGTGTGACCGGGAACGTCGTGTAGTCGGCCCAGGACGTTGCGGTACCCACGGGGACGTCGCCTCCCTCGACCTCTGCTGACACCATCTGACCGGAACCGAGAGTGACGACGGGGACCGGCGAGGTGTCGCCCACCAGGCCACCCCGACGTTCCCGGGGCGCGGCGCTCCGCCTGGGCGACCTGGTCTCCCCCGACATCGAGGGCTGCAGCACCGGGAAATCCGGTCATCGCTCACGAGGACTGGCCGACATTCGTGACTACCACTGCCAGCCCAGCGTTGCCGGCAGCTCCGCCGCCGGCACGCAGCCGCATCCGAAGTCGGCCGGTCCGACAACGCACCGTGGCCGATGTCGACGGGGCGACTCCCACAGTCCTCGACGACGGCGTTGTCGGCACTTCGGCTTGCGTCGTGCTGGTGCGCGACGTCCGCGGGATCGCCGTGGTGGTCCGAGTCGAACCCGACACACCGCGGGCCGCCAGGCCCGTTCCCGTCGCCACGAGGAGACAGGCCACACCAACCGGCAGTCGCGGCCTCGTCGTCGTTCCTGGCCTACCGGCTGACCACCTTCTCCCGCCCCGACCGCCGGTCGCGCCGCGTGCCGACGATACCGGCTCCGGTGCTCAGTACTCGACGATCCGGCTCGCACGATCGTCATGCGGTCGCCCCGGGCGGAGGTCGATGCGTTGCAGCCGTGACCAGGCCCCACCGATCCTTCGTCGCCCGGGGGAGGAACGGGGCGCTTCGACTTCACCGTCGAGGTGGTCGAGGTGGTCGAGGTGGTCGAGGTGGTCGACGCGCCGGCCACCGCTCCGGAGATCCATCCGGAAGCGCCGGAACCCGCACCGGCCTCCCACGTCGGGCCGGCGGCAGTGCAGCGGTGCGGGAGGCCACACGTCTCCCGGTTGCTCAACCACGTGGAGGCCTGGTGCGCAGCCCCGCACGCCGGCCGGTGCGGCTGCGTCGGGTGGCCGACGTCAGACGTCGAGGAAGCGGCGGACGGCGAACGCCGACCCGACCACGCCGACACCGACACCGACCAGCGACACCAGCAGGCAGGTGAAGAAGACCTCCCACCCGCTCAGCGACATCTGGTGGATGATGTTCGTGTCGCCCGCGGTGCGGGCCTGGTCCAGCCCGACCCCCCAGTAGAGGGCGAGCACCACCAGCACGGCCACGCCGGCCCCCAGCAGCCCCTGGATCATCCCCTCGGCCATGAACGGCAGTCGGATGAACCAGTTGGTGGCACCGACGAGTTTCATCACCGACACCTCGCGCCGCCGGGCGAAGATGGCCATGCGGATCGTGTTGAGGATCAGCACCGAGGCCGACAGCAGCAGGATCACGGCGATGGCCAGGAATACCCACTGCAGGACCCGGATCACGCTCTGCATCGTCTTGATCTGCTGGCCCGGGTACTTGACGTCGTACACCCCGGGTTTGCCGTGGAACGCCTGGTAGACGGCGGGCGCCTGGGACGGGTCGACGAGCTGGCACCGGTAGGACGACGGGTACTGGGCCAGGGTGGTCACGGCCAGTTCGTCGGCCGGCAGGACGTTCTTGGCCTCGTTGTAGTCGAAGGCCTGGGTCTTGTAGATGCAGGCCTTGATGTAGGGCGACTGGCCGAGCTCTGTCTTGATGGCCTCGGTCTGGGCCGGACCGGCGCCGGGGTTCACCCAGACGATCGTCTGGACCCCGTTCTGCCACAGCTCGGTGGCCTTGGACGCTCCCTGCTTGAGCAGCAGGGCGGAGCCCACCAGTGCGAGCGAGACGGCGACGGTCAGGATGGCCGCCGCCGTCATCAGGCGGTTGCGCCACAGGTTGGTGGCGGCCTCCTTCCCTACGTATGCCGGGGAGACCGCCATCAGGGCCGGGCCAGGAAGGTGTCGGACGCCTCGTACTCGTCGTCAGGAGTGGGCATCTGGTCGACCAACGCGCCCGTGGGCGAGCCGGCGCCGGCGGCCAGGGTGGTGCTGTCGATGTCGTACACACCGTGGGCCTGGTCGCGCACCAGGTTGCCCCGGTCCAGCTCGATCACCCGTCGGCGCATCTGGTTGACCATGCCGGCGTCATGGGTGGCGATGATCACCGTGGTGCCGGTGCGGTTGATCCGGTCCAGGAGGCGCATGATCCCGAGGCTGGTGGTGGGGTCGAGGTTGCCGGTGGGCTCGTCGGCCAGGAGGATCAGGGGCCGGTTCACGAACGCCCGGGCCACGGCCACCCGCTGCTGCTCGCCACCGGAGAGCTCGCCGGGCAGGTTGTCGCGCTTCTTGGCCAGGCCGACCAGGTCGAGGACCTGGGGCACCTGGGCCGCGATCACGTGCTTGGGCCGCCCGATGACCTCGAGGGCGAAGGCCACGTTCTCGAAGACGGTCTTGTTCGGCAGGAGGCGGAAGTCCTGGAACACGCAGCCGATGTTGCGACGGAGGTAGGGGATCCGCCACTTGGGCAGGTGGCCGATCTCCTTGCCCGCCTCCCAGATGCGGCCGGAGTCCGGCATCTCCTCGCGCAGGAGCAGGCGGATGAACGTCGTCTTGCCAGACCCAGAGGGGCCGACCAGGAAGACGAATTCACCCTTGTCGATCTCGACGGTGCAGTCGTTCAGAGCGACCGTGGATCCCTTGTACGTCTTGGTGACGTTCTGGAATTTGATCATGGGGAAGAGGGGTACCGCAGAGTTCCGTGGGCACGGGCGTGAGGTGTGCTCCGGACGACCAGTGTACCCGGGGCCGTCACCGATCTGGGTCAGCCCCCCCTGACCTCCCGGAACACCGGTGCGCCGCCGGGGACGGCGATGTGCACGTCGGCCGGTGGGCCGCAGGCGTCACCCCCGGTGCGCCGCGTTCAGCCCTTGTCCCGACGCAGCTCCGCGCCGCGGCGCAGCTCGGCCTCGATGAGCATGTCGAGGTCGCCGTCGAGGACGGCCTCCACGTTGCCGGTCTCGGCGTTGGTGCGCAGGTCCTTGACCAGCTGGTAAGGCGCCATCACGTAGGAGCGGATCTGGTTGCCCCAGGCGTTGTCGGTGCGCTCCCCTGCCAGGCCGTCGAGCGTGGCCTGGTGCTCGGCACGCTGGCGCTCGGCCAGCTTCGCCCCCAGCACCTGCATGGCCTTGGTCTTGTTCTGGGTCTGGCTGCGCTGGTTCTGGCACGTCACCACGATGCCGGTGGGCAGGTGGGTGAGGCGGACGGCCGAGTCCGTCTTGTTCACGTGCTGACCGCCGGCGCCCGACGACCGGTAGGTGTCGACGCGCAGGTCCTTCTCGTCGATCTCGACCTGGCCGGAGACGTCCTCCAGGAACGGGACCACGTCGAGCGAGGCGAAGCTGGTCTGACGCCGGTGCTGGGCGTCGAACGGCGAGATGCGCACGAGTCGGTGCACGCCCCGCTCAGCTGCGAGCAGCCCGAAGGCGTAGCGGCCCCGCACGATGAAGGTGGCCGACTGCAGCCCGGCCTCCTGGCCCTCGGTGGCCTCCTCCACCTCGATGGTGAAGCCCCGGCGCTCGGCCCACCGGGAGTACATGCGCAGCATCATCTCGGCCCAGTCCTGGGCGTCGGTCCCACCGGCGCCGGCGTGGATCTCGGCCACCGCGTCGCCGTCGTCGTACTCGCCTGCGAACAGGGCCCGGAGCTCCAGCGATCCGAGCCGGCGGTCGAGGTCGGCAAGGATCTCCTCCACCTCGTGGCGCAGCGACTCGTCGCCCTCCTCCTGCATGAGCTCGTGGAGCGTCTCGGCGTCGGACAGCTGCTCGCGCAGCGACGCGAGGACCTGGAGGTCCTCGGTCACCCGGCCGAGCGCCGTCGTCACCTCGCGGGCGTGGTCGGCGTCGTCCCACAGGTCGGGGGCGGAGGCGGCCTCCTCCAGCTCGGCGTGCCGCCCGGCCAGGGCGTCGGCCCCGAGGAACCGCTCGGCCTCTCCGTAGCGTTCGGTCAGCCGGGCCAGTGTGTCGGCGATGTCGACGCGGTCGGCCGCGCCGTCCCCCGGACGGGGGCCGTCGTTCGCCATCTCAGCCGGCGCCGTGGCAGAGCTTGTACTTCTTGCCGCTGCCACACCAGCACGGCTCGTTGCGGCCGATCTTCTCCCGGTCGGACTTGACGATCGGGGCCTGGGACTCGGCCTGGTCGAAGCCGGGGGCGCCCGGTTCGAACGGCGACCCGCCGGCCACCGCCGCCGCCGCCTCGATCTCGGCCGGGGTGGCCGTGGCGAACGCCGCACTGATACCGGCGTCGCCCTGGACCGGGTCATCGGCCGCCACGTAGTTGGCCTGGGCGAGGTCGGGCTCGGCCGCCGTCTCGTCGGTCAGCACCTGCACGTGGAACACGTAGCGGAGGTAGTCGTCGTTGATGCCGTCCATGAGCTTGCCGAACATGGCGAAGCCCTCGCGCTGCCAGGCCACCAGCGGATCCTGGTTGCCCATGGCCCGCAGGTTGATGCCCTCCTTGAGGTAGTCCATGTCGGCCAGGTGGTCCTGCCACCGCTGGTCGATGATCTGCAGCATGATGTCCCGCTCGAGCTGGCGCGCGGTCTCCTCACCCCCCGGGATCGTCTCGTCCCGCTCGGCGTACTGTTCCAGGGCCTCGGTGATCACGCTCTCGGTGACCTGGCCGGCGGTCGACGCCTCGGCGAAGTCCTCGACCACGAACTTGGTCGGGTAGTACTGGGTGATCTCGGTGATGAGGCCCGGCAGGTCCCACTCCTCGGGATAGTCCGACGGGCAGTAGGTGGCCACGACCCCGGTCATGGTCTCCTCGAGCAGCTCGATGGTGTCGTCCCGAAGGTCCTCGCCCTCGATGACCTGCATCCGCCGGGCGTAGATGACCTTGCGCTGCTCGTTCATGACGTCGTCGTACTTGAGGACGTCCTTGCGGGACTCGGCGTTGCGGCCCTCGACGGTGGTCTGGGCACGCTCGATGGCCTTCGACACCATCTTCGCCTCGATCGGGACGTCGTCGGGCAGGGCCCGGCCCATCACCCAGTTCATGGCCCCGGTCGCGAACAGGCGCATGAGATCGTCCTCGAGGGAGAGGAAGAACCGGCTCTCCCCCGGGTCGCCCTGGCGGCCCGATCGGCCGCGCAGCTGGTTGTCGATGCGCCGGCTCTCGTGGCGCTCGCTGCCCAGCACGTAGAGCCCGCCCAGCGCCCGGACCTGGTCCCCCTCGGCCTTGCACCGGGCCTCGAGCTCCTCCTCGATCGTCACCAGCTCGGCGGCACCCTCCTCCGTGGAGGTGTCGAGCCCGCGGGCGGCGGCCTCCCGGGCGGTCAGGCCCTCGGGATTGCCCCCCAGGATGATGTCGACGCCGCGGCCGGCCATGTTGGTGGCGACGGTGACCGCGCCCACCCGGCCGGCCTGGGCCACGATCTCGGCCTCGCGGAAGTGCTGCTTGGCGTTGAGCACCTCGTGGGGGATGCCCCTCTTGTCGAGCAGGCGCGACAAGTGCTCGGACTTCGAGACCGACGCGGTGCCGACCAGCACGGGCTGCCCGGTGGCGTGGCGCTCGGCGATGTCCTCGACCACGGCGGAGAACTTGGCCTCCTCCGACTTGTAGATCAGGTCGGCCTGGTCGGCCCGGACGAGCGGCCGGTTCGGGGGGATGGGGACGACCGGGAGCTCGTAGGTGTTGGCGAACTCCGACGCCTCGGTCTCGGCGGTGCCGGTCATGCCGCCGAGCTTCTCGTAGAGACGGAAGTAGTTCTGGAGGGTCACCGTCGCCCAGGTGTGGTTCTCCTCCTTGATCTTCACCCGTTCCTTGGCCTCGACGGCCTGGTGGAGGCCGTCCGACCAGCGGCGCCCGTCGAGTGTGCGACCGGTGAACTCGTCGACGATCCTGACCTCGCCTTGGGCGACCAGGTAGTCCTTGTCCCGCTTGTAGAGCTCCTTGGCCAGGAGGGCCTGGGTCAGGTGGTGCACGTAGTTGACCGCAACCGCGTCGTACAGGTTGTCCACGCCCAGCTGGCGCTCGACCTTCTCGATGCCGGACTCGGTGGGGACGACGGAGCGCTTCTCCTCGTCGACCTCGTAGTCCTCCTCGGCCCGCAGGGTGCGGACGATGCCGGCGAACTGGTAGTAGAGCTGTGCCGACTCGGCGGCCGGCCCCGAGATGATGAGCGGGGTCCGGGCCTCGTCGATGAGGATCGAGTCGACCTCGTCGATGATGGCGAAGTGGTGGCCCCGCTGGACCATGGCGTCCTTCGAGCGCGCCATGTTGTCACGCAGGTAGTCGAAGCCGAACTCCGTGTTGGTCCCGTAGGTGACGTCGCACAGGTACGCCTCGCGCTTCTCCGCCGGGTCCGAGATGTCGGGACCGACCCGGCCGACGGTCAGGCCGAGGAACTGGTGCAGGCGGCCCATCCACTCCGAGTCCCGGCTGGCGAGGTAGTCGTTGACGGTCACCACGTGGACGCCGTCGCGGGCGAGCGCGTTCAGATAGACGGGCAGGGTGGACACGAGGGTCTTGCCCTCGCCGGTCTTCATCTCCGCGATCCACCCGAAGTGCAGCGCCATCCCACCCATCAGCTGGGCGTCGAAGTGACGTTGGCCGAGCACCCGCCACGCGGCCTCGCGCACCAGGGCGAAGGCCTCGACGAGAAGGTCCTCGAGGGTCTCGCCGTTCTCGAGCCGTTCGCGCAACTCGACGGTCACGGCCTGCAGCTCGGCGTCCGACCGCGCCTCCATCTCCGGCTCGAGGGCGTTGACAAGCGGGACCAGCTCGGCGAGCCGGCGGACCTTCTTGCCTTCCCCGGCGCGCAGGACTTTCGAGAACATGCTCATGGGGGCCCCACTCTACCGTCGGCGGCCTCCCCGGAAGCACCGAGGACCCGGAAGGGGCCCGGCACGGAACCGGCTCCCCGCCCGTGGAGCACCGGGACCGGCCGGACAGCAGTCGGGCACGTGCGTCAGGCGGTGCGCACCCTCCGGAAGAGGGTCTCGGTCGGCGCCAAGCGGTGGCGGGGCTGGGAACGCCCGACGATCCGGCCCTTGGTGCGCTCGATCTGGTGCTCGAGCTTCTCGATCACGAGGTCGACGGCGATCAGCGGCACCTGGCCCGCCGCCTTGGCCCGGATCGTGTGCCCGTGCCCGGACATCACCACTTCACAGCAGTCCCGATCGTGAATCCTCGGATTGTGCTCCTCCGAGAAGTGGACCTCGGCCCGCTCCAACCCGGGACAGTGCTCGCCGACGTGGCGGACCTTCTCCTCGGTCAGGGCTCGAACCTCGTCGGACACGATCTTCCTACCATGCGTGATGACTACGTCCACTGGTACGCCTCCTCGGCATCGTTGATCGGGTTACTGCAGTTGGTGGCCGGTCCTCCTGGTCGGTCGGTGAAGGGACAGGGGATGGTGGTTTGTGAGCGGCGTGCGGCTGACCTGGTCTTTGACCCCACACTCGCCTGCAGGGGGAGTTGCGGCCGGACTCCGGCGGCACCGACCGTCTCCGGTCGGGAACCCTGCGGAGCCGCTACGGGCACGCGTCATCCCCTCTCCGCCCGCCCCCGACAGCCGGGGACGCCACGGGCAGGACTTACTCCTAAGCCGCACCATGCTCAGCAACCATGAGTTGCCTTACGTGGGTCGTTTCGCCTGCGACTGGCTTCGACTTGCAACCACAGACCCGCACGCTGCTCACGTGGACACTGTACGCCCGCGGCGGCCCGAAGGTAAGCGGCCCGGGCGAAGTTCACGTCGCCGCCACGACCGCGTCATCCAACCGAAACACGGCCGCCGCCCGGCCCGGTGCCGGACCGCTCAGCCGGCACCGCCGGCCAGGGCGGCCCTGATGTCGTCGACGGTGGGCACGGGGCCCGGGTCGATCCCCTCGTGGGCAGCCAGCAGCAGCGACACCACGTCGCCCACCAGCGCCAGGTCGAGCAGCTGGGCCAGGTCGCCCTCGCCGTGGGCCCGAACCTCGACCACGTCGGCCATCACCTCGCGCAGCACCTCGGTCGCCAGGTCGAACCGGCGGCTGACCTGGGGGTGCTCGGCGTCGTGACGCAGGTTCACCAGGGTCACCAGCTGCCGGGTGGCGTCCCCGTTCTGGCCCCAGCCGGCGACCTCGTTGTGGCAGAGCTCCGGGTGGACGTTCCAGAAGGCGGGCGCCTTGGCATTGAGGTTGATCTGGCACTTCCAGCGCAGGGCGGCCGCCGCCCCCAGGTCCTGTGCGCCGTGCACCAGGGGGATCGTCCGGCCGATGCGTCGCGCCGTCAGCTCGGCCACGTTGCCGGGCCGCGTCAACTGGTCCCGGCGACGCTGCAACTGGGTCACGGCCTGGTCGATCCACTGCTGGGCGCCGGGGAACAGCCCGATCCGCTCGAGGAGGACCAGCGGGGGGACCGCCATGGCCCCCAGTGCGGTCCGGGCCTCGGGGATCTTCACCGGGACCGGGACCAGCGGCACGTCCCATTCGCCCGACAGGCGGACCAGTTCGCCACCCCCCGACACGACCACCAGTGCGGCGCCGGCCTCGTAGGCGGCGGTGGCGGCCTCGACGGTCTCCTCGGTGTCCCCCGAGAACGACACGGCGATCACCAGCGACCCGGTGCCGACGTAGTCCGGCGGGACGTAGCCCTTGACCACGGTGACCGGGACCGGCATGAACGGGGCGGCGGCGGCGATCAGTACATCGCCCACGATCCCGCTGTCCCCCATCCCGAGGACGACCACGTTCTCGACCTCGTCGTGGCCGGGCAGCTGGTCGACCTGCTGGGCCGCCTCGACCGCCGCCTCGACCTGCTCGGGCAGGCCGAGGGTGGCCTCCCACAGGCCACGGGAGTCGACCGGTGGCGCCGACTCGGTCACGACCCGGCGGGCGAACCGGTGGTCACCGCACCACCGGCCCCGGCCTTGGCCGTCAGCCTGGCGTCCTCGGCGGCGTCCACGGTGGTCGCCTCGTCGGTCAGCATCACCGGGATCCCGTCGCGCACGGCGTACGTGCGGTGGAGCCGGGGGTTGAACAGCACGTCCTCGTCGGCGAAGTACAGCAGCGGGCCCTTGTCCTCGGGGCAGGCGAGCACGTCGATCAGGAGCGGGTCGAGCGTCATCGGGTGGTCCTCTCTGGGTGGTTCACGAAGATGGTGCGGTCGGGTCGTCGTGGCGCCCGGCGGGCGCGTCGGGTCGGTTCGGACGGGGTCAGGCGGTCAGCAGGCGGGCGATGGATGCCTGCACCTCGGCCACCCTCACGGCGCACGCCGCCTCGTCGGAGGCCTCCACGTTGAGGCGGAGCAGCGGCTCGGTGTTCGACGGGCGCAGGTTGTACCACCAGTCGCCCCGGTCGACGGTGAGCCCGTCGAGGCGGTCTGCCGTCCCGAGCGCCCCGCCGGCCGCCTCCACCTCGGCCGCCATCAGCTCGACGGCGCCGGCCGGATCGTCGACCAAGGTGTTGATCTCCCCCGAGGCGGCGTAGCGCTTGAAGGGAGCGAGCAGCTCGGACAGCGGCTTGCCGGTCACGCTCAGGAGCTCCAGCACGAGCATGGCGGCGATGATGCCCGAGTCGGCCCGGTAGTTGTCACGGAAGTAGTAGTGGCCCGAGTGCTCCCCGCCGAACACGGCGCCCGTCTCGGCCATGACCTCCTTGATGAAGCTGTGCCCGACCTTGGTGCGGATGCCGGTCCCGCCGTGCTCGGCGATCACCTCCGGCACCACCCGCGAGCAGATGCAGTTGTAGAGCACGGTGGCGCCGGGGTGCTTGTCGAGCAGCGTCGACGCCACCAGTGCGGTGGTCAACGAGCCGGAGACCGGCTCGGCGTGCTCGTCCACCAGGAACACCCGGTCGGCGTCCCCGTCGAAGGCGAGGCCGATGTCGGCACCGTTCTCGAGCACGAGGCGCTGGAGGTCGACCAGGTTCTCGGGCTGGATGGGGTCGGCCGGGTGGTTCGGGAAGTTGCCGTCGAGCTCGGGGAAGAGGATCTCGACCTGGAAGGGCAGTCCCTCGAAGACCTTGGGGGCCACCAGGCCGCCCATGCCGTTGGCCGTGTCGGCCACCACCGTGAGGGGGCGCAGGACCGAGGTGTCCACGAACGACCGGACGTGGTCGGCGTAGGCGTCGAGGACCGAGCGGTGCTCGAGGGCGCCGAGCGTCGCCGGATCGGGATCGGGCGGACCGTCCGCCGCCCACTGGTCGAGGAGCGCCTCGGCGGTGGCCTGGACCTCGGCCAGGCCGGTGTCGCGGCCGATCGGGCGGGCTCCGGACTGGCACAGCTTGAGCCCGTTGTACCGGGCCGGGTTGTGCGACGCGGTGAACATGGCGCCGGGGGCGTCCAGCTTGCCGGCGGCAAAGTAGAGGAGGTCGGTGGAGGCAAGGCCCAGGTCGACCACCGTGGCCCCCTCCGACCGGGCGCCCAGGGCGAAGGACTCCGACAGGGCGACCCCCGACTCACGCATGTCGCGGGCGACCAGGATCGTGGGTGCCCCGGTGAACCGGGCGACGGCCACCCCGATTGCGCGGAACTGGAGGGCGTTCAACTCCTCGGGGACCAGGCCCCGGATGTCGTAGGCCTTGAAGACGCTGGAGAGCGAGGACATGATCGGCTCATCCTAGGCCAGCCCCCGTGGTACCCCCGTGGAAGGATCGGGGCATGCAGCGGACCCCAAGACACCCCTACGGACCACGCCGGGGCCGCACTGCGACGGTGGTCTCCCTGGTGGCCCTCCTCGTCGCCCTGGTCGCCGGCGTGGGCGGTGCCGTGGACGCCGGGGCGGGTGCAGGAGCCGGGGCGGGGACGGGAGCCGGGGCGGGGACGGGGGCCGTCTCGACCGGGTCGTCCCCCCACGACACGGTGGTCCCCAGCTCCCACCTGGTCGTGGCGTCGGCCGGGGATGCCGCCACCGGCGGCTACTGGCTGGTGGCGACCGACGGCGGTGTCTTCGCCTTCGGCGCCCCGTTCGAGGGTTCGGCCGGGGCGCTGCCCCTGGTGCGTCCCGTGGTCGGGATGACCCCGACGGCCGACGACCGTGGCTACTGGCTGGTGGCCTCCGACGGGGGGATCTTCGCCTACGGCGACGCCGCATTCCACGGATCGATGGGCGCCAGCCCGCTCAACCGGCCCATCGTGGGCATGGCGGCGACGTCGGACGGGGGCGGCTACTGGCTCGTCGCCTCCGACGGCGGGGTCTTCGCCTTCGGCACGGCCCGATTCCTCGGTTCCACGGGCGCCAGCCCGCTCAACCGGCCCATCGTGGGCATGGCGGCGACACCGGACCGAGGCGGCTACTGGCTCGTCGCCTCCGACGGTGGGATCTTCGCCTTCGGAGGCGCACCGTTCCTCGGCTCGACCGGGGCGATCACCCTCAACTCGCCGATGGTCGGGATGCAGGCGGCCGACGGGGGCTACCGCCTGGTGGCGGCAGACGGCGGCCTCTTCTCCTACGGGACCCCGTTCGCCGGGTCGGCGGTGGGCCTGGTCCGGCGCCGGGCAGTCTCGCTCGACACCAGCGGCACCGGCTACCGGATCGTGTCGTCGGACGGGTCCGTCTACGCCTTCGGCGGCGCCGCCTACCTGGGCTCGGTTCGGGTCCCGCCGCTGGTCGGCCTGGTGGTGACGATCGACCCCGGGCACGACGGCGGCAACGGCGGCGCGTCCGGCTTCATCAGCACGCCGATCGACGGCGGTGGGTTCATCGAGCCGTGCGACACGGCCGGCACCTCGACGGCGGGCGGGTACGACGAGCACGCCTTCAACCTCGACGTCGCCACCCGCCTGATGGGGCTGCTCCGGGCCGGGGGTGCCACCGTGGTGCTGACCCGCGCCACCGACACCGGGGTGGGCCCGTGCGTCAACACCCGGGCGGCCATCGGCAACGCCGCCGGGTCGGACGCCGCCATTTCGATCCACGGCGACGGCGGGCCGGTGGGTGGTCGGGGCTTCGCCGTCGACGTCCCGGTGCCGGTGGTCAGCACCATCAGCGACAACCGGGCCATCGTGGCCCCGTCCGCCCAGCTGGGTGCCGATGTGCGGGACGGGTTCCTGGCCGACACCGGCATGCCGGTCTCGGACTACGCCGGCACCGACGGGATCGCGCCCCGGTCGGACCTCGGTGGCCTCAACCTGTCGACGGTGCCCAAGGTCCTCGTCGAGTGCGGCAACATGCAGAACCCGGTCGACGCCGCCCTCCAGCAGGACCCGGGATGGCGCCAGCGGGCCGCCCAGGGGCTCGCCGACGGCATCACCGCCTTCCTCGTCCAGCGCCAGCTCCCCTGAGGGTCCCGGTTCGCCCGACCCCGCACCGGACCCGACCGGTCAGGCCGGCCCACCGGCCTCGCCGTCGGCCAGCAGGCCGATGACATCGCCGCTCATGGCGTCGCACAGCTCCGCCAGCAGCCGCATCCGCGCCTCGAGCCCGTCGGCCACCAGGAGCCGCTGAAGGTCGAGCGATGCCAGGGGCGCCATGTCGCACAGCTGCCAGCCGATCTCGTCAGGGTCCCCGGAGATGCGCAGGCTGTGGGGCAGGGCGGGAACGTCGCCCAGCTCGGACAGCAGGGACCGCAGGCGCCGCAGCGACCCCTCCGCCGCCGTCAGCACGGCGCCGGGGCACACTCGTCCGGGGTCGGGCAGGTCCTCGACCAACGCGCACGGATACGGGTCGTCGAGCAGCCAGTCCTCGACGCGCACCCGGCGCACGCCCGTGGCCACCACCAGCATCCGTCCGTCGTCGAGCTCGGCGACGTTGGCGATCCGGGCCACGGTGCCGACGTCTGTCCGCTGGTCGCCGCCGCCGACCTCGGAGCCCCGGGCGATCAGGACGACGCCGAACTCGCCGTCGGTGTCGAGGCAGTCGCCCATCAACGTCCGGTAGCGCTCCTCGAACACGTGCAACGGCAGGCCGGCCTCGGGGAAGAGGACGGTGGAAAGCGGGAACATACCGAGCCGGTAGCTCACGGGAACCGCCCCGCTCCGCCGGCGGCGGTCCGGGCGGTCCTGCGCGCCACGGCCGCCCTGCGGGTCCGCCGGTCGACGACGAACAGGATCGCCACGGCGGCAACGGCGGCCACGGTGATGAGCTGGCCGAGGGTGTCGGCCGCCGACCGCCCGTAGGTGACGGTCACATCGTGGCTCGTCGGGACCACCACCATCAGGTTGGGGGCCGCCCGGTAGGGGCCGTCGGCACCCGAGGCACGCCAGTTGGGGAAGTACGAGACCCGGACCTCGACCGGCACCCCCACCCGGTCCACGTGGAACGAGATCGACTGGTCGCTCTGACGGACGTCCGACACCGTGGTGTTCGGCTCCGGCACCGCCGGCGGATGGGGGTCCCCGGTCACCACCCGGGTCCAGGCGGCCGGCCCGGCCGCCGTCGGGACCACGCTCCACCGAGACGGGGTGTTGAACCAGGCGACCGAGGGCGGCAGCCACGAGCCCTGGTCGGGCTGGACACCCGTCCACACCACCGGTCGGTTGGCCAGCGGGACCACCAACTGGGAGTCGGCGATCCGGTACACCCTCCACGTCGTGTCGAGGGACTGGCCGTTGTAGGAGGTGATCCACGGCCCGCTCGTACCGACCAGCGTGGCCGCCGGGTCTGCGGATGCCGCCTGCTGCACGGCGGTGGACGACGTCAGGAAGTAGCGGACCCCCATCTGCTGGAGGTGCTGGATCCCGAGGGGGACGTCGAGACCGCCGTAGGCGCCGTCGGGGACGGCCACGACGGCGCGCGACGGGCTGGGCGACACCTCGTCCTGGACGATGAAGTGGAACGGGGTGGACGAGGCCGACTCGAAGAGCAGGCCCTCCTGGCTGCCGATGCAGCCGTTGGTGAAGTATGGCAGCAGCATGAGCGATTCGGTGGTGCCGAACCGGTTGAGGGACGGGTCGTACTCCCACATCGTCCGGCCGCACCCCTGCTCGGCGCCGACCTGGCGCATCATCCGGATGACGGCCTGGAACTCCGGGTAGTCGGCCTTGCGCTCGTACCCGCTGTAGTTCCACGCCGCCCAGGCGCTCGGCTGGTCGGCCCCCACGTGCACGCCGATGTCGGCCAGGGCCGACACACCCCCCGGGTGCCCGGCGACCACCAACGGTGGCACCACGGCCAGGCAGGCGGCGGCCAGTGCCACGAGCGGTCCGACCACCGCGCCGGCGGCCACCGCCGAGGGCACCGGTCTGCGGTACGGGGTCACCCGCCGGCCGGGCGCCCAGTCCTGCCCGTCGGTCGAGGCCAGCCGGGTGCGCAGGTCGCGCACCCACTGGTTGAGTCGGCGCCGGCGGGCCAGACGGGCCGCGGCCGAGACCAACTCGGCCACCGCATAGCCGGCCAGGAGGTAGAGGCAGAGGAACCACAGGGGGAGGAACCGGACGTTGTAGAGCTTGCCGGCCGGGTCGAGGATCAGCGCGGCGGCCGACAGTCCCGCCAGGATCACCAGGAACAGCGCCATCCGGTTGCGCCGGACGACCAGGGCGACGACGCCGACGACGTCGAGCGCCAGGACCCAGCGGAAGGAGCCCGGGAACAGCAGGTGGGGATAGCCGAAGACCTTGGTGTAGCCCATGTCGGTCGTGTAGGCCTGGCCCAGGCCGAACGGCACCAGCCACCACGCGCACAGGCCCAGGCCGACCACGGCGACCGCCACCGCCCAGAGCACCCGCCCGCCCCACCGGTGCCCGGCGGCCACGGCCCGCCGGTCGCGCCCTGCGGCCCGGACCAGATCGGTGTCGAGCAGGACCAGGACGACGGCGCCCGCCGCGGCGAACAACGCCGGGATCAGGTGGCAGAGCAGGGTGGCGGCCAGGAGGACGGCTGCCAGCGCCCGGTGCCGTCCGGTGCGGAGCCCCGAGGCCACCACCCCCAGGAAGAGGAGCGAGAACGACAGGCTGAGGGAGAACGAGAACTCGCCGGCCAGGGTCGACAGCAGGTTCCCGCCATAGATGGAGAAGCTCGGTTCGAACAGGAACGGCAGCGTGGCGGCGGCCAGGCAGGCCGGTACCGGGTCGCGCATCCCGGCGAGCCGACCGAAGGCCCAGGCGCACACCGGTAGCAGCAGGCTGCCCAGGACCGTGACGAGCTTGAACGCCACGTCGTAGGAGAACACCGCGTTCAGGAACACGGTGAGGAGCCCCGGCAGCGGAAAGTAGAAGCTGTACAGCGGGAACCCGTCGTACCAGCCGGGGTCCCACCCGGTGATCTGGCCGTGGGTCAGCAGGTGCGACTCGAGGAACTTCGGCAGGGCGACGTGGGCACCGGTGTCGCCCCCGGCCGTGGTGGTCCCGAGGAACAGGAGGTTCGGGTGCAGCTGGGTGAGGGTGACGACGACCACCCCGAGCACGGCCGCCAGGTTGGCCCAGACCGGCCACACCGACCGACGGGTGCACCGCTCCCACCACGGGGTGCGCTGCGCGTGCACGGCGGGGATGTCGGGGAGCGGAGCGACTCCGGCGTCGACCCCGGTCTCCCCGGCGCCGGCCGCATGGTCGGGACCGTGGACGGTCACCATCGGATTGCCGGCTTCCCCCACCGCCATCTCAGGACAGGCCCGGCAGGAGGAGCGTCACGGGGCAGACCACCGCGGTCAGGGCCAGGAGGTTGAACGCTCCGTGGGCCACGATGTTCATGCCGAGGCGGCCCGTCCGGTACGACACGGCGCCGAGGACCAGTCCGAAGAGCGCCAGGCCGGCGAACTGCAGCAGTTCGGCGTGGATGGCCCCGAACAGGAGCGCCGAGACCACCACGGCCAGCGTCGGGCCCACCCAGCGCCCCCAGTGGCCGAACAGCCGGGCCAGCGCCCGCAGCAGCACGCCGCGGAAGAACAGCTCCTCGAAGAACGGGGCCCCGACCACCGTGGCCGCGCCGATCACGAACCAGCCGACCCCGTGGGCGCTTCCGGTGAGCCGCTGGGCGGGTGCGCTGAACTGCTGGTGGAAGTTGTGGATGTGGGACTGGAATGGCAGGTAGAGCAGGGCCACCAGGTACTGCCCGGCGACCCCGATGGGGAGCCCGAGGACGTCGACCCAGCGGAAGCGGATGCCGAGGTCGGGCCCGAGTTGCTTCGTCCCCCGCAGCCGGCTGGCCAGGACTGCCGCCCCCAGGAATCCGCCCCACAGACCGCACAGGGTGGAGACGACGTACCAGGTGGGCGGCTCGGCCAGCTTCGACAGGGCGGTGAGCTCGTGGTACCGCCCGGCCAACGCGCTGGCGATCCCCACCGTGATGGCGGCGAGCACCTGGCCACCCAGGAAGCCCAGGCCGGCGTAGAACGTCCACATCCACGCCGTGCTGGACGTCGTCGGCACGGCCCCGGCGTCGAGCTGGCGGCCCAGGGGGACGTCGCCGCCGAGGAGCGTCCGCCACCGGGGAGCAGGGGCGTCCGGCCCACGCCCGCCATCGGCGGTCGGCGGGTCCGGCACGGGTGTGGCGAGCGATGTCTCGGGCGTGGCGGCGGACGGTGCGACGGGGCCCGTGGCATCCACCGCCTGTTCGGGCCGGTCGTTCACCCTCCCACGATACCGACCGGGCCCCCGGACCGGGCGCCGCGCCACCACGGGGGCGATGCGTCACGCCCCCGTGGTGGCGCATAGCATGAAGGGGTGACCCCGCCCAACCCTGACATTCCCGGCGGACCGGCCTCCCCGAGCGGGACCGGCCAGGATTCGCCCGGGCAGAACAAGAACCGGATCATCCTGGCCGTCGTCATGGTCGTGGTGGTCCTGGCCGTGGTCTTCGGTTCCAGCGTGATCAAGAAGTCCAACACGACCAAGCTCACCTACAATTCCTGGGTCTCCCAGGTCGACGGCAAGCAGGTCAAGACGGCCACGGTCGACCAGAGCAACGGGACCATCACCGGCACGCTGGCCGACGGCACGAGCTACACGGTCAACGGGCCCAATCCGGTCACCGACTCCCAGCAGGCGGTGCTGAAGACGCTCGGCCCCAACGCCAAGTACATCACGACGACGCCCAACCCCCTGCTGTCGCTCCTCTACACCTTCGTCATCCCCATCGCCCTCCTGGGCGCCGTGTTCCTCTGGTTCAGCCGTCGGGCCCAGGGCCAGATGGGCAGCATCATGTCGATCGGCCGGTCCAAGGCCAAGCTGTACTCCACCGAGCGGCCGTCGACGACGTTCGACGACGTGGCCGGCTACGACGGGGTCAAGCTCGAGATCAGCGAGGTCGTGGACTTCCTGAAGACCCCCGCCCGGTTCAAGGACATCGGTGCCCGCATCCCCAAGGGGATCCTGCTCGTCGGGCCCCCGGGGACCGGCAAGACCCTCCTTGCCCGGGCCGTCGCCGGCGAGGCGGGGGTGCCGTTCATGTCGGTCAGCGGCTCGGACTTCATGGAGATGTTCGTGGGTGTGGGCGCCAGTCGGGTCCGCGACCTGTTCGCCACCGCCCGCAAGCAGGCACCGGCCATCGTGTTCATCGACGAGATCGACTCCATCGGCCGCAAGCGCGGCGCCGGCCTCGGTGGCGGGCACGACGAGCGTGAGCAGACCCTCAACCAGATGCTCTCGGAGATGGACGGCTTCGACCCCACCGAGGGGGTCGTGGTCATGGCCGCAACCAACCGACCCGACATCCTGGACGCCGCCATCCTCCGCCCCGGCCGGTTCGACCGGCAGATCGTCGTGCCCCTGCCCGACCTCGACGAGCGGCTGCCCATCCTCCAGGTCCATTGCAAGGACAAGCGGGTCGACCCGACCGTCGACCTCGGCAGGGTCGCCCGCGGCACGCCGGGGATGAGCGGCGCCGACCTCGCCAACCTGGTCAACGAGGCCGCCCTCCACGCCGTCCGCCGGGGTTCGGCCGTCATACAGAACGAGGACTTCGAGGCATCGCGGGACCGGGTCCTCATGGGCCAGCGCCGGGAGAGCCTCGTGCTGTCCGGTGCCGAGAAGGAGCGGGTCGCCTTCCACGAGGGCGGCCACGCCGTGCTGGCCTACGTGCTGCCGGACGCCGACCCCGTACACAAGGTCACCATCCTGCCGACGGGGATGGCGCTCGGCGTCACCATGCAGCTCCCGATGGAGGAGCGCCACATCCATCCGCGCCAGCACATCGAGGACTCCCTCGCCGTGCGCATGGGCGGGCGGGCCGCCGAACTCCTCGTCTACGGCGACCTGTCCACCGGTGCCAGCAACGACCTCGTGGGCAACACCGAACTGGCCCGTAAGATGGTCCGCGAGTGGGGCATGAGCGACAAGATCGGCCCCATGGCGTGGGGCTCGCAGGGCCAGGTGTTCCTGGGTGAGGACCTGATGCACACCCGCGACTACTCCGAGCACACCAGTCAGGTGATCGACGACGAGGTGGAGTTGATCCTGCGGGCGTCGGAACAGCGTGCCCTCGAGGTGCTGGCCCGCCACCGGGGTGGGCTCGACGCCGTGGCCCGGGCGCTGCTCGACGAGGAGACCATCGACGGCGAGACCGTCGGCCGGCTGGTCGACACGGCCTACGGCCGACCGGTGCACGCGGCCGGGGTCAAGTCCGTTCCGCCGATCTTCGTCGCCAGCCAGCACGGCCCGACCGGGGCCGACAACGCCGACGGCCCACCGGCCGACGGGGCCGTCGGTGCGGACCCCATGCCCCCGTCTCCGGTGCCCTCCGCCTCGGCGGGACAGGCTGCAGGCCCCGAGTCGACCCCGGCCGGTGAGCCGGCCGGATCGGTCTCGAGCGCCTCGGATGCCGATGCGGCACCGCTGGGTGGGTCCCCGGCCCCGGATGCCGGTTCCCCCAGCGCCCAGCCGCAGACCGGGCACTGGCCGCCGCCGCCCGCTTCGTGGCCATCGACCCAGTCGCCGTGGCCGCCGCCCCCGCCTCCGCCTGCATCCCGCTGACCCCGGCACGAGGTCCGGCGCCGGGCTGTCGGCACACGTGGCCCACTTCAGCGGTGGACCGGCTCCGGCGGCCCCGCCCGCACCGGCAGGCCTAGCCGCCCGGGTCGGACCTCCGTGCTCCGGTGGGCCAGCTCAGGGGGCGAGCACGAAGCCGGTCGAGGCCACCACGCCCGGTGCCCCAGCCGGGTAGCCGTCCATCTCCACCCCGATCGGCCCGGACCCTGACACCACCAGCGGATCGAGCCCGCCCACCTGCTTCGTCGGGAAGACAGCCAGCCCTCCGGCCGGCACCCGGGCCGTCACCAACGTCGCTCCGCTCCGCAGTTGCCGCACGGTCACGGTGACCGCGGACGAACCAGGGTTGACTACCGCCACGCTGGCGATGGTCGCGCCCGGGACCGCCGGCAGCCCCGGTTGCCCCGGCCCCACCACCAGCCACGTCGACGCGGTGGCCGTCGTGCCACCGGCGATGCCACCCTGCGGTGCGGTGCCGCCCGCGGGAGCGATCACCGTGCGGCCCACGACCACCGGGCCCGACGCCGCCACCGTCAGCGCATAGGTGGTCCCGAGCGGCCAGCCGGCGACGGCCGACACCGCGTACGGCAGGACGGTGCGGGCCGGCACGGACACCTGGTGGGGCAGGACGGTGGCGCCCGGCAGTGACGCGGTCACGGTGGCCGTCACCGGTGTCGTGCCCGGGTTGGCGATGGCCAGGGTGACGCTGCCGCCCGGGAGCGCCGTGGTCTGGGCGAACCGCCACGTGGCCGACGGGCCGGGGGTGCCGGTCAGCAGGGCCAGGCCGGACCCGCCGGGGACCACCATCTGGTCGAGCTCGCTCGCCACCACCGCGCCGGAGGTGGCCTGCACCAGCGTCGCCACCACCGACTGGTCCTGGACGTAGGTGCCCAGCGTCTCCACCACGACCTGACCGGCGCCGACCGCCACCCCCTGGTACGACTGCGGGTCGAGCACCGTGCCGGAAGCGGTCAGGAAGGTCACGTCCACCACGGCCGGTGCCGCCGTCGGATTGTAGAGGGAGAGGTCCAGCAGTCCGGTCGATGTCGATCCGCCGGCGAAGTCCCACTGCGACGACACCTGAGTGACGCAGGGCGCCGTGCTCCAGCCCTGGGGTGCGCCCACGACCGCGGTTCCGGTCACCCCTCCCGAGGCGAAGGCGAACGAGGCCGCGAAGGCGCCGGCGGGCAGTCCGAGGGCCGGGTTGACCACGCCGGTCCCGTGGGCCGGCACCCCCACAGTCGTGCGGACCGGTGTGCCCCCCGCCGCCGACACCACGGTCTCCACCCCGGTGGCCGGCGCGTTCGTCGTGTTGGCCAGGACGATGGTCGTAGTCGCCCCGGTACCGGCGTCGGCGCCGGCGCCGGTTGTGCAGAAGAAGGACGAGGCGTGGGCATCGGCGGGCGCCACCGACGTGCCGTCGCCTGGCGCGGGGGCCGACGGGGCGGCGGACGGCGGGGCCAGTGCCGACACGGCGCCGATGCCGAGCAGCGCCGCGGCCACGGCCACGATCACCACGGTGCGGCCTTCCACCGGCCGCAGTGCCTGGCGGCGGCGTGCCGCCCGTGACCGGACCGGGGTGGCCTCGGGCCGCACTGCACCGTCGGTCGGGTCGGCACCTGACGCCGTGGGCACCGCGTCGTCCGGAACCGGGGCATCGTCCGGGCCGATGGGGTCGTCCGGGCCCGGGCCCTGCGCTCGCCCGCTTCCGGACGTCACAGCTCGCCGTCCTCGAGCGACCAGGCGTCCTCCAGCGGGTCGGCGTCGCGGGACCGCCCCGGTGACCAGCTGCGAGGCCGGCCCACCCGCTCCCATTCGCGATGGATCCGGCGCCGGTCGACCAGGGCGACGAGCACCAGTGCCCACACCAGTACCGAGTAGACGCCCAGGACCAGGGGCAGGATCCCGCCGTCGAAGCGCAGGGTCCCTTCGGTCCGGGCCGGCACTGCATACCGGGCAGCCCATCCGAAGGCCGGTGACCGTTGGGCCTCACCTGCTGGGGATGAGAGGGCGAAGCTGCCCGACGGCGCCACCGAGGCGAACACGGTGCCCCGGGCGAGTGGGCCCTCGAACGATCGCGCCGCCGACGCACCCGGCAGGACGGGAACGGCACCGGGTACCAGGGGCGTGGACGGGCTTCCGCCGAGAGGCGCGCCGGCAGCGGCCGTTCCGGGTGCCCCGGGGACCTCGGACCGCTGCGGCACCCATGCGGCGTTGGCGTAGACGGTGATGCCGGTCCCCGACAGCACCGGTTGGAGGTCGAGCTGGTACCCGAGGGCGGGCAGGAGGTCGCTCGGGACCGGGTAGGCCGTGGGGCTCTGTTCGCCGGCGATCTCGGGGGCCAGTGCGGTCAGCACGGCCACGTAGCGGATGGCGGCCGGGGCCAACAGGCTACCGAGCCGGTCGGTGCGGCCGGACCTGGCCTGGTCGATGGCTGCGCCCAGCTCGACGGCCGGCCCCGGGGACGTACCGTTCCACAGCCATCGGGCGTCCGCGGGGCCGTTCTCCGACGTGGCATAGGCGAGCCCGTCCCCGGCGGACCAGCTTCCCTGGTCGAGGCTACGGGGGTCCCCCACCCACAGCACCCGGAAGGCGCCGTCGGCGGTCTTGGCGTGCATCCAGGCAACCGACTGCGAGAAGTCGTTGACGGGCAGGTCCCAGCGGCCCGGCAGCGTCGACAGCAGGGTCGGCAGCGACGCCAGGGCCACGGCCAGGATCCCGAACGCGGTGGCCACCTGGCGCCACCCGAACTCCGCCTTGCGGAGGTCGCGCTCGAAGGCCGCCACCCCGAGGCCGATCGATGCCGCCGTGGCCGCGGCCGCCGGTCCGAGCAGCACCAGCGGGTCGACGGCCAGTGGGCCGGTCAGGCCCCGTCCGGTCGCCCAGGCGGCGAACCAGAAGACCAGGGCGATGGCCCAGAACCGTGCCGCCCACCGGAACCGGACCCCCCGGGCCAGTACCAGCGGCGCCACCGCCCCGACCAGGAACCCCCAGGTGAGCGGCGACCCGCCGATCGGGCCGACGGCGAAGCGCAGGACCGTTCCCCACGACGAGGCGCCCGAGGTCGGCGTCGGCACGCCGAACACCGCCAGCAGTCCCCGGCCGGATGCAAGGACCCCGATCGTCCACGGCAGGCAGACCAGCAGGGCGACGGCGGTCGACCCGAGTGCCAGGCGGAGCGACCGGCCCGTTGACGCGCCGTCGTGGAACAGGACCGATGACAGCACCATGACGAGTGCGATCACCACGACCACCAGCGCCGCGGCGGGCACGAACGAGATGAGGACGGCCTCCAGCACGCCGAGGGCCAGGGCACCGCCGAGCAGGCCGTGACGCGACGCCCAGGCACCGGCCGGGGGGGGTGGCCCGTCCACGGCAGCACCGGGCGCAAGGGGGGCCTCGACCCGGCGCACGAACGGCTCGAGCCCGGTCGAGCGCAGGAGCGTGGCCAGGACCCATGGGGTCCCGGCGTAGGCCACCAGTGCGCCCCATCGGCCGAGGGCCAGGGCGTTGTACGGGAGGGGCATGGCCAGGTACGCCAGGGCGGTCACCAGCGACGCCCGCTGCGAGCCGAACGGACGGATCAGGCGCACCGCTCCCCAGGCCCCCAGGGGCAGGCACCCGAAGATCAGCACCTTCTGGGTGAGCCCCATGGCGCCGAGCAGCAGCGTGCCCACCACCCCGGCGATCCCGAGGGCAGGTGCGGCCGGTGCCGTCGTCCCGACGCCCGAAGGGTGCCACCCGGTGAAGAATTGGGACAGGGTGGACGACCAGGAGGGAAACGGCGTGAACTGCCCGATCGCCGGCAGGCGGCCCGTGAGCACCCCTCGGGAGCCGATGACGACCACCAGCGCCACCGTCAGCCACACCGCCAGGCGGGCACGGCCGCTGACCCTGCCGGCCACGGTCTCGTCGTCACCCGCCTCGACCTCGACCGTCTCACCGACCGCCACAGCGGGCACGGCGGCCTCGGCGGCGGCCAGTTCGTCGGCATGGGCTCCGTGGAACCCGAATTGGAAGACCCGGCGGAAGTAGGCCGACAGCCGGGCACTCCCCCGGACCTGGAGGAGTCGGATCTCCTTGTCCCCCACCCGGCGCCGGGCCTGCAGACTGGCCCGCTGGGCCCGCACCACGCCGAGGCGGCCCAGGTTCCAGCGCCAGGCGCGCACCACCGCCCGGGCCCGGGCCCGGTTGCCGGCGAGCTCGGCCACCAGCACCTCGCCCACGGCGAGCAGGAACACCTGGGGCAGCACCCGCAGCAGGTGGCTCCGGGAATAGCACTTGAGCACGGCCAGGAGCTCGTGGCGTCGCTGGAGCTCCTGCAGGGTCACCGGATGACGCGGGGCGTCGGCCGTCGCGTCCGCCACCAGGTCGGGTCCCCCCTCGGAAGCACCGTCGGCCATGACCACGTCGGCTGCACCCACGTCGGCCGTGACCACCTCGGCTGCATCCACCTCGGCTGCATCCACGTCGGCTGCATCCACGTCGGCCGTGACCACGGGCGCCGATCCGGCCCCCGTGGATGCCCCGACGGCCGTCACCACCAGGAGGGACGGGGCCAGGGCCTCGGAGCCGGAGGCGAGCTCCTCCAGGTGGCGGACGCGGGCCTCGGGAGCGACCAGGATGCGGGCACCCACCACCTGGGCCCGCCAGCACAGGTCGAGGTCCTCCCCCATGGCCACGATCGCGGGGTCGAACCCGTCGAGTTCGTCGAACAGGTCGGCACGGATCAGCGTGCACCCCCCGGGTGCCACGAAGACGTCCCGGACGGCGTCGTGCTGGCCGTGGTCGATCTCGTGCGGCTGGACCCGTTCGACCACGGATCCGCCCTTGTCGACGCTCATCCCCACATGGACCAGGAGCTGGGGGTCGTCCCAGCTCACGACCTTGGGCGAGACCACGCCGGCGTTCGACCGGAACGCCTCCTCGACCATCAGGTGGACGGCGTCGGCGTCCAGGGCGACGTCGTCGTGGCAGACCAGGTAGTAGGCGGCCCCGTCCACCATGGTCCGCACATGGTTCACCGTGGCTCCGAAGCCGCGGTTCTCGTCCATGCGGCGGACGTAGGCCGAGGGCAGCACCGCCGCGACCCGGACCGCCAGTCCGTCACCGGCGCCGGTGTCCAGGACCAGGACGGACAGTTCTCCGTAGTCCTGTGAGGCGATCGAGGCCAGCGTCTCCTCGAACCACGGACCAGGATCGTGGGCGACGACGACGGCGACGACCGGCGGGGCCAGTGTTTCCATCAGGGGTCAGAGGCTATCGGGCCGGAGAGGTCCCCAGGATGCATCCCCACCGGTTCGCACCCTGCCCCGACGTACCCTCGGGGCAGGGTGCCCGGAAGCCCCCCTCGGGCATTCCGCTCGCCGGGCACCGTGCCGCCGCCGGGCCCAGGACCTGCCACAGCGACCGGTCGCCTCCGGACCGGCAGAGCCCGGGCTGCTCGCCGGGTGCTTGCAAATGTTTATCATCAGGTATACAGTTGTATTCGAGCACGGCAGCGGGACCTGGACGCAGCGTCCTGATGCCGTGCGGACAGCACGAGCCGGAATCCCCGTACCACGACCCAAGGAGCACCCCATGCCTGACATCAACACCGACATCACCAAGGCCGCCAAGGACATCGCAAGCGTCGCCAAGGACGCCACCTACGTCGTCATCGGCGCGGGCGTCCTCGGCTTCCAGCAGGTCCAGGTCCAGCGCCGTGAGCTCATGGCCAAGCTGCAGGAGCCGTCCACCATCGCCGAGCGGGTGTCGTCTGTCCGCGGCGACGTCACCGAGGCCGTCCACTCCATGGACACCCACGTCGAGGACCTCATGGACCGCGTCGAGGAGATCATCGAGCGCGTCGAGGCGGTGTTCGCTCCCTTCGAGGACCGGCTGCCCGAGCAGGCCCGCGACATCACCAAGAAGGCCCACGTCCAGGCCAAGGACGCCCGCACCCAGCTGCGCAACCTGCGCCCGACCGCCGTCGCCTGAGCGACGCACACTGCTGCCGGGCGACCCCCCCTCGCCCGGCGCACCTCCGGCGGCCTCCGGGCCCCGGACGACACGGACCGACCCCTTCGGTCCCCAGGAGAACGGCCTGCGTCGAGCGGGCCGTTCTCCGCGTCCGGGACCTGACGGTCCCGGCCACGACCGGAGACAGACGGCGCCACAGCAAGGGACCTTTTGCCCTGGTGCACCTGCCGGACCTCCTGGCAAGCTCCCCCGAGAAAGGAGTGCCGATGGGGCTGGGAGTTCCGGATTCGGAGGGCTCGTACCCGTGGTACCGGACACACGCGCGTGCCGCCATCCTCATGTCCGTGGGGCTCTTCGTCGCCGTCACGGCCCTCCACGTCGTCGTCAACGGCACGGGCGAGGCGGTCGACATCCTCTACGCGCTCCCTGTCGCGCTGCTGGCCATGTCGTTCGGGCTGCGGGGCGGCCTGATCGGAGCCGCCATCGCCTTCTCGCTGTTCACGGTGGTCGAGCTCGTCGACGGGGTCGGCGACATCGACGCCACGGGCTGGTGCTCACGTGCCGCCGGACTGCTCCTTCTCGGCGTGCTGCTCGGTCGGGCCTCCGACCAGATCGAGGCTGCACAGATCCGCTCGCTCGCCCTGCAGCAGGAGCGTCAGGCCATCGCCGAACAGGCGCGTCGCCAGCACGACGGCCTGGAGATCAGCGACTCGATCCTCCAGCACCTGGCCGTCGCCAAGTGGATGGTGGAGGTCGGCAGGTTCGACGAGGCGATCGCCATCCTCACCTCGACCATGGCGACCGGCGAGCGCATGGTGGCCGACCTGCTCCCGCAACGACGTGGCGCAGTCGACACCCGGCACGTCGTCGACGACACAGCCCGCCAGACCTGAACCGGTCGTCGGCCCCGCCGGCCGGAGCCGGCTCGGGCCGGAGCGGGCTCAGGCCGGAGCGGCCCGCCAGTGCGCCAGCACGTCGGCCAGTGTCTGGTCCAGTGTGAGTTCGGGGTTCCAGCCGGTGGCGTCCCGCAGGCGCGTCGGGTCCCCCCGCAGCACGGGCACCTCCACCGGCCGCATGAGCGCGGGGTCCTGGACCAGGGTCACCGAGCTGCCCGCAGCCGCCAGCAGGCGGTCGGCGATCTCCTGGATGGACACGTCGACGCCCGAGCAGACATTGTAGACAGTGCCGGGCGCACCGGACTCGATCAGCATCCGGTAGGACCGGACCACGTCGCGGACGTCGGTGAAGTCACGCCTGGCGGACAGGTTGCCCACCGGGATCTCCGTCGCCCCCGACCGCTCGGCGTCGACGATCCGCTTGGACAGGGCCGACACGGCGAAGTTGGGCGACTGGCCCGGGCCGATGTGGTTGAACGGGCGCACGACGACCACCTGCTGCCCATGGGCGAGCCAGGCCTGGGTGCACAGGGCCTCGGCCGCGAGCTTCGACGCGGCATAGGGGGTGAGCGGCGCCAGAGGTGACGACTCGGTCAGGGGTAGCTGGCCCGGGTCGGTCACCGCGCCGTAGACCTCCGCCGAGCTGGTGACCAGGACCCGCGGGTCGGTGCCACACTCGCGGGCGGCCCCGAGCAGCGCGGCGGTCCCGAGCACATTGACCTCGAGCACCCGCAGCGGCTCGTCCCACGACTTGCCGACGTGGGTCATGGCGGCCAGGTGGTAGACGGCGTCGGGGGCCGCGTCCGTCACCGCGGCCAGCAGCGCGGCCGGATCGGTGACCTCGACCTCCTGGTCGATCTGGACGACATCGTCCCCGCTGCCTCGTAGGTGCTCGGCCAGCCACGTGCCCACGAAGCCGCGGCCGCCGGTGATCAGAGAGCGCACGACGGGTCACCCTACCGGCTCTCCAGGCCCCCCGAGTACGCCAGACGATAGGCCGACACGTGGAGGTCGGTGCTCCGCTCCCAGGTGTGCCGCTCGACGATCCCGAACCCGAGCGCCCGGCGCTCGGACGCCGCCCGGTCGTCACCGGCTCCGCGCAGCACGGCGTCGAGGGCGCCGGCGAGTTCGTCGACGTCCCCGGGGGTGACGAGGACTGCACTCGCGCCGGCCACCTCCTCCATGGCCGTACCCCGGGTGGTGACCAGGGGGGCGCCGCAGGCCAGGGCCTCGAGCGCCGGCAGTCCGAACCCCTCGTAGAGCGAGGGGTAGACCACGGCCGTCGCCGACCGCAGCAGTGCAGGAATATCGTCGTCCCCCACATACCCGGTCCGGACGATCCGTCGACCCAGGCCGGAGGTCTCCACGGCGGTCTCCACGTCGTCCGCGCCCCAGCCGGCACCCCCGGCCAGTATCAGCAGCGCCTCCGGGTGGCTGGACGCGACCGAGGTGAAGGCACGGACCAGCGTGGGGACGTCCTTGCGGGGCTCGAGCGTCCCGACGAACACCACCATCGGGCGGTCCGCGGTCATCCGGGCATCGAGGGCCGCGAGCCGGGCCGCGTCCGCACCCGGCCGGGGCTCGTCCGGTCGGAACCGGACGGCGTCCACCCCGTGAGGGGCCACGACGACCTGGGCAGCTACCCGGCACCACCGGTGCAGGGCGTCCGCGGTGACCTGGCTCGGGCACACCACGACGGCGGCCTCCCGGGCCGCACGGGCGATCGCCCGCCGAAAGAGCAGGACCTTGGAGCGCTCGTGCCAACGGGGCTCGTCGAAGAAGCTCAGGTCGTGCACGGTCACCACCGAGGGGACCGGACACCGCCGGGGCATGGTGTAGTGGGGACCGTGGTGGACGGCGGCTCCCGACGCCGCCACCAGCGGTCCGAGGCGGAGCTGCTCCCAGACCAGGCGGAGTGGTCGGGCGTCGGGGGCACCGCCCAGCAGGTTCCCGGGGGCCACCAGCGGCGCCCAGCGGGCCCGGTCACCGGACCGGCTGCACAGGACCAGGTCGATGTCCGGCCGAACCGCCAGTCCCCCCGCCAGCTGGAGGATGTAATGACCCGCACCCACCGGGCGCTCGGGCACGGCGCTCACGTCGAGGGCGACACGCAGGACGTCGCCGGTCACGTCGCCGGTCACGTCGCCGGGCGCCGGTCGGCTCCCACCGGGGTCAGCGGGCACCCGGCACCGTCCGCTCCCCCACGGCCTGCTCCCACACGTCCCGGTGGCGCCGGGCGATCGACGCCCAGCTGAGCTCCGTCGACCGGACGGCCCCACGGTGGACGAGCTCCTCTCGCGTGCCCTCGTCGGTCGCCACCCGCAGGAGTCCCTCGGCGATCGACGCCGTGTCGTTGGGATCGACCTCGTAGGCGGCGTCCCCGGTGCTGGGCAGTGGACTGGCCACGACCGGGGTGCCCACCGACATGGCCTCCACCGGGGGCAGTCCGAAGCCCTCGATGAGCGGGACATAGGCCAGGAGCCGGGCCGATGCGTACAGTCCCGAGAGCTCCTCGGCCGACACCGTCCCGGCGTGGACGACCCCGGTGGTCGGCGCCACCTGTTCGCCCCATCCGGACGGGCCCACCATGACCAGCGGCCACGGCCCGGGCAGCGAGTCACGGATGGTGCCGTACGCCTCGACCAGCCGCTGCAGGTTCTTCCGGGGCTCGAGCGTCCCGACGCACAGCAGGAAGGGCCCGTGCACGCCGAGTCGGGCCAGGTGGGCTGCCGCAGCGCCCGCGTCCGGCGGGGGCAGGTGGTCCGACCCCATGGGAATGACGGTGATCCGCGCCCGGTCGGCGCCCGCCCCCGCCAGGTCGTCTGCCACCACGTCGGCGGGCACCACGAACCGGTCGGCGCGCTCGAGCGCACGGGCCAGGGCGCCCTCGTGCCACCTGCGCCCCCGCGCCGGGTAGGCATCCGGGATCCGCCGCCACAGGAGGTCGTGCACGGTCACCACCAGGGGCGACCGACCGGGCTCGAGCGTGGCGAGCGACACGGCGTGGACCAGGTCGACGTCGGACGGTGCCCGGATCAGGCCGTGGTCCCAGGCCCGGGTGAGGAGCGGCCCGGGCAGCGCCGACGTGCGCACCTCGTGACCGAACGCAGCCAACGGGTCGGGGGTGGCACCGGACCGGCTCGCCGTCAGGACGAGTTCGGGGGCGCTCGCCGGATCGGCAGCTGCCAGTTCGTCGAGGCCCTGGAGGAGTCCGAGCACGTAGGTGCCGATGCCGCCGGCCACCGACCGCCGCAGCTGCTCGGACAGCAACAGGACCCGGAGCCGGCTCATCGGGGTCCCGTCCGTCGCCGGGGTGCCTCCGCGACAGCGTCCCGGTAGAGGTCGACCAGGCCGGCGGCGCACGCCTCCCACGAGAACCCCGCACTGCGGGTCCGGCCCCGGGCCACCAGGTCGTCCACCGCCGGTCCGCCGTCGAGGGCGCGCACCAGTGCGCCGGCCAGCGCGTCGCCGTCGCCCGGATCGACCAGCCACGCGCCGTCGCCCACGACCTCGGGGACGGCTCCGCCGGCGGTCGCCACCACCGGGACCCCGGCGGCCATGGCCTGCAGCGGCGGAAACCCGAACCCCTCGTACGTCGACGGGTAGGCAAGGACCGCCGCCCCGCGCAGCGTCATGGCCAGCGCGGCGTCGTCCAGGTAGCCGGGACGCACGATCCGGTCCCGCGCCGATGACGCCGCCACGGCATCGGCGAACCGCCCCGTACCCCAGCCGTCACCCCCCACCACGACCAGGGCGGTGTCGGGATGGGCGGCGGCCACGGCACCGAACGACCGGACCAGCAGCGGGTAGTCCTTGCGCGGCTCGATGGTCCCGATCGCCAGCACGTAGCGCCGGCACCCCTGCGGAAGCGGGATCCGCCGGACGGTGCCGCCGCGCTCCCCGGGCACCGGGCCGGGCAGCGGCGGGACCCCGTGGTGCACGGCCCGCACCCGGGCCGGGTCGACACCGAGCTCGGCCACGACCTCCTCCGCCACGAAGGCGGACGGCGTGTGCACCCAGGCGCCGTCCGCCACCGCCCGCCGGATGAGACCCGGGTAGGCCAGGGTCGGGGCGTCGCACAGCTCGGGGTACAGCGAGACGGTCAGGTCGTGGACGGTGACCACCCGGGCGGCACGGCGCGTCGGCGGCACCACGAAGTTCGAGCCGTGGACGACGTCGACGTCGCCCACGAACCACTCGACGGGCGGCACGGGGAACCGGGTCCAGGCGGCGTGCAGCGGGCGGGCGGGCATGGGGCGCTGTGCGGTGCGCACCCCGTGCGGCACCCGGCCGGCGATGCCTTCGCGACGCCGCCAGCTCACGGCGAACGCCGACAGGTCGATGTCCGCCCTGCGGGACAGTCCGCCCAGTGCGCCTGCACAGAAGACCCCCACACCGGTCGGTCGTCCGAGCAGCGGTGTGGCGTCGAACCCGACGGACAGCCGGTCGTGGACGGCGGTCGCTGGTCGCTCCGGCGGCACGTGCCGAGCCTTGCACATCCCGCACCCGGCGCCGTGACGAACGCCGGGAATGCCCGGCCCGCGGCATGCGCCACACGGCAACCGGGCGGTGCCCCTCGCGGGTCCGGGTAGCCTGCGCCGATGACCACCGCCGACGCCGGACCGGCCCGCCACCCCGGGAGGCCCGTCCCGTGATCACCGCTCTGGCCGGCGGCGTCGGCGCCGCCCGCCTGCTCCGCGGCATGGTCGAGGTCGTCCCGCCCGGTGGCATCACCGCCGTCGTCAACGTGGGCGACGACACCGACCTGCACGGCCTGCACATCTCCCCCGACCTCGACACCGTCCTCTACACCCTGGCCGACGCCATCAACCCCGACACGGGCTGGGGACTGGCCGGTGAGACCTGGCGGGTCATGGAGTCGCTCGGACGGCTCGGCGGCGTCACCTGGTTCAACTTGGGCGACCAGGACCTCGCCACCCACCTCTACCGGACCCAGCGACTGGCCGAGGGCGCCACCCTCGGTGCCGTCAGCTCCGAGCTGGCCGAGCGGTTCGACGTGGGCGTCCGGCTGCTGCCCGTGACCGACGACCCCTTGCGCACCCGGCTGGCGCTGGCCGGAGGGGACGGAGCCGGCGAGGTGGACTTCCAGGAGTACTTCGTGAAGCTCCGCCACGACGTCCCGGTCCGGCACGTCCGCTTCGCCGGGGCCGACGAGTCCCGGCCGGCGCCCGGCGTGCTCGAGGCCATCGACGACGCCGAGCTCGTGGTGGTCTGCCCGTCGAACCCGGTCGTCTCCATCCAGCCGGTGCTGGCCGTTCCCGGGGTGGCCGACGCGCTCGCCGCCCGACGGGCCGACACCGTGGCGGTGTCTCCGATCGTGGCCGGCGCCGCACTGAAGGGCCCGGCCGACCGCCTCCTGGTCGAGATGGGCTTCGAGTCGTCCGTGGTCGGCGTCGCCCGCTGGTACGCACCGTGGGTCTCGACCCTCGTCGTCGACGAGGCGGACGCCTCGCTGGCCCCCGCCGTCGAGGCCGAGGGCGTGCGCTGCATCGTGGCTCCGACGATCATGTCCGACGTGGCTCGAGCGGCAGCGCTGGCCCGGGTGGTCCTCGATGCACGCCGCTGACGGGGGGCGGGGTGCCGACGTCCCGTTCCCGGCCGGCACCCTGACCGTCGTCCCTGTCACCGGGATCGGTGAGGTCCGTCCCGACGACGACCTGGCCGCCCTGTTGGCCGAGGCCCTGTGCCGACCGGGCCCGGATGACGGGCCGCACGTACCCTGGGTGGCCGACGGCGACGTGCTGGTCGTCACCCAGAAGGTGGTGTCCAAGGCTGAGGGCCGGATCGTCTCCATCGACCCCGACGACCCCGATGCCAAGCGGGTATTGGTGGAGTCGGAGTCGACCCGAGTGCTGCGCCGGCGGGGCGACCTGCTGATCACCCAGACCCACCACGGGTTCGTCTGCGCCAACGCCGGCGTGGACCTGTCGAACGTCGAGGCCGGCACGGCAGCGCTCCTCCCGGTCGATCCCGACAGGTCGGCCCGCAGGATACGGGAGGTGCTGGCCCACCGGCTCGACGTGGACCTGGCCGTGGTGGTCTCGGACACCTTCGGCCGCACGTGGCGCAACGGTGTGACCGACGTGGCCATCGGGATCGCCGGCATCGCCGGAGTGGTCGACCTGCGGGGAACCCCCGACGCCACCGGGCGGGTGCTCGAGGCGACCGAGGTCTGCGTGGCCGACGAGGTGGCGGGAGCGGCCGAACTGGTCATGGGCAAGGACCGGTCGGTACCCGCTGCCGTCGTGCGTGGGATCGACCGGTCCTGGCTCCGCCGGGGGTCGGTGGCCGCCGAGATCGTGCGTGATCCGGCAGGCGACCTCTTCCGGTAGGTGAGGGGGCCGAGCCGGCCGCGTGTGGCCCGACCCCGTTCAGCCGACCCGGGTCAGCCGACGTCGAAGAGGTCGACCACGAACACCAGTGTCTCGTTCGGGGCGATGACCCCACCGGCTCCCCGGCTGCCGTAGCCGAGCTCGGGCGGGATGGTGATGCGCCGGCGTCCGCCGACCTTCATGCCTGCCACCCCCTGGTCCCAACCCTGGATCACGTGGCCCGCTCCCAGTGGAAAGCTGAACAGCTCGTCGCGGTTCCAGGACGAGTCGAACTCGTCGCCGGTCGACCAGGAGACGCCCACGTAGTGGACGGTCACCGGCTTGCCGGACTCCGCCTCGTCGCCCGAACCAACCTCGATGTCCTCGACCACGAGCTCACCCGGGGGCGGCCCGTCAGGGACGGAAACGGACGGTTTCGTGTCGGAAGCCATGTCCCGACTGTAGATCGTCGCGACGGTCCCCGGTCGCGCCGACCCGGAGCGCGGTCAGCGGCCCTTGTGGGAGCGACCGGCGCCCTGGTTGGTGGGACGGGCGCCGGCGGCGCCGCCGCGACGGGCCCCACCGGAGCCACCGGGACCGCCGGTGGACGCACTGCGGGTGCCCGGCTTGCCCGGACGGGCCGGCTTGCCCGGCTTGGCGAAGCCGGACGGCTTGCCCGGCTTGCCCGGACGGGCCGGCTTGCCCGGCTTGGCGAAGCCGGAGGGCTTGCCCGAACTGTCCCGCGAGCCACCCTCGCGGGGGCCACCCTCGCGGGGGCCGCCGTGCCCGCCGCCGTCGTTCCGGGGGCCGCTGCGGGCGCCCGGCTTCCGGGTCTTGTAGGGGCGCGAGGCCCGCACTCCGCCCCGGTTCGCATTGCGCGACGGCTCCCGGTCGCGGTCGGGCGCACGCTCCGTGACCACCCGGCGTGGTGGGGGCGGGCCGAGCACCGTGGCGATGGCGCCGAGGTCGGCCTCGGTGGTGCCGATCGGCACGTGCAGCTCGCGCTGGAGCTTCTTGACGGCCCCTGTCTTGTCCGGGGTGACCAAGCTGACCACGACGCCGGTGGCGCCGGCCCGGGCCGTGCGGCCGGAGCGGTGGACGTAGTCCTTGGGGTCGGCAGAGGGGTCGAAGTGGACCACGGCGTTGACGCCGTCCACGTGGATGCCACGTGCGGCCACGTCGGTCGCCACCAGCGCGTCGACGGCCCCGCGCACGAACGAATCCAGCGCCTTCTCCCGCTGCTTCTGGCTGCGGTCCCCGTGGATGGCGGCGGCACGGATCCCGCGCTGCTCCAGCTGCTTGGCGATTCGGTCGGCACCGTGCTTGGTCCGGGAGAACACGATGGTGGGGCCGGCCGCCGTCACCACCTCGGCCGTGCGCTCGACGCGGTCGCCCGACGACACCCGCCAGAACATGTGGACGGCAGCGCTGGCGTCGTCCTCGTCCACCTCGATCTCGTGACGAGTCGGGTCGTGCTGGTACCGACGGACCAGGACGTCGATGTCACCATCCAGCGTCGCCGAGAAGAGGAGGGTCTGGCGACCGTCGGGCGTCAGGTCGAGGATCCGTCGCACGTCGGGCAGGAATCCCATGTCGGCCATGCGATCGGCCTCGTCGATGACGACGATCTCGACGGCGTCCAGCCGGATGCTGCCGCGCTCCAGGAGGTCCCCCAGTCGGCCCGGACAGGCGACCGCCACGTCCACGCCCCGGGACAGGGCCTTCAGCTGCGGGCCGTAGCCGACGCCGCCGTAGAAGCAGTCGACCTTGAGTCCCCGGGGGTCGGCCAGGACCTGGAGCTCGGAGGCCACCTGGGCGGCCAGCTCACGGGTCGGGGTCAGCACGAGGACGCGGGGGTGCTTCGGACGCGAGCCCTTGCCGCTCAGGCGGGCCACGGCGCCGATGCCGAAGGCGAGGGTCTTGCCCGAGCCCGTCGGCGCCTTGCCGCAGACGTCACGGCCGGCGAGTGCGTCCGGCAGGGTCATGGACTGGATCGGGAACGGCGAGGTGATGCCGTTCTTGTCGAGGGCGGCGACGATGTCGGAGGGTACGCCGAGCACGGCGAAGGAAGAGGCAGACGAGGGCATCGAGACACTTTCGGGCTACGGGGGAAGCACCGGAGTGTGCCTCGGGATCCGCCAGGCGCAACGAAACGGCGCGGCAGGTACGACCATCCTACTCGTTCTGGCCGACTACCAGGTCGCAGCCGCATTGACTCATCCAAATCCTCCGCGTAGGTCCATTCATTGCCTCACGTAGGGATCTCCCCGTAGAGGGACGTGCCTGAGGGGTCGTGATCGGGGCTACGACGTCACGATGGAGCTGTCGATGAGCGCACGCCGTGCCGTGACCCAGGAGCAGGCGCTCGCCTACCGGAACGGCGCCAAGTCCGAGAAGTCGAGGATCCTCGACCAGGTGGTCGAGCTCACCGGCCGGCACCGCGACCACGCCCGTGCGGCGCTGCGTCCGACGGCCACGGTGCGGGTGGCCACGCCGAGTAAGCCCCGTCCCCCGTTCTACGGCCCGGAGCTGGTCGCCGCCCTGGCCGTCACTCGGATGGTGCCGCACTGTCCGGCCGGCAAGCGCCTGGCCCGGTGCTGGCGACGACGGTGCCCATGGTGCGCCGGGACGGGGAGCTGGCCCTCACCGACGACCGGGCCGCGGTGCTGTGTGCGACGAGCCCGGCCACCATCGACCGTCGTCTGGCGGGCGACCGCCTGCTCGCCGGGTTCCGGAGCCGGTCCCACACCGAGCCCGGGACCCTCCTCGATTCCCAGATCCCCATCCGGACCAGGGCCGGGTGGGACGACACCGGTCCCGGGTCCATCGAGATCGACCTGGTGGGCCACGAGGGGGGCAACTCCAGCGGCGAGTCCTGCTTCACCCTCACGGCAACGGACATCGCCACCGGCCGGACCATCGACCGGTCGGTCGAGAACAGGGCGGCCATCCGGGTGTTCGAGGCCCTCCCGCACGTCATCGGCAAGTTCCCGTTTCCGATACTGGGCATCGACTCGGACAACGGGTCCGAGTTCATCGACCACCACCTGTTCGCCCACTGCGACCAGCGCCGGATCACCTACACGCGGCCCCGCCCGGGCAACAAGAACGACGGGGCCCACGTCGAGCAGAAGACCCGGACCCACGTCCGGGAGCTGGTCGGCCACCCGCGCTTCGACACCGAGGCCGAGCTCGAGGTGCGGAACGCCATCTGGACCCTCGACCAGGGCTCCACCAACCACCTGCTCGCCCAGCAGAGGCTGCACTGCAAGCAGCGCCACGGGGTCAAGGTCACCAAGCGCAACGACACCGCACAGATCCCGTTCGCCCGGGTCCTGGCCGACCGGCGGGTCACCGACACCACCCGGAGGTCTCTGCGGGCCAAGCACAACAGGATCCGACCCGGGGCCCTCTTCCGGGTCATCCGGGCCCACAGCACTCAGCTCGAGAGGCTGGCCCTCGCCGAGGCTCCGGCCCCGGTCAAACCCCCGTCAACCGGACCTTCAACCACCACGACGATCCGGAGCTCGTACGTGAGGCAGTGAATCCGGCTTCGCGGAGGATTTGACGTGAGGCAACAGGGCGGGGCACGACATTCGCACCGTCACACCCACCGGCGAGGCTGGCCCCATGGCACTCGCCACCCCGTCCGATGCGCTCCCGACGGTCGTCGGTCCCACGTCAGTCGTCGACCCCCCTGGTGAACGGCCCGGCCTGTCG